>Ga0299914_10001769_pt1 | contig 14533 bp, 14 predicted proteins | sample RVTome_10_FD_201361 | JGI IMG/M metagenome (GOLD analysis project Ga0299914, IMG submission 201361) | Soil microbial communities from uranium-contaminated site in the Upper Colorado River Basin, Wyoming, United States - RVT153D57 (version 2) ...
GCGGGCAATGAACCGGAGACGCTCGTCCACAACGTGACACTCCTTCCAAGGCATGCCCCCTCCTTGGGGGGCAAGTGTCACCCATGTCTCCGGAATAAACTGTTACCCCCTCTTCAAAAAGGGCACTGATTGAATCGCTTATTTCTGTCGACCCTACCTCTCGCGTGCACGGCTGAGCGCTCTCAATTTGGACCCAAACCACCCCGCGCTCCGCAAGCGGCCATCCGCAACCTGCTATTTGAGGTGGGTTCCGTTCACCATGGCGGCTGTGCTGCAACTGACAGTGACCACCCTCCTGCCCGTGCTGCCTCTAACGCTGACGATGAGCTCGGTGGAGGAGTTGCTCGACCGACTGATCACGATCGTGTTGTGACATCACGCGTCACTGCGGCATCCCGTCGGGCCTCACTCCGAATCCTCAAACCGTTTCAGATGCGAACTCAACGCCGCGCGCGTGCAGGGGCGCATATCTTGCTGAGACGCCGCGTGCGGGGGCGTAGTACCATGCCTGTACTGGTGGGTTGCGCGTCATCACGCAGGCCACGTGCATTCCCACGGTCGGTATCCACTGGAGGTAGTCGTGTTCTCAGCGATTGTCGGACACAGCGAAGAGGCGGACGCCGACGCGGCCGTCGAGGAGATTCTTGAACAGTGCAGAGCTAGACTCGACGGCGCAGTCCCTCGCGCCGGTCTGTTGTTTGCGGCCATCGACTTCGATCATCAGGCGTTGCTCTGCGAGGTCACGCGCGCGTTCCCGGGGATCGCGCTGATCGGCTGCACGACCGACGGCGAGATCTCGTCCGGGCTGGGCTTCCGGGAGGACTCCGCGACGTTGATCCTGTTCGTGTCGGACACGGTCGACATCACGTCAGGCGTGGGCAGAGCCCTCCGTGGGGATGTGGTCGGCGCGTGTCGGTCGGCAATCGAGGCGGCACAGGCCAAGACGGACAGGCCGCCTCGCTTGTGTATTGCGACGCCAGAGGGCATCACGGTCGACGGTCACTCGGTGACTGCCACGCTGCAGCACGCCATCGGTCACGACATCCCGTTGTTTGGCGCCCTCGCCGGTGATCAGTCGCGGCTCAAGAGCACCCACCAGTTTTGCGGCACCGAAGTGCTCACCGATTCGATTCCGGTTCTGCTCTTCTGCGGCGACTTCCACTTTTCCTATGGCGTCGCTACCGGGTGGCGCCCGATTGGCGAAGTGGGCCGAGTCACTCGTGCGACCGGCGCGATCGTTCATGAGATTGACGGCAAGCCGGCGATCGATTTTTATCGCCAGTATCTCGGCCCCGGCACGACGCCGACCGTCGAAGTACCACTCGCGATCCTCAACGCGCGTGATGAGAGCGAATATCTCCGCGCCTCGTGGGGGGTCGTCGACGAGACGAGCGGCGCGGTCACGTTCCTGGCCACTGTTCCCGAAGGGGCTCGGGTGCGGCTGACCCTGGCGAACCGTGACGAGATCCTCGCGGGTTGCAGCGAGTCTCTGGCCATTGCCAAGGCCAACCTCGCCCCGGAAGCGCAAGTCGGCGCCGCGCTGTTCTTTTCCTGCATGGCACGCAAGACCCTGCTCGGAACCCGCACGGAGGAAGAGCTCAGGCTGATACGCGACACGCTCGGCGACGCGGTGCCGGTATGCGGCTTTTACGGCTACGGCGAGATCAGCCCGATCATGGGCGATTCGACCGGCACGAAGTACCACAACGAGAGCTTCGTTACCCTGCTGATCGCCGACTGAGGCCACCGTGTCCGACACTCCGACCCCCGAAGCGGTCGAGCGCACCAAGGCGCTCGAGCGCGAGGTGCGTCTGCTGCAGAGAAAGCTGGTCCGCTGCGAAGCGAACCGGACACTCATCGAGGAGGCCAAGGATCACTCCGACTCGGTCTCGCGGGCGGTGATCGCCGAGATTGAAGCGAAGCAGAAGGAATTCCGCGCGCTGCTCGAATCCGCTCCCGACCCGATGGTGATCTCGAATGGCGAGGGGATCATCGAACTCGTCAATCGACAGACCGAGGTCTTGTTCGGCTTTTCGCAGGGCGAGTTGGTAGGCAAACCGATCGCCACGCTCGTTCCGGAGCGAGACCAGACTGCGCCGTCGGGCTCAGCCGAAGGCTGCCACGGGATCACGCGCGATGGCCGCGAGATCCCCCTCGAGATCACGCGCAGCCCGATCGCCACCGACAAGGGCACGCGCCTCGTGTCGGCGATGCGCGATATCACGCAGCGCAAACAAGCCGACGAGGAGCTGCGCCGCGCCAAGGTGGTCGCCGAGGACGCCACGCGGCTGAAGTCGGACTTCCTGGCGAACATGAGCCATGAGATCCGGACGCCGATGAACGCGATCATCGGGATGGCCCACCTGGCCCTCCGGACCGCGCTCGACGAGAGACAGCACGATTATGTGACGAAGATCCAGCGCGCGGGCCAGCATCTGCTCGGCGTGATCAACGACATCCTGGACTTCTCGAAGATCGAAGCCGGCCACATGACCATCGAGTCGGTGGACTTCGAGCTCGAAAAGCTCCTCGCCAGCGTCAGCGACTTCATCTCCGAGAAGGCTGCGGCCAAGAACCTGGAGCTGCTGCTCGACGTCGACACGCGCCTGCCCCACGATCTGCGCGGCGATGCACTGCGGCTCGGCCAGGTGCTGATCAACTACGCGTCGAATGCCGTCAAGTTCACGGAGCGGGGCTCCATCGTCATTCGTGTCAGACAGATTGAAGAAGGGGAGGAGCACCTCGTTGTGCGCTTCGAGGTCGAAGACTCGGGCATCGGCCTCTCGCCCGATCAGATTCGCAGGCTCTTCCAGTCCTTCTCGCAGGCCGACACGTCGACGACCCGCAAATACGGCGGCACGGGCCTTGGCCTCGCGATCAGCAAACGGTTGGCCGAGCTGATGGGAGGGGAGGTCGGAGTCGCGAGCGAGGCGGGTCGCGGCAGCACGTTTTTTTTCACGGCCCGGCTCGGCCGCGGTCAGGCAAAAGGGCGGACCTACCTGCCGCAGCCGGACCTGCGTGGACGGCGGGTGCTCGTCGTCGATGACAACCCGCTCGCGGTGCACACGCTCTCGGAGATGCTGCGGAGCATGACGTTCCGGGTCGAGGCGGTCGCCTCGGGCCAGGACGCCCTCGCGGCCGTCGCCAGGGCGGCGAGCGATTCGGACCCGTTCGCGATCGTGTTCCTCGACTGGCGGATGCCAGGCCTCGATGGCATCGAAACCGCACGGCGAATCTATGCGATGCCGCTGGGCACCCGTCCTCGCCGCGTGCTGGTCACCGCGTACGGCCGTGAGGACGTCCTGCGCGAGGCCGAGAGTACTGGTTTCGACGGCATCCTCGTCAAGCCGGTCAGTCCGTCGCTCCTCTTCGACGCGGCGATGCGGGCCCTGGGAGGCGAGGACGCTGGCGCGCGCGCCGTCGAGCCCCTTCCTCACACCGAGACGCGCGACCTCACTCGGCTGCAGGGTGCGCGCATCCTGCTCGTCGAAGACAACGAGTTCAATCAGCAGGTGGCGGTGGAGCTGCTCACGGCAGCGGGTATCCACGTGGAGTTGGCACAGAACGGCGCCCTGGCCGTGCAGCGCGCCGAGCAGGGACCGTACGACCTCGTGCTGATGGACCTGCAGATGCCGGTCATGGATGGAATGGAAGCCACTCGACGGATCCGCGCGATGCCAGGGCGCGACCGCCTGCCGATCCTCGCGATGACTGCGAACGCGATGGCCGGCGACCGTGAACGATCGCTCGCCGGTGGCATGAACGACCACGTGACGAAACCGATCGACCCGGAGGAGCTCTTCGGAGTGCTCCTTCGCTGGCTGCCCGATCGCATTGCCGACGCGGCCGTGGGGGAGATTGTAGCTGACGCGCCGGCGCCCCCGCTGCCGCCGACAGATCTCGGACTCGACCTCATCCCGGGGCTGGATACCGCGGACGGAATGCGCCGGGTCCTTGGACGACGCGAGGCCTACGTTGGGCTGTTGCGACGCTTTGTGGCCGGTCACGCCGGCGCCATGCGCGACATCCGGGCCGCGCTCGCGGATGGCCGTCGCGATGAGGCGGAACGGGGAGCCCACACGCTTAAGGGTGTGGCGGGAACGATCGGGGCCGGGCAACTCCAGCGTGAGGCCGGCGAGGTGGAGGCTGCTCTCCGCCATGGCGCGACAGCGGAGGAAGTCGTGCCGCTCCTGGATCCGGCCGAGCGGACGCTCGACCATCTCACCACCGCGCTGCTGGAAGTGCTGCCCGGGGAATCGCAGGTCGCGCCAGCGCCCTCGAGCGTCGACTCAGCGGCACTGGCCGCCGCCGTCGAGGCCCTCGAGGAGCTGCTGTCGAGCGGCGCCGCAGAAGCCATCGACGCGTTCGAGGCGGCGAAACCGATCCTCGCGGCAGCCTTCGGCGACCGTTCAGGGCAGATCGGGAAACTCGTACGTGGCTACCGCTTCGAGGACGCCTTGGCAGCGCTGCGGGAAATCGTGGGTAGCTAGGGCTCCCGGAGAGACGGATCCCAGCGGGACGCGACGATCGAGATGTCGTCGGATTGCTTCGCCTGCCCGGCGTGGGCCCGCACTGCCGCCAGCAGTGAGCCAACGGTTTCGGCGGCGGTGGTGCCAGGCTGGCCGGCAAGATGCGAGAGCAAGCGTTCCTCGCCGAAGAGCTCTTCGGCTTGGTCGAACGCCTCTGGTACACCGTCGGAGAAAAAGAGCAGCGTGTCGCCGGGAGCCAGGTCTAGTGACTCGCTGCTGATCTCGTTGCCGCTCATGAGTCCGGCGACTCTGCCCGAGGACGGGAACGCGCGCCTTGGCGCGCGCCCCGGCGACAGCACCACAGCAGGGTCGTGACCCGCCCCCGCCACCGTCACTCGTCCGCGACCCACGTCGAAGACTGCGCATTGCATGGTCACGAACATGCCCCGCGGATTCTGTTCGGCGAGCTCGTCGTTGAGGGCGCTGAGAATCGTCGCGGGGTCGTCGTGCTGTCGCGCCATGGACCGCAGCAAGGTGACGGTCACCGCCATGAAGAGCGCGGCGGGAATGCCTTTGCCAGAGACATCGCCGAGGGCCACGAGCACGCGATCCTCTGCCATGCGCAACACCTCGTAGAGATCGCCTCCCACCTGGCGCGCTGGTTCGATGACGGCGGCAACGTCGAGTCCCGTGCCGCGCGTGCGCGCGTCCAGCGCAGTGGGCAGGATGCCCATCTGAATCTCACGTGCGATACGCAGGTCGCGCGCATGTGCCTCCCGGATGGCGTCCGCGTAGGCCTTCGATCGGAGCAGCGACTGTACCCGGGCTCGGACCTCGAGCGGCTCGAACGGCTTGGTGACGTAGTCGTTGCCCCCGGCTTCGAATCCCTGCGCCTTGTCCCGGGCGTCCTCGAGGGAGCTGAGAAACATCACCGGGATGTCGCGCCATGCCTCGGTCGCACGGATGCGGCGGCACACCGCGTAGCCGTCGAGGCCCGGCATCACGATGTCGAGCAGGACGAGGTCCGGAGGGTTTTTTGCGATAGAACGCAGGGCCGACTCGCCGTCGATGGCAACGCTCAGGCGGTATTCGCCGCGCAGGGTCTGCACGAGCACGTCGATGTTCGCCTCGGCGTCATCGACCACCAAGACTCTGGACTCCGACAGATCTTTCACGACTGCCTCTTGCGGCCAGCAGGCCTCTTATCGCTTACGTGGCAACGTCAGTGGGCGCGGCCCTCTGCAGTTGTGTCGGAGCTCGTAAAGGAACGACGCACGGCGACGCACGGAGACCGCACTCGCGATGTCAATCGGGATAGCGTACTACTTAACAGGGCCGATCAATAAGGCTTCACTTCCGGATTCGCCTCACGTCGCACTCGAGTTGGTCCTGTCGCGGCTTGACCCACGGAGTGTAGTGGCGTTCGGCGATCTTGATCGAGCTATGACCGAGGAGTTGTGAGGCGCTGTCTAAGCTGACGACACGCTCCACGTTACTTGTCAATCGCGAAAAGCGACCGATTCATGTCGCACGACACGATAGTTGCTACGCGTGTGACGGATCTTCCGGACACGCGATCACGCGCAGTTCATCACTCGGGTTCTCAGCGCGAAGACGAATCGCTCCCGATGGAGTTGCAGACCAGGTGTTCACGACAGTGCTCAGCGGCCGGGTCTGACCAGCACCGCTATGGCTTTATGCGGCGCAACGGGGACTTCACCGCCGGTGACCCTGTGAAGAACATCAGGATAGACGCCGGCAAACCGAAAAAGGGGGTGTGGCCGGCCGGACGTGAACGTCGGATCCAACGTCACTGGCACGGCCATCATGTTGCCATCCGCACCTCGGTAGTACAGCGTGGACCCGTTTGGTGCGCAGACTGGGCCGGACCCGCCGCCAATCGACACGAGTCGCGCGACGCCCTCGGTTCGTGGAAACGGCCGGACGTAGACTTCGTCGCGCCCGGACTCGTTCGACGTGTAGGCGAGCCACCGGTTGTTTGGCGAGAAGCTCCCCATGTGTTCGCAAGCGGGCATGGCCAGGAACTCGGACACGGTTCCGGCCCGACGCGGCGCGCGGCAGGCGTGGCGCGCCCGCCTGCTCCTCTGCCTACAACGAGCTCATCGGATGGGTCACGTCGCAGAACCTGACCGTCGGACGGTCCTCCGCGCGAAGTGACTTCACCGATTTCGTCTCGTTTCGTCTCGGCCGGCCCGACCGATGAGTGTGCGACGTTGCGGGCCCGATCCATAGCAGCAGCACGGCTGGCGCGCAGGCGTGGCAGGAGGACCAGCAAGGCCGTGCCCAGTCTGGGCATGACCTGTCGATGTAGCCGCCCCCGTTCGTTTAGAGCATGAATGGCCGGTATGGGCCGGCGATGACACAATGGAGAGTGCGCTATGACACCGTATCTGCTCAGCATTTATCAGCCGGACGGCCCACCGCCCCAGCCGGAGCTGCTCGATCCCGTCATGCGGAAGATGGGTGCCCTGATCGAGGAGGCCAAGACGGCCGGCGCGTGGGTGTTCAGCGGCGGCCTGCATCCTCCGAGCACAGCAACCGTCGTGCAGAACAAGAAAGACGACCAAATGCTGGTGACCGATGGCCCGTTCGTCGAGGGCAAGGAGCACCTCGGCGGGTTTCTGATCGTGCAGGCGCCCGATCTGGACGCCGCCCTCGAATGGGCACGCAAGCTGGCGCGCGTGCTCACCCTCGAGGGGCCTGGCGGCCCTGATGCTGGCCTTCCGATCGAAGTGCGGCCGTTTGAGCACATTGCGCAGGGGACCTGATCGCGGCGTGGCGACACTCGACACGTCGGAGATCGAACGTGTCTTCCGCGCCGAATATGGTCGCGCGGTGGCGGCTCTGGTCCGCACGTTCGGCGACATCGATATGGCCGAAGAGGCGGTCCAGGACGCCTTCGCTGCCGCCGTGCAGCGCTGGCCGTCAACAGGTCGCCCTCCGAGCCCGGCCGGTTGGATCATCACTACCGCGCGGAACCGTGCGATCGATCGGCTGCGCCGCGAAGCCTCTCGCGCCGATCGGCATGCCGAGGCGTTCGCGCTGCAGCGCGCCGGAGACGAATCCGTAGAGGAGGACGATGCCGTGCGCGACGACCGACTGCGGCTGATCTTCACGTGCTGCCATCCGGCGCTTGCGATCAACGTGCAGGTCGCCTTGACGCTCCGGCTGATCGGCGGGCTCACCACGGCCGAGATCGCCCGTGCCTTCCTCGTGTCAGAGGCCACCATGGCACAGCGGCTCGTGCGGGCGAAAGGTAAGATTCGCGCGGCGAAGATTCCATACCGTATGCCACGCACAGCGGATCTCCCCGCCCGACTGCGCGCCGTGCTCGCTGTCGTCTACCTCATCTTCAACGAAGGTTACACGGCATCCTCCGGCGATCGGCTCGTGCGGGAGGAGCTGTGTCGCGAAGCGGTCCGGCTTGGCCGCGTGCTCGCAGAGCTGATGCCGGACGAGCCCGAGGTGATGGGACTGCTTGCCCTGATGCTGCTCGTCGAGTCACGGCACGCCGCGCGGATCGACGCGAACGGTCGTCTCGTGCGGCTGACGGATCAGGATCGCGGCACATGGGATCCGCTGCTCGTCGCTGAAGGCCAGGCCATCGTGCGGCAATGCCTCCGCCGCAATCAGCCCGGTCCGTACCAGATACAAGCGGCGATCAACGCCGTCCACAGCGACGCGCCGACCGCGGCTGCGACGGACTGGCGGCAGATTCTGCGGCTCTACGATCAACTGCTCGCCACCACGCCGAGCCCGATCGTGGCGCTCAACCGCGCGGTGGCCGTCGCCGAGGTCGAAGGGCCCGCCGAGGCCCTTCATCTCATCGACGCGTTGGCGCTCGATCACTACTACCTCGTCCACGCCATTCGCGCCGAGCTGCTGCGTCGTCTCGGGCGCACCAGCGAAGCCGCAGCAGCCTACGAATCCGCGATCGCTCGCAGCGAGAACGCCATGGAACGCGCCTTTCTCCGGCAGCGCTGCGAGACGATGAAGTTGTAGCACCAGCGCGCGCCCGCGTCATTGTCCTCGGGCCGCGGGCCCGGCGGGAGGTTGTCGAACGCGAGAGTGACGTTCGTGCCCTCCGGCACCTCGTCGGCCGCTGGATCTGCTCTACGTCAGCACGGTGACGCTCGCGGAGATCCTTTCGGCATCGAATTGGTGATCGACGCGAACCGCAGGGCCGAATTGACCGCATGGCTCACCCATAAGGTCCGGCCGCTGTTCGCCCAACGGGTGCTCGAGGTCAGCGAGGATGTGTTGTTCAAGTGGCGTCTCCCCGTCGAGGAAGGCCGGAAGTCAGGACACACGTTCTCGCAGCCCGATTTGTTCATCGCGGCGACGGCATTGCACCATGGAATGACGGTTGTCTCACGGGACACGCGCGAGTACGAACGGGCGGGGGTTCCGGTGTTCAATCCGTGGAAATCGTGAGCGGCCCTCATTGGCGGGATCAGCAAGCGCCACGTTCACCTGGATGCTTGGCGAAAGCTGCCTGGCACCTTTTCAGCCACGCGGCCGGGAGAACCGGCCCATCACGAACCGGGCGACCTTGCGCCCGAGAATTGATCCCTCCAGATCAGAGTTGCGGAAGTGGAACCCGACGAGGACGCGGGCCTGTTCGACGTCCTTCACCACATCGTGAAGGCGAATGTACTCCCGCGTCGTGCGCGTCGCGTCGCTGGCGAGGGACAAGTGCACATCACCAGTGCCGAAGAATGTGCCGAGCGCTTCGACCAGCGCGCTGCTGTGACACGCGTGCGCAGACGGGTACTCGGGGAAGTTCGGCGTCGCACGCAAGGGACGCCATGTAGCATCAGGTTCGGTCGCGGGGTTCGCGTCGGTGTCCGCCCGCAGGATCGCGACTGCCGGCCGCCAGAACATGTAGTGGTACTTCGCGTCGAAGCACGCGATCATCGCATCGCCTCCGCTGACGTGCGCCAGCGCGAGCATGCGCGCCGTCTGGACGAAGTCGAGGCCTCGTTCGGCGGCGAGGCGGAGCATACCCTCGTTCCACTGACGCAGATCATGGTCGGTCCAGAACAGTGCGTCCGTCGTCTGCTCGCCGGTTCTGGCCGGGCTGTCGAATCGGCCAAGCCTTCTGACTTCCTCGAAGTCGCCGGCGTATTCCCGACTCGTCACGGGAGTCGGGCCATGTGGGCGAAACTGCCACGGGCTGTCGAGGGCGAGTGGCCGAATCCGTGATAGCCGAAGCCCCAGCACCGGTTTCGTGGAATCAGGTTCAAAAACGCCTGGACCCGGCGGAGGCTGCTGGACGTACTCGGGATCGGCATTCCGACCATCGTTCGCCCGCAGCGCCACAATCCCGGCGGCGACGTGTTCCCCGACGGCGATTCCGTTCGTTCTGGAGGCGTTGTCCGGGAGCTTGGACACGTACTCTGCATATCTGCTGTCCAAGTCTCCTCGCTGCGTCGGCAGCAAGGCGACGAGTACGCCATGCGCAGCCGTTGCGATCGCGGCGCCAGCCGACGCATCCGGCGGAGCTGTGACCGCGATCGCGTACGGGCGGTAACCGCCCTGGATCGCCACGGCGACGTCGTGCAGGGCGACGTGGATGATTCCCATGTACACCGCAGCTTCGCCGGGGAACGTGTTGCCGCGACCAGACGGTGGCGGAACGATCGCGCGTTGGGCTTCGAGGCTCCAGTGGGCAACGGGCGTGGCCGGCACGGCCGCCGCTGGCGTCACACTAAGTCCGCCGAATGGCGCAGTGGTGCCGATCGCAAGAAGCGTGGCGCTGACGGCGAGGAGCGGGCGTTTCATCTGAAGTCCTACTTGCCTGCCATAACGACCGACGATCAGATCGCTTCGTACCACCCCGCACACGTGCAGGGTCGACACTTCTGTGCAAGCACGTCAAAATGCGCGGCGGCCGGCGTTACTGAACCCGCCCGTTCTATGGGCCAACGCATGCTCGCGTTCGCGAACGAAACGCGCCATCGGACTCCACATGAACCACTGAGGAAGCTGCTTCGCAAGAACGGGAAGCCCCTCGACGACCACCGACCCACAGCGAATGGCGGCGTCGTACTCGATGTGTCCCAACCAGATACGATAGAACAACGCAAGATCGGCGCGGACGATCAAGTCGGAATCGAATCCAGGGGGCGTGACACACACCGACACGTCCCGGCGCTCGAGCAGCAGCCACACGCGCCGTGCGCGGGGACCCGTGAAGTCGAACTCGACAACGGTACGCGTATCGGGCAGCAGCTCACGATTGATCCGCTGGTGAATCTTCCACACCAACAAGCCGGCATCCAACTCCTCCGGCCTCGGGTCACCGAACGCCCAGCGCACTCCCCACGCGCCGAGCGCCTCGATGACGGCCTTCAACTCTCGTCCTCCCTCGGACAGGTGGTACTCCGTCATCGTCGATTGCGCTCGGGGCAGCCGCTCGACGACGCCCGAGTCTTCGAGGTCCCGGAGCCGTGAGGCCAGCAGCGAGCGCGAGATTCCCGGCAGCCCTCGCTCGATCTCGTTGAAACGATGGCTGCCGAGCACGAGCTCGCGCACGATGAGCGGCGTCCATCGGTCCGCGAGAATTTCCGACGCCCGTGCGACGGGACAGTACTGCTGGTACTTCTGCATGGGGCATCCTGTCACGGCTGCCTTGCCCGCGCCAGTCCGAAAATTGGACCGAATCAGTCCGATCGTTACACTTCCGCCGGAGCGCTCCCGCCCGTACTGTCAGCCGTGTGATCGCAGAACGGTCGAAAAGGAGACTCAAATGAAGAGGTATCAGCAGGTCGCGAGTGCAACGCTCTTGTTCCTCGCAGTTTTCAGCACGTCCCCACGCGTGCGGGCAAACGGCGACTCAGGCGAGCTGTGGGTGACCAGCCAGGGCACAGATCGCCTGTTCATCGTCCGTGGCCAAGGCTCCTCAATCGAGACGATTCCCGTGCCCGGCCTCGGCCCGCATATCACCGCGTTCTCGCCGCTTGGCGAATACGCCTACGTATCGGGGATGAGGAACGGCGACCTGTCCATCCTGCGCGCTGACGACCGACAGGTTGTCCAGACACTGCACCTCGGTCCCACACTGACTCACCAGGCCAAGCCATCACCGGATGGATCGGTGCTCCTCGTGGCCCAGATCGCGTCGATGACGCTGATCAAGGTTGCCGCGGACGAGGCCGCGGAGTCCTGGCAGGTGATCGCGAGCCTCGACTTCGCCGCGCTGGGAAGGCCGATCTGCTCCGTCTTCCGAGATGACGGCGACCGTGCGTATGTCTCATTACTGCCCAGCGGGATTGCGATCGTCGATGTACCGACGATGACCTATATCGATACGTTACCTACCGACGGCTTCGTGGCCTGCGGCATGATCTAATCCAAGCGGGGCCGAATCGTGACCGTGGCCTCCAGCGGTAGCGGAGGCCACATCTATCGCCTCGACACTGCAACCGACACGCTCTCCGACGCCGGCACGCTCGGCGCGGCCGACTGGCACAGTTTCAACATGAGTTCGAACGAGAAAGTCGGGTTCGGCACGTCGCCACATAGTGACGAGATAATCCTGACGGACCTCTCAGGCCCTGTTGCTAGCCCGATTGCTGCGCTGCATCTTGACCCGACGCCGGGCCATGGGAACGATGAGCCGGACGCCCTGAGCGTGCGTGGAAACACCCTGTTCGTCTCGCTTCGTGCGTCTGGTCAGCTCGCGATCGTGAAGGTCAACCAGCGAGAAGTGAGATTCCTCCAACTCAGTCCGCCCGCGCCGTTCAATGCTGCGACGTGCGGTCCGCCGCCGCCAGAACCTCCGAACGGTCAAGGGGGCTGTGCGATTCATGGCGTCACGCTGCGTCCGTAACCGCGGTCTCGATACGGCACACCATCATGTCGGCCTCGCGCACTCTCGGGGCATCCCACTGAGGCGTGCAGATGTTCATCCGCGTCGACATCCTACTGTCCCCGTGCGCACTCGTCCTCGTCACGGTCCTGGCCGTGAGCGTCTGCGCCACGAGCGTCAGTGCACAAGGCGGAATGTTTTCAGCCGGTGATGCGTACGAGCGCTTCATGGGCAGATGGAGTCGCGAGCTCGCCCCGCTCCTGGTGAAGTTTGCCGGGGTTCGCGACGGCGATGCCTTGCTGGACGTGGGATCGGGAACGGGTGCTCTGACGGCGGCGGTCGCCGCGGTTGCACCGGCCAGTCGCATCATCGGCATCGATCCCGCCGCGCCGTATGTCGCTTTCGCCCAGGCGCGCCATCCAGGGGGTCTCATCCGGTTCGAGGTCGGCGATGCCAAGCAGCTTCGGTTCCTCGATGGAAGCTTCGACCGGACGCTCTCGCTTCTGGTGCTCAATTTCATCCCCGATCCGGCGAAAGCGCTCGACGAGATGATTCGAGTCACGAGGCGCGGCGGCACCGTCGCGGCAGCTGTGTGGGACTACGGACAGCACATGGAGATGCTGCGCGTCTTCTGGGACGAGGCCGTTGCGCTCAATCCGGCCGCCGCCGGGCGCGACGAGCGGCACATGCCGCTCTGTCGCCAGGGAGAGCTTGGCGCGCTCTGGCGCGAGCATCGGCTGCTGAACACGTTGGAAGAGGCGCTCACCATTCGCACGCGGTTCGCCACGTTCGACGACTACTGGTTTGCGTTTCTCGGCAAGCAGGGGCCGGCCGGCGCTTACGTGGCCGGGCTCGCGGCTGGCGAGCGGGAGCGGCTGCGGCTGCGATTGCGCCGGCGACTGCTCGGCGAGGGCCCCGATCGACCGATCGTGCTCGCGGCTCGTGCGTGGGCCATACGGGGCATTGTGCCTCCAGGGTCTGCTTTGGTCCGATGAGCCTCGAGGCGCGCGGGTACGCAGACGCGCGACCGTCGAGCCGCAATGGCGGCGTGACGGCAGAGAGCTGTTCTGCATAGCCCCCAATCGGACGTTGATGGCGGTGGACGTGAAGGCCAATCCGACGACCCTCGAAGTCGGTCCTCCAAAAACGTTATTTGCTACTCGCGTCAAGTGGATCGAGATCCAGGCGGTGGCACACCATTACGCCGCCGCACCCGATGGTCAACGCTCCTGATCAGCGCCGCGATCGACGAAGCACGGTCAACTCGGGCGACGATCGTGCTCAATTGGCCTGCGGCTTTGAACAAATAGCGTCCGAGTGGAACCCGCACAACAAGGAGATGACTATGCCTGGCGACGAGAGTCTCATCGAAAGTTGTCGAGCCGCATGAGGTCAGCATCGAACCGCACCATCTTCGTGGCCAATGCCCAGCGCCCGTCGCGCGACAGCGTCATGTGCGGGTAGATCGGCGGTATCCGAAATCCGAGCCGGCCCACGCGGGCAACCCGCCGATCGCTGGACCGGTACACATCGATCGCATCGAAGTCCGGCTCGCGGGTGACGAACACGATCCCAGCATCCGTGACCGACCACAGAAACGGCCGAACGCGATCGAGTACCAGTTCCTCCGGTCCGCCACCCAGAGGTAGGCGCATCAGCCTGGCGGTACCGCCGATGACCACGCCCGCCGGAGGACGGTCGAGATAGAACAAGTACCGGCCGTCCGAAGATTCCTGCGGCTGGAAGCCGCCGTTGCGTGTCAGTCGGATGGCTGGCCCGCCTTCGGCAGAGACCCGCCAAATGTCAGCGATCACTCCCGCGCGTGTCGATGCGAAATAGATCCACCGCCCGTCCCCCGACCACGTCGGAACGCCGTCTATGGAGGGTTCAACGGTAAGCCGACGCAGGTGCCCCCCATCTCTCCCGACAACGTAGACGTCGGTGTTGCCGCCGATCGCCGCTTCGAACGCGATCTGTGAGCCGTCCGGGGACCATCCGCCCACCAAGACTCCAACAGCGCCGAGTGTCGTGACCTGCTGAAGTCCGCTCCCATCGCGCCCGGCGACCCAAATCTCATGGGCACCTGAGCGGAACGACGCGACCGCTATCCGACTGCCGTCTGGCGAGAATCGGGCCGAACCCTCGATGCGAGTCGAGTTCCAAAAGGGCTGCGACTCGATGGTGTCATTCACCAGGCGCGCGTCGAGATCCATCAGGTGGATGTCGACGT
>Ga0299914_10001770_pt1 | contig 14530 bp, 13 predicted proteins | sample RVTome_10_FD_201361 | JGI IMG/M metagenome (GOLD analysis project Ga0299914, IMG submission 201361) | Soil microbial communities from uranium-contaminated site in the Upper Colorado River Basin, Wyoming, United States - RVT153D57 (version 2) ...
GTCGCGCCGGACGACCACGACGATCTCGACGATCGCGACGGCTCATGGCTCTCCGGCGTCGTGGTCGTCGTGACCGTCGTGGCTGCCGCTCGTGGTACGTGGCGGTGTCGAGCGCCTGTGAAATTGGGCAACACTCTTGCCAGAAAACAAACTTTGGACGGCTTCGTGTCACGACGCCAAACCGATCCGCCATCCGTCGAGGTCGTCGTGAACGTGGCCGCAGGTCCGTGAGCCGTGATGCCTCTGGCGCAGGACGGCGCCGGGTCTGCGCCGCCGCGCAGTTGACGAGCGCGCCCTCCCGTGGCTACGCTCTTCGACCGGCGACACGTCCGGTCGTCCATCAGGTCCATGAATCATCGTCAGCTCGCGCAAGCCAGCATCGAGAAGCTGATCGCCAGTCTGAAGACGCAGCCCGCAGCCTCCGCGGCGCTCATCGAGGAGTGCCAGGCTCTGTCGCGCGCGATCGCCGCGTTCCACATGGAAGGCATCCGCTTCCGGATGTACAACGTCGATCGCCTGCTGCACAAGGCGGAGACCGCGCCGTCCGGTGACGTGCAGACGTTGTTCGCGGAAGCCCGGCGTGAGCTGGAAGCCGCGGGGTTCCACACGCGCTCCCACCAGGCGCCGGGGTAGGAACGCTGCACGCCGGGGTTCCCCTCCATGCGGTAAAATGGAATGTCTCTCCTGGCCCTTCCCCGCCAGCGCAGCGACCCCATCACGCGATCACGCATGTTCACGCATCTGCACGATCTCGAGGCGCTCGAGGCGGCGATCGAAGAGTCGCGCCATCGCCCCGTGCTCCTGTTCAAGCACAGCACGCGGTGCGGCACGAGCGTCGAGGCCTTCGATGAACTCCAGGCCCAACTGGGCCAGGCGGAGGTTGCCGTGTCCTGCAAGGTCATCACCGTGCAGAGCCACCGGCACGTCTCGGATGCGGCCGCGTCGCGCCTCGGCGTCCGCCACGAAACGCCCCAGGTTATCCTCCTGCGCGGCGGGAAGCCCGTCTGGAAGGCGTCGCACTTCCGGATCACGGCCGGCGCGCTGGCGCAGGCGCTGAGCTGAGCGCGCGGGGCGTCAGCCGCCGCCCTGCGGCCGACCGCCCGGCCCGCAGAGGCGTGACTGGTCCTCGCCGGCGGGCCACAGCCACGCGGCGCCGCGCACGCCGCTCGACGCGCCGTGCACGTTCGGCACGAGCGGCGTCACGACGCGGTCCGAGAAGACGTGGGCGATCCAGAGCCTCGGCACGCGCTCGTAGAGGCCGGGGAGGTTCGAGAGCCCGCCGCCCAGGACGATCACGTCCGGATCCGCGACGTTGATGATCGTGGCGAGCCCCCGCGCCATGCGCGACGCGTAGCGCTCGATGGTCGCCGACGCCGCCGTATCGCCCGAGGCGGCCCGCGCGGCAATCGCCCGCGCGTCGAGGCGTTCGCCCGTCGCCTTCTCGTGATCGAAGGCAAGGCCCGGGCCGGAGAGGAACGTCTCGATGCAGCCCGAGCGGCCGCAGTAGCACGCCGGTCCGGGCAGCTCCGAGGCATCGGGCCAGGGCAGCGGGTTGTGTCCCCACTCGCCGGCAATCGCGTTCGCGCCCACGAGGACCCGGCCGTCCACGACCAGCCCTCCGCCGGTGCCGGTGCCCACGATCACCCCGAATACGCACCGCTGCCCCGCGCCCGCGCCGTCGACGGCCTCGGAGAGCGCGAAGCAGTTCGCGTCGTTCGCGAGCCGGACCGGCCGGCCGAGGCGTGCGGCGAGATCGCGCCCGAGCGGCCTGCCGTTCAGCCACGTGGAGTTGGCGTTCTTGACGAGGCCGGTCGCCGGGGAGATGATGCCGGGCATGCCGACGCCCACGGTGGCGGGGCCCGCGGCGCGCTCCGCCTCGGCGACGAGCCCGGCGATCGCGTCGAGCGTGCCCGCGTAGTCGCGCGGTGTCTCCCGCCGCGCGCGGAAGCACTCGCGTCCGCCGCGATCGAGCGCGACGGCTTCGACTTTCGTCCCGCCGAGATCAATCCCGATCCGCACGGCTCGCGTGGGCCCGGAGAATCGCGTCCACCGCCTCGGCGGCGGGTTCGAAGCCGCGCAGCTCGCTGACCGCGGCCGGCGCCGCCGGCGCGGGGAGCCCCAGGGGGTTGAACCAGATCGGCACGATCCCGGCGGCGTGCGCGCCGGCGATGTCGGCCGGCCAGGAGTCCCCCACCATCACCGCCTCCGACGCCCGGGCGCTCGCGGCGTCGAGTGCGACCTCGAAGATGCGCGGGTCCGGCTTGGCCGCGCCCGCCTGTTCCGACACCACGAGGGCGTCGATGTGCGGCGCCAGCCCGCACTCCTCGATCTTCGCCTGCTGTTCGGCCAGGAGGTTGTTGGAGACGACGACGATGGACGCGCGGCGGCGGAGCCGCGCGAGTGCGGCCGCGGCCCCGCGGACCGCCCGGCGCGCCGCGACGTAGCCCGTGCGGTACTGGTCGGCGACGCCGGCCGCCACCGCCGCCTCGCCGCCGGCCTCGCCGAGCAGCCGCCGGAAGCGCTCGAGGCGCGCCTCGTCCACCGTCCGGGCGCGGGACAGCACGTCGCGGTGGAGCGCTTCGAGGTGCCCGGCGTGCGCGCGCTCGAAGGCCTCGAACGGGACGGCCCGGAAGCAGGCGTGTGCGCCGTGTACCGCCGTGATCGCGGCGCGCGCACAGTGGCTGTGATCGAAGAGCGTGTCGTCGAGATCGAAGAGAATGGCGCGAAGCATCTCACCGGGCGCGGCGCCGGCCCCGCCGGAAACGGCATGTTAAAATGCCCGGGATGCCTGCGCCCCCGGTGGTGATTGCCGCGTCCAACCTGATGCCAGCCCTCCGCGATCGCGTGGCGAGCGATGGCGAGATCATGGGATTCGCCGACACGGAGCCGATTCAGGCGCTGCAGGCGATTCTGGCCAACCGGCCCGAGCTGATCGTGCTCGAACGGCTGTTTGCCGCGACCCCGCGCGGCGCGGCGCTGATCAATCGTATCAAAACGGACCCGCAGCTCGCCGGCTCGGAAGTGCGCGTGATGTCGCACACGGGCGATTACACCCGCGTCGTCAAGCAGGCCGCGGTGGAGGCGCCCGCCGCGGCCGCGGGGCGCGAGGGCGGCCTGCACGGCAGCTCGCCGGTGGCGACCGAGGAGGCGCCGCGCCCGCTCGACTGGCACGGGACACGCCGCGCGCCGCGCCATCGCATCAGAACGGGCGTCGACATCCAGCTCGATGGCAATGCCGCGAACCTGATCGACATGTCGGTGATCGGCGCGCAGGTGGTCTCGGCCACGATCCTGCGCCCCAACCAGCGCGTGCGGATCAGCGTGCCGACCGACGAGTTCATGATGCGGTTCCGCGGCGCCGTGGCGTGGGCCAGGTTCGAGCTGCCGAATCCCGCCGAGCCGCCCCGCTATCGCGCGGGCATCGAGTTCCTCGACGCCGACACGGCGGCGATGGAAGACTACTGCAACCGCCATCGGAAGGCGTGAGCATCCCTCTTGGGATGCTCAACGCCTTCCGGATGGTAAATGGAAAATGGTAAATGGAAAAGTGCAACCAGACGACGGCTCTTGCGCGTCCCGTTGCCGACTCTCCCCTCGCGCCCTGGCCCGGTAGGTTTCCGGCGAACACGCCCTGGGTCTAGCCCCATCCGGGCTCTTGACCATTTTCCATTTTCCATTTTCCATCAGGCCGGCATGGTTCAGCGGCCTGCGGGGGCGAGGATGCCCTCGCGGAGGATCGTGTCCTCGCGGCCGGAACCGGTGGACACGAGCGACGCGGGCACCCCGGTGATGTCCTCCAGCCGCGCGATGTACCCGCGCGCCTCGCGGGGCAGATCCTCGAAGCGCCGGACGGCCCGGGTTTCGGCCGTCCAGCCGGGCAGCGTCTCGTAGACCGGTTCGCACGCGCCGAGCTGCGCGAGATCGCCCGGCATCTCGGTGAGGATCGCGCCCCGGCAGCGGTAGGCCGTGCACACCTGCAGCTCCGGCAGGCCGTCGAGGACATCCAGCTTCGTGAGGGCGAGCGCGTCGAGACCGTTGACGCGCACCGCGTAGCGCACCGCCACGGCGTCGTACCAGCCGCACCGCCGCGGGCGGCCGGTCACGGCGCCGAACTCCTGCCCCGTCTCCCTGAGCCGGTTGCCGATGTCGCCGAAGAGCTCCGTCGGCAGCGGCCCTTCGCCGACGCGCGTGGTGTAGGCCTTGGCGACGCCGACGACCGCGTCGATGGCGCGCGGGCCGACGCCGAGCCCGGTGCAGACGCCCCCGATCGTCGCGTTCGAGGACGTGACGTAGGGATAGGTGCCGTGATCGATGTCGAGGAGGGTGCCCTGCGCGCCCTCGAACATGACGGAGCGCCCCGCCTCGCGCGCGCGCGCGAGAAAGAGCGAGACGTCGGTCACCCAGGGGCCCATGCGGTCCCAGGCCCGCCGCAGCTCCTCGATCACGTGGCGCCAGTCCATCGTGGACTCCGCGATCAGGCGGTTGCGCGCGTCCACGTTGTGGCGCACGGCCTCGGCGAGGGAGCCGGCGTCCGCCAGATCGCCCACGCGGATGCCGCGCCGCCCGATCTTGTCCTCGTAGGCGGGCCCGATCCCTCGGGACGTCGTGCCGATCTTGCGCTCGCCTCGCCGGGCCTCGGCGAGCAGGTCCAGCTCGCGGTGGTACGGCAGGATCAGGTGCGCCTTGTCGCTGATCACCAGGCGGTCGCCGATGGCGATGCCCGCCGCGGCCAGCTCGTCGATCTCCGCGAACAGCGCCTGCGGGTCGATCACCACGCCGTTGCCGATGACGCAGGTGACGCCCGGATGCAGGATGCCCGAGGGGAGCAGCCGGAGCACGAACTTGCGGCCGGACGCATGGACCGTGTGCCCCGCGTTGTGTCCGCCCTGGTAGCGCGCCACGATCGAGAAGTTCGGCGTGAGGAGATCGACGATCTTGCCCTTGCCCTCGTCTCCCCACTGCGCGCCGAGTACGGCGATGTTCATAAGTGCAGTATTCTACCTTCAAACCGCGGCCGGGCCCGGCGCGCGCGGCACGTCATCATGATCCAGCTCACCGGCTCCTCGCTGACCGTCGAACAGCTCGTCGCGATCGCCGACGGTGACGAGCCGGTCGGGCTCGCGCGCGAGGCGGCCGCGCGCGTGGCGGCGTCGCGCGCGGTGGTCGATCGGCACGCCCGCGGCGCGGCCCCCGTGTACGGCATCAACACGGGCTTCGGCGCGCTCGCGGAGACCGCGATCCCCCGCGACGAGCTGGGGACGCTCCAGGTCAACCTGCTGCGGAGCCACGCGGCGGGGGTCGGCGAGCCGCTGCCGGGCCGGGCGGTCCGCGCGTCGATGGCGCTGCGCGCCAACGTGCTCGCCCGGGGCTGCTCCGGCGTGCGGCCGGCGACGCTCGACCGGCTCCTCGCGCTGCTCAACGCGCGCGTGCACCCGATCGTGCCGAGCCGCGGCTCGGTCGGCGCGAGCGGCGATCTCGCGCCGCTCGCGCACCTCGCGCTGGTCCTGATTGGCGAGGGCGAGGCGACGGTCGGCGACGATCCCCGGCCCCGGCCCGGGGCGGACGCGCTCGCGGCGGCCGGGATCGACCCGGTCACGCTCGAGGCCAAGGAAGGGCTCGCGCTCATCAACGGCACGCAGCCCTCCACGGCGGTTGCCGCGCTCGCGCTCGCCGGCGCCGACCGCCTCGCCCGCGCCGCCGACCTCGCCGCGGCCCTGTCGATCGACGGCCTCCGCGGCTCGATCCGTCCTTTCGATCCCCGCATCCACGACGCGCGCCCCTATCCGGGGCAGTCCGCGTCGGCCGGCAACATCCGCCGGCTCCTCGAGGGCAGCGGGATCAACGCCTCCCACGCCGCCTGCGGGCGCGTGCAGGACGCCTATTCGCTGCGCTGCGCGGCGCAGGTGCACGGCGCCGCCCGCGAGGCGCTGCGATTCGTCCGCGAGACGGTCCACGTCGAGGCCAACGCGGCCACCGACAACCCGATGGTGTTCGCCGCGGACGACGAGATCGTGTCCGGCGGGAACTTCCACGGCGCGCCGATCGCCGTGGCGGCCGACCTGCTGGCGATCGCGCTGGCGCAGCTCGCCACGATCAGCGAGCGCCGGTCGGATCGGCTCGTGAACCCGGCGCTCAGCGACCTGCCGCCGTTCCTGACGTCCCGGAGCGGCGTGCAGTCCGGCTACATGATGGCCCAGGTCACCGCCGCCGCGCTGACCTCCGAGATCAAGACGCTGGCCCATCCGGCGAGCGTGGACACGATTCCCACCTCGGCCAACCGCGAGGATCACGTGAGCATGAGCATGGGCGCGGCGCTGAAGGCCGCGCGCGCGCTCGAGCTCGCCACGCGGGTCGTCGCGGTCGAAATCCTGTTCGCCTGCCAGGCGATCGATCTGCTGGCGCCGCTCGCGACCTCGCCGGCGCTCCAGCGCGCGCACGCGCACGTGCGCCGGCACGTGCCGGCGCTCACCGACGACCGCCCGCCGGCCCCCGATATCGAGCGGATCGCCGCGCTCATCGAGGACGGCTCGCTCGAATCCGCCTGCGCGGCAGAAGTCAAGTGAGAAATTTTCAACTTTCAATTTGACAACGCGCGCGTACGTTTCTAGATTGCTTACCTTCGGCGCGCGAGCCCCTCGCACGAGGTCCCGCGATCCCGAAGCCGCCACCGGTCGATCATGAGCACGCTCAGCCGCCAGATCAGCGCCCCGCGAGGCGCGGCGATCACCTGCAAGGGATGGCCGCAGGAGGCGGCGCTGCGCATGCTCATGAACAACCTCGATCCGCAGGTCGCCGAACGGCCCGACGACCTGATCGTCTACGGCGGAACGGGCCGCGCGGCGCGCAGCTGGGAGGCGTTCGACGCGATCGTCGCCACGCTGCGCCGCCTCGGGCACGACGAGACCCTCGTCGTCCAGTCCGGCAAGCCGGTCGCCGTCTTCCGCACTCACCCGTGGGCGCCGCGCGTGGTCATCGCCAACGCGCTGCTCGTGCCCGCCTGGGCCACCTGGGATCGCTTCCGCGACCTCGAGGACCGCGGCCTGACGATGTTCGGCCAGATGACGGCGGGGAGCTGGATCTACATCGGGACGCAGGGCATCCTCCAGGGGACCTACGAAACGCTCGCGGAGGTCGCGCGGCGGCACTTCGGCGGCAGCCTGGCCGGTCGGCTGGCGGTGACGGCCGGCCTCGGCGGGATGGGCGGCGCGCAGCCGCTCGCGATCACGATGAACGGCGGCCTGGCGCTCGTCATCGAGGTGGATCCGGCGCGAATCGAGCGCCGGCTCGCGACGCGCTACGTGGACGAGCGCTGCGGCGACCTGGACACGGCGCTCGCGATTCTCGAGCGCTGGCGCGCGCAGGGCGCCGCGCGGTCGCTGGCGCTCCAGGGGAACGCCGCGGAAATCCTGCCCGAACTCGTGCGCCGCGGCGTCACGCCCGATGTGCTCACCGATCAGACGTCGGCCCATGACGCCCTGACGGGCTACATCCCCGAAGGGCTCGGCGTCGAGGAGGCCGCACGGCTCCGCCGCGCCGACCCGGCGGAGTACGTCCGTCGATCGATGGCGTCCATGGCGACGCACGTCCGCGCGATGCTCGCGCTCCGGCGGCGCGGCGCCGTGACCTTCGACTACGGCAACAACATCCGCGCCCAGGCGCACGCCGCCGGGGCCGCCGACGCGTTCGAGATCCCCGGGTTCGTGCCCGAGTACATCCGTCCGCTCTTCTGCGGGGGCAAGGGCCCCTTCCGCTGGGCGGCGCTCTCCGGCGACGCCGCCGACATCGCCGCAACCGACGATCTCGCGCTCGAGATGTTCAGCCCGGACGAGGCGCTCTGCCGCTGGATCCGGCTCGCGCGCGAGCGCGTGGCGTTCCAGGGGCTCCCGGCGCGCATCTTCTGGCTCGGCTACGGCGACCGTGCCCGCTTCGGCCTCGCGCTGAACGATCTGGTGCGCCGCGGGGTGGTGCACGCGCCGATCGTCATCGGCCGCGATCATCTCGACGCCGGGTCGGTGGCGTCGCCGAACCGCGAGACCGAGGGCATGCGGGACGGCAGCGACGCCATCGCCGACTGGCCGGTGCTGAACGCGCTGCTCAGCGCCTCGTCGGGCGCGACCTGGGTCTCGGTGCACCATGGCGGCGGCGTCGGGATCGGCTATTCGCTCCACGCGGGCATGGTCGTCGTGGCGGACGGCACCCGCGAGGCCGACGAGAGACTCCAGCGCGTGCTGACGTGCGATCCCGGCCTGGGCGTGGTCCGCCACGCCGATGCCGGCTACCCGGAGGCAATCGAGGCGGCGCGGGCGGGCGGCATCGACATGCCGATGCTCGCGCCGGGAGGCTCGGGCCGATGATGATCCCGGAACGCCCCTCGCTCGAACGGCGCGTCCTGGCGGCGATCGAGAGCAGCCCGCCGCGCATCCCGGTGCTGCTCGGCGGCTGCGGGTCCGGCCGGACCTCGGTGCTGCTCCGCCTGCGCGATCTGATCGGCCGGAGCGCCTGCCAGTACCTCGATTTCGAGCGGCTGGCGACGACGCCTGAGCGTGGCCTGGCCGACGTCCGCGCGGCGCTGGCGGCCCCGCCCGCGCCGGGCCGCGCGGGAGGCGAAGGGGGGCCCCGCGAGGCCTTCGCCGCCACGCTCGCGGCGCTCGACACCTGGCGCGCCCCGGGCGGCGCGCCGGCGACGTTCCTCCTCGACGAGTTCCTCGAGCTGCGCACCTTCGAGAGTTTCCCCGGCCTGCGCACGGTGCTGCGCGACCTGCTGGCCGCGCTCGACTCGAGCGGCAACCGATTCGTGCTGTCGACGCGCTACACGGCGCGGGCGCTGCGGCTCCTGCGCGACGCGCCGGCCCGCTTCGAGATCGTTCACGCCGCGCCGCTCACGCCCACCGAGATCCGCGCGACGCTGCCCGCGATGACAGAAGGTGCCGGCACGCCCGGCACGCTGCACGAAGCCGAGGAGGATCGCGCGCGCGACGATCTGGCCGCCGCCGTCCACGCCCTCTCCGACGGGCGTCCGCTGTACGCGCGCCTGATTGCCGAGACGGCGCTCACCACCGGCCATCACGGCGCGCCCGACCCGGTCAGCGCTCTCGCCGCGCTGCTCGCGCCGGGCGGCCGGCTCGCGGCCGCCTGCCGCTTCTCGTACGAGCTGCGCCTCCACCGCGCCCGCGGCTACGGCGCGCTCAAGGCCATCCTCGACGTGCTCGCGGCCGAGGAGCCGCTCACGCTCACCGAGATCGCGCTGCGGCTCCGCCGCACGCCGGGCTCGACGAAGGACTATCTGTCGTGGCTCGAGGACGTGGATCTGATCGTGTCGCGGCAGAAGCGCTACAGCGTCGCCGATCCGATGATGCGCCTGTGGGTGCGGCTGCACGGCCGTCCGGCGCCGCCGGAAGAAGACGACGTCGCCCGCGAGGTGCATGCCTTCGTGATGGCGCGGCTGCCGCAGGCCGAGCCGGCGCTCGCCCTGGCCGGCCCGCCGGCGGCCGAGGACGCCCGCGCGCGCAGCTGGGGCATCATCGAGATTGACTGAGGAGCGCCAGGGCCTCCTTGGCGGCGGCCTGCGCCGCCTCCTTCTTGCTCCGTCCTTCCGCCCTGGCCACTGCGACCCCCTCCACGAGGACTTCGACCTCGAACCGCCGGCGGTGCGGCGGCCCCGTCTCCGCCGCCAGGCGGTAGGCCGGCAGCCCGCGCTCGCGCGACTGCAGCCACTCCTGCAGCGCTGACTTGTAGTCCTCGCTGAACACCGCGTCGGCGCCGCGGCGGCGGGCGTCCTCGATGAGCGGGCCGACCTGCCGCTCGATGAACTCGCGGGCCGCGTCGATCCCCCCATCCAGGTAAATCGCGGCGATGAGCGCCTCGTAGCAGTCCGCGATCAGCGCCAGCTTGCGCCGGCCGCCCGTCTTCTCCTCGCCCCGGCCGAGAATCAGGTATTCGCCGAGGTCGAGGCCGTCGCCGAGCCGCGCCAGCGCCGTCGCCGACACGAGCGACGCCTTCAGCTTGGACTTCTGCCCCTCGTCGTGCTGCGGGAACTGCCGGAACAGCATGTCGGCGACGACGAACCCGAGGACCGAGTCGCCGAGGAACTCCAGCGACTCGTTGTCGATCACGCCGCCGCTGGCGTCCTCGTGCACGCGGGATCGGTGCGTCAGCGCGTGCTCCAGCAGCCCGCGATCGCGGAAGCGGTAGCCCGCCGCCCGCTCGAGCGCCTCGTACTCGGAGCCGAAGGGGACGACGCGGCCCGGCGAGACCTGCTCGCGATGGCTCTCGATGATCTGGAGCGCCTGGGCGGCCTGGGCCTCGTGGACGGCGACGCGCAGCTCCGAGAGCGAGAAGGGGAACGCCGTGCGCGACAGGTCGGAGGTGACCATCGCGGCGATGCCGTGCGTCTCGAGCAGCCCCTTGACCACGTCCGCTTCGATCGGGGACGGCGTGCGGAAGATCACGACCAGGTCCCTCATGCCGCGCCCCGCCGCCCGGGCATCCGGCCCGCCCCTCCCGGTGTTTCCCAGGGGTTCCAGTCCATCAGACGGCGACCCGCGCCTCCGCGGTCCCTTCGATCTTGATCAGGATCATCGTCATGTCGTCGTGCTGATCGGCGCCGCCGACGAACGCCTCGATCTCGCGCAGGATGCGCTCCCGCAGCTCGCCCGAGGCCAGGTGGCCGTGCTCCTCCACGAGCCGGCTGAGCCGCCGGTCGCCGAACAGATCGCTCGCCGCGTTCATCGCCTCGGTGATGCCGTCCGTGTACAGGACGATGACGTCGCCCGGCATCAGCACGATCTGCTCTTCCTCGAGCAGCTCGGCGAACTTGGCGGCGGCCCCGTCGATGCGGAGGCCGACCACGAGGCCGCTGGGCGTCAGCACCTGCGCGTCCCGCGGCGCGGGGTCCGGCGCGGGCAGGTAGATGAGCGGCGTGTGGCCGGCGCGCGCGAAGGTCATCACGCCGGCCGCCAGATCGAGCACGGCATACGTCATCGTGATGAAGCTGCGCGTGTCGAGGTTCTCGGAGATGATCCGGTTGACCTCGAGCAGCATCTCCCGCGGCGAGTGGTAGATCTGGCTGAGCGACAGCACGAGGCCCTTCAGCTCCGCCATGTAGAGAGCCGCCGAGGTGCCCTTGCCCGACACGTCCGCGATCAGCACGCCGAGCCGCTCGTCGCCGAGCCGGAAGAAGTCGTAGTAGTCCCCGCCGACCTCCCGCGCGGGCACGCAGAGCGCCGTGACCGACAGGCCCGCCATGTCGAGCGGCCCCCGCGGCAGCAGCGACATCTGGATCTGCCGCGCGATGCGCAGCTCCTCCTCCAGCCGCTTCTTCTCCGCCGCGGTCTGGAGCAGGTTCTCGATGCTGCCGGTCATCTGGTTGAACGAGTCGGCCAGCTCGCCGAGCTGATCCCGCGTCTCGATCCGGATCCGGTGCGTGAAATCTCCCTGGCGGACGCGTTCCGTGCCCATGAACAGCTCGTGGATCGAACTGGTGATCGAGCGGGCCAGGGCGAGCCCCATGACGAGCGCGGCGATCTCGATGACGAGGAAGAGGCCCGCGATGAGCATCAGCCCCCAGAGCAGGATGCTGGCGACGGTTACGGGCACGGTGTCGCCGAACTTCGCGGCCTGGGCCTCGGCGATGCGGCCGTACATCTCTCGCAGCCTGTAGCTCATGGAGACCGCGGCCCGCCGGGGGCCGCCCGACTCCCAGTCGGTCACGTCGAAGAACACCACGCTGCGGCTGAACAGCGCCGTCTGGTCCGACGCGTCGTCGCCGCCGCCGGCGAGCGCCGACACCGCGTCTCCCGACTCGCTGTCGCTGCCGATCTGGATCGCGCCGATCTTGATCCCGGTCTGCTCGTGCAGCGAGTCGACCATCGCATCGTCGATCGGGATGTCGGCGACGATGTGGCCGACCAGACGCGAGCCGACCGTGGCGGGCCGGACGGCCCGCGCGACCAGCTCGTGGCGGCCAGGGCGGTCGGGATGCGGGACGGCAAGGCTGCCGGTGAAGCTGCGGGCGCCGGCCTGGAGCCATCCGGGGACCGCCTCCGGGGGCGCGGCGTGCTCCCATTCGCCCGCGCGCGCGGGGGCCGCGGCGTCGGCCGACGCGGGCAGGAAGGCGAGCGAGAGCGTCGGCACGCCCAAGGCGCGGGCGCCGTTCTGCTGGATGCGGATGACCGCCGCCTCGATCTGTCCGCGCGCGCGCGAGATCTCCGAGACCGCGGCTTCCGCCACCGCCCCGGCATCCTCGATGACCTCGTCGTACCCGTCCCTGAACAGATAGGCGCTGAGGTTCATCGACAGCACGATCGCGCCGAACAGGAAGAAGCCCATGATGAGCAGCGCCGGCACGACCCCGATGAAGATGTAGGAGAGGATCAGCTTCCGCCTGACGCGCCAGAGCAGCCGGCGCTTGACGAGCACGAAGAGGCGCGCGACGAAGTACGAGAGCGCGACGAGGAGCGCGAGCGTCGCGAGCGTGTTGAGGACGCTCAGAAAGGCCGGCAGTTCGCCGAACAGGCGGACCAGCGTGAGGACGAGCTTGAGGCCGGTGGCGACGACGAACAGCCGTCCCGGCCACGACCGGAGCAGGATGTCGCGGGTGGACGGTGCGGGAGCCGCTGCCGGCAGGGCGGGAGGCGGGAGCGCCTGCCGGCGTCGGGCCGAAACCGGCGGGTCCTCGACTCGTCTGCTGGCCATGCGAATTGAAAATCGAATGATAACAGACTATCGTACCGGGGATCCCGAACGACATCGAACACGAGACGGGCGGCGCGCGATCGGTGCATCCGCAAGCCCACAACGAGCAGGGTGACCGTGAAACTGCCTGACAACGCGCGCTTCTCCACGATCTGCATCCACGCCGGGCAGGAACCCGATCCGTCGACCGGCGCCATCATCACGCCCATCTTCCAGACCTCGACCTACGTGCAGGACGAGCTGGGCAAACACAAGGGCTACGAGTACGCGCGGACGCAGAACCCGACGCGCGCGGCGCTCGAGCGGAACATCGCGGCGATCGAGGGTGGCCGCGCCGCCTGCGCGTTCGCCTCCGGCATGGCATCCATCGGCGCGGTCGGCACGATGCTGAAGGCCGGCGACCACGTCGTCGTCACCGACAACACCTACGGCGGGACGTTCCGGCTCTTCGACAAGGTGCTCTCGAAGTTCGGGCTGTCCTTCTCGTACGTGGATACCTCGAGGCCGGAGCTCATCGCGGCGGCGATGCGGCCGGAGACGAAGCTGCTGTTCGTCGAGACGCCGACCAATCCGGTGCTGCGCCTGACCGACATCTCGCGCGCCGCGGAGATCGCCCACCGGCACGGCGCGCGGCTGCTCGTGGACAACACCTTCGCGAGCCCGTGCCTGCAGCGCCCCATCGAGATGGGCGCGGATCTCGTCGTGCACAGCACGACGAAGTACCTCAACGGGCACAGCGACAGCGTCGGCGGGATCGTCGTGGCGGCGCGCGAGGACGACGCCGGGTGGCTGACGTTCATCCAGAACGCCGAGGGGGCGATTCTCAGCCCGTTCGATTCCTGGCTCGTGCTGCGCGGGACGAAGACGCTGGCGCTGCGGATGGCGCAGCACAACACGAACGGGATGGCGCTGGCGGAGTTCCTGAAGGGGCACGCGGCCGTCACGCGCGTGATCTACCCCGGCCTGCCGGACCACCCGCAGCACGAGCTGGCGCGGCGCCAGATGCGCGGCTTCGGCGGCATGCTCTCCTTCGACGTGGGCACGTTCGAACTGGCCCGGCGCGTCTGCAACCGCGTCCGCCTCATGGCCCTGGCCGAGAGCCTCGGCGGCGTCGAGACCCTCATCTGCCATCCGGCGTCGATGACCCACGCCTCCGTGCCGCCCGATCGCCGCGCCGCCATCGGGATCACCGACAGCCTCGTCCGTATTTCGACCGGCGTCGAGGACCCCGCCGATCTGATCGAGGATCTGAAGCAGGCGCTGGAATAGGAGGCTCAGGGTTCAGGACGGGTGCCCTCGCCGACCCAGCGCAGGTAGCTGTCGTTGCCGTCGACGATCGGCAGGACGATGAACTCGGGCACCTCGTAGGGGTGCATCTCGCGGACGCGATCCCAGAGCGCGGGGACGCGCTCGCGGGCCGTCTTGATGACGATCTGCCGCTCGGTCTCGTGCTCGACACGGCCCTCCCAGCGGTAGATCGACTCCATCAGCGGGAGCAGGTTCACGCAGGCGGCCAGCCTTTCCTCCACGAGCGATCGGGCGAACGCGGCCTCGTCCGCATCCGCCGGCAGGGTCGTCAGCACCATCACGTAGTCAGGCGTCATGCACCGCGTCCTCAGCGCGCGGACGCCAGGGCTAAACCCGGAGCCCCGTCCGCACGAAAGTATTCTACAGAGGGCCGCGCCGGGTCGATGCCACCATCTGCTCCCACCATCACAGACGTCCGTGCCGCGCGGCCGCCGGCGGCGGGGCCGCCCCTCCTCCGCCGCAGGCCCGCGCCGCCTCGTCCGCCGTCCGCGAGGCTCCGCGCCGGTCTGAATTACCTGCTGATCTTCGT
>Ga0299914_10001771_pt1 | contig 14524 bp, 11 predicted proteins | sample RVTome_10_FD_201361 | JGI IMG/M metagenome (GOLD analysis project Ga0299914, IMG submission 201361) | Soil microbial communities from uranium-contaminated site in the Upper Colorado River Basin, Wyoming, United States - RVT153D57 (version 2) ...
GGAGGCGGCGACCGCGTCGGGCGTGGACACGCTGGTGGCCAAGCGGGTAGACGCCCCCTACGACCCGTCGCTTGACCCGTCGCCCTGGCGGATCTTCCCCGTGCCCGCCGCGGGTTGACCGGGGTCCGCTCCGTCCACTCGAGTCGGGCCGGGACCATCCTGTCGCGGTGGTGGTGCCCGACGCCGGCCGCGAGCTCGTTGCCCGGTCCCGATGATCCGCCAGCAGCGCTCAGCCGAGCTCCCGCCTCCGGCGTGGTGCGGCTGAGAGGTCGTACGCGGGGTGGAACGAGCCGAGATCGCAGTCATCGGTGCGGGCATCCTCGGCCTTGGGCACGGCGCGGCAGCTCCTCCTCCGGCATCCCGACCTGCGCGTCGTGGTCCTCGACAAGGACGACAGTGTCGCTGCCCACCAGACCGGTCACAGCGCGCTATCGTCGCCCGAGACCGGCAGGTCGACTTCGGGCGCCTGCTTCAGGCCATGGTCGACGGCGTCCTGAGCGCCGGCGTCCGGATCCTGCTCTCGCAGCCGGTCCATGGTGTCGGTCGGGGGTCGCCGAAGATCGTCATCTACCCGGTCCTCGACCCGCGGCTCCGGTCCCTCGGCGTGCACCTGACCCGGAGGATCGACGTGCCCGAGATCGGGCCGCTTGACGAGAACACCTTGTCGTCGTGGGGCCACGCGCTGGGAACGCTCGTGCTCGCAGCCCTCCTGTATCTCTGCGCGTTGGAGTTCGGACCGGATCCGCGCCGTGGGGCGGGAGTGGTGGTGGCGCTGACCGCGAGCGTCTTCGGGATCGGCATCGAGCCTCTCCAATCATTCACCGGGGATCGCGAGGCGTCGGTCGCAGACGCCCTTTTGAACGCGGCAGGCGCGGGTGATCGCCCTGGCGCTCCTTGCGCGTCGTCGTGTCTCGGTTCCCGCGCGGTCTCGTGCCATGACGTGGACGGCGCCGATCCTCCTCGCCGCCGTGATCCCAGCGGCGGTACTCGCCACACCGAGCGAGCTCGGCCGGTGCTCGACATCGCCCGCACCCGAGCCGACCCTGCGCCCGAGCGCGCCGGAAGCTGAGCCCGAGCCGATCGCGCGGTACCTGTTCGACGCGGGTGCTGGGCGACGGGTCGCCGACGTGAGCGCCGTGTCCCCCGCGCTCGACCTGCAGCTCGTGGAGCCCGGCGCGCAGTGGTTGGACGGTGGGGGACTGCGTTTCACCGGAGACGCCGCCCGCAGTGTCGGCGCGGCGAGCAAACTCATAGATGCCACGGACCACAGCGAGGAGATCACGGTCGAGGCCTGGGTCCGCTCCGACCGCATCGCCCAGGAGGGCCCAGCGAGGATCGCGACGATCTCCTTTGGCACACGTCGCGACCAAGTGGATCTCCATCTGGGCCAGCAGGGCTCGGCGCTGAGTGTTCGCGTCCGTGCGACCTGCGGGCCGTTCAACTGGACGACGTTCCCCGGCGTGTTCACATCGCGGACCGACCCTCGACACGTCGCCATGACATTCGCCGACAGCGTGCGCCAGGTGTACGTCCAGGGCGAAGACGTCGGAAGTGAGCTGTTCGACGGGCGGCTGGGCTCATCGGAGGGCGGCTACCCGCTGGTCGTGGGGAAGGAGACGACGATGAATCGGCCATTCCGGGGCGACGTGCTCGCCTTGGCGATCTATGACGAGGCGCTTCCCACGTCAACCATCGCCAGGCACGCTGTAGCCAGCCCTGCCGCGCCGCGTCTTCATCGGTCAGGTCGATGACCGCGCGTCGACGGCATAGACCGTCGACGAGGGTGCTGGGCGACGGCGTCAGCGCGCTCGGATCACCTTGGCGGGGTTGCCGCCTGCGATGACGTTGGGGGGAAGGTCCTTGGTGACCACCGCACCCGCTGCCACCACCGTTCCGTCGCCAATGGTGACGCCGGGCATCACCAAGACTCCCGCCCCCAGCCAAACGCCATTCCCGATGACGACGTCTTCGTCTTGTTTGACCTGGTCCATCAGGGCGATACCGGGTTCTGTGCCGTAGTTCGACGCAGTCACGAAGCAAAGGGGCGCGATGTTGCAGTCGTCGCCGATGTCGATGCGACCGCTCGTGCTGCCCGCCCATAGGTGAGTTCGCGCCCCGATCCGTGTGCCCTCGCCGATGCTGATGCGCTCCCCGTTGGCGAACGACACGTTGGGGGCCGGCCGGACGCCAGGGCCCATCGTCACCTTGCCCACCTCGTCGACGTGGGTGTAGTGGAAGTAGTGGAGCAACCGCACGGCGTGCGCCAACGAGCGGGGGTCCAGGATGGAGCGAACGAAGCGCCTGCGGCGCTCCCAGCCGGTGCGGAGGCTCGAACGGCCCGTGATCTTTTCGCCCGACTGCTCGAGGGGCATTCGGCTGACGGTAGCGTCCGGCCCCTGCCTGGCGCCCGGGTACCCCCGCCACCACTGGTGCCGTCGCGCCCACGCGTCGCCCCAGCCGCGTTCGAGCCTGATGCCTGCGCGCGCGGCCGCGGCCCGCACCGCTACGCCAGCCACCACCAGCCCGACGCCCAAGCGACCGCGCCACCCCGGCAGGTGCGTGCGGACCAGGGTGATGCGGCCGCGCAGCAGCATCTCCAGCTTGTCGGGGCGGGTCGCCGACGACTCACCCACGGCGTGGACCATGACGGCATCGGGCGTGACGGCGCAGGCTCGGCCGGTAAGGGCCGTAGCCCGCAGGCACAGGTCGGCGTCCTCGCCGTACAAGAAGTAGCGCTCATCGAGCCCGCCCAGCAGTCGCCAGTCGTCGAGCGCCACCAACAGGAGGCAGCCCGTGACCACGTCGACCGGCCGGGGATGGTCACGCCCGTAGTCACCCATGGCCTCGGGGTCGAACCAGCGCGACCGTGGCCAGAGCGTGGACAGGAGAAGGGCATTCGACGCCAAGCTCCACAGTGTGGGCGCCGACCAGCAGGATCGTGGGTCGAGGTCACCCTCGGGCGTGAGCGTGCGGCCGCCGCAGATCACGTATCGAGGATTAGCACGCGCGAAGGCCACGAGCGCATTGATGCTGCCGGGCTCGAGGTAGCCGTCAGGGTTGACCAGGAGAAGGTAGTCACCGCGGGCGACGGCCGAGCCGGCGTTGACTGCGCGGGCAAAGCCGGTGTTGTCAGGGTTGCGGAGGAGGCACACGTCCGGAAATGCCGCACCAACGGCGTCCGCCGACCCATCTGTCGAGCCGTTGTCGACGACGATCACATCGAGCTCGTGGCGGGTGGCGGTTGACAGCGACGCCAGACAGCGCAGGGTCCACTCCCGTGTGTTGTAGGACACGACCACGACGCTGATCACAGGTGCATAGTCGCCGTCCTTGTCGTCGGCTGCCAGCACCGCAGACCCCCCGACCATGGCCATGGGGTCGCCCGTCACGGCTCCACCACCACCTTGTCGACCACAAAAGCCTCGGCGTAGGGCCGGCGGCACTCGACGCCGCGCAGGCGCATGAGGCCGAGGAAGGCTTCGTCGTCCCACCAGTCGCGGCCGGCCTGCGAGGGGAAGCACTCGTGGAGCAGCTCGATCTTACGACGCGCCAGCTCCTGATCGAGCGGGACGTAATGGGTGACCCGTCCCAGGTCGCCGTCCCACTTGGGGATCTCGTAGCGCAGCACCAGCGCGTCCCGCCACACCGTCGGTGCCAGCTCGGCCATGACGCGGTGATCCTGGTGGGCGTCGTCGAGCCGTGGCGCGAAAACCAGATCGGGCGCCGAAGCCGCCGACCCCGCCGAGCGGGCCACTTCTTCCAGGGTCTCCTTCACCTCGCCCCAGTGGGCGGGCACGCGACCGTCTCGCAAGCCCGTCAGCCGCGCGTCGACGTCGGCCCCGGGCATGAACCGCGCCGTCGCCTTCAACGCCTCCTCGTGGCGCTCGGCAGTCCCCGTGACCATGACGACCGTCGCCCTGAGGTCACGGGATGCGGCCAACGACAGGAGCGTCCCTCCGCAGCCGATCTCGATGTCGTCAGGATGGGCGCCGAGACAGACGATCGACAGCGGGCCCGGCGGTAGCCCGAGCGAGATCACGGCGGCGTGATGTCCGAGTTGAGCTGTGGCAGATCGACCACCGGGGCCCGATGACCCGGCGCCGCCGGCCGCTGGCGCCACACCGCCCATGGGCTCTGGCCGGTGCGGTAGAGCTCCTCGAGCCGCGATCGCTCCTTCAGCGTGTCCATCGGCGCCCAGAACCCGCCGTAGGGGATCGCCAGCATCCGGCCGTCGGCAGCGGCCCGCGCGCACGCATCCATCACCAAGTCGTCGCCCTCGTGCAGGTAGTCGAAGATCGCCTGGCGGAAGACGAAGTAGCCACCGTTGACCCGCATGGGCAGGTCCCCGATCGCCGTGAACCCGGTGATCCGGGTCTCATCGTGGTCCTCGGCAAGATCAACCACGTGGAACGAGTCCTGCGGCGGCACCGCCAGCAGGCTCCCGACCGCGTCCGACGCCAGCACGCGACCGATGATGTCGTTGAGAGGCGCGTCGGTCAGCACATCGCCATAATTGGCCAGGAAGACCTCGTCGTCGTCGAGGAACCCGCGGACCCGCCGCAGCCGCTCCCCGATGGCCGTCTCGATGCCGGTGTCAACGAAGGCGATGCGCCACTCGCTGATGTCGCTGCTCAGCAGCTCGAGGTGCTCGCCACCCTTGCTCAGCACGAAGTCGTTGGAGTGGGTCTCCTGGTACTCGAGGAAGTAATCCTTCACCGCCCTGGCTCCGTAGCCGAGACAGAGGATGAACTCGGTGTGCCCGAAGTGGGCGTAGTAGCGCATGACGTGCCAGAGCACCGGCCGGTGCCCGATGGGCATCATGGGCTTGGGCGCCGAGTCCTCGCTGGAGCGCATGCGCAGCCCGAGCCCGCCGCAGAATATTACGACCTTCATCTCGACACCTCGCCCAACTAGAAGACCTCGAGCTTCGGCAAAGCCACGACCAGCCGACCGCCCCACTCGCGCACGTACGACAGTTGCTCGGCGATCTCGTCCCGCAGGTTCCAGGGCATTATCAACACGTAGTCGGGCCGTACTTCCGCCAACCGCTCGACGGGATGGATCGGTATGTGCGTGCCCGGCAGGTACTTGCCGTGCTTGAACGGGCTGCGGTCGACCGTGAACGCCAGTAGGTCGGCCCGGACGCCGGCATGGTTGAGCAGCGTGTTGCCCTTGCCCGGCGCGCCGTAGCCCGCCACCGTCGCGCCCTCGCGGGAGCGGGCCACCAGGAACTCCACGAGGTCGTTCCGCACCGCTGCCACCTCGGCCGCGAATCCCCCGTGAGCCTGGCCGGTGAGGGTGTCGAGACCGGCCGCGGACTCGTCTGCCAGCACTCGCCGAACCGCGGGGCCCGGTGGGGGGGCGGACTCGGTGGGCGCCGACCAGGTGCGAAGCGAGCCGCCGTGTGTCGCGAGCTCTTCGACGTCCACCACCGACAACCCGGCGGCAGCCAGCACCCGCTGGGTCGTGAGCAGCGAGAGGTAGGAGTAGTGCTCGTGGTAGATGGTGTCGTACTCCCGCCCCTGGATCAGGCGTAGCAGGTGGGGGATTTCGATGCTGACCCGGCCGTTGTCGGCCACGAGTGCCCGCAGGCCACGCGCAAAGTCGACGATGTCGGGCACGTGGGCTAAGACGTTGTTGGCCACCACCAGATCGGCCGGGCCATGCTCGCCGGCGAGCTTGGCGCCGGCCGCCTCAGCGAGGAACAGCACTTCAGTGGGAACGCCCTTGGCGACGGCCGCCTCGGCCACGTTGGCTGCGGGCTCTATGCCGAGGGCGCGGATCCCTCTCTCGATCACGTGCTGCAGCAGGTAGCCGTCGTTGCTGGCCACCTCGACCACGAAGGAGTCGGCCGTGAGTCCCAGCCTCGCTGTCGCCGTGTCGACGAACCGCCGCGCGTGGGCCACCCAAGAGTCGCTGTAGGACGAGAAGTAGGCGTAGTGGCTATAGATGTCCTCGGCCGGGATGTAGGCCGGTAGCTGCACCAGTAGGCACTCGGCACAGATCCGCACGTGGAGGGGATAGAAGGTTTCGCCTTCATCGAGCTGGTCGGCCGTGAGGTAGCTCTCGCACGGAGGCGACATGCCGAGATCGACGAACGTGTGGGTGAGCTCGGTCCCGCACAGCCGGCACCGGGGCGCACTGCGCCCATGGTTTGCTCGCTGACGCTCGCTCACTGCCTTGCCCCGACCTGGGCACCGGCTAGCCGCAGGTCGTCGTCGAGCCGGCCGGCGGCCATCAGCTGGCGCACCTTCTCGACCCGCACATAGCGGGGGCCCTCGAAGTCCTCGGCCGACAGGCCGAAACGCCGCATGTCGCGGGCGAGCTCCTCGATGCCCTGGGGTATCGTCCACTGGGGCTGGAACGCGGGGAGCGACCGCCGGATCCGGCCGAAGTCAACCCGGTAGTCTCGCCGGTCGGGACCGGCGCCCTCGGCGAAGGTCACGGGTGCACCGAGCGCCTCTGCAACCTGGGTCGCGATCGCGCGGATCTGCACTACATCCTCGTCGCGGCCGACGTTGAACGCTCGATCGTGCACAACGTCGCGCGGCGCCTCGAGCACAGCCAAGAACGCCCGAGCGATGTCCTCGGCGTGCACCAGCGGCCGCCACGGCGTGCCGTCGCTCTGGAGCATGACCTCGCCCCGGGTGAACGCCACGCCAGTGAGGTTGTTGACCACGATGTCCGCCCGCAACCGGGGCGATGACCCGTATGCCGTGGCGTTGCGGAGGTAGGTGGGGCTGAAGTCGTCGCCGGCCAGCTGGGAAAGTCCCGACTCGGCCATGACCTTGCTCTCGCCGTAGGGCGTGACGGGATTGAAGGGGGCGTCCTCGGTCACCGGTGCCTCGCCGGCGAGGCCGTAGAGCGAGCACGACGAGGCGAACAGGTAGCGCGCCACACCGGCGGCCTTGGCCACCCGTCCCAGGTGCACGGCCCCGTGGGCATTGACCGAGTAGGTGGCATCGGGGTTGAGGTGGCCGAGCGGGTCGTTGGAGATAGCGGCGAGGTTGATCACCGCGTCGATCCCGGCGAGGCCCTCGGGTCGCTCGTCGCGGATGTCACCGGTGCGCTGCTCGTAGCCGCCGGGGACCGGACCGAAGTCGCAGCCGTCGTACCACCCGGCGTCGAGCCCTACGACCTGGTGTCCTGCCCGCATCAGGAAGGGGACGACCACGGCCCCCAGGTATCCCCGGTCGCCCGCCACAAGAACACGCATTCCCAATCTCTCCTTGTCGCCTACCTCGAGGGTCGGCGCGAAAACGCTCCCCGGAGATAAGCCCTGTCCGCGCCCGCCGCCGATCCGCCGACTCTACCAACATCGACAGCGGCGGTCGCGCTGTAGGTGCTCCCGACAGAGCCACCCTGCCTGTCACTGTCAGCGGCGCCCCTGCGACCGCGTGCGAAGGCGACTGGGGCACCGACCCCGGGCCACCGAGCCGGCACCACCCCGGTTGCGCCCCCGGCGAAACTGGGACCAGCACTTTGCGCAGCGCGCCAGCCGGTATAACGTCACCCGAGGCGGGAGTTCCCCGATTTGGACAGGTCGTGGGGCTCGCGGGACGCAACGAAGCGGAAGGGCGGGCGAATGCTGGAGCAAACTGTGGCGCCATTATGGGACGACGGCGGGACGTCCCGGGGCGCGCTGACCGCACGGCCACCGACGGCTGAGCCGGTTCTGCGCGCACTGGACCTCCTTCGCCAGCAGCAGACGCTGCGCAACCGGTTGGTGGCGGCCGACGCGATCGCTCTGACCGTTGCGTGGACGGCGGTGCTGGCCACCGGGACGCCGGGGCGGCGGCTCGGCATCGCGGCCGCCGCCATCACCGCCACGCTAGCGACCCTCTCGATGCAGCGCTTCTACCGCTCCGGTGCCGTGCGCGCCACAGTCCGAGACGTGCGCAGCGCCGTCCCGGCGGTGGTCGCTGGTACTGCGGCAGCCGTCCTGGCGGCCGTCCTGCTCGACGTCGCCCCGCCACCGACCGCCCGCCTCGCCGCCTGCGCCGGGGTCGCGCTGGTCACCCTGACCCTCGGTCGCTCGGCCTACAGCACCTGGCTCCGGGCCAACCGGGCCGCGGGTCGCTACTCGCGTCCCGTGGTGCTGATCGGCGGCAACGACGAGGCCGGCTCCCTCGAGGAGCTGCTCCAGGTCCACCCCGAGCTGGGCTATCGGGTGCTGGGCGTGGTGGCCTCCCCCGACCACATGGTCAGCTCGCTGGCCGACCGGGTGCCCTGGCTGGGCGATCTCGACGAGGCCATCCAGGTCGTGAAGCGAACCGGTGTCACCGACGTGGTGATCGCCAGCACCGCGGTCCCCTATCGCGACCTCCAGCGCCTCGCCCGGCAGCTCCCGGCGGCGGGTGTGGAGGTTCAGCTATCCGCCGGGATCCGGGGCGTCGCTCATCGCCGCCTGCGATGGCAGTCCCTGGCCCACGAGCCGGTGCTCACCCTGGAGCCCTGCCAGCCTGCCGGCTGGCAAGCGGGGGCGAAGCGGGCGCTCGACCTGGTCGTGGCTTCCCTGTGCCTGGTGCTGGTGTCACCGCTGCTGGCGGTGGCGGCCCTGGCCGTGAAGCTCCAGGACGGCGGACCGGTGTTGTTCGCGCACGACAGGGTCGGCCGGCACGGCCGAGGCTTCCAGGTCTTCAAGCTGCGTACGATGGTCCCCGGCGCCGAGGGCCGGCTGGCCGACGTCCGGCGGCTCAACGAGCGTCGTGACGGGCCGCTGTTCAAGGTCGGGGCCGATCCCCGGGTGACGAGGGTGGGCAGGTTCCTGCGCGACACGAGCATCGACGAGCTGCCCCAACTCATCAACGTGCTCCGGGGCGAGATGAGCCTGGTCGGGCCTCGCCCGGCGCTCGCAAGCGAGGCGGCACAATTCGACGAGGAGCTCCGCTCGCAGCGGCTCAGCGTGCGACCCGGCATCACCGGTCTGTGGCAGATCGAGGCCCGTGACAACCCGGCCTTCGGCGCCTACCGCCGCCTCGATCTGTTCTATGTCGACAACTGGTCCATCGGACTCGATCTCATGATCCTCTGGGCCACGCTGGGGCGGGTGATGGGCCGGGGGGTGCGTACCCTGCGTCGCTCGTCTGAGCGAACCCGACGCCAACTGCCCCGAGAGACCGACGAGGCCCGGGTGGCGGCGACATGGAGGGCGCCGTGAAGGGCGGCATTGGATGACCAAGGCCACGACGCGGTCATGCCCGGCCTGCGGGGCTGGCGGCCTGTGGGTCTTCCACGAACAGGACGGCGTTCCGTCCCACAGCGTCGTCATGCTCGACTCGCGCGACAAGGCCCTCGCGTTCCCGCGCGGCGAGCTGCGCATCGCTTTCTGCCGCGCCTGCGGGTTCATCACGAACACGGCGTTCGATGTGACGCTCACGGCCTACTCCGACAACTACGAGGAGAGCCAGGCCTGCTCGCCCCGGTTCCGCGCCTTCGCCGAGGAACTGGCTCGACGCTGGATCGAGACGTATGACATCCGGGACAAGACGGTTCTCGAGATCGGCTGTGGCAAGGGTTGGTTCCTGCAGACGATCTGCGAGCTGGGCGACAACAAGGGCGTCGGTGTCGACCCCAACGCCCGCTACGAACGGCTCCACGACCCGGACAGCCGCATCACCCTCGTCCAGGACCTGTACTCCGAGAGGTACGCCGGCCTCGGCGCAGACGTCGTCATCTGCCGCCACACGCTCGAGCACATCCTCCCCGTGGCCGACTTCATGCGGACGGTGCGAGCCGCCATCGGCGACCGGGTCGAGACCGTGGTGCTCTTCGAGTTGCCCGACGTGCAGCGGGTCCTGGACGACCTCGCCTTCTGGGACGTCTACTACGAGCACTGCTCCTACTTCAGCGCTGGGTCCCTGGCGCGGCTGTTCCGGCGCACGGGGTTCGAGGCGCTCGACGTCCGCCGGGAGTACGACGACCAATACCTCACGATCGAGGCTCTCCCCTCGACCACACCGGCACAGGGCCGGCCGCTGCCGATCGAAGACGACCTCGCCATCCTCGCCGGGTCGACCGAGCGCTTCGCCGCCGAGCTGCAATCGCGGCTCGACAGCTTGCGCGCCCAGCTGCGCGACATCGCCGCCGGCGGGGGCCGGGCCGTCGTGTGGGGCGGTAGCTCCAAGGGCGTCAGCTACGTCAACACCCTGCAGGCCGGCGAGGACATCGCCTGCCTCGTCGACATCAACCCGCACATGCAGGGAAAGTTCATCGCCGGTGCCGGGCTCGAGATCGTGGCGCCCGAGTGGCTGCCCGAGATCGACCCGGACGTGGTCTTCCTGATGAACCCCATCTACCGGGACGAGGTCCAAGCCGACCTCGACCGCCTGCACGTCGAGGCCGAGCTGGTGGCGGTATGAGCCAGCCCCTGGACCAGGCCACGGTGATGCCCCCGGCTGGTCGGGGGCGGCTCCCCTGCCCGGTGTGCGGCAGTCGCGAGGAGCGTGCCGTCGTGACCGTGCGCGACGTACCGGTGATGTGCGGGGTGCTCTGGGACACGCGTGCCGAGGCTCAGGCGGCTGCCAGCGGCGACATCGAGCTAGTGGCGTGCCCCTCGTGTTCGATGCTCCGCAACGCCGCCTACGACGACGACCGCATGGAATACGACGGCAGCTACGACAACTCGCTGCACTTCTCGCCTACGTTCCAGCGCTACGCCGACGATCTCGGCCGCCGCCTGGTCGAGCGCTACGACCTGCGAGGCTCCACCATCGTCGAGGTGGGTTCGGGCAAGGGGGACTTCCTGCGCCTGCTCTGCCGGCTGGGCGGCAACCGGGGGTGGGGCTACGACAAGGCCTACTCGGGCGAGCAGCAGGGCGCCGACGAGGATGTCACGTTCGTCCCCGAGTTCTTCTCGGGCGCCGCACCGTCCGTCCCGGACCTGGTGTGCACGCGTCACGTCCTCGAGCACCTCCCCGAGCCGGCCGTGGTCTTGCGCAACATCCGCCGCTCCTCGAGCGAGGCGACCGTCCTCTACGCCGAGGTTCCGGACGTCGCCTACGTCCTGACCACCGCCGGCCTCTGGGACCTCATCTACCCCCACGTCGGCTACTTCACTGCCACGGCGCTCCGGCACCTGGTCGAGCTCTGCGGCTTCGCCCCGCTCGAAGTCTCCAGGTCGTTCGGCGGCCAGTACCTGTGGACCGAGGCCCGGGCCAGTGTCGGCGACGTCCGGGCCCCCGACCCGCCCGAGAACGAGGTCGCCGAGGTGCTCGAGCTGGCGGACGGCTTCGCCCAAATGCACCGCGACACGGTGGACCGCTGGGCGGAACGGCTCGACCAAGCACATCTGGCCGGTCAACGGATCGCCCTCTGGGGTGCGGGCACCAAAGGTGTCTCCTTCCTCAACGTGGTGCCCGGGGGGGCCGGCGTCGCCGACGTCGTCGACATCAACCCCCGCAAGCGCGGACGCTTCGTCCCCGGGACTGGGCAGGCCGTCATCGGTCCCGACGACATCGGGAGCGCGGCTCCGGACCTCGTGCTGATCATGAACCCCAACTACCGGGACGAGATCCAGAGCGCTCTTGCGGCCGCGGGACTCGACACGACAGTGGCCGTGGTGTGACGCCGGATGACCGGGATGCACACCGCAGACGCCGATGATCAGCGGGGCCCCGGCGCGCCCATCGTGAGCGTCGGCCTGCCGGTGCACGACGGCGAGCGCTACATGGCCGAAACCCTCGACAGCATCCTCGGTCAGGATGTCGACGGACTCGAGGTCATCATCTCCGACAACGCCTCGACCGATGCCACCGAGGAGATCGCCCGGTCGTACGCAGCACGTGACCCTCGGGTCTGCTACGTGCGCAACGAGCGCAACCTCGGGGCCGCACGCAACTACAACCGGCTCGTCGATGCGGCGAAGGGCCGCTACTTCAAATGGGCCGGCTACGACGACCTGCTTCGTCCCGCTCACCTCCGGCGGTGCCTCGAGGTGCTCGACGCCGAGCCCGAGGTCGTGCTGACCTATCCCCGCACCGACATCATCGACGGCGCCGGCGAGATCGTCCGCCAGCACGACGACAACCTGCACCTGGGCTCCCCCGATCCGGTGGAGCGCGTGCGGCACTTCGCCCGGAGCTTCACGCTGTGCAACCCTTGCTTCGGCGTCATCCGGCGTGACGTGCTGCTCCGCACCAGCCTGGTCCAGCCGTTCGTGTCGTCTGACATCCCGTTGCTGGTGGAACTGGCCCTGCTCGGGCAATGGCACGAGGTGCCCGAGAGGCTCTTCCTGCGGCGCATCCACGAGACGTCGTCCCGCCAGGGGGGGCTCACCATGGAGCAGGTGGCCCGCTTCTTCGAGCCGGGGCGCAGCCGACCGCTCGCGCCGCGCACCCGGATGGTGACCGAATCGCTGCGCTCGATCGGGCGGTCCGACCTACCGGCGGCGGTCAGGGCGCGAGCGGCCGCAGCGTTCCTGTCGACGTGGACACTCCGTCGCGTCCGGGTTCGGGGCGGGCAAGCGAAGGCTGCGGTCCGTCGGCGGCGCGCCGGAGGAGCTGGCGGTCGCGCCATGGCGGCGCGAAACGCGGGCATGATGGAGCGGGACCCCGGGTACGGACAGAGCCGGCGCGTCGGCGTGGGCGGTGGGTGAGGAGGGGCTGCGGGCGATGGTGGGCCATATCGAGAACAGAGCCAGGCTGCGCACGACCGGGGTGATCGTCGTGCTGACAACCGCGCTCGTCGCCTGGCTGGTACCGGCGGCGGGCGCGACGACCACTACGACCCAGCAGTCCACCGGCCCTGCTTTCCCGTCGGACGACTTCGATCGCGCCGAGTTGGGCCCGGAGTGGACGGTGGTGGACCCGGTGGGCGACGGCATTGTGGCGCTCAGCGGGGCCGGCACACCCGACGCCCGCCTTGAGCTCGCCGTGCCGGCGGGCGTGGACCACAACCCATGGGACACGAACCGGTCGCTGCGCGTCATGCGCGACGCAGCCGACGTCGATTTCACCGCGGTCGCCAAGTTCGACTCGACGCCGACCCAGCGGTTCCAGACCCAGGGCATCCTGGTGCAACAGGACACCGACGACTGGGTGCGCTTCGACATCTACCACAACGGGTCGAGCCTGCGGGCCTTCGCCGCCTCCACGGCCGGGGGGTCCTCCACCACGCACATCTCCGTGAACACGCAGGCCGGCGCCACCCACTGGCTGCGGGTGCAGCGAACCGGCGACGCCTGGACCCTCGAGACCTCCACCAACGGCGACACCTGGTCGACAAAGGGCTCGTTCAGCCACCCCCTGACGGTCAGCGCCGTCGGACCCTTCGTCGGCAACAGCGGCACCCCGGAACCGGCCTACACGGCCCTGGTCGACTACCTGTTCGAGGCCTCCGCGCCGATCGACCCCGAGGACACCCAACCCCCGTCGGTCACCCACGAGCTGACCACGTCGGTGACCGGGAGCGGCAGCATCACCAGGGAGCCCGACCTGGCGTCGTATCCAGAGGGAGCGCAGGTGACCCTCACGGCCGAGCCGCAGCCCGGGTCTGCGTTCGTGGCCTGGGGCGGTGACCTCACCGGAAGCGACAACCCCGCGCAGCTCACCATCGACGCCGACAAGACCGTCACCGCCACCTTCCAGACCGACACCACACCCCCGGTGATCTCGGGCGTCGCCGTCGCGCCGTCGTCCTCCTCGGCGATGGTGGCGTGGACGACCGACGAGCCGGCGACCTCGAACGTGGCGGTGGGCACGACCACCGCGTACTCGCTCGGCACCTTCGGCTCGTCGAACCTGACGCGCAACCACTCGGTGACCCTCACGGGTCTGGCGGCGAGCACGACGTACCACTACCGCGTCAGCTCCACCGACGGCGTCGGGCTCACGACGACCACGCCCGATGCCATCTTCGCCACGCCGGCGAGCTCGGGCCCGGCGATCGACGTGTGGTACGGCGACCACCAGGTGGCCGGTGCGAATGGTCAACCCCAGCTCTACTACAACCTGCTGGGCAACGTCGCCGACCCCGACGGCGTGGCGGCCCTGTCCTACTCCGTCAATGGTGGCGCCGGCCGCGCGTTGTCGGTCGGTCCCGATGATCGGCGCCTGCAGGCGCCGGGCGACTTCAACGCCGACATCCCCTGGGGTGACCTCGACCCCGGGGACAACGAGGTGGTCCTCACCGCCCAGGACGATGCGGGTAATGTGAGCGTCCGCACCGTCGTCCTCGACCTGCAGGCGGGCTCCGCACCGCTGCCGTACAGCACCGACTGGGGATCGGCGGCCCGCATCGGCGACCAGGCGCAGGTCGTGGACGGCAAATGGGATATCGACGGCGCGACCGTGCGCCCCCTCGAGCTCGGCTACGACCGGCTGGTGATGCTCGGCGACATCTCGTGGCACGACTACGAGCTGACCGTGCCAGTCACCGTCCATGGCCTCGGACCTGGCCACAATTCATTCCGCAGCGGTGCCGGCCTCGTGGGGCTCGCGCTCAACTGGCGGGGCCACACGCAGGTCGGGAGCGAGCAGCCGAATCGCTACTGGTACCCGACGGGTGCCCTCGCCTGGTTCCGCTG
>Ga0299914_10001772_pt1 | contig 14520 bp, 9 predicted proteins | sample RVTome_10_FD_201361 | JGI IMG/M metagenome (GOLD analysis project Ga0299914, IMG submission 201361) | Soil microbial communities from uranium-contaminated site in the Upper Colorado River Basin, Wyoming, United States - RVT153D57 (version 2) ...
AACGAGAACGTCTCCTCGATCGCGGCAAGCTCCCGATCCGCCTCCAGCACGCCGGCATCGATGCGCGTGGGACCGAGCATGCGGTAGTGCTCGATGCCTGCAGTCGTATGGACCCGCGAGAACTCGTGGATCGCCTGTCGGAGCACGCGCGACAGCCCCCGCCGGAAATCGCGGAGGAAGACCGGATACACGGTACCATCGGCGGCGCGGTAGACGGGCGGCACCTCGAGTCCAAGCGACAGGCAGCCCAGCTCCTTGCACTCCGAGGGCGTCAACAGCGGACCGGTGCCAGGCGCGTGGCGCTCGAGCGTCGACTCGATGACCACCTCCGTCGTCACGCCCTCCAGCTTCAGCTCGCGCAGACGGTCCGCCAGTGCCGCCACCGTTTCCGCACCCTCGCCGCGGGGACACCGGATGCGGAATTCACGGCTGCCCGGATCGCCTGCCCACACCTCGAGCAGGAGGAACGCGCCAAAGGCGTTGGAACCCGTTTCGACGAGCCGGCGCAGGATCGGACGGAACGAGTCGGCGGCAGCCTCATCGATGATCGCGTACGTGGCTTCCGCGCGGATGAGCCGGCCCGTTCCGGGATCGTTTCTGGTCACGCCATCGGCCCTGCTGACGCGACGACCGTCCTGCGGCTGCCGGTAGACGAGGAGATACGGTAGCCGCCGGTCGATGTGCAGCACACCGCCACCCGGCAGCGATTCGATAATGTGCTCCTCGCGGGTGACCCGCCGTGCGAGGTCCGCGGGAACGGAGCGTGCCGGGGTGGACGGCGCCTCGCTGTCGGGACGCCGCTCGCGACCGTGCGTCGTTTTCATTGCGCTGGCTGTGCTGGCAGACGCCGTGCCGGGATGTGCACCGCTCGCAATCCGAGGCTGACGACGCCGGCGATCACGCACCCGGATGACGCACGGAGCACCGGCCGCAGCCGCGATCGAGGCACGTCTCGAACAGCGCCGCGGCCGCAGGCCGGGCTCCGTGATCCGTGCGGCTCACGTGCGATTCGGCCTGTCCTCGCCGGTGATCCGATCCCAAGCGTCCTTTACGGTGTGCTTGATCTCGTCCCACGTCGACTCGCCGCTCTTCTCGTGCGTGTCCCAGCCGGCACGCAGATCGGGCTCGACCTCGTTCCACGGCCGCCGGCCCAGCCGGTTCGCCGACTCGTAGCCGTACTCGTACCCTGGCCGGTAGTAGTCGAAGTCTCGATCCTCGCTTGCGTACGGGCGAGTCCTGTAGTTGTTCCTCCAGAACTCCTCCTCCGTCGACCAGTCGGAGCTGCCGCTACTGCGGGTTGGATCGGCCATGTTGCCTCCTTGCTGCGTGGGTCCGAAGTCTCCGTCGGAGCGCTGACCGACGGGAAGCGGGTCGTATCTCCACAGGGAGCAACAAGAGTGCCGCGGGCCGCCGATGCCATCGCGATGGACGTGAACGGGTACGGATCGGCGTGGTGAAACCTCGAAATGCGCTCGACGGACGCCGGCGCGGCGTGGCCGGTCTCCCACCGCTTTGACGCTCATAGCAGAAAGGGGACGCGGAACCGCTGAGCCACCCGGCCATCGCACGCGGCGGGCGCCCGCGTGTGTTCAGCTGAAGTCACCGCCGTCGCTCTTCAGCAGCGCACCGGAGGGACGTAGCCGTTGACCGGGCGGAAGCGTGCATGAATACTGAACCGTCGCAGATCCCCCGAACGCATCATCGTACCCACGCGCCGGTCGGCCGACGACGGTGCGTAGATCTCATCGAATCCGGAGTCGGCCGGGGAGTTCCTGGCGCCGTCGCGGCGGCCACCTCGGCCTCGTTCGATTCCAACCGTGCCCCTCGGGCGGCGAGGCGGGCGGTGTCCATCAGAGGAGAAGGACTCCATGACGCAGTCGAAGAAACGGACCGTCCTGCTGGGAATCGGTGTGGTGGTACTGGTCGCCGCGGGGCTGCTCGGAGCATCGCCGAACGTGCGCTCGGAGGTCGCATCGCTGCGGGCTTGCTTCACCCTTGCCCGTTCCGGTTTCCGCAACGTCGCGGAGGAGCCGAAGGATCGGTTTCACGGCAAGGTCCAGGAGTTCACGGCTCGCTGTCGTGCCGCGCCGGAGATCGATGCGCACCGCCAGACGCCCTGGGTCGACTGGTCCAGCTACTGGGGCACGGCAGGGGACGATTCCCGCTCGAACTTCCGTTTCCTCGGACGGCTGTCGCGCCAGCAGCGGGGCATCGACGGCGCATTGCTCGACCTCGAGTACCAGCGCATCGAGCTGCTCAAGTTCAACCTCTTCGACAACCACACGTTCCCGGAATACGTCCAGGGCCGCGATGCGGTACCCGGCCGCTCGCTCAAGGTGTGGCCGGCGATGCGTTTGCCGGCCGAGCACCCTGCCTTTGCGGACGTGGGGGGTGACGGTGCACAGCTGTGCACGGGCGAGCTGATCCGAGCACGGACGCTGACGGGCATCTGCAACGACATCCGCAACCCGCTGATGGGCTCGGCGAACACGCTCTTCGCGCGCAACGTCGCGTTCGATGAGACGTTCCCGCACCTGTCGGAGAACGAGCTGGTGCGGAACCGCCACGGCGACCGGATCGGGCTGCACAGTCCGGATCCGCAGGTGATCAGCCGCGCGCTGTTCACGCGCCAGCAGAGCGATCCCAGCCGCTGCAACGAGGGCCAGGGCGGCCCGGCGGACGCGTCGTGCGATTACGTGAAGGCACCTTTCTTCAACGTGATCGCGGCGTACTGGATCCAGTTCATGACGCACGACTGGTTCTCTCACATGGAGGAGGGCCAGAACGCGCAGGAAATGATGCCCGTAGGATGCGCGACGCGACGCGAGGGCGGCATGCAGCGTCCGCTGACGGAGGCCGAGATCTCCGCGCTCGGCTGCCGTCCCGGCGACCGCATAGACCAGGCGATCCTCGCGGATTCGGAGCCGGCGCCCACGTTCCGGCAGAACGGCGAGACGCATCTCAGCCGCGCACCTCGCACCACCCGCAACACGAATACGGCCTGGTGGGATGCGTCGCAGCTGTACGGCTACAGCGAACCGTCGGCCCGGCGAGTAAAGCGTGACCCGGCGGATCCGGCGAAGCTGCACATGGTCCAGCTGCCCGGCCGCACCGGCGAGGGCGACAGCCAGGGCTACCTGCCGCTGCTCGCCGACGGCGACCCGATGCACCCGGCGTGGTCCGGTCAGGAGGCCGTCGCGTTCCCCGACAACTGGTCGATCGGTCTCAGCTTCCTGCACAACGTGTTCGCGCGCGAGCACAACCTGATCGTCGACGAGTTCCGGCGCCGCGCAGCCGCGGATTCCGATGCCGATTCCGGCCTGCGCGATCCGGCCTCACCGGAGGCCGTCATCCGCAACCGCGACGTCACGCCCGAGCAGCTGTACCAGATTGCGCGCCTGGTCGTGGCTGCGGAGATCGCGAAGATCCACACCATCGAGTGGACCACACAGCTGCTCTACGACGAGGTGCTGTACCTGGGCATGAACGCCAACTGGTTCGGCCTGTTCCGCGAGGACAACCGCGTCTCGCGCGCCCTCGAACGCGTCACGATCGACCGGCTGGGCCGCTCGTTCCGTGAGGCCGACCAGACGTTGTGGTACTCCGTCTTCGCGTCGGGCTCGGGCATCTTCGGTCTGGGCAGCCGCCGATACCAGGACGACGGCGGGCTGCTCACGTTCCGTAACTCCGGCGAGGACATCTGGGACGTCTCGAACCCGGACCACGTCAACGGCGGCGTCAACCACTTCGGCTCGCCGTTCAACTTTCCGGAAGAATTCGTCACGGTGTATCGACTGCACCCGCTCGTGCCGGACCTGCTCGAGTTCCGTGATGCGGCCGAGCCCAACGCGGTCCAACGAGCCGTGCCGGTGATCTCGACGTTCCGCGCCAGGGCGACGCCGGCGATGCACGAAGGCGGGCTCGCGAACTGGGCGCTCACGCTGGGCCGCCAACGGCTGGGCGCGCTCACACTTCAGAACCATCCGCTCTTCCTCCAGAACCTGCCCATGCCCCGGCTGGCGAGCGAGACCGGAACGCTGGATGTCGCCGCGCTCGACATCCTGCGCGACCGGGAGCGCGGCGTTCCACGCTTCAACGAGTTCCGCCGGCAGTATGGACTGCGCACGTTGACCAGCTTCGATGACTTCATCGACCAGCGCCTACCCGAGGACGACCCCGAGCGGATCCGACAGCAGGAGTTCGTGACGGCGATGCGCGAGGTCTACGGGCAGCACACGTGCGACGACTCGAAGACGATCACGGCGGTGCAGGAACTGAACGACAAGCTGGTCACCGACTGTCTGGGGCATCCGGATGGCACCATGGTCGACAACGTCGAGGACATCGACGTCGTCGTGGGCTGGCTCGCGGAATCCACCCGGCCACATGGCTTCGCCATCTCCGAGACCCAGTTCACGGTCTTCATCCTGAACGCCTCCCGCCGCCTGTTCAGCGATCGCTTCTTCACCTCCAGCTTCCGGCCGGAGTTCTACTCGCACCTCGGCGTCGAGTGGGTCAACAACAATGGCCCGGAGGGGCGGGTGATGGAGTCGGGCCGGCCCAACGGCCACGAAGAAGAGATGCTGCCAATGAAGCGTGTGCTCCTGCGCACGGTGCCGCAGCTGGCGGATGAGCTGGCCGGCGTCGTCAACGCCTTCGATCCGTGGGCCCGCGACCGCGGCGAGTACTACTCGCTGCAGTGGAAGCCGCGGCCCGGTGCCGAATCCGATCCCGCGTTCCGGAACGAAGGTCGATGAATGACGGGAGCGGTGGCGCGCGAGGGACGGCCGCCGCCCGACCGCAGCCGCGCGAGCCTGACGCCGCCAAGGCGGCAAGCGCGGGTCTGTTCGACGTCGTCTCGCTGCTCGCACAGCTGGGGGTGGGGAAGCTCAGGTCGAGCTTCGACGCGCAGGCAGCGGGTTGCCGGTGGGCCCGGGCAGCCATGGAGAAGCAGGGCGCGACGACACTGCGGATCGGCGTTGCAGGCAGGACCATCGACCTCATCGGTTCGCGCGAACGCTCCAGCGGCGTCCTCGCTGCCTCGCCCGCTGGCGGCGAATACGGGGCGGGCAAGCTGAAGAAAGGCGGCATGAGCTTCCTCGCGCCGCACGCGCTGACCATCGCGGACGGCGAGGCGTGGCACCGCTGCCGCACCTTCAACGAGGAAGTACTGGGGACCGGCGCAACGCACGCCCTCGCGCAGGCGTTTCTCGAGCGCGTACGGGCTGCCTTCGATCGACCCGCCGTCGGAACGGACGGCATTCGAGCGGCCATGGCGCGCGCAATGACCGGCATCGTTCTCGGCGAAGGCGCCGGCACCGAGCGCGCGGCCGACGACGTTGCGGTCCTCTTCGACGTGGTGCAGAGTCCGCTCCGACGGAAGCTGCTCGGTTTCAGGTATCGCGGCAGGCGACAGCGGCTGTACGCCGCGATCGCGCGGTGCTACGATAGCGCTGCCGATGGCGATGCCATGCTCCTCGCGCTGGCTCGGCGATCCGCGGACGGGCTCGCGCGCGACGAGCTCCTGCACCAGGTGCCGCACTGGATGTTCACGTTCACCGGGTCGGGCACGGACCTGCTCGCGCGCACGCTCGCCCTCATCACGAGCCGCCCACCCGTACGAAAGCGCGTACTCGACGAGCTGGCTGCGACGGGCTCGCCGTCGCTCCCACAGACCATCGAGCGGCTGGACTTTCTCAATGCCTGTCTGCTCGAGACCGGCCGGCTGTTCCCGCCCGTGACCCGGACCTTTCACCGGCGTGCATCCGGCGGCAACGACATCGTGCACTACTTCCCGCTGCTCCAGCGCGACGATGCGCTGGGTGCGACCGTGCACGACTTCGTGCCCGACCGCTGGCTCGAGTCGAAGCCGGATGCCGCTGCAGCCGCATCCAACCTCTTTCTGCGGGGCCCGCGCGCTTGCCCCGGCGCCGACCTGATCCTCTTCGTCTGCCGCGCAGCTCTGGCTCGCCTGCTCGGCGACTTCGCCGTGGAGGGCGGCGGGGCGACGCTCGCGCGGGATCCGCTGCCACTGTCATTCCCCGAGCGGGAAGCCCGCTTCACTGCTGCGGAGGCCACCACATGACTGCGCGCGCCGCCGATCTCGCACGCATGAACCGGCAGGAGCTGGATGCCGTTTTCCGCAGTGCCATACCCGGTCTTGTTCCCGTGGGTCGCACCCGTGGAACGGCGCTGCTCGCGCCGGGCTCCTCGCTCGACGCCGTGTTCAAGCCGCTGATCCGCGCCCTCATCTGGAAGGGCAAGGTGTTCAGCCCTGCATCCGAGGACCTCAAGAACCTGCTGTCGCCCTTCGGCATCCAGGGTATCCGCGCGACCGTCTACGAGGACACCAGCTGGTTCGACCAGCAGCCCGCGATCATCATCGACTACTCGCGCACTTCGATCGTTGCCCGCATGGTCCGTGACGAAATCCGCGAGGTCGCGCCTGGCGTGTATCTCGGTCAGATCTTCCTCGGAAAGACGCGCATCGGGCATTTCATGCTCGAAGCGGGCTCTCAGCCTGCCACCCTCCCGAATCCCGCCGTTTCCGGTGGTGCGGGCGCGTGACCGGGGAAACGGGAGGGCAGGTATGAAGCGCGTCGCGATCGACCTCAGCGCCATCGGCCGGAAGGTCGCGAAGGGCGTGTTCCTGGTGGGGCTGGTCGTGCTCCTGCTCGCAGCCGTGGGCGGCATCTACGCGGCCGTCCGTCTCACCGATGACGAACCCGTCACGTACGACGACATCGAGGAGCACTACAAGTACGGGTCGACAGGCGGCGAGCGCGGCTTCGGCAAGCAGTTCGGCTTCGGCGTGCCGTACTGGATCTGGATCGCTCTGCCCGAGCTGTTTCCGGAGTACCTGCCCGATGGACAGCGCGGCCACGGCTACGCAGCGTTCGGTATGATCTACGAGGAGAGCAAGGACCCCCGTTTCGATCTGCCCGTCGGCATGTCCATGCGCCGCGTGCAGGGGATCGACCGCGTCTACTTCAACTGTGCCGTCTGCCATACCGGAACCGTTCGCGATGCACCCGGTGAAGCGCCCCGCATCGTGCTCGGCATGCCCGCGAACCGCTTCGATCTCGGCGCGCTCGCGACTTTCCTCGGCAACAGCGCAGCCGACTGGAAGTTCCGGTCCAGCCGTATGTTCCCTACGATCGAATCGCTGGCCGAGCTGCGCGACGAGCTCGAGCTCGACGACGTCGTCTACCGGCCCGATCCACTCAACCCCGTCGACGAGCTCGTCTTCCGATTCGCCGGCATCACGCTCATGCGCGAACAGCTGTTGACGCTCACCTCCCGTCTGTCCTTCGTCGACCCGCTCAGCTGGGGCCCCGGCCGCGTCGATACGTTCAACCCACCCAAGGCACTGCTCGGCTTTCCCATGGAGAAGGCGTCCGACCGGGAGAAGATCGGCAACGCCGAGTTCCCCGCCGTCTGGAACCAGCGGTGGAAGGAGGGCATGCAGCTGCACTGGGATGGCAACAACACGAGTGTGAACGAGCGCAACCTGAGCGCGGGGTTCGGTACCGGCGCCACCCCCACCACGCTCGACAAGGAGAAGGTCCTGCGCACGGCCGCATTCCTGTGGGACCAGGCGAAACCGCCCCCGTTCCCTCCCGAACACATCGACGGCAACCTGGCTGCCCGCGGCGAGCCGCTGTACCGCGCACACTGCTGGTCGTGCCACGGCAATGGCGAGCCGCCGTTCCGCGCGGACGGCGATGGCAGCCTCGTCGGCACAGTCACACCCATCGCGGAGATCGGCACCGACCGTGCCCGGCTCGACTCGTACACGCCCGAGCTGGCGCGTGCACAGAACTCGCTCTATGCGGGATTCCCGGACAACGAGGCGCACTGCGAGGACCGGCCCGAAGACACCGACCGCTGCTACCCCGCGCGCTTCAGCCATTTCAGAAAGACCTACGGCTACGCCAACATGCCGCTCGACGGACTGTGGCTGCGTGCGCCGTACCTCCACAACGGATCCGTCCCCGACCTCGCCGCACTGCTGACGCCAGCAGCACAGCGGCCGGAGGTCTCCTACATCGGCTACGACGTCTACGACTATGATCGCGTAGGTTTCGTCACCAGCGGAGCGGAGGCCGAACGACTCGGCTGGCGACTCGACACCCGCGCGCCCGGCAACAGCAACGCCGGCCACGAATACGGCACGACCCTGACCGCCGCCGAGAAGACGGCCCTCATCGAGTACCTCAAGACCTTCTAGAGGGGGATGAGGGCGGAATCGCGGGGATTCTTTTTTGGTTGCGGGATAGTGACGCGATTCGTGGGTGAACTTTATGGCGAATGGTTCGAGGCCGGGATCGAACAGAAGTTCGTGATGGGTTCACGGCAGGTGGGTCGGTGCCGGGATCGTGAAGGAGTTCGTGATGGGTTCACGGCAGGTGGTTCGGTGCCGGGATCGTGAAGGAGTTCGTGATGGGTTCACGGCAGGTGGGTCGGTGCCCAGGCATGGCCACCTTCGATCATTGGAGATTTTTGGGGATGACTGGGGATGGTGGGGTGGTTCGCGGTGGGGACGGTTTGCGGGGTACGGGACGTTCGTGGGATCTTTTTCGTGAGTTCGGCTTGTCTTTTTTCGAATTTGTCAATCATAGTCTCGCGACACCTGCGAATCCCGCGTCGAAGATCATCGCCCGCAACGATCATCCCCTCATCACCCGCCATCCCCTCATCTCCTTGATTGAAGGGTGACCAGTTCCCGAACCCGAGGAAGCGCCGATGAACCTCCGAAGAAGCGCCCGGATGATCTCCGACGGTAAGCAGCCATCGACATTCCATACCGCACATCATCTCCTCAGAGAGGGAGTGATCCATGCGCAAAGCGCGCAGCAAGTGGAAGACCTGGCTCATACGTATCGTCGTTGTGCTCGTGGTCATCGGCGTACCACTGGGTGCATTCGTCTGGTACAAGCTATTCCGCCAGCTGCCACAGCCGGAGTGGATCACGGCTGATCCAGAGCAGAACTTTCTGCACGGCTCGATCGGATCGGAGACGCAGGCGGGGCTACCCTACTGGCTCGTGGTCGTGCTCCCCCGCATCTTCGATGATCTGCTGCCCGGACCCGGCGGCTATGCTTCACTCGGGCTGCCATGGAAAGAAGGCAGTGAGCTGCCGGTCGGCTTCTCGAAGAAGACGGTGGGCTTCGAGCGGGTCGGCTTCAACTGTGCGCTCTGTCACGCGACACAGTACCGAACGCAGCCCGATGAAGCGCCTACCATCGTTGCGGCAGGCGGCAGCAATACGGCGGACATCCAGGGGCTGCTGGAGTTCTTCAGCAATGCGGCGGCGGACTCACGGTTCAGCGCGGAGACGATCATGACGCAGATCGATCTCGCGTACCCGCTCGGCACGATCGACCGGCTGCTGTACAAGTATCTGTACATTCCGCTCACCCGGAAACAGCTACGCGAGCAGGGTGAGGGTTTCGCGTGGGCCGACAGTCGGCCGCGGTGGGGGCCCGGCCGTGATGCGCCCATGAACCTCACCAAGTTCAACTTCCTCGGGCTGCCTCGCGACGAGAGCGTGGACAATACCGATTTCCCGGCGATCTGGGCACTTCGTTCGCGCGTACAGGAGGGCCGGACCTGGCCAGCAGATGACCACTCGCTGACGGCCGACTGGTCGAAGCTGGAGGTGCCGCCCGAACGACTGATGCTCATGAACCTTGATGGCGCTACGACATCGTTCGAGGCCGTCATTTACGACTCGGCACTCGGCCTGCAGGCCGAGAACTCGGCGTTCTTCCGGCAGCGTGTGGCCGATCTCGAGGCTTGGCTCCTCGATCTGCCCGCACCCGAATATCCGCTGCCCATCGACTCCGTGCGCGTCGCGGCCGGCGCGGTGATCTTCGAGCAACGGTGCGCATCGTGCCATGCCACGGGTCGCGACAACCGACTCGGCACCGTCATCCCGCTCGGCGAGGTCGGCACCGATCCCGAGCGGGTGAACGCGTGGACGCGCATTGCCGCCGACAGCGCGAACCGCACGGTCCGCAACCTGACCGGGATCCGGAGAACACCGATGGGCAAGCCGCCCATCAACGGCTATGTCGCGCTCCAGCTCGATGGCGTGTGGCTACGCGCGCCCTACCTCCACAACGGCTCGGTCCCCACGCTGCGCGCGCTGCTCGACCCGCCGGAACTCCGGCCCGCGAGCTTCTACCGCGGGTACGACGTGCTCGACCGCCACAACGGCGGCTTCATCTCGCGCCGCTGCGAGGTGGGTGAAGCGTCGCTGCCGGAAACCGCGGAGCCGGCCATCTCACAGTGGGGATGCATGCCGGAGGACCGCGGCTGGCGCTACGACACCGCGGAGCGCGGCAACGGCAACGGCGGCCACAACTACGGCGTCGACCTCACCGATTCCGAGAAGCAGGCACTCGTCGAGTACCTGAAGACGATGTGACGGGCTCTGCTTCCGCGGGGCTCGATTCACTGGCATCCGCGGCCGGCGGGCCGGTCGTATCGGCATCCGCGGCCTGTATGAACGGCAGTGTCCCGGGCGGCGAGAGCAGATCCGGTCGCCCTTCGAAAGCGGCGACCATGTTCTCGGCGATCAGGCCGTGCGCGAACGGGTTCGGGTGCAGGTCCCATGGCGCGACCTTCAGCTCCTGAATCGTATAGCCATCGTAGACGCCCCGGAGCGCGAGCGTATCGAAACCTGCTTCGTGCGCACGTCCCAGAACTCTGCGGATGACGTTCTCGGACGTTGTCCGCTGAGGCCGCGGCAGGTACATCGCAACGGGCCGCGCATTCATCTCCCGGATCGCCTCCGCCATGCCGCGCTCGGCCCACGCCTCGATCTCCGCGGCGTACGGCGCGATTCGGGCCCGTGTGGTATCACGTGGCAGCGTCGGATCCAGCGACAAGCTGGTCACGAGGTCGCGTAGATAGGGCACCGGCAGCTCGACACCCCGGTAAACCACATCCACCATGTGTGCTTCGAGGAAGTACTCGATGTCCTCCATCATCACGTACAGCACGACATCGGGTTCGAAAGGCGCAACCTTCTCGCCCAGGATGAACAGGTGATTGAGCGGACCCAGTCCCGCAACCGCGAAGTTCAGCACCTCGTAGCGCACACCGCCCGACGCCGAGTTCAGGAGCTCCTCGAAGCGATCGGGGAACGGTTCGCCATTCGCCACGCCCGTACCCATGACGTGCGATGCGCCCAGGACCGCAATGCGGACGGTGCCCTCCGGCTTGGCGAGCGGATACTCCCGGTCCCGCATGCCCCACTGATTCGTCTGGATACGAGCGCGCTGGAAGATGGTGTCGAGATTCGGTCGCAGCTCGGCCAGCAGGAAGTCGGGCCGGTTCTGGAGCAGGCCGGACTCCCGGATCGTGACCCAGTCGCGCGGTGTGCCCGGCTCATCGATGAGCCCTACACGAGCGCCGAGATTCACGTTGATCAGGTTCTCATAGTAGCCGCGCTCCTGCCGCTGCTGATCGCGTATGTTGAGCCGGTCCACCCGGATACGGTCGATCCGATCCGGCAGGTCGTTGCCCGCACCCACGCGCTCCGTAACGATCAGGACGCTCATCAGGCCCACGACGAGCGCCTGCTCGAAGAGCGGCCGGCGACGCGGCCAGGCGAACCCCTGCCGAGCGGCTGAGGGCTGCGCCGCCGGTCGAGCGGCTGCGGGCCGCGCAGAAGGCGCCCGGGCACGGCCTGCCGCCCACGCCGACAGCAGCAGACCCGCCGGGATCATGGCAGGAACGACTGCGGCGCTCGGCCCCACGGTCACCCACATCGTCAGCCACTCCGAAAGACTCTCGGCCGACCACATCGACCAGAGGATCGCGATGGCGGTGAAGGTCGCGATCACTCTGCCGGTCCGTGCCGTCCACCGGTAGCTGAACGGACGGACCTCTCCCAGCACGCGTTCCCGGCCGCGCTTGATCTCCCACAGTGAATTGAACACGACGGCCACACCGAGAATCCCCCAGAACAGCGCATCGTGCGCCACGAACAGCGCTGTACCCCTCAGCCAGAACCACTGATAGGCGTGTAGCAGCCAGGTGAGCATGAAGACCACAGCCGTGGCGATGACCAGCGCGACAGTCGGACCCCACCGCTTCAACCGGAAGTACAAGGGATAGTAGAAGAGCTTCAACATGAAGTCCTTCCAGTAGATATTGATGCGCCTCCAGAAATCGTTGAAGCTCGATGCAAAGAAGTAGCGATGGTGTGTCTCGGGCAGGTTGAAGCCGAACAGCAGCAGCTGACCCACGATCACGTGGAAGAGCCCCGAAACGCGCAGGTAGAGACCGTAGCTCGTGAGGATGTACTGCACGAGCTGTGGCGCGGTCTGGACGTCCGTCGGTGCAATCGTGAGGAACTGATAGAGGATGCGGTACAGCAGCAGCTGCGCGACACCCCTGAGCATCCACGACAGTCCGCGATTGTAGATCGGTTCAGGAGGCTCCGAATAGTACGTCGACCGGAACCGCTTGAAGTCGACGACCGGAAAGAGCGGAAAGCAGACGTTCGGCAGCAGCAGGAAATAGGAGAAAGTCGAAACGAGCGAGGGCCGTTTCTTCTCGTGGTGGGTGTCGTAGACGAAGACCATCAGCCGGAACATCAGGATCGATGCGATGATCGGCCACAGCGGATCCGACCAGGGCGGCGCCCAGCCCTGTGCGCGCATCAATGCGAGGCCACCGCCCGCGGCCGTCAGCAGCGCGACACGCACGCCGAATCCAACTCGGAGCAGGGCCACGCCGACGAATGCGGCGACTACGAGGATCAGCCACAACCCATCCCATGGCCCTGCGACGAGAAATATGCCGGCGATCGACAGCGCGAGGAACAAGACCGGTCGGTACCGCTGCGCCAGCAGCGCGTTCACGACGAAGCCCGCGAGCGCCAGATACGACAGGGCGACGAACGCACGGCCGCCGATGTAGAAGTAGTGGATGAAGAACGTGAGCCCGGCCAGCTGGGCGGTGAGGAGCAGCAGCCGGCGAGGCAAAATGGACTCGGCGCCTCGGGCCAGAACGGTCGTGGTGCTCATGCAGGCAAGCTCGGAGTTCGAAGAAATCAGAGACCCATGAGTGACGCGCTGATCACCTTCTGGATCTCGGTGGTTCCGGAGTAGATCCGACTGCCGATCGCGTCGCGCAGATTGCGCTCGTGCTCGGACTCGACGGTGTAGCCCGACGCGCCGTGGATCTGAATGGCGTCCTCGCAGGACGCGACCCAAGCCTCGCTGATGTACAGCTTCGCCATCGCTGCCTCGAGCACGGCCGACCGGCCCTGGCTCCGCAGCCAGCCCACGCGGTAGAGCTTCGCACGCGCGGCGTCCAGCCGCATGCGCATCCCGACGATGCGTTCCGCGACGAGCTGGAACTTGCCGATGGGCTGGCCGAACTGCCGGCGCTCGCGCGCGTAGCGGATGCACGCCTCCAGCTGGCGCTGCATGCAGCCGACGGCGGTCGCCAGAATGAACCCGCGCTCCCACGTCATGGAGTGCGTGAACAGACCGGATCCACCGCCTTCCGCACCCAGCCGGTTCTCGACGGGCACCTCGCAGTCGTCCAGGTAGATCTCCGACATCGGCGAGGTGCGCAGCCCCATCTTCTCGGTCTTCTTCCCGATCGTGAAGCCGGGCGTGTCCGTTTCGACGAGGAACGCCGTGACGGCCTGCGGCCCCTTCGCCGGCTCGAGTCGTGCGAACACGACGATGATGTGAGCGACGGGTGCATTCGTCACCCACATCTTCGCGCCGTTCAGGACGTATCGGTCACCCGTCCGGACCGCGCGCGTCGTCATGGCATAGGCGTCCGATCCGGAGTCCGGTTCGGACACGCCGTTGCCCGCGATCAGCTCGCCTGAACACAAACGCGGCAAAAAGCGCCGTTTCTGGTCATCCGTGCCGAATGCGAGGAGCGGCATCTCGCTCGTCCACATGTGCGCGTGCAGCGAAAACAGCAGCCCGTTGTCCTTGCAGCCGTACCCGAGCGTCTCGAGGGCTAGGATGGTCGTGAGCGGGTCCATCCCCAGACCACCGTACTCTTCGGGTACCGGCAGACCGGGTACGCCGAACTCGCCGCATTTCCGCCATCCATCGTCATCGAAGCGCTGCTCGCGATCCAGCGCGATCACGTCAGTGGCGAGCTCGCGGCGGGCGAACTCGAGCACGCGGTCGCGCAGCTCGATCTGTTCCGGCTCCCAGGACAGGTCCATGCCGCGCTCAAGCCTCCGCCAGCAGGGAGCGGACGCCCGGGTAGTCGATCTTGTCCGTCGAGGTGTGCGGCAGGTCGGACCGCTGGATGAACCGGTCCGGGACCATGTATCCGGGCAACCGCTCCACGCAGAAGCGCTTCAATGCGATGATCGAGATCCGCTCGCCGTTCGCCGTGACAACGAACGCGACGACCTGCAGATCGCCATCGGGCGGCCGGACATCGACGACCGCGACCTCGCGCAGCGCCGGATGCTCGTACAACCGGGCCTCGATCTCGCCCAGCTCGATCCGGTACCCGCGCTTC
>Ga0299914_10001774_pt1 | contig 14517 bp, 10 predicted proteins | sample RVTome_10_FD_201361 | JGI IMG/M metagenome (GOLD analysis project Ga0299914, IMG submission 201361) | Soil microbial communities from uranium-contaminated site in the Upper Colorado River Basin, Wyoming, United States - RVT153D57 (version 2) ...
CATTGCCGAACGACCGCTCGGTGTGGAAACGTCGATGAGGTCGATGTTGAGCGGCCGCACCACCATCGGGCTCACGCCCCGCGCCGAAAGACGCATTGCGGCAAGTTCCAGGTTGTATGCGTTGAATGCCTGCAATGCCCTGCGCGATTCCCGCTCCGCCTGGCGGCTCGCCTGGTCCGTGATTACGGCCACGGTGGCGGGCGTTCCTTCGGCCAGGTCCGCGCCGAACGAGTCCCTTATGACGACCACGACGTCGTGCTCGCCACTCGCCACAGCAGCGCGGGCCGCATCATAAGTCGGCGGAGCTTCCGTGATGTTGATGTTGTGGCTGCGCAGGTAGCCCATGAGGTTCGGCGCGTGTTCCGACCCGAGTACCGGGAGGTCCAGTGCTTCCGTTGCGTCGCCGATGGATTGCTTGAGCGACAGGTTGATGGCGAAAGCAAAAATGATCGGCCCGAACAGCGGGCCCAGCAGCAGGGCCGACATGAGCGTGCGGCGGTCACGGAAGTTGTCCAGCACTTCCTTGCGAAAGACGATCCGCAACGTCTCGAACATCAGCGCCCCACCCGGCTGATGGCTTTTACGAACGCGTCCTCCAGATCCTCGCACCCCGTCCGTTCGCGTATTCCATCCGGGCTGTCGTGCAGCGCAACCTTCCCTTCCGCAATGATGACGATCTCATCGCACAGAGCCGCCACCTCCTGCATCACATGGCTGGAAAAAAGCACGCATTTGCCAGCTGCCTTGAGCTCCCGTATGAGCTCGCGCAGGGAGCGTGTGGCCATTACATCGAGCCCGTTGCTGGGCTCGTCTAAGATGACGTTACGCGGTTCGTGAAGCAGCGCGCGGGCGAGCGCAACCTTGGTGCGCTGTCCCTGGGAGAAGCCCTTTGTGCGCCTGTCGGCAAAGTCGCGGATATCCAGTTGCCGCACCACTGCGTCCACGCGGTCGTCGAGCCTGTCCCGCGGAATGCCGTACAGCCTGCCGTAATAGGCGATGTTTTCGCGCGCCGTCAGGTGCGGGTAAAGGCCGGATCCATGTGGCAGTGTTCCTATCCGACGGCGCGCCTCAAGGCTTTCCTGTACGACGTCTATCCCATCGATCTCGGCGGTCCCGTCGTCCGGTTTCATTACCGTGTAGAGAATTCGCAGTGTCGTCGACTTGCCGGCGCCATTCGGCCCCAGCAGACCGGTGATGCGGCCATCGGGCGCTTCGAAGCTGACTCCGTCCACGGCTTTCACTTCGCCGAAGGATTTGTGAAGTCCGTTGACGCGGATCATGGCGAGGGTCCGGTGTAGTCGAGGAAGAACGGCATCGCAAACTGCCGCTCCTCGAGGCAGGTCTCATCCAGTTCGTTCACGCTTGCGGTGTCGATGAAGTCGGCCATTATTTCAGGGATGCATGCTCGTCCTGCCTGCCCGTGACCCTGATCGATGCCTACGAGGTGGCGGCTGTTCGAAAGCCGAACGGCCGCCATCTCGGCAAAATCCGGCGGCGTGATAGGGTCGGCATCGCCGGAAAGCAGAAGGACGGGGATGTCCGTTGCCAGCGGCGTGCGCAAATCGTCGTCGAGGATGCCGTGCGGCCATTCGGAGCAGATTGCCTCGAGCGAGTCCAGTTGCACCGGCCCCATGTAAGTAGCCTCGAGCTGCTCGCGGCCGACGTCCTCATCGCCGAAGAACGGCGCATCTTCGGTGCAGACGACGGCGTTGTGCATTCCCATGCTGAGCGCGTCCAACACCGACCTCGCTGCCATCAGGAACTGGGCAGCCAGCGGGCGGAAGTCGCCGGCCGCCGCATCGTGAATGAGCAAGGGCATCAGCGCGACCGTGTTCGGGTGGTAACTCAGGAGCCTGAGGGCGCCGGCAAGTTGTTCGTGCCCGAAAGGAACGGCTTCCGTTTGCCAGGTGACGGGGTCCGGGACTTCCACGGTGACCGGACTGGTCGCGAGTTGTGCCTGCAATCGGGCGAATTCCTCCGCAACGTCCGGAAATCGCCCGTTGCACGATGGGCTTTCGGCGCAGCGATTGAAAATGGCGTCCAGTGCCTTTTGCGCTTCGATGGCGATGTCCGGTCCGAGTGCGACCTGCGGCGGCAGTACGCCATCCAGGATGACCGTTCGCGTTGCATCCGGGTAGCGCCGCGCGTAATGCTGTGCCACTCGCGTTCCGTAGGAAACTCCATAGACATTGAAGGATGGGGAACCGAGCGCCAGCCGCAGGGCTTCGAGGTCGGTCACGGCCACGCTGGTCGTGAAAAAACGCGGATCGTAAGGCAACTCCTCGAGACACCTTTTCACCTCTGCTATCGCCTGATCCCGCGAGAACTCGCGTTCCACCAGTTCGTCATCCATTTCGCATTCGAGGGGCGCCGATCGTCCCGTACCGCGCTGGTCGACCAGCACGACGTCGCGCTCGCGACGTATGTGTTCGAAGGCCTGCGCATAGGCGGCGTAGAATTCGATGGTGGACTGCCCCGGTCCGCCGGCGATGGGAACCAGGGGGTCGGTCTCGGGTTCGAGACTTAAGGCGGGGACGACCGCGACATGGAGGTCTATCTGCGGCGAATGAGCACTGCCGGGATCGAGCGGCCGTTTCAGGATTCCGCAGCGGGCTTTCATGCCCGGGAAGCCCGGTCCCGCGCTGATGCGGCATTCCTTGAGCTCGAGGGACGCCACCTCCTCTTCGGGCTGCGCCACCCCGGAAAGCGGCAACGCGAGATTTCCGGCAACGACGGCCGCAATGGCCAGACCCGAACGTTTCAACAAAGCACCCCTGTCAAAGCGCCGCTATCTTCCTGAGTCGGCGCGTGCAAGTAAAGCGCGTTGTCAGGCTCAACAGGACGGTTCAAATGAATGTCAACAGGCCCTAGAATGCGCGGCGGATCCGCGAACATTTCGGAATACCCCGGATGATCGAGAAAGCAGTGTACGATGTCATCGTCATCGGCGGCGGACACGCCGGAACGGAAGCCTCACTGGCTGCCGCGCGCGCAGGCGCGCGCACCCTGCTGCTGACCCAGAGCGTGGGCACCCTTGGCCAGATGAGCTGCAATCCTTCGATCGGCGGCATCGGAAAGGGACATCTCACGCGTGAAATCGATGCGATGGGCGGAGCCATGGCCGAGGCGATCGATCGGGCCGGCATCCATTTCCGCACGTTGAACGCCAGCAAGGGACCGGCGGTGCGGGCCACCCGCGCGCAGGCCGACAGGCGGCTGTACCGGCAGGCGATTCGACAGGCACTCGAGCGCCAGGGGGGGCTCACCATCGTCGAACAGACGGTCGAGGACTTGCTGGTATCCGGCGGAGAGGTGCGCGGCGCAGTTTCGGGCTCCGGCGCCCGCTTTCATGCTCCCGCCGTGGTGCTGACGGTGGGAACGTTCCTCGGTGGGCGGATCCTTGTCGGCAGGACGGAACGGCCCGGCGGCCGCGCGGGCGACGCGCCGTCCATCGCGCTCGCACGGCGGTTGCGGGAAATGCCGTTCCGTGTGGCTCGCCTGAAAACCGGCACGCCGCCGCGCATCGACGGCAAGACGGTGGACTTCGGGAAGATGGTTCCCCAGCCCGGCGACGAACCCGTGCCCGTGTTCTCCTTCCTCGGCCGCCGCGAACACCACCCGCGCCAGGTAAGTTGCCATATCACGAAGACCACCGAAGAGACGCACGACATCATCAGGGCATCGCTCGACCAGTCGCCGATGTTCACCGGGATGATCGAGGGAGTCGGGCCGCGCTACTGCCCCTCCGTCGAGGACAAGGTCGTGCGTTTTTCCGACAAGCCTTCGCACCAGGTCTTCGTCGAGCCGGAGGGCCTCGATACCGACCTGATCTATCCCAACGGAATATCGACCAGCCTGCCGCTCGAGACGCAGGTGCGCTTCGTGCGCACGATTCCAGGATTCGAGAGCGCGAGGATCACCCAGCCAGGGTACGCGATCGAGTACGACTACTTCGACCCGCGGGACTTGAAGCCGACGCTCGAGACCCGACGCTTGAACGGTTTGTACTTCGCCGGACAGATCAACGGCACGACCGGCTATGAAGAAGCGGCAGCGCAGGGATTGCTTGCCGGCCTCAACGCCGCCCGGCGCGCCACGGATCGCGACGAATGGTATCCGACGCGCAGCGAAGCCTACCTCGGAGTATTGGTCGACGATCTCATTACCCGGGGTGTGAGCGAGCCCTATCGCATGTTCACCAGCCGTGCGGAATATCGACTGCTTCTTCGTGAAGACAACGCCGACGGCCGCCTGACGTCGCTGGGCCGGCGTTTCGGCCTGGTCGACGACCGTCGGTGGCGCGCCTTCGAAAGCAAACAGGCGCTCGTGGAGGCGGAACAGGCCCGACTCGATGCAATTGTCGTCCGCGCGTCCGAGGCTACTGACGCCGACCTACGGATACTCGGCGCGGACTACCGCCGCGACTGCAGGGCCAGCGACCTGTTGCGCCGGCCGGAACTGAAGTACTCCGACGTATCGGCCCTGTCTGCGGCGGGCGAGGCCGGCTGGCGCGCCGAAGTTACCGACGAGGAGGCCGAACAGGTCGAATTGCAGCTCGAGGTGCAGGCCAAGTACCGCGGTTACATCGAGCGACAGCAACGAGAAATCGCGCGCCAGGCCAGGCAGGAGTTCCTGGCGATACCCGGGGACATCGATTACGTCGACGTGGCCGGGCTGTCGAACGAGGCGCGCCAGAAACTCACCGCAGCAAGGCCGGCAACGCTCGGCCAGGCATCGCGGCTCGAGGGAGTGACGCCCTCGGCGGTGTCGCTGATGCTGATACATCTGAGAAAGCGTCATCTGCAGCGAACCGCTTGACCCCTGCTCCGCCAGGACGGGTTCCGGGAGGCAAGTATCGTGAAGCGGTCGGCGGAAAGGCGCCGCTGCTGCGCTATGCTGACCGGCCGAGCCGCCTGTCTACGAAGAATGACGCGAACACCTTATATATTATTGCCTGTGTTGCCTCGCCCGGAACGGTTGCGGACCGCAATGCCCGGAAGGCCACGTCCGCGCCGGCGAATGTTCGCGGCCCTCGTCGCCTGCCTGGGGATTCTGTCCTGCTCCGGAGGCGCTCCGGAGACAGCCGGCACCCTGGAGCGCGGCCTCGGAGCGGAACCGGAATCACTGGATTATCACAAGGCGCGCAGCACGCAGGCAGGTAACGTACAGCGGGACCTGGGCGAGGGGCTGACCGGCTACACGGAGGATGGCGACCTGGTGCCGCGAGCCGCATCGGGCTGGGAGATCTCCGGGGACGGCCGCGAGTTCACCTTCCACCTGCGTCCGGAAGGCCGCTGGTCTACCGGCGAAACCGTTACCGCGGAAGATTTCGTCTACAGCTTTCGCCGCCTGGTCGATCCGGCTACGGCATCTTTTTATTCGCAGTCAGTCACAGACATCGAGAACGCCGGCGAAATCATTGCCGGCGAAAAACCGGTGCAGGAGCTCGCGGTTTCCGCGAACGGCGAGTTCGAGTTGCGCATCCGTCTCGAACGTCCAACGCCCTATTTCCTGGCACTGCTCACACACCCGAGCATGTTCCCGGTCCACCGCGGGTCGATCGAGCAGCATGGGCAACAGTTTGCGAGACCCGGGAAGCTGGTCACGAACGGTGCATACACGCTGATGGGGTGGGAGCTCGGGTCACTGATCGAACTCCGGCGCAATGAACATTACTGGGACAATGCATCGACGGCAATCGACCGGGTGCGCCATCACATTGTCAACGAGCCGGCAGTGGAACTGAACCGGTATCGCGCCGGAGAATTGCACATCACGGACAATGTGCCACCCGAGGCCTTCGAGCGCCTTCGCGAAGAACGGCAGACGGAATTGCGGGTGGCGCCGTATCTCGACGTTTACTACTACGGCTTCAATCTCACGAAACCGCCGTTCAAAGACAACCCGGATCTGCGGCGGGCGCTGTCAATGGCGATCGACCGGCAGGCGTTGACCGAGAACGTTGCCGGGCGCGGCGAGGCGCCGGCGTGGAGCTGGGTGCCGCCGGGCGTCGACAACTACGGTCGGTGGCGGTTCTCGTATGCCGATCTCAGTCAGGAAGAACGTCACCGCGAGGCGAGGCGCGCCTACGCGGAGGCAGGATACGACTCCGACAATCCGCTGCAGACCGAGATCCGCTACAACACGTCGGATACGCATCAACGTATCGCGCTCGCGATTCAATCCATGTGGCGAGACGTGCTCGGAGTCGAGGCGACGCTGGTAAACGAAGAATTCCAGGTTCTGTTGTCGAACATGCGCGCGAAAGAGGTCACGCAGGTGTTCCGCTCGAGCTGGCGTGGCGATTACAACGACGCAAACACGTTCCTGCAGGTCATGCTGTCCGACGCGCCATCGAACATGACGGGATACAGTAACAAAGAATTCGATTCGCTCGTCGCGCAGGCGGCGGAACAAACCGATCCCGAGGATCGCCGCCGTTTCCTCGAAGAAGCCGAACATCTGCTGCTGTCAGATCACCCCGTCATTCCCATCTACTTTTACGTCAGCAAACACCTCGTCAGTCCGCGAGTCCGGGGCTGGGGAGACAACGTACTGGATTATCATTACAGTCAGCACCTGAGCCTTTCAGCCGAATAAAACCCGGACACCGGATGCTGCGTTTCGCGTTGCTGCGAACATTGAGTGCGATCCCGACGCTGCTACTCGTAATCGTGCTGGCGTTTCTGATGGTGCATGCGGCGCCCGGCGGACCGTTCGACGACGAACGCGTGCTGCCGCCGGAGAACGCAAGGAACATTGCGGCGGCCTATCACCTTGACGAGTCATTGCCGCGGCAGTTCGTCCGTTACCTGTCCGGGCTTGTCCGGGGCGACCTGGGGCCGTCATATCATTATCGGGATCACAGCGTATCGGAGCTGATCGGCGCCGCCCTGCCCCTCTCCCTCAGGCTCGGACTGTTGTCGATCGCGCTGGCAATGGTAGCCGGAATCGGTGCCGGCGTGCTCGCGGCTCTGAAGAACAACACCGCAACCGACCGCCTCGTCACAGGCGTCGCAATGATCGGCATTTCCGTTCCGGTATTCGTCGTCGCTCCGTTGCTGGTGCTCGTTTTCGCGGTGCAACTTGGTTGGCTGCCTGCGAGCTGGAGCAGTGGCGATGCCGGCTGGCGTTTGCTGCTTCCCGTCGTGGCGCTTGCGCTTCCGCAGATCGCCTATGTGACCCGGCTGACGCGCGCCGGCATGATCGAGGCGTTGAACAGTGACTTCGTGAGAACGGCCAGGGCACAGGGACTCGGATTGTTATCGATCGTCCGCTTCCATGCCTTGAAGGCCGCCTTGCTGCCGGTCGCCTCCTACCTGGGCCCTGCCATCGCGGCCGTGCTCACCGGGGCGGTCGTCGTCGAAACCATCTTCGGTATTCCGGGACTCGGACAGCTGTTCGTGCGCGGCGCCCTGAACCGCGACTACACGCTGGTGCTCGGGATCGTCGTCTTTTGCGCCGCGCTCATCGTCCTGCTGAACCTGTTGGTCGACCTGTTGTACGGTTTCCTGGACCCGCGGATTCGCGAGCCATGAACACCGCGGCGACTGCCTCGACGTTCGCCGGGACGTTTCGAAGTGTAGGTACCGCGGTGAAGGTGTCCGGGGGTATCTTGCTGTTCGTCGCCGTGATGGCGCTGGCCGTTCCACTGCTGAGCCCCCACGATTACTTCAGCATGGACCTGGAGAAGCGGTTCCTGTCGCCCATGCTGGAAGGTGCGCGCCTCTTCGGCACCGATGACCTCGGGCGGGATCTGTTCGTAAGAACGTTTTCCGGCACGAGGGTGACGCTGCTCGTCGCGATCGTAGCGAGTTTCGTGAGCCTGGTGATTGGGGTCGCGTACGGCGCGATCGCCGGTTACGCAGGCGGCAAGATCGACGCAGTCATGATGCGCCTGGTCGACGCGCTTTATGCGCTTCCGTTCATGTTCCTGGTGATCCTCCTGATGGTCGCGTTCGAGCGCAACTTCCTTTTGATTTTCGTTGCGATCGGGGCAATCAACTGGCTCGATATGGCGCGCATCGTCCGTGGTCAGACCCTGTCGCTCAAAGAGCGGGAATTCGTGGACGCCGCCCGGCTGATCGGCGTTCCGCCGCTCGCCATCGTATTCCGCCACGTGGTGCCGAACCTGCTCGGCGTCGTCGCGGTTTACGTGACCTTGACGATTCCACAGGCAATCCTCGTGGAATCTTTTTTGAGTTTCCTGGGACTCGGCGTGCAGGAACCACAGACTTCGCTCGGAGGGCTGGTCAACGACGGTGTGACGCAGATGGAGCGTGCGCCGTGGCTGTTGCTGATTCCGGGAACGCTGCTAGCCATCATTCTGCTGTCGTTCAACTTTCTCGGCGACGGCCTTCGTGACGCGCTGGATCCGAGGCGACGTCGGGCGTGAGCCTTCTCGAGGTGACCGGGTTGACGATCGTCTACGCAGGCGCACCGGCGCCCGCCGTCGACCACTTAAGTTTCTCGCTCGACCCGGGCGAGTCATTGGGGATCGCGGGCGAGTCCGGCTCCGGCAAGACACAGACCGCGCTGGCCATCATGGGGCTGTTGCCGCCGAACGCGCACGCTCGCGGCAGGGTTCTGTTCGACGGCACAGACCTGTTGGGCGAAGCACCGAACATTCTCAACCGCTTCCGCGGCCGCCGCATTGCCATGGTGTTCCAGGATCCGAAAATGGCGCTCAATCCGTACCGGCGGATTGGCGATCAGCTCACCTGCGTACTCGAGGAGCACCGGGTTGCCAGTGGAAAAGGCGCCAGGATGCGCGCCATCGAACTCCTCCGGCAGGTGCACCTGCCGGATGCGGAGCAACGATATCGAGCCTGGCCGCACCAGCTTTCGGGCGGGATGCGGCAGCGGGTGATGATCGCGCTCGCGCTCAGCTGCGAGCCGGAGTTGCTGATCGCGGACGAGCCGACAACGGCACTCGACGTAACCGTACAGGCCCAGGTGCTGGCGCTGTTGCAGGAGATCCGGGCCAGCACCGGCATCGCGCTGCTCCTGATTACACACGATCTCGGCGTCATCGCGGAGAATTGCGAGCGCATGCTGGTCATGCATCGGGGTCGTCCGCTGGAGCAGGGTGCGACGACCGAAATTTTTGCGCACCCTGAAGAAGCCATCACGAAGTCGATGCTCGCTGTCGCGCGGCGTCTCGACGATGCGGCGCCGCGCTTGTCCCAAAGCTCGTCCTCCGTGCTGCTGAGCGTCGACGACATCAGGGTGACGTTTCAGGGTGCTCGCCCTGCGGGGGGCGGCCGGACAAGTTACGGCGCCGTCAGGTCCGTCAGTTTTTCGCTGGGGCCCGAAGAGACCCTCGCGGTGGTGGGCGAATCGGGCTGCGGCAAGACCACGCTTGCGCGGGTCATTGCCGGGCTTGTGCGTCCGGACGGAGGCAGCGTCCAGCTTTGCGGGAAAGCACTCGCTGCGGAGGCAAGGTCGCGCCTGCCGGCAGAGCGCCACCAGGTGCAGATGGTTTTCCAGGACCCGGTCGCCTCGCTGAATCCGTCCATGAAAGCCGCAGCCATCGTTGCCGAGGCGTTAGTGTTGCGTGAGCCCGGCTTGACCGGGACAGTACGGCGTGACCGGGTCGTTGCAGCCGTTGACAGGGTGGGCCTTGACGCATCGCTGCTGCAGCGCTTTCCCCACGAGCTTTCCGGCGGTCAGGCACAGCGAGTGGCCATTGCACGCGCGCTCGTGCCGGAACCGAAAATTCTCATCTGCGACGAGGCTGTCGCTGCGCTCGACGGGACCGCCCGCACGGCAGTCCTGGAAGTGCTGCAGAACGAGCAAAGGCGTTCCGGCCTTTCCATGATCTTCATTACGCACGATCTCGGTGTCGTCCGGCGAATCAGCCATCGCATTCTCGTAATGTACATGGGAAGAGTATGCGAACTGGCTGACAACGAAGCGCTGTTCACACGGCCGCGGCATCCCTACACACGCGCGCTCATGAACTCGATGCCCGTGGCGGACCCGGCGCGCGGCGCGCGGGCCGCGCGCGTTTCAGGCGAAGTCGCCTTGCGCGGCACCCCATCCGGATGCCCTTTTCATCCGCGTTGCGAATACGCAATCCCGCGTTGCGCCGCGGAAATGCCGGAGCGAAGGACGATCGACGGCGTCGAGGTCGCTTGCCATCGCGCGGAGGAACTCGACCTGCGCTGATGTGGGCGTCACCGATGGCCGCTCGCCTGCGACCAGTTTTGACTCGGTCATGAATGACCGGTTGACGCAGGACCGCAACCGATCGGCGCAGGGGCGCCACCCGGGGGGTGTTCCAACGCTCAGACACGGGAAACTCGCTTATGGAACACCCACCGGGCGGCGCCCCTGCTCGTGCCACGTTGGTTCGTCCCGCGGCTACGCAGGTTGCGGCCGGGGTGGTCGCTAGCTCCCCGGGAGTGGGATCGGCATGGGGGCGCCGTTGACGGTGAGGAGGCCTTTCCTGTACTCGGCATTGACGATGTAGGAATCGCCGTCTTTTTTGAGTATTCCCATGGCGATGAGGGCGCCGGACTCGGGATTTGCCGCCTGTGCAAGGTCCATCACGGCCACCGGCAGTCGCACATCGGCCGATGCGGTGAGCGCGAGAATCACGGCGGGCCAGGAGAAGCTTGCGCCCGGATCCGCTTCGGGAAGTTCGAAGTGCAGCTGTGTCGTCACGTCGCCTTGCGGCAGCGAGACGTCGAGGCGGTCGATGCGCAGTTCGCCGCCGGACGACAGGAACTTCTGGACGTCGCCCTCGATGCGCGGGTAGACCTCCGCGAGCGCGGCCGACGGGTCTGCCGCGTTCTGCGCCTGCTCCAGCTCCGCGATGATCGCCTGCATCGACCGCGCTTCAAAGCCGTTGGCCGAGACGTCTATCCCTACGTCGACCACTCCCACGCCAGGCAGTGAGAAATCCTCGATCGTCACGGTCGTCCTCCCGTTGACGCGCTCGTCCACGATGTCGCTGCTGGCGTCGACGGCCAGCTTGCCGATGCCGACTTTAGCGCCGGTTTCTTCTCCGACGGATATCGAGTCGATGCGCAGCACCAGGTCTCCGACCATGAAGCCGTAATCCGTTTGCCGGCCTTCGCCTTCGAACGTCGTCAGCCCAAGATGGACGGATTGGTCGTCGGATACGGAAGACAAGGGCTGGATGGTTCCTTCGTATTGCAGGTTTTGTCGTGAGCGATCGGTACTGAGGGAGACGTCGGCGCCTTCCCAGGCGAGACGAGTGCCGTCTTCTTCATGGGAACCCGTCTCGAGCAGGTAGCGCGATGCTGTTCCTCCGGTCAGGCCGACCTGGCTGTAGAGCGTGCCCGGAATATCGATCAGTTCGCCATCGCCGGGATCGAGCTGCATGGTTGAAACGGTGCTGGCGAGACCGGGCATGAGAGAGCCTGATTCCCTCGACATCGACGTCAACGGCACCAGGCCGTGATCTATGCGCGTGTCGACGATCAGCGCGGGAACCCGGTCTTCCTCCTCGAGTCCGGCCAGGCCGGCGATCCGTGAGCGCAGCTCGCCGGCCTTGAGTTCGATGCGGTGCCGCCCTTCGGCGGTGAACCAGTGACGCCGGAACGACTCTTCGGTGACAACCACGTCATCGCTTTCGCTTTCCGCCCAGCTGATGCTGTCTTTCAGATTCTGCTCGGCCAGTTTCCCCACGATGCCCGGAGATAACAGCACGACCACCGCCAGCAGCACGAGCAGTGCCACCACCCATCGTTTCATCGCTTTTCCCCCTGCAGGCCCTGGCCGCGCACTACCCCACTGTACCGAACCGCGCGGGACAGCCGCAACGTTGGGGTGCACTAGAAATAACCTGCCGGCGCCACTACCATAGCCGCCTCGATCATCATCCGGACGGCGTCCGGCTCACACAAATCCTGAAGATCACGTGAACAGACTGAATTCCAGGGTCGTCGCGGCGGCATTGATTTCGATGCTGACCACCCTCGGTGCAACAACGGCTTGCGCAGAGGGCGATCCCGAGCGAGGCCGCGTGCTGGGCTTTACCTGTCTCGGTTGCCACGGCATCGACGGCTATCGCAACGCCTATCCTTCCTACCGTGTGCCGAAACTCGGCGGACAGAAACCGGCGGCGCTCCAGAATGCATTGCGCGCTTATAAAAGCGAAAGCCGGCCGCATCACACGATGCAGGCGCAGGGCTCGAGCCTGACGGAGCAGGATATCGAAGACGTGGTCGCATGGATTGCCTCGTCGCTGCCCGCTAGCGACGAGCTCGACGAGCAATCGGTCGGCAATTTCGAGGCCGCCAGGGGCTGCGTCGCCTGCCACGGAACCGCAGGCAAGGACGTCACGCCGGCGCCGCCGGTGTTGTCGGGCCAGCACGAGAGCTACCTCGCGGAAGCCCTGAAGCAATACAAGGACGGCGAACGCGGCAACACCGTGATGACCGCCTTCACCGCCGGCCTCACCGCGGACGACATCGAGCAACTCGCCGCTTTCTTCGCAGCACAGGAAGGTCTCTACACCCTCGGCGACCCCGGATAGAACGCGCCAACAAGGAACGCAACGTCTCGGCGACGCCTCGGCCGAGGCGTCGCTAACCACCGAGCCCAACGCGACGTAGATGGGCGTCGAGCAAAGGAGCGCGGCACAGGCCAGGAGCGCAGCAATGGAAAATCACGTGGTGCGTACGACAGACTTCGACCACGGCATCACCGCCATCGACACCGACTACGTGCGGCCACTGCTCGATGCCAGTCACCTGGTCGTCGACCACGGACGCGCAGCCTTCGTCGATACCGGCGTAAACGCGAGCGTCCCCCTGCTCCTTGAAGCGCTGCGCCAGAAAGGCGTCGACGTTGCTGACGTCGATTACGTTTTCCTGACACACGTACATCTCGATCATGCGGGCGGCGCCGGACGACTGATGCAGAGATTGCCAAACGCCAGTGCGGTCCTGCATCCTCGCGGTGCAAGACACATGATCGAGCCGTCAAAGCTGGTCAAGGGCTCCGAGGCGGTCTATGGAAAGGAGCGGGTGCGGGAAATGTACGGCGACATAGCGGCGATACCGGAGAAACGGGTCTACGTGGTCGCCGACGGCGAGGAACTGGTGCTGGGAGAGCGGACGCTCCAGTGCATCTTCACGGAGGGGCACGCGCGGCATCATTATTGCCTCGCGGACCCGGCATCCGGCGGCGTGTTCACAGGCGACAGCTTCGGCATCTCTTACCGTGATTTCGACACCGGGAAGGGAGAGTTCATATTCCCCACCACGACGCCGGTGCATTTCGACCCTGTGGAGGCGCACAAGGCGATCGACCGGATCATGGCGCTGTCGCCGGGTTGCCTCTACCTGACACACTACAGCAAGGTGACGGATCTGCCCCGGCTGGCGAACGACATGCACCGGCGCATCGACGACTTCGTCGCGATCGCCACCCTCCACGCAGGCGCTCCCGAGCGCACGCAGGCTATGCAGGAGAGCATGTTTGCCTATCTTCGGAAGGAACTCGAGGAACACGGATTCACGACGGACGATCGGACCCTGCACGGATTGCTGGATATCGACGTGACGCTCAACACGATGGGGCTGGAACACTGGCTCGATCACTGAACGGTGCCAGCCTTGCCTTTTTTGCCATTTGGGCAGCGTCAGGGTCGCGGAACCGAGTCAACAGTGCCAGCCCAAATGGCAAAAAAGGCAAGGCTGGCACCAAGGAGTCGTAATGGAAAACTTTCGCGCCTACCGCATCGACCAGGCGGAGGGCGGTATCGTCGCCGGCTTCACATCGCTGACGCTCGATGACCTGTCGGCGGGCGACGTCGTCATCAAGGTCAGCCATTCGACCATCAACTACAAGGACGCCCTGGCGGCGACCGGCAAGGGAAAAATTCTGCGCAAGTATCCGCTGGTCGGCGGCATCGACCTGGCAGGCACCGTGATCACTTCGGATGACGAACGTTTTGCCGAGGGCGATGCGGTGCTGGTCAATGGCTGCGGCCTCAGCGAAACGCGCGACGGCGGCTATGCGCAATATGCGCGGGTCGACGGCGACTCCGTCATCCCGATCCCGCAAGGAATGAACGCATTCCAGGCCATGCAGATCGGAACCGCCGGCTACACGGCCGCCCTGGCAATCCACCGCATGGAGCAGAACAACCAGACACCTTCGGGCGGCCCCATCGTCGTAACGGGCGCGACGGGCGGCGTCGGCAGTATTGCGGTCGACCTGCTGGATGCGCGCGGCTACGAAGTCGTGGCGGTGACAGGAAAAACCGACCAGTCCGATTACCTTGAAAGTATCGGCGCACGGCGCGTGCTGCTGCGCGACGAGATCGATTTCGGCAAGCGCCCCATGGAAAAGGCGGAGTGGGGCGGGGCCATCGACAACCTGGGCGGCGATGCGCTGGCATGGCTGACGCGCACCGTGAGCTACGGCGGCAATATCGCCAGCATCGGGCTTGCTGCCAGCGTGGAACTGCACACGACGGTGGTGCCGTTCATCCTGCGCGCGATCTGCCTGCTCGGCATCAACTCTGTCGACACGCCG
>Ga0299914_10001775_pt1 | contig 14506 bp, 11 predicted proteins | sample RVTome_10_FD_201361 | JGI IMG/M metagenome (GOLD analysis project Ga0299914, IMG submission 201361) | Soil microbial communities from uranium-contaminated site in the Upper Colorado River Basin, Wyoming, United States - RVT153D57 (version 2) ...
CCGGCTCGCTGCCGGCCGCCCTCGCCTCCGTCGACGCCTCGGTCGCTGAGGCACGCGTCGCACTCGGTCGCGCGGAGGCGGAGCGGGCGAGCCGCAACGAGGAATTGCAGCGCGTGCGTCGCGAGGAAGCGGCCGTGCGCGAGCGATTGCACGCCGTCACCGAGGACGTGCACGGACTCGAGTTGCGCATCTACGAGAAGAAGCTGCACGTCGCCGGGCTCGTCGAGCGGGCCGAGTCCGAGCTCGGCCTCGGCGAGGCCGTGCTCGTCGCCGAGTACGGCCCCGACGTGCCGGTTCCGGGCGAGCATGAGGACGACGAGCCCCATCCGTTCTCCCGTGACCAGCAGCAGCGACGCCTCGCCGGCGCCGAGCGGAAGCTCGGGCAGCTCGGCCGGGTCAACCCGCTCGCCCTCGAGGAGTTCGCCGCGCTCGAGCAGCGGCACCTGTTCCTCACGGAGCAGCTCACCGACCTCGCGAACACCCGCAAGGACCTCCTCACGATCATCGAGGAGATCGACGGAAAGATGGAGTCGATCTTCCGGGGTGCGTTCGAGGACACCCGCGAGGCATTCGCCGAGGTGTTCCCCGTGCTCTTCCCCGGCGGCACCGGCAGCATCTCGCTCACCGACCCCGACGACATGCTGACGACGGGCATCGAGGTCGCGGTGAGACCCGCCGGCAAGAAGATCGAGCGCCTCTCGCTGCTCTCGGGCGGTGAGCGATCGCTCGCCGCGGTCGCACTCCTGATCGCGATCTTCAAGGCTCGGCCGAGCCCGTTCTACATCCTCGACGAGGTCGAGGCCGCGCTCGACGACGCGAACCTCGGGCGCCTCCTCACGACCCTCGAAGACCTCCGCGAGTCCAGCCAGCTCATCGTCATCACGCACCAGAAGCGCACCATGGAGATCGCCGACGCGCTCTATGGGGTCTCCATGCGCCAAGACGGGGTCTCTGCCGTGGTGGGGCAACGCGTCCGAGAGGAGCGCGAGGCGAAGGCGAGCTGAGCGTCCGACGGTGCCGGTCAGGTGAGCCGGCGGTCGTCGGGCTCGACGATGCGGAACCACCGGTACCCGTAGGCGTCGAGCTGCACGTCGATGCGGCCGGTCTCGTCGAGGTCGTGGCGGTCGGCGTGGAACAGGTCGGAGAGCACCGACCCCTGCGCGACCGGTCCGAGCCCGAGGCTCACGACGGTCGGCCTCGGTGCGAAGTTGTGCAGGGCGACGAAGCGTCCGACGTCGGCGGTGATGCGGTGCGCGAGCACGGCGTCCTCGCCGCTCTCGAGCACGTCGAAGGCACCCCAGCCGATCTCGGGTGAGCTCCGATAGCGCGCCGCGAGCCCGCGGACGAACACGAGTAGCGATTCGGGGTCGTGCATCTGCGCCTCGACGTTGACGTGCTCCGGCGCGTAGCCGTCGGTCGGCGGCGCCGAGACCAGCTTGCGCGGCGCCGCCCGCGAGAAACCGCCGTTGGGTTCGTCGGTCCATTGCATCGGCGTCCGTACGGTCAACCTGCCGCCTTCTTCGCGGTTCTCGCCCATGCCGATCTCCTCGCCGTAGAAGAGGGCCGGGGTCCCGGGCAGCGAGAAGAGCAGGCTGTAGACCATGCGGATGCGGCGGGGGTCGCCGTCGAGCATCGGCGGAAGGCGTCGTGCGATGCCGCGTCCGTAGACGCGCATCCACTCCTCCGGCGCGAAGGCGTCGAACACCTCCTGGCGTTCGTCGTCGCTCAGCTTGTCGAGGGTGAGCTCGTCGTGGTTGCGCACGAAGTTGACCCATTGCGCCTCGGGCTCGAGCACCGGACGTTCGGCGAGCATCTCAGCGAGTGGGCGGGCGTCCTCTCGCGCGAGGGCGAGATAGAGCCGCTGCATCCCGAGGAAGTCGAATTGCATCGTGAGTTCGGGCGGGTCGCCTGCCCTGCCGAAGAACTGGAGTTGCTGGTCGTACGGCAGGTTCACCTCGCCGAGCAGCACGGCCTCGCTCGAACGGCGCTGCAGGAAACGGCGGAGGTCACGGAGGATCTCGTGCGGGTCGCCGAGGTCGACGCCGTCGGGCGGCTCGATGAGGAAGGGCACCGCGTCGACCCGGAAGCCCGAGATGCCGAGCTGCAGCCAGAAGCCGATGGTCTTCGCGATCTCGTCGCGCACCGCCGGGTTCGCGATGTTCAGGTCGGGCTGGTGCCGGTAGAAGCTGTGCAGGTAGTACTGGCCGGTGCGCTCGTCGAGCTCCCACACGCTGTCCTCCTCACCGGGGAAGACGGTCTTCGCCTGCTTCCTCGGTGGCTCGTCGCGCCATACGTAGAAGTCCCGGAACGGCGCCGTCCGGCTCCGCCTCGCGGACCTGAACCACGGATGCTTGTCGGACGTGTGGTTCATGACGAAGTCGATGATGACCCGCATGCCCCGGTCCCGTGCGGTGCGCGTGAACTCGGCCACGTCGCCGAGGGAGCCGATGCGGGGATCGACGCCGGTGAAGTCGGTGATGTCGTAGCCGTCGTCGCGGTCGGGCGTCGGCTGGAACGGCATCAGCCAGATGCACGTCACGCCGAGCTCGGCGAGGTGGTCGAGCCGGTGCGCGAGGCCCTCGAAGTCGCCGGTGCCGCTGTCGTTCCAGTCCATATAGGTCTCGACATCGAGGCAGTAGACGACCGCGGTCTTCCACCAGAGGTCGCTGCGGTCGGTGATCTTCATCGGCCCACCTCCTTGAGTTCCGGCAGCACGTGCTCACCGAACGTGTCGATGAACGCGTCCTGATCGGTGCCCACGTGGTGCAGGTAGATCCGGTCGAAGCCGAGCTCGGCGAGCTCGGCGAGCTTCGCGAGATGGTGCGCGGGATCGGACGAGACCTGCACGGTCTCCGCCACGTCGTCGGGCGTGGCATCCGCCGTGCGCTCGTCGAACGCCTCAGGCGTGTCGAGTTCCCACGCGAGCGGGGCGGGGACGAGACCGCTGCGCCACTGCTCGTGGGCGATCGCCCGGGCCTCCTCATCGGTCGGCGCCCAGCTCAGGTGCACCTGCACCGCGGTGGGGCCGTGGCCCCCTGCGTCACGGTATGCGTCGATGACGGCACGCAGCGCATCGCGTGGCTGGTCCACGGTGATGAGTCCGTCGGCCCACTCGGCGCCCTCACGCGCTGTCTCGCTGCTCACCGCTGCGGTGAGCAGGGGCGGCGGGACGTCCGGCAGACTCCAGATCCGCGCGCGATCGACACGAACGAGGCCGTCGGTCGTGACCTCCTCGCCTCGCAGGAGGCGACGGATCACCTCCACCGACTCGCGAAGCCGCGCGTCTCGCTCATCCTTCGGGGGGAACGGCTCGCCGGTCACGTGCTCGTTGAGTGCCTCACCGCTGCCGAGCGCCGCCCAGAACCGGCCAGGGAACATCGATTCGAGGGTCGCGGCGGCCTGCGCCGTCACGGTCGGGTGGTACCGCTGCCCGGGTGCGGTGACCACGCCGAACGGCAGCCCGGTCGCCTGCATGGCGGCGCCGAGCCAGGCCCAGGCGAAGCCCGACTCGCCCTGCCGGACGCTCCAGGGCGCGAGGTGGTCCGAGCACATCGCGGCGTCGAAGCCGGCCTCCTCGGCACGCTGCACCGCGTGCAGCAGGCGAGCCGGTGGCAGTTGTTCGTGCGAGGCGTGGAATCCCACGATCGTCATGCGCACTCCTTCCGTCCGTCCGAGGTTCCCGCGGTCGCGGCCGGCGGGCAACCCCTTGCAGGGGCAACGTCGGCGGTGTACCGGGCGCTCTAGGCTGGACGCATGGCAGAACGCGAATCCTGGTCGCTCGGTGCGGCCCTCCGCGGGGTCTTCGGGGCGAAGACGATCGACGAGGACACCTGGGACGACCTCGAATCCGCGCTCATCCGGGCCGATTTCGGGCCGGCCGTCACCGAGGAGATCGTCGACGCCATCAGGGCGCAGGTCGACCGGTACCGCACCACCGACCCGCGTGACGTGCAGCGGATGCTCCGCGAGATCGTCGAGGAACGGCTCGCGAAGTACGACCCGACCCTGAAGCTGACCGAACGCCCCGCGGTCGTGCTCGTCGTCGGGGTGAACGGCGTCGGCAAGACGACGACCATCGGCAAGTTCGCGCGGTTCCTCCGCACCTACGATCGCAGCGTCATCGTCGGCGCCGCCGACACGTTCCGCGCCGCGGCCGTCGACCAGCTCGCGACGTGGGCCGAGCGCGCGGGCGCGGGCATCGTGCGTCCCGAGCGCGAAGGCCAGGATCCGGCATCCGTCGCCTTCCAGACGGTCGAGAAGGCGAAGCAGGACGGCATCGAGATCGTGATCATCGACACCGCGGGGCGACTGCACACGAAGGGCGGGCTCATGGACGAGCTCGCGAAGATCAAACGCGTCCTCGAGAAGCAGGCGCCGATCAGCGAGGTGCTGCTCGTGCTCGATGCGACCACCGGCCAGAACGGCCTCGCGCAGGCGGAGGCGTTCATCGAGCACGGCGGCGTCACGGGCCTCGTGCTGACCAAGCTCGACGGCAGCGCGAAGGGCGGCTTCGTGCTCGCCGTACAGGAGAAGACCGGGTTGCCGATCAAGCTGATCGGCCAGGGCGAGGCGATCGGCGACCTCACCGGATTCACGCCGCACGTCTTCGCCCAGAAGCTCGTCGGCTAGGAGGACAGGCATGGCGATCGAACACGACTACTTCGGACTCATCGGCGACTACTGGGCGGAGCGCAAGGAATACGGCGACCAGGATGTCGAGGTGGTGCTCGACGCCGACGGCGACGCCGTCTCGTCGGCGTCCCTCGACGTCGCGGCCACGATGGTCGGCGAGCTCGAGCTCATCGACGACGAACTCCGCTCCGCATTCGTGGGCCAGCTGGACTCGAGCCAGAGCCCCGTCACGCGGTTCCTGCGCGCCGTGATGGGCGGCGAGGCAGCCGAGTCGGCGGATGCCGCGATCTCGCGCGATTCCGGAGACCGCGACATCGACGCGCTCCGTTCGCTGACCCTCGTGCGCGTCGACCTCCGTCCCGACGCCGACGGCGACGGCGAGGTGTTCGCCGAGTTCGAGTACGGCCTCGCGCCGGAGGAACTCGACGCTCGACTCGTGGCGTCGATCGACATCGGTCGCGAGGTCGTCGACGTGCGCTACGACGCCTGACGCGACATCCGGCGCCGACCGGGAGCACAGTCGCCCTCGATTAGACTTGGCGAACCATGGCTACCTTCGGAAACCTGTCTGACCGGCTCGCCGAGACCTTCAAGAACCTCCGCACCAAGGGCAAGCTGTCGGCGGCCGACGTCGACGGCACCGTCCGCGAGATCCGGCGCGCCCTGCTCGACGCCGACGTCTCGCTCGACGTGGTCAAGCAGTTCACCGCGCACGTGCGCGAGCGTGCCCTCGGCGACGAGGTCAACCGCGCGCTGAATCCCGCCCAGCAGGTCGTGCAGATCGTGAACGACGAGCTCGTGGCGATCCTCGGCGGCGATCAGCGCCGGCTGGAGTTCGCGAAGAACCCGCCGACCGTGATCATGCTCGCGGGCCTCCAGGGCACCGGCAAGACGACGCTCGCGGGCAAGCTCGCGAAGTGGCTCGTCAAAGACGGCCACACGCCCATCCTCGTCGCGGCCGACCTCCAGCGCCCGAACGCGGTCAACCAGCTGCAGATCGTCGGCGGCCAAGCCGGTGTGCCGGTGTTCGCACCCGAACCGGGCAATGGCGTGGGAGACCCGGTGCGGGTTGCGAAGGATGCGGTGGCGCACGCCGAGCGGGCTCAGCACGACGTCGTCATCATCGATACCGCCGGCCGTCTCGGCGTCGACGCCGAGATGATGAGGCAGGCCGCGAACATCCGCAAGGCCACGAACCCCGACGAGGTCCTCTTCGTCATCGACGCGATGATCGGTCAAGACGCGGTCACCACCGCGAAGGCCTTCCAGGAGGGCGTCGACTTCACGGGTGTCGTGCTGTCGAAGCTCGACGGCGACGCCCGTGGCGGTGCGGCGCTGTCCGTGGCATCCGTCACCGGCCGGCCCATCATCTTCGCCTCGACCGGCGAAGGCCTCGACGACTTCGAGCCCTTCCACCCCGACCGCATGGCGAGCCGCATCCTCGACCTCGGCGACATCCTCACCCTCATCGAGCAGGCCCAGCAGGCCTTCGACGAGGAGGAGGCGCTCAAGGTCGCCGAGAAGCTCGCGACCGAGCAGTTCACACTCGAGGACTTCTTGGCGCAGATGCAGCAGCTGCGCGGCGCCGGATCGATCAAGAAGATGCTCGGCATGCTCCCGGGCGCGGGCGGCATGAAGCAGCAGCTCGAGAACTTCGATGAGCAGGAGATCGTGCGCACCGAGGCGATCATCCAGTCGATGACCCCCTCCGAGCGGCGCAACCCGAAGCTCCTGAACGGCTCGCGACGCCTGCGCATCGCGAGGGGTTCCGGCATGACGGTGACCGACGTGAACCAGCTCGTGCAACGCTTCGAGCAGGCCGCGAAGATGATGAAGACCGTCGCGCGCGGTGGGATGCCGCAGATCCCCGGCATGGGCCCGATCCCCGGCGCCGGCGGAGGCTACGGCGGCGGCAAGCGGCAGGCGGCCAAGGGCAGGAAGAAGGCCTCGGGTTCGCGATCGGGCAACCCGGCGAAGCGAGCAGCCGAGAACGCGGCGATCGCCTCGGGCGCTCCCACCGGTCAGGGTGCAGCGCCTTCCGGGTCGGGTTTCGGCCTCGGCGGAGGGGCTGCGAAGCCGGCCCCGAGCGAGGAGGAGCTCGCCGCCCTGCAGAAGCTCCTCGGCCGCTGAGGCGTTAGTCCTGGGCGAGCCGGGCCTCGATCTCGAGCATCCGGTCGATCTCGAGCGACTGCGACGTCGCGATGGCTCGTGCCCACCGCGCCACGGCCGGGTCGCCCACCTCGGCGAGCCGTGCCTCGGCCATCTCGACGGCGCCGCGATGGTGCGGCACCATCGCGGCGATGAACAGCTCGTCGAAGGCCGCGCCGTCGAGCTCCGCCGCCTTGTCGAGGGTCGAGCGGCTGATCTCGCCGCGCATCGCCTCGTGACCGTGGTCGTCGGTCGGCAGCTCACGCGTGCGGCGCCGATCGAGCCATGAGCGCATCGCGTCGGCCTCCGCCGCCTGCGCGGCGCGCATGCGGCTCGCGAGGTCGATGAGCTCGCCGTCCGCGGCACGATCGGGCGCCAGTTCGGCGAGCTCCACCGCCTGGTCGTGGTGGGCGACCATCGCCTCGACGAAGGCGAGGTCCGCCGCCGTGGCCTCCAATTCGTCAGGAGCCGTGTCGGTGCCCTCGGTCTCGGATCCGCCGCCGGGGGGAGTCGGCGTCACGAACACGGTGTCCGGCGGCTCCTCGACGGGCGCCGTGCAGCCCGCGACGGCGCAGGCGACGAGCACCGCGGCGAGCACGGCGCCGGCGCCGGCGCGGCGGCGGGGCATCCGCTCGCTCATGACGTCGCCCGGCGGCGCCGCAGCATCGCGACCACGAGGGCGGCCGCCCCGACCAGCAGCACCGGAACGACCACGAACGGCCACCACGGCCAGCCGTCGTCGTCGGCGGGTGCCGCAACAGGAGACGACTCCGGTGCCGCAACGGTGACGGTCGCGAGGGCGATCAGCGGCGCCGACAGGTCGCCCCGCACGACGAGGTCGTACCGTCCGGGTTCGAGCGGGCCCGGCAGCGTCACGCTCGTCGTGGCGAGTGATCCGTCGGCGCTCGCCTCGACGGTTGCGAGCACCGACTGCGCCGGCATCCACCAGATGTCGGTCGTCTCGCCCGGCGTGAGCGAGCCGGGCGGCAGCGACACGGTCACCGTCGCCGTCGACGCGGGCTCGATCGCAGCGGGCTCCACCGACAGGGTCTCGAGCGGCGCGCGTTCGCCCTCCGCGGTCGGCACGACCGGTGCCTCGCGCCACACCCACGCGTATTCGGGCTGGCTCTGCGGATTCAGGCCCGTCGCGTCGTATCGGGCCGCGTCGGCGAACACCGGGTCGGTGAGGCGAAGCACCTCGAGACCCTCGTACATGTCGCTCGCGTACAGGTACCCGTCATACGCGTAGACGGACCAGATGCCGGCGGTGTAGTCCATCGAATAGCCGTAGTCGGGGCGGTCGAACCACGTGAGCTCGACGGGCGCTCCCGGGTCGGTGAAGTCGATGACCGAGACCCCGCCCTCGAGCCAGGCCTGCGAGACGATGAATCGGCCGGGCACGGGTATGAGCCCGCCCGAGTGCGCGACGCATTTCTCGAGGTCGGACTGCGTGCGGGGCAGCTTGTAGGTGCCCGCCTTCGTGAGACCTCCGGGCTCGATGAGCCACACCGCGTCGGCACCGCGGTCGCTGCCGAACGCGGGGGAGCACGTGTTGATGAACCCGTCGCCGAGTTCGTCCTGGAACACGATGCGCGTCGCGTCGTTGTCGAAGATGCCGGAGTGCCAGAACGCGACCGCCGGGTCGCGCACTCGCTGCAGGACCACCGGTGCGAGAGGGTCGGCGATGGAGAGGAGCAGCCCGTCTCCACGGCACGCCGCGACGGCGATCGCCTTCGCCGGGTAGGCGGTGATGTCGTGGCATCCGGTCGTCGACCTCGTCTCCGCGCCGCCGGCGACCCGATCCTCGGGACCGAAGGCGGTCTCATCGTCGAAGAGGTCGAGTTCGCCGACGATCGCGGCGTCCTCGGGGGCGCCGAGCGGGACCTCGATGATCTGCAGCGGATTGCGGCCGGTGCAGTTGAGGGATGCGCCGCGACTGTAGGCGTTCATGTAGACGAAGACCCGCTCCGTGCTCGAGGGATCAGGCACGACGGTGTGGGTGTGCGACCCGCAGCGCGTGCGCACTGCGGCCGCGTACCGTGGCTCGCGGGGGTTGCTGATGTCGAAGATCCGGAGCCCGTCCCAGTTCTCCTCGGTCTCGGGCACACGAGCGGCCTGGCAGGAGTCGTCGGACATCGTCTCGTCGACGGAGAAGAACACGAGGTTGCCGACGGCGCTCACGTCGCCTTGCCCGCCCGGGCAGGACACGGCGCTCACGAGCTCGGGTGCCGTCGGGTCGGCGATGTCCCAGAGCGAGAAGCCCGCGAAGTTCCCCTGCACGAGGTAGTCGCCGGTGAACGCGAGATCGGAGTTGATGAAGTCGGGATCGTCGCCCTGCCGGAACGGGTTGTCACGGTGCGCCACCCACTCGAGCCCCGGGCCGATGGAGGGTTCGCGGTCGGCGGGCTGCGCGGCGGCCGGCGGTGGAAGCACGGCCACGGCGGTCATGACGATCGCGGCCGCGACCGCGGCCGATCTCGCCCGCTTCGCGGCGCGACCGGCGGCCACGGCTCAGTCCAGCGGATCGTCGTCGCGGCGCACGGGCGCGCCCTCGACGAAGGAGTCGAGCGTGGCACCGTGGAGGAGCTCGATCGGGCGGGGACCGGTATCGGCGCGCCGGAGGATCTCATCGCTCGCCAGGGCGGTTCGGGATGCCGCGAACACGACATTGCCGAGGCTTCGGTCGGCGGCCACGGCGGGTGAGGCGAGCGCGATGACCTCGGGGCGGAGCGACCCAAGGGTGGCCCCGACCTCGCGGCTCATCTGGAGCCCGGCGGTCGCGAGCGTGTTGACGATGATCACGCCGTCGGGTGCGAGCAACTGCTCGAGCTCGGTGAAGAACTCGATGGTCGACATGTGGCGCGGCGCCACGCTGCCCGAGAAGACGTCGACGATCGTGAGGTCGTAGCCCCCCTCGGTGCGTGCCGCCCGTTCGACCGCCGCGCGCCCGTCGTCGTACTCGACCGTGAGCTCCACCCCGTCATCGAGTGGGAGCGCATCGAGGACGAACTCGAGCAGTTCGCGGTGGAGTTCGACGACGTGCTGCACCGAACCCGGCCGCGTGGCCCCGACGTACCGCGGGATCGTGAGGGCACCGGCGCCGAGATGCAGCACGCGGATCGGCGTGCCGAGCTCCCGGAACCCGTCGATCACCGACGCGACGAGCCGCGCGTACTCGAGCTGGAGGTCGAGGGGATCGAGCGGATTGACGTGCGATTGCGTCGTCCCCTCGATCACGAGCGAGTAGCCGCCGTTCGTGCCGCGCTCGGGCAGGAGCCTGGCGCTCACCTGCTCGCCGTCGAGTTCCAGTCGGGGATCGCCCATGCGTCCCACCCTAGGTCGGGGCCGCCCTCCAGACCAGACGCCGCGGCGACCTCGGCACCATCGGGGTGGAATCCCCACGCCGATGGCCTTCGCCGCCTAAGATGTGCGCGAAGGGCCGTTGCATCCGAGGGCGGGGGCCGGCGCCGCCGAGGATGTCCGGGGGATGGAGACGCGGTGCAAGTGGTCCAGGCGGATCGGGTCGCGGTGGGATGGGACGAACGCGTGCTCGCGGCGCACACGTCACCGCACTTCATGCAGAGCAGCACCTGGGAGTCGATACGTTCCGGGGGTCCGTGGGCGGTGTCCCGTCGTCATCTCGGAACGGACCGCGACTACCCGGCGCTCCTGTTCGAACGGGACGCGGAGGGCTTCGGCATCCTGCAGCACCTGCCGCGCGTGAGCGGACTCGCCCCCGCCGACATCGCCCCGCTCAGCGAACGCATCCGCGCCGAGCGCGGCACGGCGTTCGCCACGAAGATCGAGGTGTACCAGCCGCGCGACGAGGCGCTCGTCGCCGCGTTCGCGTCGTGCGGATGGCTCCCCACCCGGGCTTCCCAGTACCGGCACACGGTCGTCGTCGAGACGGCGTCGAGCGAGGAGGAGATCCTCGCGGGCATGAAGAAGCGAGCACGCAGCGAGATCCGCGTCGCCGAGCGGAACGGGGTCGTCGTCGGCCGCGTCCCGCTCGACGAGGTGCATCGCCGGCGCATGATCGAGCTCGTGCGCGAGACCGAGGAGCGGTCGGGAGCCTTCTTCCGCGGATCGGAGTATCTCGAGCGGGTGTGGCAGGCCTTCGCCGCCGACGATCGCGGGCAGTTGTACTTCGCCTGGCATGACGGCCGGGTGGTGGCCGGCGCATTCGTGGCGCGCTACGGCGCCAACGCCTGGTACAAGGACGGTGGCTCGCTCCGCGACCAGCCGCAGCTCATGGCGTCGCGCCTGCTGCAGTGGGGCATCATCCGCGACCTCGCGGCATCCGGCATCGAACGGTACGACCTGGGACACGTGCCACCGCCCGCCGAGCCGGATGCGCCCGGCCAGGGCGTGCTCACGTTCAAGAGCGCGTTCGCGCGGGACGTGCTGGAGTACATGCCCGCGTTCCAGCTCTCGCACGAGGACCGCGCCGAACAGTGGCGCCGTGGCGAGAACGCGTTCATCGCGCGGTATCTCGAGCGCACCGGCGACTACTGGTACTGAGCGACGCGCCCACGGTCACCGCGGGACGTGAAGCGCTCGACGTGACCCGTTACAGTGATGCGGTGGCCGAGGACGCCGCCACCGACGACTGGAGCACGACGATGACGACCGGCAACGCCGACTACCGCGACGCGGGACTCACCTTCCCCGACGACTTCCTCTTCGGATCGGCCACCGCCGCCTACCAGATCGAGGGCGCCGCGCGCGAAGACGGGCGAGGGCCGTCGATCTGGGACACCTTCAGCCACACACCCGGCAAGGTCCTGAACGGCGACACCGGCGACTCCGCCTGCGACCACTACCACCGGCTCGAGTCCGACCTCGACCTCATGGCGGACCTCGGACTCGAGGCCTACCGCTTCTCGATCTCGTGGCCGCGCATCCAGCCGACCGGCCGTGGCCCGGCGAACGAGGCGGGGTTGGCGTTCTACGAGCGTCTCGTCGACGGCCTCATCGCTCGCGGCATCCGCCCGATCGCGACGCTGTACCACTGGGACCTCCCGCAGCACCTCGAAGACGAGGGCGGCTGGGCGAACCGCGCGACCGCCGAGGCGTTCGCCGAGTACGCGCGCCTCGTCGGCACACGCCTCGGCGACCGGGTCGCCGTGTGGACGACGCTCAACGAGCCGTGGTGCAGCGCCTACCTCGGCTACGGTTCCGGTGCCCACGCACCCGGCCTCATGGACGGCGCGAAGGCGCTCGCCGCCGTGCACCACCTGAACCTCGCTCACGGGCTCGCCATCGCCGCGCTGCGCGATGTCGTGACGAACGGGCCCGGATACTCGATCACATTGAACCTGCACGTCATCCGCCCGTCGGGTCCCACGGGCGCCGAGGCGGCACGCCGCATCGACGGCCTCGCGAACCGCGTGTTCCTCGGGCCGCTCCTCGACGGGGAGTACCCGGCCGACGTCATCGCCGACACGGCGGGGGTCACCGACTGGTCGTTCGTGCGGCCGGGCGACACCGAGCTCATCCGGCAGCCGATCGACCTGCTCGGCGTGAACTACTACTCGACCGTGACCGTCGAGATGTGGGATGGAGTCTCACCGCGGGTGAAGGCCGACGGCCACAAGGACATGGGGGGCACCGCCTGGCCGGGCTCCGACGACGTCGAGTTCCTCGTGCAGCCCGGGCCGTACACGGCGATGGGGTGGAACATCGACCCCTCGGGACTCGAAGACCTGCTGGTCGCCCTCCACGAGGCGTATCCGTCGCTCCCGCTCATGGTCACCGAGAACGGTGCCGCATTCGACGATGCGGTCACTGAGGGGCCCGACGGCCCGGCCGTGCACGACCTCGACCGCATCGACTACCTGCGCCGTCACTTCACGGCAGCTCACCGCGCCATGGCGCGCGGGGTCGACCTCCGCGGCTACCAGGTGTGGTCGCTCATGGACAACTTCGAGTGGGGCTACGGCTACTCCAAGCGCTTCGGCATCGTGCGCGTCGACTACGACACGTTCGAGCGCCTGCCGAAGGACAGCGCGAAGTGGTGCAGCGAGCTCATCCGTACGAGGTCGATCCCGGCCTGATCATCACGAGGGGTCGGATGCCGCGGCATCCGGCTCGGGAGTGACGCCGTCGCGCAGCTCCCGCGCGAGGTGCGCGACCACCGCGGTGAGGTCGCCGCCCGCGGCCTCGGCGACGTGGAGCTGCCGCTGGTAGCTCGCGCCGCGATCGAGCGTCGTGCGCACCTGCTGCAGCTCGGCCGCGCACCCGAGACGGTCGGCGACGGGCACGAGCGTCGTGAGCAAGTCGCGGAGGTCGTCGGAAACGAGGCGCTCGGTGCCTGCGACATCCGTGATGATCTCCGCGTCCATGCCGTAGCGGGCTGCGCGCCACTTGTTCTCGCGCACGTACCAGGGCTGGAGCACCGTGAGGGTCTCGCCGGCGTCGAGGCGAGCGCTCATCCACTCGACGAGGCATTGCACGAGTGCGCCGATCGCCGCGATCTCGGCCGCAGTCGACACCCCGTCGCAGACCCGCACCTCGACCGTTCCCCAACGCGGCGACGGCCGGATGTCCCAGCGCACCTCGCTGTGGTCCTCGATGACGCCCGTGCGCACCAGATCGTCGACGAATCGCTCGTAGGCGGCCCAGTCGGCGAGCGGATACGGCAGGCCCGCGGTGGGCAGCTGCTGGAACATGAGCGCACGGTTGGATGCGTACCCGGTGTCGACACCGGCCCAGAACGGGCTGGATGCCGAGAGCGCCTGCAGATGGGGGAGGTAGGCGAGCAGGCCGTCGAGGATGGGGAGCGCCTTGTCGCGCTCCTCGATGCCGACGTGCACGTGCACGCCCCAGATCATCATGTTCCGGCCCCACCAGCGTGTGCGGTCGATGAGCTTGTGGTAGCGGGGCTTGTCGGTGAGGTGCTGGTCGTACCACTGGCTGAACGGGTGCGACCCGCTGCAGATGAGCTCGTACTCGCCGAGCTCGTCGATCACGGCGCGCACCTCGGCGAGCTGGCCCTCGAGGTCGGCCACGGCGCCCGCGACGCGCTCGTGCACGCCGCTCACGAGCTCGACGGTGTTCGTGAGCAGCTCGGAGGTGATCGACGGATGCCGCCCGCCCTCGCTGCGCTCGTCGAGCACCTGGAGCACGCGGTCGGCGACGGAGGCGAGCTCACCGGTGGCCCGGTCGACGATCGCGACCTCCCACTCGAGCCCGACGGTGGAGCGGGCGGACCGGGCGAACTCGATGTGCATGACCTTGCCCTCCGCCCCGTGATTGCGCCGGTGTCGGCCCATCATGGCATGTGGGCTCGACGATTATCCTTACGCCGCGAAATCTGCAAGAATGGTCAGTCGAGTTCTGTACCGCCCGACCCTCTATCCGGCGCGCAGAACCCCGTAGAGCTTCCGCCGAGTGTGCACCCCACGCTCACGGCTGTCAGTTCGCCCACCTCATTACATTCTCAGGAGAATTGTGGCTGTCAAGATCCGTCTCAAGCGCCTCGGCAAGATCCGTGCGCCGTACTACCGCATCGTCGTCGCCGACTCGCGCACCAAGCGCGATGGTCGCGTGATCGAGGAGATCGGCAAGTACCACCCCACCCAGAACCCCTCGTTCATCGAGGTCGACTCCGACCGCGCCCAGTACTGGCTCTCGGTCGGCGCGCAGCCGACCGAACAGGTCGCTGCGATCCTCAAGCTCACCGGTGACTGGGGCAAGTTCAAGGGCGACAAGAACGCCGTCTCGA
>Ga0299914_10001776_pt1 | contig 14506 bp, 9 predicted proteins | sample RVTome_10_FD_201361 | JGI IMG/M metagenome (GOLD analysis project Ga0299914, IMG submission 201361) | Soil microbial communities from uranium-contaminated site in the Upper Colorado River Basin, Wyoming, United States - RVT153D57 (version 2) ...
TGTAGTGCAGCGTCGTCCAGCGTGTCGGGCTCCGGCAGATCGACACCGATGGCCTTCAGCTCGGTGATGAGATCTGTCGTTCCAGCCGTTTCGGCGGCGACTACTGTCTGCCAGAACCGCTCGCCCAGCTCCGACGGCATCGCCTCCGACTCGTGGACGACCATGAGGCGCATCGGTTGCGATGTGGCGCTGGTAGTTCTTGAACGCGACCTGTTACCAGACGAGCGTCCGGTCAGTGACGTTCTTGAGGTATCGGCGTTCGGTGAGGAACTGGTCGAAGAGTTTGGACAGAGGGTGGTTCATGGTGAACTCCAAACCCTCTAATTGAAGTAACTCATTGCGCAGCAATGAGTTGGCTCCTCAGGCTGGACTCGAACCAGCAACCCTCCGGTTAACAGCCGGATGCTCTGCCATTGAGCTACTGAGGAACACGGGCAGGTGCGGGACGGCCGCGGCGCCGCGGGCACGGCGACGCGCGTCTTTCGCGAACTACAGACCCACCATCTTAGGACAACGGGACCGCCCGCGGCAAGCCGACCGGCGGCCCGTTGACCCTCCCAGGGCACTCGGCCGACTGCCTCAGGACACGCGCAGGAACCGCGAGTACTGGAACGCCTGGGGGACGCCTGCGGGGGTCAAGTGCCGGTGCCGCCGCGACTCGAGAAGCCTGAACCCGGCCCCGAGCGTGCCGGCCAGCGACTCCGGCGAGTAGCGCACGACCGGCAGCCCGCTGCACTTCTCCGGGCCGTCCGGCGCGAAGGTGGCGACGATGGCCGCGCCGCCCACCTTCAGCACCTCATGCAGGCGGGCGACGTAGCGCGCGCGATCGGCCGCGTCGGTCAGGAAGTGCAGCACCGCGCGGTCGTGCCACACGTCCATCGGCTTCACCGCCCACTCGCCCGCCACGTCCGCCTCGATCCAGATGGGGACGCCGGCGCGGTCCCCGAGACGCGCGCGGGCGCGCCGCAGCGACGCCCCGGAGACATCGAGCACCGCCAGGCACTCCAGCCCGCGCTCCAGGAGATGATCGACGAGCCGGGAATCGCCGCCGCCCACGTCGAGCACGCAGCTGTCGCGCGTGACGCCGGCCGCGTCCAGCATCTCGATCGAGATGACGGGCAGCGCCTCGAACCAGCTCACGTCGCGCTCCCCCCGGGTGGTGTAGACGCCCTCCCAATGCTCCTTGCGCTCCATGCCGGACCCCACGTCGATGGTACCGCGTGCGAACCGTCATCGTAGCCCATGCCGAGCGAGCGGCCGGCGGCTGCGGAGGATCGCCCGGGTGCGCCCGGCGGGAGGGAACCGAAGCCGGACGCGGCAGGTCAGGCCGGCGCAGCGATGAGCCCTTCCGCGCCGGCCGGAGGCACCGCCGCGATGCGGTTGACGAGGGCCACCAGTGCCATCGGCTCGATTGGCTTCGACAGGTAGTCGTCCATGCCCGCTTCGAGGCAGCGCTCGCGGTCGCCGGCCATCGCGTGCGCCGTCATGGCGACGATGGGAATGTGGCCGCCGCGCGCGGCCTCCAGCCCGCGAATCGCTGCGGCCGCGGCGAGACCGTCCATCCGGGGCATCTGCACGTCCATCAGCACGACGTCGTATCCGCCCGAGGCGAACTCCTCGACCGCCCGGCGTCCGTCCCCCGCCACGACGACGGTGTGTCCGCGGCGGCCGAGCAGCCGCTGCACGAGGTGCTGATTCACGGGGTGGTCTTCCGCAAGCAGGATCCGCAGCGGTCGCGCCGGGGTATCGGCATCGCGCAGCGCGGCCGGAGCCGGCACAGGGCGAGCCTCGATGCCGAGCGCGCGGCGCAGCGCCGCGCTCAGCTCATCGACCCGGACCGGCGTGCGTACCTGCTCGGACGCTGCTCCCCACTCCATCGTCGAGGTGGGAGCGTTGCCGTGCGTCAGCACGACGATCGGGATGGTACGCGCGGCGGCGGCGGCGATCACGTGCTCGGCGGCGTCGATCCGCTGCCCATCCAGCACCACCGCATCGACCGGCAGACCCTCGCGAATCACGTCGAGCACGACGGACGGGTCGCTTGTCACGACGGGGGTGGCGCCTTCACTCATCAAGGCCTCCTCCAGCACGAGGCGGCCGAGGCGGCTCGCGGCGATCGCCGCGATGACGCGCCCGTCGAGCGCCGCCGGCCCGGAGCTGGCCGCCTGCTCGCCATCAATCGCCACGGGAATCGTGAACGAGAACACGCTGCCGTGGCCGACCTGGCTCTCCAGCTCGATGCGCCCCCCGAACGCCTGCACGAGGCGCCCGCAGATGGCGAGGCCGAGCCCCGTCCCCCCGTACTGCCGGCTGGTGGTCCCGTCCGCCTGCCGGAACTCCTCGAAGATGAGCTGCTGCTTCTCGCGCGGGATGCCGATGCCGGTATCCGCCACGCGGACGCGCAGCGAGCAGGCGCCGCCAGGCCCTGCTTCGAGGGCGTCGATGTCGACGGTGACCTCGCCTGCATGCGTGAACTTGATGCTGTTGCCGATCAGATTCACGAGAACCTGGCGAAGGCGGTGGGAATCCGCCACCAGCATCCGGGGGACGCGCGGCGCGACACGGCCCCACAGCTGCAGCCCGCGCTCGTGCGCCGCGGGTCCGAACGACTGCAGCGTCTCGGCCACCATCGCGCGGAGATCGAACGGCACGGGGTGCAGCTCGAAACGGCCCGACTCGACCTTCGAGAATTCGAGCACGTCGTTCACCACGACGGCCAGCGACTCCGCGGACGCCCGGACGAGCTCGACGTACTGGCGCTGCTCCGCCGTCAGCTCCGTCTCCAGCGCCAGGCGGGTCATGCCGATGATGCCGTTCAGCGGCGTGCGCAGCTCGTGGCTCATGTTGGCGACGAACTGTCCCTTGGCGCGGCTCATCGCCTCGGCGGCCTCCTTCGCCCGCTGCAGCTCGCACTCGGCACGCCGCCGATCGGTGACATCGACGGCCACCACGAGACGGGCGCGTCGATCGCAGAGGGCGAGCTCGTGCGAGAAGATCTCCACGTCGATGAGCGAGCCGTCCTTCCGGCGGTGATGCCATCCCGCGCTGTGGCGGTTGCCGACAGCGAGTCCCAGCTCCTCCCGCAGCCGGTGGACCTCCGGTTCCGGCCGGATGTCGGTGATCCGCATCGAGAGGAACTCGTCCCGCGTGTAGCCGTAGTGCTCGATGGCGGCGTCGTTCACCGAGAGGAAGGCGAGCGTGTCGACGTCGTACACCCAGAGAGGAATCGGAATCCGCTCGAACAGCACGCGATAGCGCGCTTCGCTCTCGCGCAGCGCCTCTTCGGCGCGCTTCCGATCGGTGACGTCGCGCGCCATCCCTTCGACGCCGGCGGGAGCGCCTTGCTCCGAGACGAGGTGGGACGTGATCTCCAGCGACCGCGGACGGCCGGAGCGATCGAGGATGTCGATCTCCACCCTCGCCTGCCCTTCGCGGACGATCGTCTCCACGATCCGCTCGCCGTTGGCCTGGTCGGGCGGACGAAGGAAGTCCACGTGCCGCCCCACCAGCTCCTCGGGCGTGTAGCCGGTGATCGGCCCGACCGCCGGGCTCAGGGACCGGAAGCGGGAATCGAGCGAGACCTCGAAGAAGATGTCGGGCGAATGCTCGATGAACGCCTGGAAACGCCGCTCCAGCGCTGCTTCACGCTGCACGCGCTCCGTGATGATCCGGGTCTGCGTCTCCAGTCGCCGCCGCAGCAGGAGGATCCAGCCCAGTGCGGCCAGCGACACGCCTGCGGCGCCGGCCAGCGTCCACGCGGTGCGCTCGACCGTCCAGAAGGGCGCGCTCCGGAGCACCACGATGTCCGGCGCCCCGCGTGCGAGCAGCGTCAGGCCGCCGGCACGCACGGCCGGTCCGGCCACCTCCGACTCGACGACGCACACGCCGGTCAGCGACAGGCGGGCGCCGGGCCGCAGGTGCTGCAGGAGGCGATCGGCCTGCACCGGAACGAGGACGTCGAACACGCGTGTGCCCGACCGGACGTGGAGCCGCAGGTCGTTGGACGTCAGCACCCGCTCGAGCAGGTCCCCTTCGACGGTGACGAGCCGGGCATCGAAGGACGCGAGCCGCTGCTCCGAAGGATCGAGCGGCACGGGCTGCGGGCTCCGCCCGGGCCCGATCCGCCGGACGATCGCGAGACTCAGCTCGGGACTGAGCGTACCGGGGCCCTGGAAACCCACGACGTCCACGAAGTCGCCCGCGGCGATCGCATCGCCGCGCTCGATCTCGACGCGCACGCCGCTTCGGCCGTCCTGGACGTAGGCCGTGGCGCCCGCGGTCCATGTGACCACGCCCCGGACGCGCACCCGGTTCTCGTACCGGTCGACGGTGGCGAAGCGGAGCAGGCCGTCGACACTCTGAACGGGCAGGTCGAATGGACCGGTGGCGCTCGCTTCGACGACGTGCACGTGCGCCACCGACGGCACGAAGAGCTGCACGCCCATCAGCTGGCGCCGGTCGTTGAACAGCGTACCCACGACGGCCTCGAGCTCCACCCGGGCATCGATCAGCTCGACGGGCAGCACGGTCTGCTCCGGCACGTGCACGGGCAGCCGGCGGGCGCCGACCGCCAGCGTCATGGTGAGGTGCCGGTTGCCCCCGGAGCGGACCTGCTGGATGACGCCCGAGACGCGCGCCCGTGTCGAGTCGAACCGGCCGGTCATGAGCTGCTCGAGCGACGGGCTCGCGGCTGCCGGCAGTGCGCCTCGCCCGAGCACGCGGATGCGCGGCGCCTCGATGATGGGCGCGAAGTCACCCGGCGCGCTGACGCCGCGCACCTCGACGAGATCGCCCGCGCGCACCGACGGGTACTCGACCCCGCGCGTCCAGACGAAGATGCCGACGGAATGCTCCTCCACGAAGAACAGGTTCCAGGCCTGGTCCTCATAGGTCACGACCGCCTGGATGCGGACCGGGAGCCGCCGCGAGGCCACATCCGGCGGCAGCGCCTTGATGGCCTCGATTGACGTCAGCGGTGTCTCCGGGAGCGCCATGGCCGGTCCACCGACACCATTGGCAGGACTGCCGACACCGGCGGCAACGGCCGGTGCTTCCGGCGCGCCCCATACGTTGCCGGCCACGATCAGCAGAAGCCCTGAAACGAGAAGGACCTGTCGCCGCTTCGGCTTGAGGCGCCGCTCCGTGAGAGTGCTGTCCACCGTGTGATCCTCGATTGCCGGGGAAGAGGCCCCTGCAGCGGGTTCGCAGAAACCGTGCCCGAGAGCACACTCGCGGCGGTTTCGGCGAAACCGCCCTACCGGGCAGGGCGCGCTCGCCGGGCGCGCCGTGTCTCCCGCGGGCGAAGTCTCCTGGGGAGTTGGGCGCTCGGGGTTCGCAGGCGATAGACTGGGATTCCATGGGAATCGCGTCCGCCACGCTGCTGCCCGCGACCGAGATCGCGCGGCTGGTGCGCACCCGGGAGATCTCCCCCGTCGAGGTCGTCGAGGCGCACCTCGCCCGGATCGACGCGCTGAACCCGGCGCTCAACGCGTACGTGCACGTGGATCGGGACGGCGCGCGAGCCGCCGCCCGCGACGCCGAAGCCATGGTGCTGCGCCGCGATCCTCTGGGCCCTCTGCACGGCGTTCCCGTCAGCATCAAGAGCGCCATCGCCGTCGCCGGCATGCCGTGGGAAACGGGCTCGCGCTTCCGGACTGGCGTACGTGCCGAACAGGATGCGACGCTGGTCCGTCGCCTGCGGGACGCCGGCGCGATCGTGCTCGGCGTGACGAACACGGCCGAGCAGCTCATGGCCTGGGAGACCGACAACGTCCTCTACGGGCGCACGAACAGCCCCTGGGATCTCGCGCGCACGCCGGGGGGATCGAGCGGCGGCGAGTCGGCGGCCATCGCGGCCGGCCTCTCCGCGGGAGGCGTGGGCAGCGACGGCGGCGGATCGATCCGCGTGCCCGCGCACTTCACCGGCATCTGCGGCCTCAAGCCGACGCCCGGCCGCGTGCCCGCCACCGGTCACTTCCCCCCCTGCGGCGGCCCCTTCGCCCTGAGCGGCGTCGTCGGACCGATGGCGCGGACGATCGGCGACGTCGAGGTGCTGCTGCACGCGATGGCGGGACCGGACACCGGCGACCCGAACGGGCATCCCGTTCCGCTCGGCTCGTCGGCCGACGTCCGGCCGCCGCTGCGCGTCGGCTGGTTCGAGGACGATGGCCTGACACCGGTGACGCGGGAGACGCGGGAGGCGGTGCAGCGCGCCGCGCGCGCGCTCGAGGAGGCCGGATTCGACGTCGTGCCGTTCAGGCCCGAGGGGCTCGAAGAGGCACGGGCGCTCTGGTGGGACATCTTCGGCCGCGCGGTGCGCCTCGTGCTCGAGCCGCTCGTCGAGGGACGCGAGCACGACGTGCATCCGAACCTGCTCGAGTTCCTGGACTGGACCAGGCGACAGCCGAAGCTGACGGCCGAAGAGCTCTTGACGGTCGAGATCGCGCGCGACGCCCTGAAGGCCCGCATCTCGGCGTCGATGGCCGAGTGCCCGGTGCTGCTCTGTCCCGTGAGCGCCGTGCCGGCGTTCCGCCACGGCGAGCGCGAGTGGATGGTCGACGGCGTCCGGGTACACTACCTCGATGCCTGGCGCTACTGCGCGTGGTTCAACCTGCTGCAGAACCCCGCCGTCTCCGTGCCGGCCGGCCGGACGGCCGAGGGGCTGCCGATCGGCGTGCAGGTGGTCGCACGCCACTGGGAGGAGCACGTGGCGCTCGGCGTGGCGGCGGCCATCGAGCGCGCCCTCGGAGGGTTCACGCCGCCGTCCCCCCGGTGATTAGTGGTAGTGAGTAGTGAGTAGTGAGTAGTGGGTAGTGGGTAGTGGGTAGTGGGAACCAAGCCATCCGCCGAGCCGCAGGGGACCGCGCCGGGGCCCCCGTCGCCGTCCCCGAGGCTGATCGCCGGGCTGGTCGTCACGCTGGCGATGATCCTGGCGTTCTGCCTCTACACGATCGGCGAGATCCGCCAGCTGCGGGACGAGCAGACGCGCATCACCGAGCGCAACCGCCTCGGCTCGCTGCAGCTGCTGCGCATCCAGAACGCACTGTCGAACCTGGCGGCCCAGATGCGCGACATGGCGGATCAGGCCGAACCGTACCCGATGGTGTCGTGGCGCCAGACCTTCGACCGCATCCGCACCGATCTCGCCCAGGCCATCGCGGCGGAGCGCGAGCTGGCGCCGGCCGAACGGGCCCCGGCGCAGCAGGCGCAGCTCGAGGAGACGCTCGAGCGCTTCTGGACGACGATCGATCGGGCGTTCGCCGAGGCCCGGCGGGGCGAGGAGGAGCGGGCGGAGGCGACGCTGCGGAACGAGGCGACGATCCAGCACCAGGAGCTGGCGACGCTGATCTCGCGCTTCCTGGTGGTCAACAACACGGTCGAGGACGAGGCGGCGCGCCTCAACCGCGCGATCTACGGGCGCGTGGTCCGCGAGATTTTCATCCTCATGGCGGGCCTGCTGCTGCTGGTGGGGGTCACGGGTGTGTACGGCATCATCGCCAACCGCCGCGCGTTCGACGACGTGCAGCGGCTGACGGCGCAGCTCAGGGGGCTGTCGTGGCGGATGATGCGGCTGCAGGAGGACCTGCAGGAGAGCTTCTCGCGCGAACTGCACGACGAGTTCGGGCAGCTGCTGACGGCCATCGGCATGCTGCTCGCCCGCGTGAAGCGGAACCTGCCCGCCGAATCTCCGCTCGTGACGGATCTGCAGGAGGTGCAGGGCATCGTGCAGCAGACGCTCGAGCGGATCCGCACCGAGTCCCGCCTGCTGCACCCCGTGATTCTGGACGACTTCGGCCTCGAGAACGCGCTACAGTGGTATGTTGAGCAGTTCGGGCGGCAGCACGGCATCGAGACGCGCTTCGTCCGCAGCGGCCCGATCGGCGTGATTCCGGCCGACGCCGCGATCCACATCTACCGGATCGTCCAGGAAGCCCTCACGAACGTCAGCCGCCACGCCGAAACCGGCGAGGCCTGGGTCCGGCTCCGGCAGGATCAGGACTGGATCGAGCTCGAGATCGAGGACCGCGGCCGCGGCCTGCCCGCGGCCACCGGGCGCGACGGCCCGCGGCAGGGCATCGGGCTCATCAGCATGCGCGAGCGGGCCGAGCTGATGGGCGGGACCTTCGGGCTGCGGCCGGCGACGCCGAACGGCGTCATCGTGAGCGTGCGCGTGCCGCTGCGGATGCTGACGCTCGGAGGGAGCGGAGAGCGCGGAGGCAGAGAGAGCGGAGAGCGCGGAGAAATGCAACACGCAGAGAACGCAGAGGAGCAGAGGGGCGCAGAGGTGGTCGCGTTCGACCGTGGGGCCGCACGGAGTGCGGCCCCGGACCGGGGAGAGTCCGGCCATGAATGAACCGCTGGCCCGGCGTGTGCGGCTCATTCATGGCCGTACTCCCCCCGGTCGAGCGCGCTGCGCGCGCACGGTCGAACGCAGTGTCTGCCCGCCGCCGGCACGAGCGGGCAATCAGGATCCTCTGCGTACCTCGGCCCGTCTGCGTTCTCTGCGTGAAAACGTCTCCGCGCGCTCCGCTCCCTCCCCCCTGCGGTCTCTGCTTCCTCCTCTGCTTCCTCTGCGCCCTCGAAGGGAGGTCTGGCTTGGCTGAACAGACGACGCCGGTTCGCGTGATCCTCGTGGACGACCACGCGCTGGTGCGGCAGGGGTTCCGGCGCATCCTCGAGGACGATGCGCAGATCGCCGTCGTCGGCGAGGCGGGGAACGGCCTCGAGGCCATCGCGCTCGCGAAGAAGCTGGAGCCGGACGTCGTCGTGATGGACATGTCGATGCCGGAGATGAACGGCCTCCACGCGTCGATCGAGCTGCTGAAGCAGCGGCCCGGCACGCGCATCCTGATCCTGAGCATGTACTCGGACGAGCAGTACGTGAAGAACGCGCTCGACGCCGGCGCCAAGGGCTATATCCTGAAGAGCGCGATCGAGACGGACCTCACGCGCGCCGTGCGCTCGGTCGCGGCGGGCGAGCAGTACCTCAGCCCGGAGCTGTCGGGCGTGCTGATCCGGGCGATCCAGACCGGCACGTTCGAGGGCTCGAACGATCCGTACGACCGCCTGACGCAGCGCGAGAAGCAGGTGCTGCAGCTCATCGCCCACGGGAAGTCGAACAAGGAGATCGCCCAGATGCTCGACCTGAGCGTCAACACCGTCGCGGTGCACCGGGCGAACCTGATGAGCACGCTCGGCGTCCACAAGACGGCGGAGCTCGTGCTCATCGCGGTGCGGAAGGGGCTCGTGCTCCCCGAGTAGCGATTACGCGGATTCAGGGACCAGCCGCAGATTACGCAGGTTACGCAGATTCAAGAGAACTCGTGTTTCCGTTGTTCCCCCGCGCACTGAGTCTCTTCGCCGTCTTCGCCGCCGCGCTGATCCTCGCGCGCGTCGATCCCCCTGCGCACGCGCAGGAAGCGCTGCCCTTCCGCCTCGTGGACGTGACGAAGGCGGCCGGCATCGCCTTCACGCACAACAACGGCGCCTTCGGCAAGAAGTACCTGCCCGAGACGCTGGGCGCCGGCGCCGCGTTCCTCGACTTCGACAACGACGGACGCCAGGACATCCTGCTCGTCAACGGCACCGCCTGGCCCGGACAGCCGCAGGCAAGACCGACCTACATGCGCCTGTACCGGAACGAGGGGGACGGCCGCTTCAGCGACGCGACGAAGGCCGCAGGTCTGGAGGTGGAGCTCTACGGGATGGGCGTGGCGGCCGCCGACTACGACAACGATGGCTGGCAGGACATCCTCATCACCGTCGTCGGGCAGAACCGGCTCTTCCGCAACACCGGCAAAGGCACGTTCGTCGACGTGACGGACACGGCCGGGCTCGGCGACCGCACGGGCTTCAGCACGTCCGCGCTGTGGTTCGACTACGACCGCGACGGATGGCTCGACCTGCTGGTGCTGAACTACGTCCGGTGGACGCCGGAAACCGACGTCTACTGCAGCGCGGACGGCAGGCAGAAGTCCTACTGCACCCCGGAAGCTTACCGAGGCACGACCTCCTGGCTGTTCCGTAACAACGGGGACGGCACCTTCGAGGACACGACGGGCAAGGCGCGCCTCTTCGACTCGACGTCGAAGTCGCTGGGCGTGACGCTGCTCGACTACGACCTCGACGGGTGGCCCGACGTCTTCATCGCCAACGACACGCAGCCCAACAAGCTGTATCGCAACAACCGGGACGGCACGTTCACCGAGCTCGGCCTCCAGGCGGGCCTCGCCTTCAGCGAGGAGGGACGCGCCCGCGCCGGCATGGGCGTCGACGCCGCCGACGTCGACAACAGCGGCACGCCGTCCATCGTCATCACGAACTTCTCCGGGGAGATGCTCGGCCTCTACAAGAGCGTCGGCGAGGGCCAGTACGCCGATCTCGCGCCCAAGACGGAGATCGGCCGCGCCACACGCAACACGCTGGGCTTCGGCTGCTTCTTCTTCGACGTCGACCTCGACGGCCGCCAGGACATCCTCGTCGTCAACGGGCACATCGACGAGTCGTTCAGCAGCCTGCACGCGCGGGTGGAGTACGCCGAGGCGCCGCACCTGTTCCTCAACATGGGGAGCGGGCGCCTGGAAGACGTGGCACAGCAGATCGGCGGCACCTTCGCGCGCCCGAAGGTGGGACGCGGCGCGGCATTCGGCGACTACGACGGCGACGGCGATCCGGACGTGCTCGTCACCACCAACGCGGGATCCGCGCTCCTGTACCGCAACGACGTGCGCAGCGGGAACCAGGTCGTGCGCCTGGACCTGCGCGGGACGAAGTCGAATCGGGACGCGATCGGCGCCACGGTGCGCATCTTCGCGGGAGACCTGCGCGCCTCGCGCATGGTGAAGACCGGGTCGAGCTATCTCTCGCAGTCGGAGCTGCCGCTCTCCTTCGGCCTGGGCCCCCGCAAGGCCGTCGACCGCGTCGTCATCGAGTGGCCGAGCGGAGGAAAGGACGAGCTGAAGGCCCTCGCCGCCGGGCACGTCTATGAGGTCGTCGAGGGCAAGGGCGTCGTTGCGAAAAAGCCTCTGCGTGCCGCGGACTCCGGTACGCAATGAAGCCAGCTGCGCTCGCGCTTGCCGTTCTGGTTTTCTGCACCCCACAGGCCGCTTCCCAGCGGCCGGAGGCGGATGGCGCAAGCGAAGCCGCCCCGTCCCTGCGCGTGTCGGACAACCGCCGGTTCCTGGTCCGCACGGACGGGACCCCGTTCTTCTACCTGGGGGACACGGCCTGGGAGCTGTTCCACCGCCTGAACCGGGAGGAGACCGAGCACTATCTCGAGGCGCGGCGGCGCCAGGGCTTCACGGTGATTCAGGCCGTCGTCCTCGCGGAGTTCGACGGACTGCGGACGCCGAACGCGTACGGCGATCTTCCGCTGGTCGACGAGGATCCCCGGCGGTTGAACGAGGCGTACTTCGCGCACGTGGACTGGGTCGTGAAGACGGCGGAGCGCAAGGGGCTGTTCGTCGGCATGCTGCCCACATGGGGAGACAAGGTCTTCCTGGAGCGATGGGGCATCGGTCCCGTCGTCTTCGAGAATCCGGAGGTCGCCCGCGAGTACGGGCGCCTGATCGGGCGCCGGTACAGGGGCGCGCCGAACATCATCTGGATCAACGGCGGCGACCGCCGCGGCGAGACGTACGAGCCGATCTGGGACGCGCTCGCCGAGGGACTGCGCGAGGGCGACGGCGGCGCGCACCTGATCACGTTCCATCCCGGCGGCGGGCGGTCGTCGTCGGAGTGGTTCCATACGCGCGCGTGGCTCGACTTCAACATGCTGCAGTCCGGCCACTCGAGACGCGACGCCCCGAACTACGAGCTGATCGCGCGCGACTACGCCCGGACGCCCGTGAAGCCGACCCTCGACGGCGAGCCGCGCTACGAGGATCACCCGATCGACTGGGACCCGAAGAACGGCTGGTTCGACGACTCCGACGTTCGGCAGGCGGTCTACTGGAGCCTGTTCGCCGGCGGCTTCGGCGTGACCTACGGGTGCCACGACGTATGGCAGATGTTCGCGCCGGGCCGGAAGCCGATCTCGTCGGCCCGGCTGGAATGGCGCAAGGCGCTGGATCTGCCCGGCGCCTGGCAGATGCGGCACGTCAGGCAGCTGCTCGAGTCGCAGCCGTTCCTCGAGCGCGTGCCGGACCAGAGCCTGATCGCCGGGGACCCCGTGAGCGGCGCCGACCACGTCCGCGCGACGCGGGGCGAGCGGTACGCGTTCGTCTACATCCCTACGGGCAAGCCGGTGGAGATCGGGCTGGAGAAGCTGAGCGAGAGCGGTAGGGCGCGCTCGCCGAGCGCGCCGCCTAAGCCCGCGAAGACACACGTCAGCGCCGAGTGGTTCGACCCGCGGACGGGAGGGTTGACGCCGATCGGCACCTTCCCCGCGGAGGGCACGCGCCGGTTCACGCCCCCCGGCAGGCCGGGCCGCGGGAACGACTGGGTGCTGGTGCTTCTGCTGGGTGGTTAGGTAGCTGGGTAGCTGGGTCGCTGGGGTTCAGCACCGAGCAAACCCAGCCACCCAGCCACCCAGCCACACAGCTACCTAGAGATTCCCCTTCTTCATCTCGTCCATCAGGTAATCGCAGGCCCTGACGGTCAGCGCCATGATCGTCAGCGTCGGATTCTGGCAGCCGCCGGAGACGAAGCACGACGCATCGGTGACGAAGAGGTTGCCGATATCGTGCGACTGGCAGAACCCGTTCAGCACGGACGTCTTCGGATCCGCGCCCATGCGGGCGAGCCCCATCTCGTGGATGCCATAGCCGGGGATCCGGTCCGGCACCTGGAACGGCCTGATGTTCTTCGCGCCGGCGGCCTCCATCATCTCCGTGGCCGAAGCCGCCATGTCGGGAATCATCTTGAACTCGTTCTCGCCCCACGAAATCGTGATCTTCAGCACCGGAATGCCGTAGGCGTCCACGACGCCGTCGGGGTCGAGCTCGACGAGGTTGTCGAAGCGGGGCAGCATCTCGCCGAAGCCCACGAGTGCCACCGAGGGCACGCCCTCCTTGAGCCCCTGCTTGTACGCCTCGCCGAAGCCCGGCACGCTGAAGTTCACGTTGATCGTGGCGCCGCCGCCCTGGAAGCCGTATCCGCGGATGAAGTCCTTCGACCGCGGCCCGTCGATCGTGTTGCGGAAGCGGATGCCGTAGATGCCGTTCGGCCGGCGCGGCCCGCCGAGCGACGGCGGTGAGCTCGGCACGTCGTGGAACTCGCCGCTGGCGCCGCCGACCACCCACATGTGGTCCATCAGGTAGTGCCCGAGCACGCCGCTGGAGTTCGCGAGCCCGTTCGGATACTGGCGCGTCGCGGAGTTCAGGAGGATGCGCGTCGACTCGAGCGTCTGGGCCGCGAGAATCACGGTGCGGGCGCGCACCTCGCGCGGCTCCCGCGTGTGGCGGTCGATGTAGAGGACGCCGGTTGCCTTGTTCGTCTCCGGGTCCGTCAGCACCTTGTAGGCCATCGCGTCGGTGATGAGCGTGCAGTTGCCGCTCTTCAGTGCGTCGACGACGGTCGTGAAGGCGGCGTTGAAGTAGGAGTGCGTGACGCAGCCGCGCTCGCAGGGGCCGCAGTAGTGGCACGGCGCGCGGCCGTTCAGCGGCTTCGTGATGTTGGCGGCGCGGCCGATGGTGACGGTGCGTCCGAGCTTCTGCTTCACGCGCGTGCGGAGCTGCATCTCCGCGCACGACATGGCCATGGCCGGATGGAACTTCCCATCGGGCAGCTCCGGCACTCCCTCGGGCTGTCCTGAGATCCCGACGTACTCCTCGACGATGTCGTAGTAGGGCACGAGGTCGTCGTAGTCCAGCGGCCAGTCTTCCCCGTACCCGTCGAACGACTTCCCTTTCAGGTCCTGCTGGCTCAGCCGGTAGGACTGCCGTCCCCAGACGTTCGTGCGTCCGCCGACGATGCGCGTGCGCCCCTGCCAGGAGAACGGCTTGTCGGAGGGCGTCGTGTAGGGCTCCTCGAGGTCGTTCACGAACCAGTCGTAGTTGTACTCGCTGCAGGCGTACAGGTCCCGCTGCCGCGGCCGCGTGCGCCGGATCAGCTCGCCCGCCTTCGCCCGGTACTTGAGATCGAACTGCGGCCGGTGCTCGGAGTAGGCGGCCTCGTCCAGCTTGCGGCCGGCCTCGAGGAGCGCGACCTTCACGCCGGCCTCGGCGAGGCGCTTGGCGGCCCATCCGCCCGACGCGCCTGAGCCAACGACGATGACATCGAACTGTTGTGTGGAGGGTTGAATCTGCACGACAGGGTTCCTCACGATGGGGTCGGAGAGATGAACGTAGCAGAAGGGAGTTGGGGAAGTCGAGAGCTGGACGCTCGAGGTTCCGGGGGTTCCGGGGGTTCCGGGAGTTGCGGAGGGGCCGGAGGTTCAGTCCGGGGTTCCGGGGTTCCGGGAGTTGCGGAGGGGCCGGAGGTTCGGTTCGGGGGTTCCGGGGGTTCCGGGAGTTGCGGAGGGGCCGAGGGTTCGGTTCCGGGGTTCGGAAGGTTCTGAGGTTCGGTT
>Ga0299914_10001777_pt1 | contig 14503 bp, 11 predicted proteins | sample RVTome_10_FD_201361 | JGI IMG/M metagenome (GOLD analysis project Ga0299914, IMG submission 201361) | Soil microbial communities from uranium-contaminated site in the Upper Colorado River Basin, Wyoming, United States - RVT153D57 (version 2) ...
CGGCGGCGTCGCCGTTCGCCGCCATCCAGATCGGAGGCCGCGGCGACTGCACCGGCCCGGGAGCGAGGCGGGCGCCCTCCAGGCGGTAGCCGTGTCCCTCCGCCGTCACCTCGTCGCCCTCGAGTAGTCGCCGCACGACGTCGAGCTTCTCGCGAAACACGCGGACGCGGTCTTCCTGCACGCCGAAGGCGGCGTTCTCCGCGGCCCGGTAGCCGAGCCCGATGCCGAGCACGAAGCGTCCTCCGGTGAGGACGTCCAGCGTGGCCGCCTGCTCGGCCACCTCGACCGGATTCAGGAGCGGCAGGAGGAGGATTCCGGCGCCGATCCGCATCTCGCCCGTCTCCGCAGCGAGGCGGCCGAGCAGCGGCACCGGCTGGAGCATCTGGAACGGCGCCGGCAGGAAGTGCTGGCCTGCGAAGACCGAGTCGAATCCGGCGTCGCGCACGAAGCGCACCTGCTCGAGGTGCTCGGCGAGCCGGGCTGCCGGATCGTCTCCGGCCGGATGCTGCGCCGATACGAAGAGACCGAAGCGCACGCTAGTAGGAGCGCGGCATCCCGAGAACGTGTTGGCCGAGGTAGGCGAGGATGAGGTTGTTCGAGACGGGAGCGATCGTGTAGAGGCGGGTCTCGCGGAACTTGCGCTCGACGTCGTACTCCTCCGCGAAGCCCCAGCCTCCGTGGGTGTCCAGGCAGGCATTCGCCGCCGCCCAGGAGGCCTCGGAGGCGAGGAGCTTCGCCATGTTCGCCTCCGCGCCGGCCGGCTCGCCCTGCTCGAATAGCCAGGCCGCCTTGTAGCGCATGAGGTCGGCTGCCTCGATGGCCGCGTACGCCCTCGCGACGGGGAACTGGACGCCCTGGTTCGCGCCGATCGGCCGACCGAAGACCTCCCGCTCCGACGCGTAGCGCGCCGCCTTCTCCACGAACCAGCGACCGTCGCCGATGCACTCCGCCGCGATGAGCACGCGCTCGGCGTTCATCCCGTCGAGGATGTAGCGGAAACCCTGACCCTCTTCGCCGACGAGCGCGTCGGCCGGGAGCTCGACGCCGTCGAGGAACACCTCGGTCGTTGCGTGGTTCATCATCGTGCGGAGCGGCCGGATGGTGAGCGCGTCGCCGGCGGCCTTCATGTCGACGAGGAAGACCGAGAGGCCTTCGCTCCGCTTCTCGACCTCGTCGAGCGGCGTCGTCCGCGCGAGCAGGAGCATCAGGTCGGAGTAGAGGGCGCGCGAGGTGAAGACCTTCTGGCCGCTGACGACGTAGCCGCCGTCCACCCGCTCGGCCGTGGTCTGGATGCGCGTCGTGTCCGAGCCCACGGTCGGCTCCGTCACGCCGAAGGCCTGGAGCCGAAGGTCCCCGGCGGCGAGCCTGGGCAGGTAGCGCTCCTTCTGCTCGTCGCTCCCGTGCCGGAGGAGCGTCCCCATGGTGTACATCTGGGCGTGGCAGGCGCCCGCGTTTCCGCCCGACGCGTTGATCTCCTCGAGGATCACGCTGGCCGCCGTCAGCCCGAGGCCCGCGCCGCCGTACTCCTCCGGGATCAGCGCGGCGAGCCAGCCGCCGTCGGTGAGCGCCTTCACGAAGTCTTCCGGGTAGCGGTCGGGCTCGAGCGAGCGCCAGTACTCGCCTGGGAAGCCGGCGCAGAGGTCGCGGACGGCCGCGCGGATCTCCGTCAGCTCGGCGGCGAGCGAGAACTCCACTAAGGGCCTGTCCGGGAGGTGGTCACGGTAGATGGCACGCGGCACGTGCCGCGAGGCAAGGACGCAGGGAGCGGCAATATGCAGGCATATTGCCGCGACTGAGGACGCCGCATCGCGGTGCGTGACGCCTGCAAGCTGCCCTGATCCACTTTCCGGACAGGCCCTTCAGGCCTCGTACCGCTCGAGCAGGCGCCGGGCGATGAGGAGCTGCTGGATCTCGTTCGAGCCCTCGCCGAGGATGAGCACGGGCGCGTCCCGGTAGATACGCTCGACGACGAACTCCTGCGAGTAGCCGTAGCCGCCGTGGATCCGCATCGCCTCGAGCGCGACCTCCTCGGCGGTCTCGGTCGCGAAGAGCTTGGCCATGCCGGCCTCCAGGTCGGCGCGCTCGCCGGCGTCCTTCCTGGCCGCGGCCTCGAGCATGAGAAGGCGCGAGGCCTCGATCTTCGTGGCCATCTGCGCCAGCTTCAGCTGGATCGCCTGGTGGCGGGCGATCGGCTTGCCGAACGCCTCCCGCTCTTGGGCGTAGCGGATCGCGGCCTCGAACGCCGCCTGGGCGATTCCCACCGCTCGGGCGGCGATGTTCACGCGCCCGAGTTCGATTCCGCCCATGAACTGCTTGAAGCCCAGGCCCTCCTCGCCGCCGAGCACCGAGGCGGCGGGCGTCCGGAAGCCGTCGAACACCAGCTCCGTCGACTCGACCCCCTTGTACCCGAGCTTCTTGAGCGGGCGGGAGACTGTCAGGCCGGGCTGCTCGTGGACGTTGGGCTCCTTCTCGACGATGAAGGCCGTCATCCCGCGGTGGGGCGGGTCGGCGTCCGGGTCGGTCTTCGCGAGGAGCATGACGCCGCTCGACCGCAGGCCGTTGGTGGCCCACATCTTCTGGCCGCTGATCACGTACTCGTCGCCCTCGCGCACGGCGCGTGTGCGGATCGCCTGGACGTCCGACCCGGCGTGTGGCTCGGTCATCGAGTAGGCGAAGTGCAGCTCGCCCGTGGCCATGCGCGGGAGATAGCGCGCGCGCTGCTCGTCCGTCCCGTGCTCCCCGATCATCCAGGCGGAGATGAAGTGCGTGTTGAGGACGCCCGAGAGGCTCATCCAGCCGCGCGAGAGCTCGACCTGGATACGGGCGTACGTCGAGAGGTCGAGGCCGAGGCCGCCATGGGCCTCGGGGATCGTGACGCCGAAGAGGCCGAGATCCTTCATGGCCTCGACGAGCGCCGTGGGGTACTCGTCGGCATGCTCCAGGTCGGAGGCGACCGGCACGACGTCGCGCTCGACGAACTCCCGGATCGTAGCGACGATCTCACGCTGCTCGGGGGTTTGCTCCGTCGCCCCCATCAGTCCGGCGCCCGCTCGAGCGCGGCGGCGGCGAGCGGCGCCAGCGCAGCCCGCAGGTCGTCCCGCTCCTCGAGGGTGAGGAGGGCTTCCTCGAGAGCCTCCACGGCTTCCGCCTCGAGCGCCAGCCCGGCGTTCTCTCGGTACTTCTCCCGCACCTCGCCGGGAGTCATCGGGTTCTCCGGGCCTCCGCGCTGGTGCGGCAGGTCGGCCTCGAGCGTGCGCCCGTCCCGCGTGGTGATGCGAACGCCGCCGGGGAAGGCGGCCGGATAGGTCGGGTAGTCCTTGGTCTCGTAGCGGACGCGCTTGGCGAGCTCGAGCACGCGGGGGTCGCGGATCGCGTCGTCGGCGTAGGTCGTGACGCCGCAGCGGCCGTGAACGATCATCGCCGCCGTCGAGTACTGGAGGCTGAACTTCGCCTCGTACGTGGTGCGGGGCGCGACCTTCGCGGCCGTCGGCTCGAGCACGAGGTCGACCCCCGCCGCCGGGACGGTGACGACGATCTCCTCGACGTCCTCGGGGGAGAGGCCGCCCGCGCCCGCCTCCGCCGTCGCGCCGACGGCGCCGTGCATGAAGTGGCAGGCCGGGTAGGGCTTGTACGCGATCCGCGGCGTCTCCCAGCGGGAGCCGAGGTCGGCGAGCTGGGCGTCGAGGTCGATCTCTCCCTTCCCGGCGCCGAGGAAGGCGTGGTAGAGACCGAACTTTCCCTCGAAGATGCTGGGCGGCCCCTCGGCTCCGTGCGCGGCGAGGCGGGCGGCGACGAGGCCGCCGTGGGCGGCCCAGGCCGGGTGGATGGGCTTCGTCGCCGTACCGTCCTCGAGGTAGGCGAAGACGCCCGACGCGAGCGAGCCGGCGATCCCGAGGGCGCTCGCCGCACGTCCGGAGTCCAGCCCGCCCAGGCGCGCGGCCGCCGCGGTCGCGCCGAAGATCCCGCAGACGGCCGTCGGATGGAACCCGCGCGCGTGGAAGCGGCCCGAAGCGGCCATGCCGACACGTATGACGACCTCGTTCGCGGCCACGATCGCCGCGAGCGCGCCCTGCCCGGAGGCTGCGCCCGCCTCTGCGACCGCCAGCGAGGCAGGGCAGGTGACGACGCTCACGTGGGCGATCGAGTCGGAATGGGTGTCGTCGAAGTCGAGGCCGTGACAGAGCATCGCGTTCGCGAAGGCGGCGTTCGGAGCGGGCAGGCCCGTTCCGCCGATCACGGTCGCCTGGTCGCCGCCGCCGAGCTCGGCCATCGTCTCGCGCCCCTCGGTGGCGACGCCGAGGGCCGCGGCGGCGAGGCCGCACCCCAGCGTGTCCAGAAGGTGGAGCTTGGCTGCCTCCGCCACCTCGCGCGGAACCTCGTCGAGCACGAGGCCGGTAGTCCACTCCGCAAGCCTCTGCGCGGCCGTCACCCTAGACCGTCCAGTCCGCGTCGGTGCCCGGAAACGAGTCTTCGACCTCGGCAGCGTCGCGCTTGTAGACCATGAACGTCCGCTGGAACTCGATCACGACCTCGCGCCGCTGGTTCACGCCGCGGGAGCGCATGGTGACGATGCCGACGCTCGGGTTCGAGCTCGACTCGCGCAGGGCTGTGATCTCGCTCTCGGCCCAGAGCGTGTCGCCGGCGAACACCGGGTGCGGGAGCTTGATGTCCGTCCAGGAGAGGTTGGCCGTCGCGTTCTCGCTCGTGTCGGGCACCGTCATGCCGGTGACGAGCGCGAGCGTGAACGCGCTGTTGACGAGCGGGCGCCCGAACCGGGTTCGCGCCGCGAAGGGGACGTTGAAGTGCACCTGGTTCGTGTTCATGGTCAGGCACGTGAACCACACGTTGTCCGTCTCGGTGATCGTGCGGCCGAAGCGGCTGCGGAAGACGTCGCCGACCTCGAAGTCCTCGTAGAACCTGCCGCGCCACGTCTTGGGCGCCGCCGCGCGCTCTGTCGTCATCGGGAAACGCTCCTTTCGGTCTCGGCCAGGACTCGTCTGGCCCGCTCGACGACGGGGAGGTCGATCATCTCGCCGTCGAGCGCGACGACGCCCCGTCCGTCCGCGAGCGCGTGCTCGTAGGCCTCGATCACGCGACGGGCACGCTCCTGCTCCTCCTCCGTGGGCGAGAAGACCCGGTTCACGATCTCGATCTGGGCCGGGTGGATGCAGGCCTTGCCGCGGAAGCCGAGCGAGCGGGCGAGGCGCGCCTCGGCTTCGAGGCCCTCGTCGTCGCGAATGTCCACGTGCACGAGGTCGAACGGGCTCCGGATGCCGGCAGCGGCCGAGTCGACGACGAGCTGCGAGCGCGCGTAGAGCACCTCCAGGCCGTCCGCGCGCGGCTCGAGGCCGAGCTCGGCGCCCAGGTCGACAGCACCGAGGACGAGGGCCGCGACTCGGGGCAGGCGGGCGGTCTCGAAGGCCTGCCGCAGGCCGAGCGCCGTCTCGACGATCGCGATGACCGGGGGGCCGTCCGGCCCGAGCGCCGTCACCGCTTCCGGCGTTGCCTTCGGCAGGACGAGCGCGTCCAGCTCGAGGCCGCTGACGGCCTCCAGGTCGGCCTCCCAGTGTGCCGTCCCGACGGCGTTCGGGCGCACGGCCACGAGGCTTCGCGTGGCTCTGCCCTCGAGCACGCTTCTCGCGACCGCGCGGGCAGCCTCCTTCTCGCCGGCCGGCACAGCGTCCTCGAGATCGGCGACGACCGCGTCGGCGCCCGCGGCGAGCGCCTTCTGCAGCTTCCGCTCCTCGTGGCCGGGCGCGAAGAGCAGGGAGCGGGCCGTTGCGAGCGACATCGAAGTTGACATTGTTGCCGAAGTCAGACATAAACACGGATTCGGTTCGGCGCGCAAGGAGGAGCAGCTGTGAAGGCCGTCGTGTTCCACGAGTTCGGGAGCTCCGAGGTGCTCCGACTCGAGGAGTTGGACGACCCGACTCCGGGCCGCGGGGAAGTCGCAATCGACATCGCCGCGTGCGCCCTCAACCACCTCGACGTCGACGTCCGCGAAGGCGTCTCGCGGTTCCCCGTCGAGCCGCCCCACGTCCTCGGACTCGAGGTGGTCGGACGGATCGCCGAGCTGGGCGACGACGTCGAGGAGTGGCAGGTGGGCGACCGCGTCATGCCGCACCTGATGGACACCTGCGGCCGCTGTCGCTTCTGCACGACCGGCCGCGAGTCGCTGTGCCTCGATGCCGGCTTCATCAGCTTCGCTAATTCCGGAGGCTACGCGGAGCGGCTCGTCTGCTCGGCTTCGCAGCTCGTGCGCGTTCCGGACGAGGTCTCGGACGTCGACGCGGCCGCGGTGCAGGTCGCCTTCGCAACCGCCTGGCACATGCTCTTCACCCGTGGGGGGCTCCGCCCCGGCGAGACCGTGCTCGTCAACTCGGTGGGGAGCGGCATCGGCTCGGCCGCGGTGCAGCTCGCGCACACGGCCGGCGCCTACGTGATCGGAAACTCGTCGCGCGACGACAAGCTCGCCCGGGCTGCCGAGCTCGGGCTGGACGCCGGGGTCAACTACACGAAGCAGGACCTCGTGGCGGAGGTCATGCGCCTGACGGACGACCGCGGGGTCGACCTCGTGTACGAGCATTGCGGCGGCGAGCTCTTCCAGATGGGGCTCGACTCGCTCTCGAAGGACGGGCGCCTCGTCATCTGCGGCGCCCACGCGGGCGAGGTCGTGCCCTTCGACATCATCCCGTTCTTCCGCGCGCAGAAGTCCGTCATCGGCTCGTTCGTCTACACGATGGCCGAGGTGGAGGCCTGCCTCGAGCTGGCGCGCCGCGGCCGCATCGTCCCGCTCGTCCACAAGACCTTCCCGCTCGAGGAAGCGAAGGACGCCATGGACCTGATGGAGAGCCGGGAGTTCTTCGGAAAGATCGTACTCACCACCGGGAGTGGCGCGTGAAGCGACTCGGAGTCGACGTCGGAGGCACGTTCACCGACCTGATCTACGTCGACGACGAGAGCGGCACGGTGCTCGTCCACAAGCTGCCGACCACCGCCGTTGACCCGTCGCAGGGAACGGTTCAGGGCATCCGCGAGCTGACCGCCGAGGCGGGGGAGAGCCCAGCCGCCCTCGACGGGGTCTTCCACGGGACCACGATCGCGACGAACATCGTGATCGAGCACAACGGCGCCCGGGTCGGGCTGATCACGACGGAGGGCTACCGCGACATCCTGCACATCGCGCGCCACAAGAAGCCGCTGAACTTCTCGAACTACCAGGACCTGCCGTGGCAGCGGTACCCGATCGTGCGCCGCCGCTACCGGCTCACCGTCCCCGAGCGGATCACCGGGGACGGCGAGGTGCTCGTGCCCCTCGACGAGGACGCCGCCCGGGAGCGGGTCAGGGAGCTGAAGGAAGCCGGGGTGGAGGCGGTCGCGGTGTGCTTTTTGTTCTCCTTCCTCAACCCGGAGCACGAGGCGCGCGTCGCCCAGATCGTGCGCGAGGAGTTCCCGGAGGCCTTCCTCTCGGTCTCCTCGGAGGTCCTGCCCCAGTACCGCGAGTACGAGCGCTTCTCCACCGTCTGCCTCAACGCCTTCATCGGGCCGAAGGTCGCGAGCTACGTGCGCCGGCTCGAGGAGGAGCTACGGGCGCTGGACGTCCGCACGGACGTCCATCTGATGACCTCGGCGAGCGGCGTGTCGACACCGGAGGCGGCGACCGCGCGCCCCGTGAATCTCCTCATGTCCGGGCCCGTCGCCGGGGTCGTCGGCGGCATCTGGGCGGGACGGCAGGCGGGCTACGAGAACGTGATCACGCTCGACGTCGGCGGGACCTCGGCCGACATCGGGCTTGCGCAGGGCGGCAAGCTCCGCATGAAGCACCTGCTGGACACGAAAGTCGGCTCCTACCAGGCGATGATCCCGATGGTCGACGTCGACACGATCGGCGCCGGCGGCGGCTCGATCGCCTACGTCGACCAGGGCGGCATCTTCCGCGTCGGGCCGCGCTCGGCGGGCGCCGACCCGGGCCCGGCGGCGTACGGACGCGGCGGCACCGAGGCGACCGCGACCGACGCGATGGTCGTGCTCGGCTGGCTCAGCCCGGAGGCGATCCTCGGCGGGGGCATGGGGCTTCAGCCCGACCTGGCCCGGCAGGCATTCGAGACGGGCCCGGCGCAGGCTCTCGGGATGAGCGTCGAGGAGGCTGCGATGGGGGCGGTGCAGATCCTCACGCACTCCATGGTCCAGTCCATCGAAGAGAACTCCGTACGCAAGGGATTCGATCCGCGCGACTTCGCGCTCGTCGCCGAGGGCGGCGCCGGCCCGCTCTTCGCGGCGCAGATCGCGGTCGAGGTGGGGACGCCGAACGTCGTCATCCCACCGTTCCCGGGCGTCACGGCGGCCATGGGCCTCCTGGCCACCGACATGGTCTACGAGTACGTGGCGACGTCGTATCAACGCCTGTCGGCGCTTGATGCGGCCGCGCTCGCGGCCCGCTTCGCGGAGCTGGAGGAGGAGGCCCGACGCCAGCTCGAGGCGGACGGGATTCCGGCCGACCGCCTCGTCGTCCAGCGCGTCGTCGACGCCCGCTACGCGGGCCAGGGATACGAGCTGCGGGTCGACGTCGACTCCGGCGAGATCGACGAGGCCTGGGGGGAGAAGCTCCGCGCCGACTTCCACGACATCCACGAGCGGGAGTACTCGCGCCGCTTCGAGGACTCCGACATCGAGATCCCCAACATCCGCGTGCGCGGGATCGGCCTCATGCCGCCGCTCCAGGACGTCGAGGTCGAGCGCGGCGACGAGGCGCCCCCCGAAGGCGCCCTGCGCCACGAAGGGAACGCATGGTTCTGGGTGCAGGGCGAGCTGCGGCAGGTCGCGACGAGGTACTACGACCGCTCCTCTCTGCAGGCGGGCAACCGCCTCCAGGGCCCCGCGATCGTGCGGCAGTACGACTCGACGACGGTCGTCCCCCCTGGGCTCGCCGCCTCGGTCGACGGCCACGGCAACATCGTCATCGCGACCGGCGAGGGCGCCCGGGCCGAAGTCCGCGACGCCGCCGAAGCAGTGGAGGCCTAGATGTCCGTCATGGAGTACGAGGTCGGTCGCCGGCCGGGCCCGCCGACGCGCGAGCGGGTGGAGGTCGACCCGGTCACGCTCCGCGTCCTCGGCGGCGCGTTCCACGCCATCGCCAAGGAGATGGCCGGCGTGCTCTTCCGGATGAGCTACAGCTCGATCATCCGCGAGTCCGAGGATCTCGGCGCCGGGATCTTCGATGCGCAGGGGCGGGAGCTCTGCGAGTCGGACTCGACGCCGATGCACATCGGTTCCCTGCCCTGGTACATCCGCGGCTTCCTCTACCGCCTGGAGGGGCAGATCGAGGAGGGCGACGTCATCGTCCACAACCATCCCTACCTCGGCGCCTCGCACAGCCCCGACGTCGCCGTCGCGGTGCCGATATTCCACCAGGGCGAGCTGCTCGGGTTCGCCGCAGTTACCGCGCACGTGCTCGACGTGGGCGGCTCGTTCCCGGGCATCAACGCCGACGCCTTCGACGTCTACGCCGAGGCGAAGATGTACAACGCGCTCCGCTGGTACCAGGCCGGCGAGCTGAACGAGGACCTCGACCGGATGATCTTCGACAACGTCCGGACCGAGACGATGAACCGGGGGGACATGAACGCGATGCTCGCGGCCTGTCAGCTGGGCCGCGAGCGGTTCCTGAGGCTCGTGGAGCGGTACGGGGCCGAGACCGTCATGAGCGCCGCCTACGAGTGGATGGACTACTCCGAGCGGATGCTCCGCGCGGAGATCGCGAAGATCCCCGACGGCGAGTACTCGGCGCCGACGGGGTGGCTGGACGACGACGCCCGCAATCGCGGCGTCCGCCTCCGGGTGGAGACAAAGGTGGTCGTCGAGGGCGACACGATCACGATCGACCTGACCGGCTCCAATCCCGAGGTCCCGACCGGCTTCAACGTCCCCTTCGAAGGCTCGCTCCTCGTCGGCGCCTACTACGCCGTCCGCACCATCTTGCTCGACGAGGCAGTCTTCCCCGAGCACGTCCCGCAGAACGACGGCGTCTTCCGTCCCGTGGAGGTCGTCGCTCCGAAGGGGACGATCTACAACCCGACCTTCCCCCGTGCGTGCTTCTCACGCTTCACCCAGGTGCAGCGGGTGGTGGACAACGTCATCCTCGCCCTGAGCGACGCGCTGCCGGAGCAAACGACGGCGGGGAACTCGGCAGGGATTCACTTCTGCGCGTACTCGGGCTTCGACGAGAAGCAAGGTGAGTACTGGCTCTACCTCGAGGTGAACGAAGGGGCGTACGGCGGCCGACACGGCAAGGACGCGATGGACTCCGTCGACAACCTGATGGCCAACACCCGCAACAACCCGATCGAGGAGCTCGACCTGCGCTTCCCGATCCGCTGCGACCAGTACGAGCTCCGACCCGAGCCCGCCGCCCCGGGAAAGTGGCGAGGCGGGATCGGCATCATCCGGCGGAACCGTTACCTCGTTCCGGGCGTGTACTCCTGCGAGGGCGATCGGCAGACCGACCCGCCCCGGGGAGTGTTCGGCGGCTGGGACGGGCTCGTGGCCTCCTGTCGGAAGAACGCCGACCGGCCGGACGAGGAAGTCCTGGACGCGAAGGTCACGGGCGTCCCCTTCGAGGCGGGTGACTTCATCGAGCTCGTCGAGCCGAACGCCGCCGGGTACGGCGACCCGCTCGAGCGCGACCCCGACCTCGTCCGCGAGGACGTCCTCGACGACTTCACGACGCCCGAGATCGCCCGCGACGCCTACGGGGTCGTCTTCGCCGAGGAGCGCACGTGGGCCGTCGACGCGGAGGCCACGGAGCGCCTGCGCGAGGAGCTGCGTGCGTCCCGCGACGGCCCCGGGAGCCTGACGGCGTACTTCGAGACCCATGACCCGAAACGGCGGCAGAACCCCGTGTCGGTCGCCGGCGACCGCGAGTTCGGAAAGGGCTAACGCCCCAGCGGGCGGGGCGCCATCACCTGAAGGGGCACCAGTGGCACCGAAGCGCACCATCCGACCGGTTCCGAAGGATCCGCAGGCGATGCCCGTGCGCCGGGTCCGCAAGGCGTACGAGCAGGTGAACGACCAGCTACGCGAGCTGATCGTGTCGGGCGAGCTCGCGCCGGGTGAGCGGCTTCCGAACGAGGCGGTGCTCGCGCGCGAGTTCGGCGTCAGCCGCGCGACCGTGCGGGAGGCGCTGCGGATCCTCACCGCCCAGAACCTCATCCGGACGACCAAGGGAGCGGGCGGGGGCAGCTACGTCACCCTGCCCACGGTCGACCACATCTCCGAGTTCCTCCGCGGCAACCTCAACCTCCTCTCCGAGTCCGATCACGTCACGCTGGAGGAGTTCCTCGAGCTGCGGGAGCTGATCGAGGTGCCCGCGGCACGGCTCGCCGCCGAGCGGGCGAGCCCCGGCGACGTCGAGCGCCTGCGCGAGACGATCCCCGAGGAGCCCCTTCAGATGACGACGCAGGAGCAGTTCTCGTTCAACAAGGGGTTCCACACCGTGATCGTCGAGTCATGCGGGAACGCGCTCCTCTACATCGCCACGCAGCCCGTCTTCACCGTCCTGCAGACGCATCTCGCCCGGTCCACGCTCGGCCGGAGCTTCCACAGCTCGATCAACGAGCACCACCGCGCGATCCTGGCGGCGATCGCGGAGGGGGACGCGGACGGCGCCGCCGAGCAGATGCATGCCCACCTCGAGTACCTGCGGCCCGCCTACCAGCGGGCCTGGCGGCATGCCGTCGCCATGCGCCGCCGCGCGTGACGTATCCGCGAAAAATGCTTCGCATTTCTCGGGGCGAAGCTTGTCCCGTCGCTTCGCTCGGGAGGAGCTGAAACTGCCCCTGCCGCTGTCGGACGTCCGGGTGCTGGCCATCGAGCAGTACGGCGCCGGGCCGTGGGGAACGCTCCAGCTCGCCGACCTCGGCGCCGAGGTGATCAAGATCGAGGACCCCTCCTCGCGAGGCGACGTCGGACGGTACGTGCCGCCCTTCCAGGAGGGCGAGGACTCGCTCTTCTTCGAGACGTTCAACCGCAACAAGCGAAGCGTCTCGCTCGACCTCCGGCACCCGGAGGCGCGCGGCGTCCTGGAGGACCTCGTGAGAGCGGTCGACGCCGTCTACTCGAACCTGCGCGGCGACCATCCGAAGCGGCTGCGCATCACCTACGAGGACCTGAAGGACGTGAACCCGCGCGTCGTCTGCTGCTCCCTCTCCGGTTTCGGCATGACCGGCCCGCGGGCAGCCGAGGGCGGCTACGACTACATGATGCAGGGCCTGGCGGGGTGGATGAGCCTCACCGGCGAGCCCGACGGGCCGCCCACGAAGAGCGGGCTCTCCCTGGTCGACCTCTCGGGCGGTTACGTGTCCGCGCTCGCGCTGCTGGCCGGCCTCTGGCGTACCAGGCGTGACGGCGTCGGCTGCGACTGCGACATCTCGCTCTTCGAGACGGCGCTGCACGAGCTCATGTACGTCGGCACGTGGGTGGCGTCTCGGGGCTACGAGCCCGAGCGCCTCTCGGAGTCCGCCCACCCGTCGATGGTGCCCTTCCAGAACTTTCCCACCGCGGACGGGTGGATCGTCGTCGCGTGCCCGAAGCAGAAGTTCTGGGAGCGGCTCTGCGAGGCGCTCGGCCGGCCGGACCTGGCAGCCGACCCGCGCTTCGCGGACTTCGCGGGCCGGAACGACCACCGCGACGAGCTCGTCCCCGAGCTCCGCCGGACGTTCCTCACGAAAACGACGGAGGAGTGGCTGGAGGTGCTGACCGCCGCCGGAGTGCCGAACGCCCGGGTGAACGACGTCGCCGAGGCGCTCGCCGATCCGCAGGTGCAGGCACGGCGCGGCCTGGTCGAGATCGAGCACCCGCGACTCGGCACGGTGCGCCAGGTGGCCACGCCGCTCCGCGTCGGCGACGAGGAGAAGCCGGCGAGACGGGCGCCCTTGCGGGGCGAGGACACGGAGCGCGTGCTCGTCGAGCTCTGCGGCTACCCCCGCGAGCGGGTGCGCGAGCTGGCCGCTGCCGGAGCCTTCGGTTAGGAGGGCTCGACGGACACCAGGCTGTGCCGAGCGACGCTCCGCCGAGCCCTCCTAGCTCTCGAAGACGTCGAGGGGCAGGAGCGCGGACACGAGCGGATTCGGGACGTCCACGATCTCGGACAGGCGCAGGTCGACCGTTGCGCTCATGAGCGCGTACGCCGCTTCGCGCCCGAAGCCGCGCTCGATCGTCAGGTGGTCGAGCATGGCGAGGAGGGCCCGGCGCGTGGCGAGGGAGAGGTCCAGGGACTCGTTGCGCCCGTCCTCACGGATGGACAGTCCCGTGGTGGCGAACGCACGGCGGGCGGGGAGGCCCGGCGTCTCGTACGCGGGGAAGGGCGGGCGCCAGGCTGGATGCTTACGCAGCCCGAAGCGCAGCGTGACCGAGCCCGCGACCTCGATGCCGGTGCCGCACACCTCCCCCTCGCCCTGCGCGAAGTGGAGATCGCCTACTGAGAAGAGGGCGCCGGGAACGTCGACGGGCAGCAGGAGCCGGCTGCCCGCCACGAGTTGCGGCACGTCCAGGTTGCCGCCGAGCTCCCGGGGCGGGATCGTCCGTAGCCCCGAGGCGGCCTCGGGCGGGACGGCCGTCTCCGGAAGATCGTCCGCCACCGCGCCGCCGCGGGCGCGGAGGTCCTCCTCGCGCGCGCGGATCCGCGCGCGCGTCTCGTGGGAGGGGGCGACGCCGGCGACGCCGGCGAAGGTCCCCGCGGGCACGGAGACGCCGGGCAGCTCCGGCGAGCGCGCGCTCCTCCCGTCGATCTCCCACTTGACCAGGTAGGGCGTGGGAAAGAGATCGGCGAGATAGCCGAAGCCGGGGATGACGGCGGTGACCCCGAAGCTCGCCGGCTCGTAGGCGACGAAGTCGACCTCGAGCAGATCGCCCGGCTCGGCTCCGTCGACATGGACGGGGCCCGCGAGCGGGTGGCCGCGGCCGAGGTCGAGAGTGCCGACGTCCTCGTGCGTGCTTCCCGGCCCGAGCTGTCCGGCGAGCCCGTCCTCGGTCTCGAGCGTGAGCTGCTCGCCGGGCGCGACGCCGGCGACAGGCTCCAGCTCCGGGTGCCAGCGATTGTGCATCGTCACGCGGCGATCAGCGCCCGCACGCGCTCCGCCGCCTCGTGCGCCAGGGCGCGCTCGTGCTCGCTCCACGCGCGCGGCGTTTCGAGTTGGTGGAGCGAGACGATCGCCGCAAGCCGCCCGTCGAGGAAGACGGGAGTCACGATCTGCGCCGCCAGCCCGCCGTAGGCGACGAGCATCCGCTGGAAGCCCGGATCGTCGAAGGCTCGCGCGCAGTCGTCCTGCACGACCTGCCTGCCCGTCTCGACCAGCTCGCGGACGACCGGCGCGTTGCGCAGGTCGGTCGTCCGTTCGTCGCGGATCGACGGGACGCCGGGGGCGAGCGCCTCGTGGGTGACGGGAAAGAAGTCGCCCGGCAGGTCGCGACGGAGCGTGCACCGGCTCGCCGCGGTCGCGTCCAGCAG
>Ga0299914_10001778_pt1 | contig 14503 bp, 11 predicted proteins | sample RVTome_10_FD_201361 | JGI IMG/M metagenome (GOLD analysis project Ga0299914, IMG submission 201361) | Soil microbial communities from uranium-contaminated site in the Upper Colorado River Basin, Wyoming, United States - RVT153D57 (version 2) ...
AGGTGGCGTGTCATCGGAGCAGGCATAGAGAACGGCCGTTAATCCTACTAAAACAAATAAGCGATAAAAGGTTTTCATAATCAGAGCCTCCAATTCAAATCAATTGTTACTTTTCACAATTAAGGGCAAATGGACATTTACATCTTGTGACGGATCAGGCGAGGTTGTAGCTGTGGGTGTGGCGGTTGTTGTAGGCGTGGGTGTAGCGGTTGTTGTGGGCGTGGCTGTGGCCGTAGTTGTCGGTGTACTCGACGGTTCTAGGGTTGAGGTACTTGTAGCCGTTGGTGTGGGTGTTGGCACACCGGGCGAGTTAAACTCATAAGCTCCCATATCGCAGTGTGCTACACCATCGCCATTGCCATCCACCGGGCGAACATAGCCGCGCTGGTCAGTTGCCAGCAAGTTATTGTCTCTGTCTACACAACCAGTGGGGTTGCCTCCGTCAACGGCCAGGCTTGAAGAGAGGTAGATTGCGTGGGTTAGGGTAGGGCCACCATTGTTTTGTAGGGGGCCAAGGTAGGGCAGAACCCCAGTGACATTGCCGGTGGGATCACCGAGGATGGTGCAGTTGACGGCCGATTGAATCAGATTATACCCTCCACTGTTGAGTGTGCCGTTGCAGTCTGGGCCGCTGCCGCCATTGTCAAAATTACCAGCAACAATGCTGTTTTGGAGGAAAACATCCTCAAAGCCTGTTTCGGTAAAGACTCCACCGCCATCGAAGGCACTGTTGTTGCTAATAGTGACGTTATAAAGCCCTGTTGCCTCATTCCCAGCAATGGCACTCGCGTAAATACCTCCGCCAGCCTCGCCAGCACTATTGCCGCTAATGGTGCTGTTGACCACAATGAGGTTTGCGGCCAGGTTGGAGATTCCACCGCCATCAAAAACGGCCGTGTTATCCTGAACCAGGCTATCCGTAATGATCATTGTACTGAGACCGTTGACAATGCCCGCACCGTTATCAGCACTGTTATTAGACACAACGCTTCTTCTGAGCGTGAGGGTGCTATCCTCCAGCAGTGCCATAATGCCACCACCCTGGAAGGCCGTGTTATTTGTTACACGGCTGTTAGCCAATATAACCGTACCATCCTGGACGTAAAGCCCTCCCCCATAAACTACGTCACCGCCCGTAATCGTTACCCTGGAGAACTGCACATCACCTGTCAAAACATGAAACACTCGATCAAGGTCGTTGGCATCAATGATAGTCACAGCTTCATCCGCGCCGTCAATGATCAGATCATTGGTGATGTCCAAATCGCCCTGAAGCGCGTCATCTTCGTCTATACCGGGCAGGGTCAAAACATAATTACCCGCTTGTAGGACGATAGTATCGGCACCGTTGCCAGCCGAACAGGCATCAACGGGTTGATCCAGGTTGGCGGCGCGGATGGCTTCACGCAGGGTGCAGTTGCCATTGACATCAATATCGTCAACGGTAGTATTAACGGTAATGGTATTGGCATAGACTGGCAACCGAGGCAAGCTCAGTGCAGCCAGTAGAATCAGACTTAGGCTAAATAAATATATTCGCCAGGAATGAGCAGTTACAATCTGCATAGATTGCTTATTTTGGGGGTTCATCTACGACCTCCTTTGAACTTACTACTAATTTTTGGATTCAGGCATTGGCTGCCAACGTGAACGGAAATTACGGCCACAATCATTAATGTCAGGTGCAAGGGTTTCATTCTGATCTCCTACTATGAGCCTTGTAATAATTCAGCTACCCTATCCGGGCAGTGGAAATACAAGGTCATTATAATGAACAAGATTTTGCAGTTTGTCCTGATACCAGATGATTTTGTCCCGCATAACGGTGAGCGTTTTCTGGTTTGCCACCCATTCAAATAAACAGCCAAAAAACCTTTCCCTTTGGCATCTCTGTCCTTTTGCGCTAAAAATTGGACTATAAACAGCTTCCACTATCTTTGCACTCTTAGCTTCTCCGTCGAGACCAGACCCGAAGGGTTTTGCTTCACAAATGATTGGTATCTCGATGGAAAAACCCTTCGGGTCTTAAATATAGTGAGCTTCAACAAAAGGATGTGACTCATGAAAATACCCGACAGTGCTCGTGTTTTATTAGGATCCAATGCCCTGGCCCATCTCGTTACCCTTAATCCAGATGGTACTCCTCAAGTGACCATTGTTTGGGTAGGGCTGGAAGATGACGAGATTGTAGCGGCTCACTTACATAAGCAGCAGAAGGTGAAGAACATATTGCGCGACGGCCGTGTCGCCCTCTCCATCGAAACCAACAACCTCAACCCGATGGGTCTCATGGAATACCTCGTTATCTATGGTCAGGCTCGCATCGAAGAGGGCGGTGCCCCCGAACTGCTTCAAAAATTGGCTCACGTCTACCTCGACCCCGATGTCAAATTCCCACCCATGTCCAATCCGCCCCCTGGCTACATCACCCGTATCACCGTCAAGCGCATTGCCGGGGTCGGGCCATGGCGTGAGTGATCTTCAAATTTCATCCACTCTAAACTGACGCGCCCTGGAAGTATGTGTTTGCGCCTACTGCTGCACTGGACTAGAATGATTGAGAACGAATGTTCTAAATTCAATTGAATCAGTCAGGTAATATGAGAGAAATAGATATGACAAACGATAAAACTGCCCCCACTAACATTGATGAATACATTGCCCAATTCCCTCCGGATGTCCAAGAGATTTTGCAAGAGCTGCGAGCGACAATTAGAGCGGCTGCGCCGGAGGCAGAGGAAGCCATCAGCTATCAAATGCCTACCTTTAAACTAAAAGGTTATTTAGTCTATTTTGCTGCCTATAAGAACCATATTGGCTTTTATCCTGCCCCCAGGGGCATTGAAGCTTTCAAAGAGGAGTTATCTGCTTATAAGGGAGGCAAAGGTACAGTGCAATTTCCAATAGACAAACCCCTGCCTCAAGAGCTGATCAGCAAAATTGTGCGTTATCGTGTGGCCGAAAATTTGGAGAAGGCAGCGGCAAAATCAAAAAAGAAGAAAAAATAACGAATCAGGTGCGTACTAGGTAAGCGTTCACCCTCCCGGAGGTTTTTCCCAGAGAAGACCTTGCTAAGAGGAGCCTCCGGGAGGATCAGCCCCAGGGGAACGAACGGTTACCGTACTAGAACGACTACAAAAAGGCGTGAAGCAAAATTATAGTCGTTTAAGCGCAAATCTCATTAAATATGTCTCTTTTTATATCTGGTTGATATGCCTTTGCATATTTACCCCTACCTTACTCTCCATAAACTAGTTGCCAGGTTGTCAACTATACCGGGACCCAGGCACAGCCTATGTCCCATGAATGAAGGAGAGTACAAATGAATCTCAAATCCCTACATGATGTTTATGTCCATGAATTAAAAGACCTGTACAGTGCTGAAAAGCAAATTACGGAAGCCCTACCGCAAATGGCAGAAGCAGCTTCTGATAAGGCGCTGAAAGATGCCTTTTCTCACCATCTGCAACAAACCCAAACCCATTTACAACGTGTACACCAAATTTTGGCTGAGATAGATGTCAATCCCGGAAATGTCAAATGTGTGGGCATGGAAGGATTGATCAAAGAAGGCGAACACGTCATCAAAACGGCCGGCAGCAAAGCGGCCAAAGATGCTGCGCTTATATCGGCCGCCCAGCGTGTGGAACATTACGAAATGGCCGCTTATGGCTCGGCTCGCACACATGCCAACCTTCTAGGTTACAGCGACGCAGCCAACTCTTTGCAGAAAACCCTCGATGAGGAAGGCGAAACCAATAAGAAATTAACGAAGCTGGCCGAGGGTGGCACCCTCAGCCAGGGCCTTAACAAGAAAGCTCAGGGATAAGCAAAGTCAATTTTTAGCCGGGAAGGGAAGCATGGGTTTCTATGCTTCCCTTTTTTATTACCCCTTTTCACTTCATAATCTGCAACCAACGGCCGTTTCTCCCGTACTATCAAATGTGATGGCAAATGATCGTTTTCCGTCACAAAACTCATCTTCACAGTGTTAAATACATGATGTAGGTCACTTATTACCCAATTATCAATTACTCAAATACCTATGACCACCCCAATTATTATTGTAGACAACATCCACAAGTCCTACCTGATGGGCAAAGAAGCTGTTCCCGCTCTGCGCGGTGTTTCCCTCGACATCTATCCCGGCGAATTTGTCTGTTTGATGGGACCAAGCGGCTCCGGCAAAACGACCCTTCTCAACATCGTCGGCGGCCTGGACGAACCCAGTCGAGGCCATGTGTTGGTTCAGGGCGAAAATCTAGTTTCCCTTTCTGAGAACAAGTTGGCTCTTTTGCGCCTGGAAAAAATGGGCTTCATCTTCCAAAATTACAATCTCCTGGCCAACTTCACTGCCCAGGAAAATGTCGAGTCGCCCATGGTACTGGCCCGCATGGGCCGCAAAGAGCGCAAAAAACGCTCCGTGGAGCTGCTCGAGCGCGTCGGCCTGGGTGATCGCGCCCATCATTATCCCAGCGAACTTTCCGGTGGCCAGCAGCAGCGCGTGGCCATCGCCCGCGCCCTGGCCAACGATCCCCCTATCCTCATCGCCGACGAAATGACCGGCGATTTGGACAGCGAAACAGGCTTCGCCATCATGGAGCTCGTCAGCCAACTGAACAAAGAAGGCATGACTATCGTCTTCGTCACCCACGACCCCCGTATGGCCGAATTCGCCAGGCGGGTGGTGCAATTGCGGGATGGGAAGATTCTAAATGGGGAGACTGGAGACTAGAGACTAAGCTGCTACGCTTATTGTCTTTAGTCTCCAATCTCTAGTCTCCAATGCTCCTCAAATATATCCTCAAAAACTTCACCCGCCGCAAGGTGCGCACCATTTTAATGATCTTGTCCCTGGTTGTGAGCACCGGCTTGATTGTGGCCATGAGTGCGACAGTGGAGACGATCCGGCAGTCGAATGTGGATTTGATTGCCAGCGCCGTCGGCCGTTTTGACCTGGCCATCAGCAAAAAGGACACCAGCCCCGATCCCTTTATCGTCATTGACGATGTCCTGCCTCAGGTGCAAACAGCCGATCCGCAAATAACGGCCGTTTACCCGCGCTTCCAGGCCGACATCGAACTCACCCCTGATGGTCTCCGTTTCGGCAGTGGCGCCCTACTCGCCCTCGATCCCGACCGGGACGACATCGGTTTTGTGGATGTGCTAGAAGGGAACTATCAATTGAGCGGCTACCAAGCGGCCGTTCTCGAAGATACCGCTCGCGGCCTTGACCTGAACGTCGGCGACGCCATAGATGTATCCTACAGTTACCCCTTCCCCCGCGAAGCTGGCGAACCCGCGCTGGCTGGCTCCAGCCAGCGCCGCACTACCCAGCGTTTCACCATTAGCGCCATCATCCGGCAAGACGGAGTGATGAGCAACAGCCCCCGTGAGGGGCTTATCGTCCATCTGGCTGATCTGCAGGCCTGGTTAGGATTGGAAGGCCTGGCCCAATCGTTGGTGGCTACGGTTGATCCCGTTTTGTATGAGAGCAGCAATGCGGAAGTGGCCGCCTTGAATGTCCGGGAAGTAGTAACGGCCGTACAAGCCCAACTTGGTGACGACTACAACTACAACATGGATAAAGCCGTTGCCCTCGACAGTGCCGCCCAGGGCTTCCTGGCCGTCCAGGCTCTCATTAATACCTACGGCCTCATCTCCCTCGGCGTTGTTGGCCTGCTCGTCCACACCCTTGTCATGACCAATGTCCAAGAGCAGCGACGCGACATGGCCATTTTGCGGATTCTGGGCAGCCAGCGTAATCTGCTCTTTGCCCTTGTCATCCTGGAAATCATCGTCATCGGCCTCATCGGTGTCAGCCTGGGAGTGGGTCTGGGCGATTTGATCACCCGCTACATCGTTGTGCCCTTGATTGAGCAGCAAATGACGCTAGAGGGCTTTACGCCTTCGCTGCAACCCCAGGTCACTCTTCGTGCCATATGGCCGGCGATTGTCTCGGCCTTCGCCATTCTCATCATTAGCAGCCTCAAACCGGCCCAAGAAGCCTCCCACACCAAAGTGATGCACGCCATCAACCCTGGCGTGGCCGACAACATCCAGTTAGAAGATTTGGCCCAACTGCGCGAACGGAATCCGAACGGCCGTCTCTTCCTGGCCGGTGTCGCGCTCATGCTCGTATTTGCCCTGATTGTCGGCTTCCAGGTCATTGATGCCTTTGGTGTTCCCGCTCTGGAAGTAATGTTTGTCCTGCTGGCCCTCGGCCTGCTGGTGTTGGGACTGGGCCTGATATTCTTCATCACCACCGTGCCCTTTGAGCGATTCGTGCTCTTGGTGACGGGGCTGCTGATGCCCCGATTGACCTATTTTGCCCGGCGCAATGTGGGGCGCGGCAGCCTGCGTAACACCCTCATTTCCCTGTTGGTTCTCTTCAGCGGCGTCCTGCCCAGCTTCCTGGCAACCCAACAGGCCATCTTTAACGCCGATGTAGCCACGACAACACGCATGGCTCTTGGCGCACCGATGCGCTTGCAAGTATTCACTTTTGGCGAGACAGAGGAACAGATAGCCAGCCGCCGCCTCAAACCAAGCTTCCGCAGTCAGGAGTTGGTCGCGGTTGACGGCATCCGGCAGACGGCCAGTCTCACCTATGGTTATGAAACCAATGCATCCGATCCCGTTGGCCTGCGCTCGGCCAGTGCCACAGTGTTGGGGGTAGACGGCCGCCTCAATGAGGTCCTCTACACTGAATTCATCGAATTTGCCGCCGGCTCATCCGCTGCTTTGGATGAGATTTTGAACGACCCTGAAGCCATCATTATCAGTGAAGGGCTGGCAACCTACCTGGCGATTCCCTTAGGCGGTATCATCAAGCTGGAAGGTGAAGGCTTGGATCACGTGGTAAACGGCCGTGTTGTGGGCATCGCCAGCCGTGTACCGGGCTTTGCCAGTATTGGTCGCAGCCGCACCCAGGCTCAATTTAACAGCAATATCCTCATGTCACTGGCAGGCTTTCGCCAACTCATCACTGAACTCAACACCCCCCTACCAGCGCCGGATGATCCCATTATCGAAAACATCTTTGCCACGCATACCAGCGATATCCCGGCTGAGGAAATTCAATCGGCAATCGTTGATCGCTACAACCAGGATTTTGCTTTTTGGCCGCAGTTTGTGGAGATAAATTTGGCATTCAATGCCCGCGACCAGGCTTCGCAGCGCATCTTCCTGTTGGTAATGACGGTGATTTCATTTACAACGGCCGTATTCGGGGTCTTCGCCGTCATCTACGTCACCATCTACGCCCGGCGCCTTGAGATTGGCATGATGAAGGCTATGGGGATGCGCCGCCGTGAGCTAACAGGAATGCTCGTCGTAGAGGCCATCACCATGACGCTGGGGGCAGCCCTGGCCGGCATCACCGCCGGCGCTTCCATGGGCTATATCTTCGGTTACGGCCAGCGTATCTTGCAAGGCTTGCCCCTTATTTTTGCCATTGATACTACCGTCATGCCCTTCATCGTCATCATGGTCGTTCTGGCCAGTATGCTGGGCGCGACCTTTTCCGCCCGGCGAATTGTCAAGAAACAGGCGGTGGAGATTCTGCGGATGCAATGAGGAAACTGGAGAATAGAGACTGAAGATAATTTCCGTCTTCATTCCCCACTCCCCCAAAAAGATTATGAATAGACAAAAAGTAATTCTCATTTCAATTGTTCTTATTTTGTTGGCTGGCTGTGGTCAGCGTTCGGTGCAGGTGGTGGAAACGGCTGTTACTTCTGAGCCAGGCACCACCCCCACACCTCGCCCCACGCGCCCCGTCCAAAACAACACGACTATCGTCGCCGATGGCACGATCAAAGCAGCGCAACCTGTGTTGGCTTTGACTTTCGAGACGAGCGGCAAAGTCACCGGCCTTAACGTGCAGGTGGGCGATGTGGTGCAGGCCGGCGATGTCATTGCCACGCTAGATGATGCGGCACTGCAAGAGACCATCGCCAACGCCCAACTACAAGTGGCCCAGGCAGAAAACAGCCTGGCGCAAACCCAATTGGAACTGGACAATCTCCTCATTTGGCAGCCTGATGAACTGGCCATTGCCCAGGCGGAAGCCAATCTGACCGCGGCTCAGGCCCAATTAGCCAACGCCGAAGTACAGGATGCCGCCTCCGGCAACAGTGTCACCCAGTCACGGGTCAGCCTTGAACAAGCTGAACGCAATCTAACCGATGCCCAAGAAGCCTACAACACAGCCTTTGATCCTGGCCGTGAATGGGAACTTAACAGTCGTTTTCACAAAGATCAGTTAGAGGCCGAGCGGGAGGGCGCAGTCCGCAATCTGGCATCTGCTGAAGATCAATTGGAGGTGGCCCGTGCCAATCTAGCTTTGGCAGTGGCAGGAGTGAATAATGACACGGCCGTTTCCGCCCAATCTAATGTCGCCAGCGCCCAACTTTCATTGGAACAGGCCCAAGAGGGGCCAAAACCGGAGGAGATCACTGCCGCCGAACTGCGCCTGGAGCAGGCTCAAATCTCACTAGAACAGAGCCAGCTTTCCCTTACACAGGCCGAAGCAAAGTTGTCGCAAACAGAGTTACACTCTCCCGCTGCGGGCACTGTACTGTCGGTTGATATGCTGGTAGGAACCTTGGTGGGCGCCGGTTCGCCCGTCATCACCTTACAAAATATGACGACACTGGAGTTCCACACCACTAATTTGAGTGAACGTGATCTGGCTGAGGTTGCCCCGGGCCAGCCGGCCATTGTCACCCTCAAAACCTACCCCAACGACCTGATTGAAGGCACCGTCTTACGCATTGGACTCCAAGCCGAGGGAACGGTGGGAGATTCGGCCGTTTTCCCAGTAGTAATCGGGCTGGATCCGGCCGGTCTCGATGTCCGACCCGGCATGACAGGTCGAGTGGAAATTGTGAGAGAGCAATGAAGCGGGGGCATCCCGTAGCCAATAATGTAACCGCCGTTTTAGCTTTGGTAAAACAATCAGACAGGGACTAAGTTCGTTACCAGGCGTGGCATCTGGTGAGTTCTAAACAGTTTTTCTCTGGAAATTCATTCCGGCATCTGGTGTCAAGTCAATTTCAACTTGAACGATAGGCCCATCTAAATCTTGAGTATAAGGAAAGGGCAGTTTTTCCAGAACTCGCAAGGCTGCCTTATTGTCAGCCTGCACCTCAGCAGTCAGTTGTTGGATACCCCGCTTTTGAGCCTCCTGCGCCACCAGAGCAACCAACCGGGTGCCCAGCCCGCTGTTTTGGAAATCATCCCCAATGGAAACGGCTATTTCGGCTTGCCCTTCAGCGAAAATCACATATCGGGCCGCCCCTACCGCCATGTCGCCGTCCAAAGCCATGAGGCCAAAACCATTGTCAGGTACAGTAGCCGCAATTTCGCCCGCTTCTTGCAAGACACGGTTCGTACTCAGGTTATCCACCGCCTGGTGGAAACGGCGATAACGGCTGTCGGAACTCATGTGCTCGAAGATGGTGACCAGCAAGGGGGCATCGTCAGGTTGCATAGGGCGTATGTGCAGGGAACGGCCGTCTTTTGTCTGCCAGGTCGTCATTTTTTGTTCATCAATCATACTATTATCACTTCTGACGCACTGCGTCATAACCAAGCATAGCATACAAACCGGCGCAAATCAATATGCAATTGACATCTCTCATAGAGTTTGTTACTATTTTCCCATAATGAATCGAGTAACTAATCAAACCGCCGCTGCTGCTAACCAAACGACCAGTTTGGTGCGGCTTCGGGTTGCCTGATTCAAACAGACTAATCAACAAAGCCAAAACCGCCAGACTGGCCAACAGCAGTCTGGCGGTTTTTTGTTGGCAAGGTAAAATCTTAGTAACCGGTGGACGGTGATCGGTAAACCAATTGCCGATAACCGATTACCGATTACCGATAACGGAGTAGACATGTCACAGCCAATGACGAGTGATGAAATTCGAGAAGCCTTTTTGGAATTCTTTCATGAGGTGGGGCATGAGATTGTAGCCAGTGCGCCGCTGCCGCAATATGACAATCCCACGCTGCTGTTTACTAATGCGGGCATGAATCAATTTGTGGATCTGTTTTTGGGGAAAGAGAAACGGCCGTATTCCCGCGCCGCCACCTCCCAAAAATGTATGCGTGTCCAGGGCAAACACAATGACCTGGAAAACGTGGGGCCATCACCGTGGCATCACACCTTTTTTGAGATGCTGGGCAACTTCTCCTTTGGCGATTACTTCAAAGAAGGCGCCATCCGCTTTGCCTATGACTTTTTAACTGTTGTCTGTGGCCTGCCTATAGATCGCCTCTGGTACACAGTCCATATCAGCGATGACCATGCCTTCAACATCTGGGTCAACCAGATTGGCGTAGATCCGGAGCGGGTGCTGCGCATGGGTGACAAAACCAACTTCTGGATGATGGGCGATGTCGGTCCCTGTGGCCCCACCAGTGAGATTCATTGGGATTGGGGACCGGAGGCCTGTACCTGTGGTGAGCCAGATTGCAGTGTGCTGCTGGACAATGAATGCGGCCGTTGGCTGGAGGTGTGGAACCTCGTTTTCATGCAGTTTAATCAAGCCGAAGATGGTACCCGATCGCCATTGCCCAAACCGGGGGTGGATACCGGTATGGGGCTGGAGCGGATTACCAGTGCGGTACAGCGCACCCCTGTTAATTACGACAATGACCTCTTTTTACCGGCCATGAACCGTGTTCAGGCGCTTTTGGGCGACAGCGAGGAAGAGCGGGCGGAGAAATATGTGGGCTACCGGGTCATCGCTGATCATGGGCGGGCGGCAACTTTTATGATTGCCGATGGCGTGATGCCGGGCAATGTGGGGGCGGGCTATGTGCTGCGGATGGTGATCCGGCGGGCGGCGCGTTACGGCCATAAAATCGGCTTCACTCAACCATTTTTGGCGGAGGTAGCTCAAATTTACATTGAGCAAATGGGCCAGGCATACCCGGAACTACGGCAGCGGCGTGATCATGTGCTGCATACGCTGAGGCAAGAGGAGGAACGCTTTGCCCGGACGTTAGAGCGGGCATTGGCTTATCTGGATAACTTGATGAGCGATCTGCACCGGCGCGGAGAGCGGATCATTCCTGGCGAAGATGCCTTTAATTTACATGCTACACATGGGCTGGCCCTGGAGATTACGCGGGATGTGGCGAAAGAATATGGCTTCATTGTGGATGAAGCGGGCTACGAGGAAGCGAAAGAGGCCCACGCCTTAGCCAGCGGTGCAGGGGCTTTTGCCGGTTATCAGACAGGCACGAGTGTCTATGGCGATTTATTGGAGATGTTGGTCAGAAACGGCCGTCTCTCCCCAGAAGGCGTAGACTATGACCCTTACAGTGGGGCGGAAATGGAATCGGAAATTGTGAGCATCGTACAAGCTGGTGCCCAGGTAAATGGTTTGCAGGCAGGTGACAAAGCCGAAGTTGTCACAGCCGCCACCCCTTTTTACGTCGAATCGGGCGGCGAAGTCAATGATACAGGCGTGATTACGATTGAAGCAAGTGGCTGCCTCTTTCGGGTAGGTGATGTTATACGACCGAAAAATGTGCCCGGCCTCATCTTACATGTGGGTGAGATGGTTTCTGGCGAGATGAAAGTCGGGCAGGTAGCCCAGTTGCAAGTGGATAAGGTGCGCCGCAGTGATATACGGCGCAATCATACCGCCACCCATATTTTGCATCGGGAACTGCGAGCGCATCTGGGCAATCATGTGACACAGGCGGGATCATTGGTTGCGCCGGACCGGTTGCGCTTTGATTTCTCACATGGATCGGCCGTTGCTAAACAGACCCTCAGCATTATCGAACAGGCCATCAACGACACCATCCTGGCCAATTTTCCTGTACACGTGGCCCACATGGGCAAAGATGAAGCCATCGGGCGCGGGGCGATGGCCTTATTCGGCGAAAAATATGGCAATGTGGTGCGTACTATCTGCATTGACGAAAGCTGCGACCATGATCCATATAGCTTTGAACTGTGTGGTGGCCTGCACGTGAGGGATACAGGCGAGATTGGCCTGTTCCGCTTCATTAGCGAGGGGGCGGTTTCGGCAGGGGTGCGCCGCGTGGAGGCGGTGACGGGGCGTGCATCACAGGCATTGGTGGCGGAGCGGCTGGATACGTTAGAGCGAATGGCCCATAAGTTGAACGTCCCTCTGCCGGAGGTGGAACCCCGACTGGAATCGCTCATTAGCGAAAATCGCATCCTGCAAAAAGAATTGGAACGTCTACAACGTCAACTGGCGAAGGGGCAGTTTGACGAGCTGTTGGCGCAGATGCAAAATGTCAAGGGTGTAAATGTGTTGGCAGCGCAGGTGGCTGTACCTGATGTAAATGGCCTGCGCGAGATGGCCGACTGGTTCCGGGATAAGGTACGGTCAGGAACGGCCGTCTTGGCCACCGTCAGCAACGACAAACCGATCATTATCGCCGTGGTCACCGAGGATGTTATTGAGCGCGGCGTAAAAGCAGGCGATCTGGTGCGTGAAGTCGCCCAAATGGTCGGTGGTGGCGGCGGTGGCCGTCCCGAACTGGCTCAGGCAGGCGGCAAGGATGCCAGTAAATTAGCGGCAGCATTAGCGGCCGTTCCCGGATTAGTGGAAAAGGCCTTAAAGTAATTGAGTAATTGGGTAATTGATAATTTGGATAAGCCAATTACTTAATTACCCAATTATCAATTACCAATTACCTTATGTCCTCCACTCCCATTCTGCTCCAAAACAATGTCACCCTGGTACCTGATGAGTTGAAAAGGTACAAGGAGATGCGCGACGGGATATTGACGTTGACAGCACATAATTTAGCCTTCGTGCAGCAGCAAAATAAAGTGGCGCAGATTGTCCCATATGGGGTACTAGTCGTGCTCATCATTCTTTTTTTTATACGGGCCATCAATGGCACGCTGCCACCTAGAGATTCCTCTCTTATGACCTTTAGTTGGACAGCAGCTATTGGTATGTTGATCTATTGCGCTTATCGCTTGTACCGAATTGTAACAGCCCCCGCTGAGGCTATTCAACTGGATATCCCTCTCGTATCTATCGCTCAATTGGCTGAGGAAGAGCTAAAATTCACCCGGGGCCGCCGCGTGCTTCGAGTGAAAACCTACAGTGGCAAATCTCATCGTTTTGCTACGACCTCAGCTACGGCCGATTGGGTGAGTGCGATTGGTGACCGCCTTCTAAAAGGCTATGACCGTTCCTTACAGTTCCGGCCTGATGGTGACATGGCAGCATGGCAAGTGAAGAGTTCTACATAGGTTGCAGATTACAGGGGCCAATCCCTCCAGGAACATAGCTTGCCACTTGTTCAGGCATGCTGACTCCTATCGTCTTGTAATTTGAGGGCTTCAGTTAACTCGGGGATCGTAACTTTGCCGGCTCATCACTTCAGGCCTCATCCTGTTGCCAAGAAACAGCCTCATACCCAAAACGCCAGGGCACATTGTCCATGAGCAAATCTTCTAAACGAGCCTGGCGCAGAGCGGCAAAGCGCGGCTCCATTTCAGCCAGACTATCACCACCTAATTTCTCCAGTAAGGCTTCGGCCAACGTAATCGCCACCATCGCCTCACCCACCACGGCCGCTCGGGGCACTGCACAAAAATCAGAGCGCTCATACACCGTCAGGTCCTCTTCGCCCGTCGCTAAATTGACCGAATGGCGAGGATTGAGGACGGTTGAAATCGGCTTCATCGCCGCCCGCACAATGACCGGCTCCCCAGTCGTAATGCCCCCTTCAAAACCGCCACTGTTATTCGACTGTCGCCTCAATGTCTGCCCATCCTCTGCCAGGAAAATCTCATCATGAACCTGAGTACCCGTCAGGTAGGCATTGCCAAAACCGCGGCCAATCTCGACACCTTTAATCGCATGAATTGAGCCAACGGCCCACATAAGCCGGGCACTGAGGCGACGATCCCAATGGACATGGCTGCCTAATCCCGGCGGTACGCCCAAAGCCACCATCTCAAACACACCACCTAAAGTATCCTTAGCCTGCATAATCTCCCGAATTTTGGCTCGCATGGCTTCTACGGCCTCGGGGATAGGGCAGCGGATGTCATTGCTTTCGGCGGCTGAAAAGCGTTCGGGATAACTCATGGTGACCGGGATGTCGGCGGCCACATCGCCAATACTGGTAACATAGCTGCCAATTGTGACACCGAAGTGAGCCAGGGCTTGTTTGCAAATAGCGCCGATGGCTACCCGGGCGGCCGTTTCCCGCGCCGAGGCTCTCTCCAATGCCAGGCGCAGCTCCCCATAGCCATATTTAATTGCCCCTGTCAGGTCAGCATGACCGGGGCGGGGGGTGGTGATAGGGATGACGTCACGGTCACGCCACTTGACATAATCGAGATTAGGCAAGTTAATAGCAATTGGCGCTCCTGTTGTGCGGCCGTTCATTACTCCGGCCGTAATTTGCACTGCATCTTTTTCAATCTTCATGCGCCCGCCCGAACCATACCCCTTCTGGCGGCGAGACATCTGGTGATTAATCT
>Ga0299914_10001779_pt1 | contig 14501 bp, 11 predicted proteins | sample RVTome_10_FD_201361 | JGI IMG/M metagenome (GOLD analysis project Ga0299914, IMG submission 201361) | Soil microbial communities from uranium-contaminated site in the Upper Colorado River Basin, Wyoming, United States - RVT153D57 (version 2) ...
CGTTGTCATACGGGCCGTCCGCGGGCACCTCGCGCCATTGCGTGCGGAACGGGATCTCGTTCGGCAGGTCGGGGTTCCACACGGCCCTCGGCGTGTCGGCCGCGCCCTGCACCCGGCACCCGTGCAGGCCGGCGACGGCGCTGCCGTCGGTCCCGTCCACGTGCAGCTCGAGCAGTTCGTCGCGGTCGACGCGCGTGCACCACGACGAGTTGAGCTGGACCACGGCGCCGCCCTCGAGCTCGAACTGCGCGTAGGCCGCGTCCTCGGCCGTCGCCGGGTACTCCGCGCCGCGTTCGTCGAAGCGGACCGGGACGTGGGTCGCGCCCAGTGCCGTGACCGTGCGGACCGGTCCGAACAGGTTGTCCAGCACGTAGCGCCAGTGGCAGAACATGTCGACGATCATCCCGCCGCCGTCCTCGCGCCGGTAGTTCCAGCTCGGCCGCTGCGCGGGCGGCTCGGGCCCCGGGAAGACCCAGTACCCGAACTCGCCGCGGACCGACAGGATCCGCCCGAAGAAGCCGTCGCGGATCAGGTCCGCGAGCTTCAGCAGCCCGGGCAAGAACAGCTTGTCCTGGACGACGCCGTGCTTGATGCCGGCCTCGCGGGCGCTCCGCAGCAGAGCCAGGGCGGTGTCGAGGTCGGGCGCGATCGGCTTCTCGCAGTAGACGTGCTTGCCGGCGGCGATCGCCGCCTCGACCGCGGCCGGCCGGGCGCTGGTGACGAGCGCGTCGAAGTAGATCTCGGCCTCCGGGTCGGCGAGCGCCTCGGCGAGGTCGGTCGTCCAGCGCTCGACGCCGCTGGCGTCGGCCAGCTCGCGCAATCGCTCCGCCCGACGGCCGACCAGGATCGGGTCGGGCCAGATCCGCTCTCCCGAGGCGAGCTCGACCCCGCCCTGCTCGCGGATCGCCGCGATCGACCGCAGGAGGTGCTGGTTCATGCCCATCCGCCCGGTGACTCCGTTGAGGATCACCCCGACCTTTCGGACGCCCGTGGCGGCGCTGGGGAAAACGTTTACCACGCCCGCCAGACTACCCAGGGACAGCGCCGCCTGTCAACCCCTTCACCGATCCGCCAGGGCGGAGCGGAGGAAGGCGAGCCCGTCGGCGGCCAGGGCATCGGGCGAGGCGGCGAGCGGGCGCCAGATCGAAGCCGCCGTCGCGATCACCTCGTTCGCCGCGGTGAACGACTCGATCGACATCGGCCCCACGTAGCCCGCGTCCTTGAGCGCCGCCAGGAATTCCGGCCAGCGAAACGAGTCGGCTCCCGGTGAGCCGCGATCGGTGCCGCAGGCGTGCACGTGGGCGATCCGGTCGCCGGCCGCCCGCGCCGCCGCGGCGGGGTCCTTCTCCTCGACGTTCATGTGGAAGCTGTCCAGCAGGAGCCCGCAGGCCGGGCTGTCGACCGCAGCGAGCAGCTCCAAGCCCTGCTCGACGGTGTTGATCAGGCTCGTCTCGTAGCGGTTGAGCGGCTCGATCGCCAGCTTGACGCCGCGCTCCGCCGCGAGCTCGGCCACGGGGGCGAGCCCGGCAGCCACCCGCGCCAGCACGGCGGGCCGCTCGTCCTGCTCGAGCCGCCACAGCCTTCCCACCGCCGCATACATCGGCCCGGCCACGACGCCGGAGCCGAGCCGAGCCGCCACGTCGACGCAATGGCGCAGATACTCCCCGGTGCCCCTGACGACCTCGTCGTCGTCGACCGCGAGGTCGCGTCCGGGCGGCATCACGCAGCAGATCCCGGCCGCGAGCCCCAGGTCGCCCAGCAGCTCGGCCGCGCGGTCGGGGTCCCACTGACCCGGCTCCTCGATCGGGAGCTCGATCAGGTCGAACCCCAGCTCCTTGACGCGGGGAGCGACCTCGGCGATCGCCCGATCGGTGATCGGCGATTCCCAGATCCAGATGTTGGCGCCGATCGCTGTCAAGTCTCTAGCGACCGGGAGCGCCGGCCGGGTGTGGCGTTCTGCCACACCCGGCCGCGTCCCGACTGAGAGAGGTACTCACTCTCTGCCCGGTTACTCCCAATCCTGGGGATAGCCAGGCAGGTCCTCGCAGCCGCACCGTGCGTAATGCAGGTCCGGCAGGCCCTCGTTGGCCGCGACGATGTCCTCGAGCTCCTCGTCGGTCACCGGCTCCTGCGGGAGGATCCATTCCTTCGGGACCTCCTCGCCGGACAGGATCCGGGTGGCCGCGATGATCGGCGTCCGCCACTGGAAATTCGAGTAGACGGGCGCGATCGCGGTCAGGTCGTCCTCCTGCCACTTGCGCAGGAAGTCGAGCTGATCCTCACCGGTGATCGGCGGGATCTCCTGGCCCGCGTCCTCGAACGCCTCGGCAGCCGCGACGCTGGTCGCGCCGGCATCCATCCAGATGCCGTCGAGCTCACCCTCGCGGGCGATGTAGTCGGAGACGATCTGCTTGGTGGCGGCAGCGTCGCCCTCCGTCTGCTCGTTGCCGACGATCTCGAGGTCGGAACCCGCGAACACCTCCTGGGCCGCGGACCACCGCGTCTCCAGGACGTCAACGCCAGGCAGGATCCGCAACGCGAGGATCTTGCCGCCCGAGTCGACGTTGTCGACCAGGAACTCGGCCGCATCCGCGCCATACGCGTAACCGCCGATCGGCTTGATGAACGTCACCGGGCAGTCCGTGTCGACACCGCGGTCGAACACGATCACCGGGATCCCGGTGTTGCACGCGCGCTCGACGGCCGGCGTCAGAGTCGCCGTGGTGTTCGGCGAGACGATCAGCGCGTCGCACTGGTCGCCGCGCGTGAGCGACTGGATGTCCGAGATCTGCTTGTCGTCGCTGGCCTCGGCGTCGACCGCGTTGAAGTCCGCGATCTCGTTTCCGAGCTCCTCGACCTGGGCCTGCATCGTCTGCCACCCGACGACCCGCCATGGGTTGTCGACGGCGGCGTTCGAGAAGCAGATGTTCCACGGTCCGGGCTTCTCGTACTCGGCCGTGTCCACCAGCTCCGGCTCGATCGCCTGGACCCAGGGCTCCTCGCCGGCCCCGAAGTCCTCGGGCTCGACGTCGCGCTGCGCGAGCTCCGTCTCCATCGCCTCCCGGTCGAAGAAGTCCGGGTTGTGGTCCGGCGTGAACGACTGCGTCTCGCCGCCTCCGTCGTCGTCGTCGTCATCGTCCCCGCATGCTGCGAGGCCGAATGCGAGCAGCCCTGCCACGAGCAGCATCAGCGCCGCTCGCAGCCAGTTGGTTGGCCTACTCATCTAGTCCTCCTCCTCCTCGTGAACTCGTGTCTTGATCCGTTTCAGGTTCGTTATGTCGCTCTATGTCTCAGATGCGGGACGTCGTCCGGTCACCCCTCCTCGTTCACGGTCCAGCAATCAGGTTTGATTCGCATCCTCAGCCCCCTCGCACGCGGAACGCCGCCACCGACACGGCGGCCACGATCACGAGCCCGGTGAACGCCTGCTCGAAGGCGCGATCTACGCCGTAGAGGTTGAGCACTTTGAACAGCGCCTCGAGGACCAGTGCGCCGGCGACGGCGCCCATAACCGAGCCGCGGCCCCCGCCGAGCACGACCCCGCCCAGCACCGCTGCGGTGATCGCCTGGAACTCGAGGCCGATCCCGACCTGCGAGGTGACGCCGGCGAACCCGGCGAGCAGGATGCCCGCGATCACCGCCGAGGTCGCCGAGATCACGAACGCGGCGGTCTTGACTCGCGTCACGTTGACGCCCGAGAGTCCGGCCGCCCGGGCGTTGTCACCGACCGCCAGGATCCGGCGCCCGAAGCTCCCTCGGGCCGCGATCACGGCGATCACCGCGCAGGCGATCAGCACCACCGCCGAGTACGGAAGCTCCCCGAGGATCGGGAAGCCCTCGATGCCCTCGCGGCCGATTGCGCGGAAGTTGTCGGCGAGATCGCCCACCGGCGCGCCTCCGGTCCACAGGAAGACCGCTCCGTTCAGGATCAGGAGCATCGCCAGCGTGACGATGAACGAGGGGACCTTGAGGATCGTCGTCGCGAAACCGTTGAAGAGGCCCACCGCCGCCCCGATGGCGAACAGGAGGATGATCGTGGGAACGGTGTTCGACGGATCGCCGTCGATCTGCTTGGCAGCGACGACCGCGATCACCGTGACCAGCGAACCGACCGAGAGGTCGAACTCGCCGGACGCGAGCACGAAGTAGGCGCCGATGGCGAGGATCGCGAGCGGCGCGGAGGTCTTCAGGTATGCGAGGAAGCCCTCCGGCGTGAGGAAGTTCTGGTCCTCGAACGAGATCCAGACGAAGACCACGATCAAGAGGACCCAGACGACCGGGATCGCGCGCGCCGCGGCGAGCCCGGTCTCGAGCCACTGCGGGCGGCCGCCCTCGACGTCGGCGGGAGGCTCGGGTGCTGGCGCGCCGTGGGTGCTCATCGAAGGTCCTCCGGTACCACGACGGTCCAGGCCGGTCGGCAGCTGGGCTGGCGGCTGGCGGCTGGCGGCCTCGAGGGCGTCGCACGCCGCAAGCCGCGAGCCGCAAGCCGGATCTGCTCGCGCATACGACTCATCTGGCCCCTGCCCCCTCCACGGCCGGCTCGGGCCCGGGCGTCTGGCCGGTCGCCGCCTGGGCTTCCTCGCGCCGCTTCCGGGTCCATCGCACCGAATAGGCGGCGACCGCGGCGATGATGATCACGCCGCGGGCGACGTCCTTGAGGAAGGCGTCGACCTGGAGCTGGTTGAAGGTGCTGTCGAGCAGGGCGAGAATGAAGACGCCCGCCAGCGTGCCGAGCACGCCGCCGCGACCGCCGAGCAGGTAGGTGCCGCCCAGCACCACCGCGGCGATCGACTCGAGGTCGTAGCCGCCCTCGATCGCGATCGTCGGGCTGCCGGCGCCGAGCCGGCTGGCGATGAACAGGCCGGTGATCGCGGCGGCAACAGCGCAGAGCACGTGGGCCCCGATGATCACCCGGTGCGTGCGGACACCCGATAGCTTCGCGACATCCTCGTCGCCACCGACCGCGTAGAGGCGGTTGCCGAAGCGGCTGTATCGCAGGAGGAACCATGCGCCCGCGACGACCGCGACCAGCAGGACCACCGAGATCGGGATCGGTCCCCAGCTTTCGAAGCCGAGCTCTTGGAAGCTTTCCGGCACCCCGGTCACCGGGCCCGCGTAGTTCGCCTCGACGTACCCGCGCAGGATCAGCGCCATTCCGAGCGTCGCGATGAACGCGTTGACCCGCAGCTTGGTGATGACGAGGCCGTTGACGAGACCGACGCCGGCGCCGAACAGGAGCACGACGAGGATGCCGAGGACGATCCTCGAGTCCTGACCGTCCATCGTCTCGGCGGCCAGGATCGAGCCCAGGCCCACGACCCAGCCGACGGAAAGGTCGAGGGACGCCCCGAGGATCACCAGCGTCTGCCCCGCCGCCACGATGCCCAGCGCGACCGAGCGCACGAGCATGTCGCGGACGTTGTCGACGCTCAGGAACTCGCTGGTGCTCGAGTCCTTGTCGATCGCGACCGCTAGCACGCAGGCGATGAAGACGACGATGAGAACGATGAAGACCGGTCCCGAGGTGGTACCCGCCAGGCGCCGGACCGCGTCGCCGACGCTGCCGAGCGCGCCGAGCCCGGGCCGCGCGGCCGTGCCCTCGGACGCGGGGCTCACCCGGAGCCCTCCACAGGCGGCGGAGCCGGCGACGCGCTCGCCACGTCGCGCTCGCCGGTGGCCAGGAACATGATGTCCGCCTCCGAGGGACCGGCGTCGAGCTCGCCGGCGATCGCGCCCTGGCGCATGACGACGATCCGGTCGCTCATCCCGATCACCTCGGGCAGCTCGGACGAGATCATCACCACGGCGACACCCTCGTTGGCAAGGCCCCGGATCAAGTCGTGGATACCAGCCTTCGCGCCGACGTCGATTCCGCGGGTCGGCTCGTCGAAGATCACCAGCCGCGGCTCGGTCGCGAGCCATTTCGCGAGAACCACCTTCTGCTGGTTGCCGCCCGACAGGAACCGGACCTCCTGGCCGAGACCCCGGAAGCGCAGCTCCACGGCCTTGACCAGGGTCCCGACCTCGAGCGCGTGCTCGCGACGGAGCGAACGCCGCAGGCCGCGCCAGGCGAGACTGACGTTGTCGCGGATCGATTGCGAGAGCGCCAGGCCCTCGGCCTTCCGGTCCTCGGTCACGAAGCCGATCCCGGCGGCGACCGCGGCGCGGGGCGATGAGATCCGCCGTTCCTCGCCGTCGAGCTCGAGCTTGCCGTCCTGGAACGGATCGGCGCCGAAGATCGCGCGGGCGAGCTCCGTGCGGCCCGATCCCTGGAGGCCCGCGACGCCGACGATCTCACCGGTATGGACGTCGAGGTCGATCTTGGACAACAGGTCGTTCCGGGCGCCACGCAGCTTCAGCCGGACGGGCCCCCGGGTGCCGGGGGCGGCGCGCGGCGGGAAATACTGATCGAGCTCGCGACCAACCATCAGTCGGACGAGCTGCGGCGAGGTCACCTCGTTGCTCCGCACGGTCTGCACGAGCTTGCCGTCCTTGAGGACGGTGATCCGCTCGGCGATCTCGAACACCTCCTTGAGGCGGTGCGAGATGTAGAAGACTGCCAGGCCGCGCTCCTTGAGCCGGTGCACCTGCGCGAACAACCGCTCGACCTCGTGGCCGGCCAGGGCTGCCGTGGGCTCGTCCATGACCATCACCTTGGAGTCCAGTGAGAGCGCCTTCGCGATCTCGACCGTCTGCTGCCGGGCGACAGCGAGGTTCCCGACGAGCTCGCGCGGCGACATCGGATCGTCTGGCGCGAGCTCGTTCAGGAGCTCGGCCGAGCGCTCCTCCATCAGGCCGCGGTCGATGAGGACGCCGCGGCGCGGTTCGCGGCCGAGGAAGATGTTCTCGGCCACGGTCCGATCCGGGAGCAGATTGAACTCCTGATAGATGATCGCCACCCCGGCGCGCTGCCCGTCGAGCGGGTGGTGGAACTCGACCGGCTCGCCCCCGATCCGGATCTCTCCCTCGCTGGGCCGATAGGCGCCGCAGAGGATCTTCATCAGCGTCGACTTCCCGGCTCCGTTCTCGCCGACGATCGCGTGCACCTCGCCGGCTGCGCAGTCCAGGGAAACGTCGTCAAGCACGCGCACTCCGAGGAACTCCTTGCCGATCCCGCGCATCTCGATCAGCGGCGGGGACTCGGCCCCCGGCTGCGGGGCTTGGGTGTCGAGTTTGTCGTCAGCGACGCTCATGGTTCGGTGCTCAGACGAGCAGCGGGCGGAGCGTTCGATGTGCCAGCTCCAGCCCGGCTTCGACCCGTTCCGGGGTTCCGCCCCAGACCGGGTCCTCGTGCTCAACGGACAACACCCCGTCGAACCCGCCCTGGTAGAGCGTGTCGACGTAGCGGCGCCAGTCCACATCCCCGAGGCCGGGGATCCGGTAGCGCCACCAACCCATGTCCCAGGGGTCCTCCTCGCGAGAGGACATCCGGCCGAAGAAGCCGAACCGGTTGCGTTCGGCGGCGAAGGTCTCGGCATCCTTGGCGTGCGCGTGCGCGACGCGATCCACGTAGGGGCGCAACGCCTCGACCGGGTCGATGCCGAGCCAGAGAAGGTGCGAGGGATCGAAGTTCAGGTAAAGCCCGAGGTCGAACATCCACTCCCAGAGCTCGGGCGAATAGGCGAGGTTCCCGGGATAGCCGTCGGGGTGCCAGCCCTCCATCACGCAATTCTCGATCATCAGCTTCACCCCGCGCTCGCCGGCGTACTCGACCAGGGGCGGAAACACGCGCTCCGCCTCGCGCAGGTTGTCGGCCACGCTGCGGTCCGCGTCGCGGCCGATGAAAGTGCCCATCGCCGGACAGTCGATCGCCGCGGCGGCGTCGATGCAGGCGCGGACGTGGTCGAGGATCGGCTCCCGCACGGCGGGGTCCGGGTGCAGGTTGTTGTCGTAGTACGCGAGCGCGGAGACCTCGAGGCCGTTGTCGTCGAGGGCCTTGCGCACGCGGTCGGCCTCGGCCTCGTCGAAGCTCTCGGCGGCGAGATGGCTGGCGGTGAACGGCCGGTCGCCGATCCTGGGCCAGGCCGCCAGCTCGAGCGCCTGGAAGCCGTGCGAGCCGGCCCACTCCGCGATCTCCTCGAGCGAGCGGTCGGGCATGCAGGCGGTCAGGAGACCGAGCTTCACGTTCGCACCTCCGCCGGCGCGATCTCGACCCAGCCGCCCTCGCGGGCCGAGCGCAGCACCGCGTCGGTCAGCTCCGCCGCTCGCAGCCCGTCCGCGAACAGCGGCATGCCGTCGGGCTGGGCGCCGGTGCGGATCGCGACGTAGACATCGTCCACGAACGCGTGGAAGCAGCTCGCATAGCCCTGTGGGTGTCCGCCGGGCAGGTGCGCGAACCGCGCCGCCGGCGGCGACAGCCACTCCGGGTCGCGCTGGAGCATGGTCACCGCCTCGCGGCGCCCGCACCACAGGGCCTCAGGGTGCTCCTGGTCGAACACCAGCGCCTCCTCGGCACCGTCGAGCTCGATCCAGAGCCGGTTCTTGCGCCCGGGCGAGACCTGGCTGACGACCACCGATCCGAGCGCCCCGCGGTCGGTCTCGAACTGGACCAGGGCGATGTCCTCGGTGTCGACCGGTCGGCGCTCGCCGGTGCCGTTGGTGTCCTCGAACGTCGCGCCGCCGCCCCGCCGGCGCTCGGCTACCGCGGTCGCGGTCTGGGCGAACACACGCGTGATCCGGTGCGCCGAGATGAACTCCATGAGATCGCACCAGTGCGAGCCGATGTCGGCGAAGGCGCGCGAGGCCCCGCCGAGGTCGGTTTCCACGCGCCAGTTGTCGTCGTCCGGGGAGAGCAGCCAATCCTGCAGGTACGTCCCGTGCAGCAGGCGCAGGGGCCCGGTCTTGCCGGCGCGGACCCGTTCCCGAGCCTCGCGCAGCGTCGGGTAGTACCGGTACACGAACGGGACCGCGGCCTGGAGGCCCGTCTCCTCCGCCAGCTCCACCAGGCCGCGGGCGCCGAGTGAGTCGAGCGCCAGCGGCTTCTCGCAGATCACGTGCTTGCCGCTGCGCAGCGCGGCCTCGGCAAGCGGGACGTGCAGGTGGTTGGGCGTGCAGATGTGGACTACGTCGACGTCGTCGGCCTCGACCAGGGCCTCCGCGGATTCGAAGGCGCGATCGGCGCCGAGCTCCTCGGCGGCGACCGCGGCCCGCTCCGGAGTCGAGGCCGCGACGCCGACGAGCCGCGCGCCGGCGAGGCGCGCGGAGCGTGCGTGCACCACTCCGATGAATCCTGTGCCCGCGATCGCAGCCCTAAGCTGGGTCGCCATAGGCCGCGACCCTAATCCAGCTTTGATCGCGTGTCAAGCAAAAGCTCGCGGGCTTTTGCAGGCTGATGAGAACCGCAAAGAGTCACTACCCGCCGAAGTCGGGGGGAAGCGGCCGAATAGTCTGCTTTACTTCCTGTCGAGTTGGGGCAACTGGGATGGCTGTGACAGACGAGAGCGGTTCGAGCCGGTTCTGGTCGGGTCCGGCTGGCGCAGGCGCCGTCCTCAGGCTGATCCGCGACGGGGAGGCCGTGACCCGGGCTGAGCTCGCCCGCCGAACTGGGCTCGCCCGCTCGACAGTCGCCCAGCGCGTCGACGCGCTCCTCGCCCACCGCCTCGTCTACGAGGCCGGCGGCAGCGAGTCGACCGGCGGACGCCCACCGACCGTCCTGGCCTTCAACCACGACGCGGGCGTGGTGCTCGCCGCCGACCTGGGCGCCACCCACTCGCGCCTGGCGGTCAGCGACCTGGCCGGCGTCCCGCTGGCCGAGGTCGCGCAGGACCTCGACATCGCGCTCGGCCCCGAGCCGGTGCTGAACTGGGTCCAGGACCGGTTCACCGACCTGCTCGCCGAGGCCGGCCGCGAGCCGGAGGATGTGCGCGGCGTGGGCGTGGGCGTGCCGGGTCCCGTCTCCCACGCCACCGGCCAGCCGGTGAGCCCGCCGATCATGCCCGGCTGGGACGGGTTCTCGATCCCCGGCTGGTTCGCAGGCCGCTACGGCGCACCGGTGCTGGTCGACAACGACGTGAACATCATGGCCCTCGGCGAGCATTGGACGAACTGGCGCAACGTCGACCACCTGCTGTTCATCAAGGTCGGCACCGGCATCGGCTGCGGCATCGTCGCCGACGGCGACATCCACCGCGGGGCGCAGGGGGCCGCGGGAGACATCGGCCACGTCCGCATCAGTGGCCACGACGACGTGATCTGCCGCTGCGGCAACGTCGGCTGCCTCGAGGCGGTCGCCGGAGGGCGGGCGCTGGCTCGCGAGCTCACCGAGAACGGCATCAAGGCCTCGCACAGCCGCGACGTCGTCCGCCTCGTCCGGGAGGGCAACCCGGTCGCGACCAGGCTGATCCGTGAGGCCGGCCGCGGCCTCGGCGAGGTCCTCGCCGGCTGCGTGAACTTCTTCAACCCGAGCGTGATCGTGATCGGCGGCGACATCGGCCAGGTCCACGAGCAGCTGCTCGCCGGCGTCCGCGAGGTCACCTTCCGCCGCTCGCTGCCGCTGGCGACCGGCGATCTCAAGACGGTCCCGAGCCGGCTCGGCGACCGAGCGGGCGTGATCGGCGCGGCGATCATGGTGATCGAGCGCGTGCTCGCGCCCGATGTCATCGACCGCGAGATCCAGGCCAGCGCCGAGGCCGGCGCCGGCGCGGCCGCCTAGCGGCGCCCCGCCGTCAGCCCTTGACCTTGACCGAGGTCGATTGCGGCCGGGAGCGGTTGCCCGCGCGGTCGATCGCGGTCAGCTTCACCTTGTAGGGCCCCGCCGTCAGGCTCTTGTGCTTGATCTTGCGCCTGACCTTCCCGGCCTTCAGCTTGCGCAGGCTGCCGCGGTAGCGGACCTTGCCTGACCGCTTGAAGACGACCTTGACGCTGCCCGGCTCCGAGAGCGTGAACCGCAGGCGGGCACCGCGGCGGATTCCGGTCGCCTTGAGCCCGGTCAGCGTCGGGCGGACGTTGTCACCCGACTCCCACGGCGGGCCCGGAGGATCGGTTGGGTTCGGGAGCGGGCCCGGAGGCGGGTCGACCTCGCCGACCAGGACCGTGCCCGCCATGCCGTTGCCCTGGGCGTCGCCGCCGTGGATCGTGCAGTAGTAGGTGTAGGCGCCGTCGACGTCGAACTGGTCGTAGTCGATCGCCGGCGCGCCCGGCGCGCAGATCCCACCGAAAGTCGGGTGGTCGCCAGGGCAGACCGGCGGCGCGCTCAGGTGCAGGACCTCCTCGTCGGGCCGCGCCAGAAACAGGTTGTGGCCCTGAGTCGCCTCGTCGAACTCCCAGCTCACCGTGTCGCCCTGCTCGGCCTCGACCGTGACCGGGTCCCAGACGTTGAGCCCGGGGCCGAGGTCGCGGGCGTCGACCGTCCAGGTGGTCTGGGCATCAGAAACGGCCGGTGCTGCGGCCAGGGCGATTCCGGCCGCGGCCGTGGCGATCAGGCCGCGCGCGCCGACATCGAGAGAGCGCCTCACTGCATGATCTCCATGATCGCCATCATCGCGACGTCGCTGTGCTCGGCGGTGTGGCAGTGCATCACGTAACGGCCGGCGTACTGCTTGAAGTGCGGCTTGACCGCGATCGTCTGACCCGGCAGCACGTGCACGGTGTCCTTCCAGCCGCGGTCGGCGCCGGTCGGCGCCTTCCCGTCGATCGCCACAACCCGGAAGTGGCAGCCGTGCAGGTGCATCGGGTGGGCGTGCTCGGAGTCGTTGATGAACCGCCAGACCTCGGCGGTCCCCAGCTGCGGATGCCAGTCGATCCGGTCCTCCTCGAACCCCATCCCGTTGATCTGCCACTCGGCGGGGTCGTCCTGGAAGTTCAGGGTGACGTCCTGGGTCGCGGCGGTGGGCGGCAGCTTGCCGAGCTTGCCCAGCCGCTTCGGGATCCGCGCCCGCTTTCCGGCCTTGCCGGCCACGTCGAAGCGCATCACCGCAGTCGTGCTCGGCTCGCCGATCACGTTGCGGAGGATCAGCTGGCTCCCGGCCGAGAACTGGCTGAAGTCGACCAGGACCTCCGCCCGCTCCGCCGGTGCCAGGGGGATCCGCCGGCGGGTGACCGGTGCCGGCAGCAACCCGCCGTCGGTCGCGATCTGGTGCATCGGCCGGTTGTTGCCGAGCACCAGCTCGTAGCAGCGGGCGTTCGAGGCGTTCAGGAACCGCAGGCGGTAGAGGCGGCGCTGGACGCGCATGCGCGGGGCGATCGCGCCGTTCACGAGGATCGTGTCACCGAAGAACCCCGCGCCCAGGTTCTGGGCGTACGCGAACGAGCCGTCGTCGAGGAACGAGCGATCCTGGATCATCAGGGGCACGTCGCGCGCGCCTCCGCTCGGCAGGCCGTATTTCCGATCGTCCGCGTCGCTCAGCACATAGAACGCGGTCAAGCCGGCGTTCAGGTGCTCCCCGACCATGCCGTGGACGTGGTCGTGGTACCAGAGCGTCGACTGGGGCTGTTCGTTCGGGTAGTAGTACGTGCGCGCGGCGCCGGGGGCGATGTGGTAGTCGTGGAGGCCGCCGTCGGAGCTCTCCGGAACGAGCCCGCCGTGGAGGTGGACGCTCACGTGATCGGAGAGCTCGTTGGTCTGGCGGATGACCGTGCGCCGGCCGCGGCGGGCGCGGATCGTGGGGCCGGGGAAGATTCCCTGGTAGCCCATGATCGGCGTCTCGTATCCCGGCAGGATCTCGGCCGTCGCCTCGCGCATCGCGATCTCGTAGCGCTGGACCGTGGCGGTGGTGTGCACCGGCTGCAGCACCGGCGGGCGGGGCAGGTCGACCTGGAACGGGTCGAACGGACTGGCGAGCTCGCCCCGGCGAGCCGGGCCGGGCTTGCCGCTCGGCGCGGACGCGAGGCGCGCGACCTTGTCGAACGAGCAGATCAGCGCGATGCCCGTGGCGCCGTGCCACAGCGTCTCGCGCCGCGTCATCAGCCGGGCGCCTACGTCGAGTCGCCGGTCTCCTCCTAACCGATCAGCCATCGTCCGCGACCACGGTATCGAGTTTTCGCGTTTGCTGCACGACCTTTTGCTTGGCCTCAGGCAGAAGTCGCGTGAATCGGGACCTGAAGCTGGGTGGGGAGCCCACAGAGCTCGAGGATCAGATCGCGAACCTCGGCCGCCGCGATCCGCTCGCGCGCGAGCCGCCGATCCGAGCAGAGCAGCACCGGCGCGTCCTCGACGCGTTCGGGGAGCAGGCCGTGGGTGCCGCGGACGGGAGCCGGGTCGAGCGGCACGACCTTCATCGTGTAACGGAACCCCGCCTTCTTGCGAGCGAGGGCGATCCCCGCGCGTGCCTTGACCAGCGGGTCGCCGGGGTCCAGGAACAACTCGGCCGGGTCGTATCCGGGCTTGCGGTGAATCTCGACGGTGCGCGCGAAGTCGGGCGCCCGCGCGTCGTCGAGCCAGTAGTAGTAGGTGAACCAGGCGTCGCGCTCGGCGAGCGCCACGAGCTCGCCCGACCGGGGATGGTCGAGGCCGGCCGCTGCGGTGGCGTCGCCCTCGAGCAACGTGCCGACGCCGTCGAGGCCGGCCAGCGCGTCGCGAGCCACCCCTACGTCGCGCGGGTCACGAACGTAGACGTGCGCGATCTGATGGTCGGCGACCGCGAACGCCCGCGAGGTCCAGGGGTCGAGGTACTCCATCCCCGCCTGCTCGTACACCCGGAGCAGCCCGGCGCGGCGCAGCGCCCGGTTGATGTCGACCGGGCGGGCGGCGGGCGTGATCCCGTACTCGGAGAGCACGACGACCTGGTCGCCGCGGGCGCGGGCGTAGTGCACCAGCGGACCGATCACCTCGTCGAGCTCGCGGGCGGCGGCGACGGCCTCGGGCGAATCGGGCCCGTGCCGCTGCAGGTCGTAGTCGAGGTGGGGCAGGTACGCGAGCAGCAGGTCGAGGGGACCGGAGTCGAGGAGCGTCCGCGCCGCATTCGCGATCCACCGCGAGGACTCGATCCCCGCCCCCGGCCCCCAGTACGAGAACAGCGGGAAGTCCCCGAGCTGGCCCACGAGCCGATCGTGGAGCTCGGGCGGGTCCGTGTAGCAGTCCGGCGACTTGCGGCCGTCGGCGTGGTAGATCGGCCGCGGGGTGACGGTGAAGTCCGTGCTCGCGCCCATCGCGTACCACCAGCAGACGTTGGCGACCCGAAACCCGCCGTTCAGCCGCCGGGCGCTCTCCCACACCTTCTCCCCCTGGACCAGCCGGTTGTGCTGGCGCCAGAGCAACACCTCGCCGAGATCGCGGAAGAACCAGCCGTTGCCGACGATCCCGTGCTCGGCGGGCGAGAGCCCGGTGAGGAAGGTGGACTGGACCGAGCACGTCACAGCGGGCAGCACCGGGTCCAGCTGAGCCTGGAAGCCCTCGGCGGCGAGCCGCCCGAGCCGCGGCATGTGCGCTAGCTCCCTGGGCGTCAGCCCGACCGCGTCGACGACCATCAGCGTCATGCCGGCACCGCCTCGGCCCCGAGCTTCACCAGTCGCTCGCGGGTCCACGCGAGCTCGTCGGCAAGACCGGCGACCAGGTCGTCGTCGTC
>Ga0299914_10001780_pt1 | contig 14500 bp, 9 predicted proteins | sample RVTome_10_FD_201361 | JGI IMG/M metagenome (GOLD analysis project Ga0299914, IMG submission 201361) | Soil microbial communities from uranium-contaminated site in the Upper Colorado River Basin, Wyoming, United States - RVT153D57 (version 2) ...
CACGTGTCGCCCAGCCGCCAGTGCACGCCGTCGCCCCCGAACCCGAGCGACGTGTACCCGACCAGACCCCCGAGATCCACGAACCGGAATCCGAACCCGTAGCTCTCGTGCAGCTCGTCACGCGTCATGTCGGCGATCGAGCGCGTGACCCCGGCCTCGTCGAAAAAGAGAAAGAACTCCATCCGCGAACGCTGGTGGAGGTCCCGCCAGATCTCGTACCGCCATTCGAGCTGCAGCCCCAGCGCGTCGCGGTCGCGGAAGCGGTTCGACGAGAACCCGCGCAGGGCCGTGCTTCCCCCCGCCCGCGCGAGGTGGAAGAACGGGAAGTCGACGCCACCATCCAGCCGGTTCAGCTCGACGAACGTGCGAACGGCGAGCTGCTGCCGGGGATTGAGCGACAGATAACCGATCGCCTCCCCCTCCACGCGGTGGAAGTCGGAGGGGGTGCCATCCACGCCGCGGAAGACGGTCACGCCACCCGAGAACAGACCCCCGCGTCGCTGGAACCGCCGTCGATGCGTGAGGTCGAGACCGGCCTCGAGACCGAGACGCGCGAAGCGGGAGCGCTCGGCGGCGCCGAAGGGAAGCGGGTTGAACACATCCTGGAGATCCGGGCCGGAGCCGAGCGCGCGATCGATGCGGTGGTCCTCGTACCCGACGCCGCCCCCCACGGACACCCGGCCGAACCGCATGTGGCCCTCGGCACGGGCCTCCTGGCGGTCGTGGAGGAACACGCTCCGCGCCGCTTCGGGGGTTCCGGATCCGATCCCCCAGAACCGCGGCTCGGCATCGCGCCGGAACGCGTACGACACGTCGACCCCGGTCTCCTCGTCGCCCCACGCGAGGCCGAGCCGGTGCCGCTGCGAGCCCCGGATCGAGATCCCGGTGTGGAAGTACAACGGATCGAACCGCTCGAGCCTGAGCTCGCCCGCGACGCTGCTCCGCTCCCCGAACGAGGTGACGCGCGGTTCGAGCCCCCACTCCTCGACGGCGGTGAGGACCCGCTGCGGCAGCGTCGGCGGACCGGGCGCGGTGAGCCGCCCCGCCAGCCACCCGATCCCCTCGAACAGGAGATCGAACGGAACGGCCACGATCCTGAGCGGGAGCCCGATCGCATCGATCGCGTCGAAGGGGGGATCGCCCCGGGGCCGCGTGAGCGTGTCGCGGATCGCATCGGCGCGCGCGATGGCGGACGCGCGCGCGCTGTCCGGGGGCTCCTGCCCCCGCGCCGGCGCGGCCACACCCAGGAGGGCCAGCCCCACGAGGGCGACCCCCCGGCCCACCGCCTTCACGCGCCCCCCTCGCCGTTCTCCTCGAGGAGCTTTCGCAGCGCGCCCCGCTCGTGATCGCTCACGAACAGCGTGTTGCTGGTCGTCACCAGATCCGAGACGACCTCGTCCAGTGGACGCGCGCGCCGGCGCCGCTGGTACTCGCTCAGATCCCCGATGAACGGCCACAGCCGGTCGCGGACGTCCTCCGGGAGCACCTGCTCCAGGTACTCGAGCGCGAGGCTTCGCACACGCTCGTCCCCCTCCGCGAGGCCGTGGTACGCGGAGCTCACCGCGCCCGCGTCCAGCACCAGCGACAGGAGCCGGAACGTGTGCTCGAGGCTGAGCTGGCCCCGCACGCCCACGCGATCAGCGACCAGCGCGTCCTCCGGCTCGTCGTCGTCGAGCAGCCGCTGGAGCTCCCAGACGGGCCGCTCGCGCGACACCTCGCCGCGGATCGCCTCCCAGACACGCGTCTCCGTCTCGGGCGCCGCGGGCTTCCCCTCGGCCCGGCGCTGCGCGAGCGCGATGGCCGACCGGTACCGGACCTCGAAGCGGGGCGCCATCACGCCGTCGAGGAGCGCCCGGTCGGCGGACACGGCCTCGTAGCGCGCGAGGACTGCGGGGATCCGTCGCCGGATCGCGAAGTCGGCGCCGGCGTCGCGGAGCACGGCCGCGAGGTGCTCGAACGCCTCGCCCTCGTGTCCGGCCAGGGCCTCGGCGACGTCCCGGTAGAGCGAGTCCCGGGCCAGAAGCCGCGTCAGCGCGGGGATCCGCTCGGGGTCCCACGTCTCGCGCTCCCTCAGCGCCGCCAGGACCTCCGGGATCTCGCCGGTGCGCAGGACGGAGTCGAGGTCGGACAGGTCGCCGGGGTTGGTGAGACCCGCCTGCGGGAGCGCGAGCTCGCGGCCCCACCGCTCGCCGCCGTGCAGGTCCTCGAGGAGCGCCTGGGCGAGTGAGGCGTCGGCGGTGAGCTCGGCGGTGGCGACCGAGGCGGTGGCCTCGTCCACCGCGCGCCGGAGGTCGAGCTCGGGCGGCCGCCACCCCTCCGCGCGCGCACGCCGCTCGTCGGCCGCGTCCACCGCGGCCCGCGCGCCCTGCCGGAGCTGCGCCGTGACGGTCGCCATGTACGTCCGCCGGGCACGCCGGGCGAGCCACAGGAAGCCGAACGCGAGCAGCGCCACGAGGACCGACAGGAGCCGGGAGGGAAGCCCGCCGAACGTCACGACGAGGAACACGAGCGCGGCGCCGACGCCCTCGGCCGCGCTGTCCGCCACGGAGTCGATGAACGTCTTGGTCCGGCGGCGGAGCCCCGCGGGCACCGGCACGAACAGGACTTCGAGCGCCGAGCGGTGGAGCGACTTCCGGAGCGAGTTGTCCGCGCCGCGGACGAGCGTCGCCGCCACGATGCCAGGCAGGAGCAGCAGACCGGCCGATCCGAGCAGCAGGATCGCGGGAAGCACGCCGAGCGTGATGGAGATCCCGGCCCGTCCGAGCAGCCGACCCGTCACCAGCACCTGGAGCCCGAGCGAGACGGCGCCCGTCCAGCCGTAGAACGCACCGAAGAAGCCCGCCAGCCGCTCGCCCGTGTCGAGGCTGGCCCGCGCCAGCTCCTTGAACTGGTAGTCCACGAGCGTGCTCGCGATCGTCGCCACCGCGACGAGCAGGGCGATGGTGCGCAGATGCGGCGTCCGCCACACGAGCTCGAAGCCCTCCCGCATGCCCGCCTTGCCACGGGACCTGGACGGCACGCCGGTGTCGACCGGCGGCAGCGCCAGCTCGACGATGAGGAAGAGCACGAGGACGAGGACGAGCGCGGGGATCAGGTCCACGGTCTCGAACGAACCGGAGGCGACGGCGAGCGCGTTCCCCATCGCCATCGCCCCCGCGGTGCCCCCGGCGCCGATGAGCCCGAACACGCGCTTCGCGCCGCGCACCGGGAAGAGCTCGGCCGTGATCAGCCAGAATCCCGAGGTGAGGAGCAGCGTCCCCAGCGCCGTCCACAGGTAGAACGCGACGACGGCGACGTCGGAGCGGGCGACGAAGGGCCATACCGCGGCCAGGCCGGCGGCGAGCACGGTCCCCGTCCCGAGCAGGACGCGCCGGGGCCGCCCGCCCGACAGGAGACGCGCGAAGAGGGCGACCGTCGGGACGCTCAGAATCGCGACCGAGGCCGTGATGTACGGCAGCGTCTCGACGGGGAACCGCGTGAGGTAGATCGCCTCCCTCAGCGAGCGCCCCAGCACGAGGAACGAGATCGAGAGGAACGCGCCCGCGAACGAGAGTCCCACCAGACGGACTTCCTCGGGGCGCAGGTCGAGCCACCGCGCCAGCTGGCCGCGCATCTACCGGGAGCCGTTCGTCGGGTGTGCCGGGTTGTGGCCGCGCGGTGCGCGGCTCACCCGATCGCCGCCGCGGCCACCCCGGGAACGCCGTCGCGCCGGGCGACGCCCTCGACCGGAGCGGGCGCCGCGTCGATGTCGGGCCCGTGGAGCTCCCACCACTCGCGGGCGCGCTCCTGCGTCCACGGCGTGGCGAGCGGGACGCGCCGGAGCTCGGCGAGGAGCTCCTCGGCGGTCTGGAAGCGGTCGGCGGGCTCCTTCTCCAGACACCGCATCACGAGCGCGTCGAGCTCGGGCGGGATGGGGAGCTCCGTCACGGCCGAAGGCGGCTCGGGCACGGTCTTCACGTGATCGATGATGAGGTCGAGGCTCGAGGAACCCTCGAACAGGGGGCGTCCGGTGAGCAGCCAGTAGGCCACCGCGCCCAGGTTGTAGAGGTCCGAGCGTGCATCGGTGCGCTGCTGTCCGTACACCGACTCCGGAGCGATGTAGCGCGGCGTCCCGAACACCATCCCGGTTTTCGTGAGCCCGGACTCGCCCGCGTCCTCGATCTTCCGGGCGAGCCCGAAGTCGAGCACCTTCACGAAGTCGTGGAGCCCGCCGCGCTGCGTGATGAAGATGTTCGACGGCTTCACGTCGCGGTGGACGATCCCGCGCCGGTGGGCCTCTCCCAGAGACCCCAGGACCTGCCGCAGGAGATAGACGACACGCTCCGCGCGGAGAGGGCCGAACTCGTCGACCATGCGCTGCAGGTCGAGACCCTCGAGGTACTCCATCGCGTAGTAGAAGGTGTTGTCCGACGTGCGCCCGAAATCGAAGATCGTGATCGTGTTCGGGTGCGTCAGCGAGGCCGAGAGCTGCACCTCGCGCTCGAAGCGCGCGAGCCCCGTCTGCGGATCTCCGTCCTGCGGCTCGAGCACCTTGATCGCCGTGGGACGGCAGATGAGGGCGTGCCGCGCTACGAACACCTGCCCCATGCCGCCCCGCCCGAGCTCCTTTTCGATCAGGTAGTTCCCCAGCCGCCGGGCCCGGTGCGCGGAGCGGTGCAGGCTGTACAGGTTTCGGCTCACGAGGATCGAGACACCGGCGATCAGCGCCACGCCTACGATGCGCCACGCGTGCTCGAAGAGCGCGATCCGCGCGGGCAGGGATGCCCAGTAGGCTGCGACCTCCGGAACCGCGGCGGGAACGACGGTCTGTCCGAGGATCGCGAGCGCCACCGCCTCCGCCGCCAGCCAGCCCTGCGCCTCCTTGCACGGGAGGAAGGCGGCCGTGGTGAACAGCATGAGCCCCACCGGGAGGAACGCGTCCTTCGACGGGTAGAAGAACGCGACCTCGGGGATCACGAGCAGCAGGTTGAGCGCGATCACGAGGAACGCGGTGCCCTGCACCCGCTCCAGTGTCCGCTCGCCGCGGTGGACGATGACGAGCCCCACGGCGAATGAGAGCGGGTGCAGGAGGTGGAGGGGGCGCTGGATCGCCGACGCTCCCTGGACCACGGGCTCGATGCCGTACAGCAGGTTCATGATCCAGAACACCGCGCTGGCGACGAGCCCGACCCAGAAGATGAGCCGCGTGCGCTCCCACATCACCGAGGCCATCTCCCGGTCGAAGGAGGAGCCGGTGGAGAGGTCCCGCGGTTCGGGGATGTGGATCGTCCGGTCTTCGTTCATCATCGGATCGTGTAAACGGATCGCCACGGTCGCGCGTGAGACGGCACGCGCCCGCCACCGATGGAAACGCCCCGGGCGATACCGAGTTCCACCCGCCCGTTGTCCCGGAGGGGCCGGCGGCGGCTCGGGTCGAATATAGCACCGCACGTCGCTTCGCGTGGGACCGCCATCGACGGGGCCCGACCCCGGCCGGGGGCGGCGCCGGACTCCCTCCGGCCGGGCACGGCGATCGGGCGGGCGCTACGTTCGGGGCCGCCCGCGGGTGTCGCGGAGCGACCGGAGCGGGAGCGACAGGATGGAGCGACGACTCGACATCGCGATCGTCGGCGCGGGGCCCTGCGGGCTCGCCGTCGGGGTCGCCGCGAAGCGGGCCGGTCTCGATGCAGTCCTGTTCGATCGCGGCTGTCTCGTCCAGTCCCTGGTCGAGTACCCCATCTACATGACGTTCTTCAGCACACCGGAGCGGCTCGAGATCGGCGGCATCCCGTTCATCGTGGCGGACGCGAAGCCGACGCGCCGCGAGGCGCTCTCCTACTACCGCGCCGTCGCGCGGCGGCACGCGCTCGAGGTCCGGCAGTACGAGGAGGTCGGCGGCGTGCGGGGCGAGAGCGGGGCGTTCGGGCTCCGGACGCGCGACCGCGACGGCGAGGAACGAGACTGGTCGGCCCGGTCGGTCGTGATCGCCACGGGTGCCCTCTACCGGCCCAACCTGCTCGGCATCCCCGGCGAGGGCTCGACGAAGGTGCTGCACGCGTTCCGCGAGCCCCACCCGTACGCGGACCAGGACGTCGCGGTGGTGGGCGGCGGAAGCTCGGCGGTGGAGACCGCGCTCGAGCTCTACCGGGCCGGCGCGCGCGTCACGATGATCCACTTCGAGGACACCTTCGACGCGGGCGTGAAGCCCTGGGTTCTCCCGGACATCACGAACCGCATCGCGGCGGGCGACATCGGCGTCCACTGGGGGAGCCGGGTCACCGCCGTGCGCCCGGGGGAGGTCGACCTCCGCCACCAGGAGACCGGCGAGTCGACGTCGCTCCCCAACGACTGGGTGTTCGCGATGACCGGGTGGCGGCCCGATCACCGGCTGCTCGCGTCGCTCGGGGTCGAGATCGCGCCCGGCACGGGCATCCCTGCGCACGACCCGGACACGATGGAGACGAACGTCGCCGGCGTGTACGTGGCGGGCGTGATCACCGCCGGGTTCGACGCGAACAAGGTGTTCATCGAGAACGGACGCCACCACGGCGACCTCATCGTGCGCGGGCTGGCCGAGGAGGGTTCCGAGCCCGGAAGGTGAGGGGTCGGACGGCGACATCCACACGACAGAGAGGCTTCGATGGCACGCACGCAGGTCCTCGCCACGGGGATGCGCGTCCCCGACCGGGTCGTCACCAACGACGAGCTCGCGGAGCTCATGGACACGAGCGACGAGTGGATCGTCCAGCGGTCCGGGATCCGCGAGCGGCGCTGGGTGGAGCCGGGCGAGGCCGGGTCGGACCTCGGGGCGCGGGCCGCTCTCATGGCGCTCGAGGGTGCGGGGATGGAGCCCGACGAGCTCGACTGCATCATCGTCGCCACCCTGAGCCCGGACCACTTCTTCCCGGGCACGGGCGTCTTCCTGCAGCGCAAGCTGGGACTGAAGAGCATCCCCTGTCTCGACGTTCGCAACCAGTGCAGCGGGTTCCTCTACGGCCTCTCCGTGGCCGACGCATGGATCCGGGTGGGCCAGTACCGGCGGATCCTCCTGGTCGGGACCGAGGTCCACTCGACGGGACTCCACCGGAACCACATGGGCCGCGATACGGCGGTCCTGTTCGGCGACGGCGCGGGCGCACTGGTCCTTGGACCGGCCCCGAACGGCGACTCCGAGCGCGGGGTGCTGTCGGTCCGCATCCACGCCGATGGCCGGCACGCCGAGAAGCTCTGGGTGGAGGCGCCGGCGTCCAAGTACGACCCGCTCATCAGCCACGAGCACATCGACAGGGGGCTCACGTGCCCCGCCATGCAGGGCCGCGAGGTATTCAAGCACGCGGTCGTGCGCATGCCCCAGGCCGTCCACGAGGTGCTCGAGGACGCGGGGCTCGCGCTCGAGGACGTGGACATGCTGATCCCTCACCAGGCGAACCTGCGCATCGCACAGGCGGTCCAGAAGTCGCTCGGGCTCCCCGACGATCGCGTCTACAACAACATCGAGCGCTACGGAAACACGACCGCCGCCAGCATCCCGATCGCGGTTCACGAGTGCGTCGAGGAAGGACGCCTGTCGAAGGGGGACCTCCTGTGTCTGACCGCGTTCGGGTCGGGCTTCACGTGGGGCGGGGCGCTGATCCGCTGGTGAGCCGTGGGCTCGCGGTGCCGCGTCCGGCCGCTGATCCGCCGGTGAGCTACCAGGTCGCGGTGATCGGGAGGTAGGTGAGCTGGTTCGAGCGCTGGACCTGGAACACCACCGCGTCGCCGAGCTCGAACTGCGCGAGCAGGATCCTCAGGTCGGCCACGCCTCCCACCGGCCGGCCGTTCACCGCGTAGATGATGTCGCCGGTCCGGAAATCGGACTCCACACCCAGCGGACCGAGCGTGAGCGCCGCTACGACCACGCCGTGGCGGCTGCGGGCGGCGGGCATGAACTGGAAGACACCACCGAGATCGACCCCGAAGATCCCGAGCTCCTGCACGAGGTTCCTGCCCGTGGCCAGCGCCTCGGCGAGCGGGTCGGTGAACTCCCGGCGCTCGACGACCGGCACCTGGACCGTGAGGGCCGTGTCCCCGCGCAACACCTCGAGCGTGACCCTCGACCCGGGCGTGTAGCGGTACACGTTGACGTCGAACTGCCGTCCGTTCTCGACGAGCTTTCCGTCCAGACGCAGCACGACGTCGCCGGGGCGGAGCCCTGCCGCGGCGGCCGGGGAGCCCGGGAACACGTCGCTCAGGATCACGCCCCACGAGCGTCTCAGACCCAGCCCCGCGGCGAGCGCGGGCGTGACGGTCTGCGTGCGCGCGCCGATCGCGCCGCGGCGCACGCGGCCGCCATCTCGGATCTGTTCGAACACGGTGCGGACGATGTTCGAGGGCGCCGCGAAACTCAGGCCGTCGCTTCCGCCGGAGCGCGAGAAGATGAGCGTGTTGACGCCCACGAGACGGCCCTCGGTGTCGACGAGCGGCCCGCCGCTGTTCCCGGGGTTCACCGCGGCGTCGGTCTGCACGTAGATCATGGGACCTTCGGGCCGCAGCTGACGCGCCACCGAGCTCACCACGCCCATGCTGACGGAGTTGTCGAGCCCGAGCGGGCTCCCGAACGCGAACACGAGCTCGCCCTGCGACAGCTCGTCGGAGTCACCGAACGGGACGTAGGGGAGCGAGTCGCGCTCGATCTTGAGCACCGCGAGGTCGCTCTCCCCGTCGGTTCCCACGATGCGGGCCTCCACCATGGCTCCACGCGCGCGCAGGATCGACTCGCGCGGCGCGGTCGCCGGTGGCTCGGGGAGCGAGACGAGGACGCGCGTCGCCCCGGCCACGACGTGCGCGTTGGTCACGATGTATCCCGTGGGGTCCACGATGACGCCCGAGCCGCTGGCGTCCTGACGCGCGACGACGTCCTCCCCGGTCGCCGTCTGACCGCGCCGGATCGAGAGCCCGCTCGCGAAGATCTGGACGACGGCCGGGCTCACGCGGTTCGCGAGGTCCTCGAACGAGCGGCTGAGCCCGCCCAGCGTCTCGCTCGGATCCTGCGCGCACAGCGGAAGCGGAGCGGACAGGAGACCGCCCGCGATGAGCGCGGTGATGACACGGCATGGTCGGGGCTTCAAGCGGTCCTCCTGCGGGTTCGACGGCCGGCCCGACCGACGGGTCCGACCGGAGCCGCGAGCGGGAAGCTCGCCCGTCGCAGTACGTCAACATGCGAGGCGGCCGCGGCCGGGTCGAGCCGGCGTCGTGCGCAGGGGCCGGCACTCGTCCGCGGGAGCCGGCTTCGTCCACCCCCGACCCGTGGAGCGGCGTGTGCAAGTTCTCCTCGCCCGGTCGTCCCATCCGGCGAACGGAAACCGGAGGTCGCGCGGCGGCCGGGGCGGCACCACGGAGCCGCCGGTCCCGCGGGACCCGTGACCACGGGCCGGGTTCCCCGGCCGGGGAGGGAAGACATGCTTCGCTTCGGAATCGGGACGGCGCTCGTGATCGGGCTCCTGGGGGTGTCGCCGCGCGAGCCGGCCGCGACGCCCGGGGCGGTGGTCGTGTCCGACACGACGACCCGCGCCGGGGAAATCCCGCGTGTGCGCTCGACGCGCGACGACCGGGAATCGGTCGCCATCACGGTCTACAACCAGAACTTCGGGCTCGTGCGCGAGGTCCGCTCGCTCCCCGTCGGGGTGGGCGACGTCGAGCTCGAGTACCGCGACGTAGCCTCCGCCATCCAGACCGAGACGGTCCATGTCCGGCCGCTCGAATCCGGCTTCCGGGTCCTCGAGCAGAATTACCGCTACGATCTGCTCAACCCGCAGAAGCTGCTCGAGAAATACGTCGGGCGGACGGTCACCGTGTACCGGTACGACCCGGCGACCGAGCGCGAGGAGGCGCTCGAGGCCGAGGTCCTGTCGGTGAACAACGGGACGATCCTGCGCATCGGGGACGAGATCACCTACAACGTCCCGGGCCGGATGGCCTTCCCCGAGCTCCCGGACGACCTGATCGCGGAGCCCACCCTGGTGTGGCTGGTGAACAGCCGCGCCGACCGCCAGCGGCTCGAGGTCTCCTATCTCACGCAGCAGCTCAACTGGAAGGCCGACTACGTGATGGTGATCGACGAGGACGACGCGGCGGCCGATCTCACGGGCTGGGTGACGCTCGCCAACAACTCCGGCACCTCGTACGAGAACGCGCGTCTCAAGCTGGTCGCCGGCGACGTCCAGCGCGTGGGCCGGAACGACATGATGGAGTATGCAGCCCGGGCCGCCGCGGAGGCGCAGGACGCCGCCTTCAGCGAGGAGGCGTTCTTCGAATACCACCTGTACACGCTCGACCGACCGACCACCGTGCGGAACAACGAGCAGAAACAGGTCACGTTGCTCGAGGCGTCCGACTTCGGCGTCGACAAGCGCATGATCTTCTACGGCGCGGAGCACTACTACCGGGGCCAGTACGGCCAGGTGGTATCGAACCAGAAGGTCGGCGTGTACCTCGATTTCGAGAACTCCGAGTCGAACCGGCTCGGGATGCCGCTCCCCGCCGGCGTGGTGCGGGTCTACAAGGAGGACTCCTCGGGCGCGCAGCAGTTCATCGGCGAGGACCGCATCGACCACACGCCCCGCGATGAGACGGTGCGCATCAAGATGGGCGAGGCGTTCGACGTGGTGGGCGACCGGCGTCAGATGGAGTGGACCACGCTGGGCCATTGCAGCTCGCAGTCCAGGTGGGCGGTCGAGCTCCGCAACCACAAGGACGAGGCCGTCGAGGTCCAGGTGATGGAGCCGGTGGGCGGCGACTGGACGATCGTCTCCTCGACTCACCGCGCACAGAAGCTCGACGCGCACACGTTCCGGTTCGACGTGGAGGTGCCCGCCCGCGGCGCGACCGAGATCGAATACACGGTGCGCGTCCGCTGGTGCTGAAGACCCCCGGCGCGAGCCGGGCGAGGCGTGATGCGAGCGATGCGGCGCGCCCCGATCGGCGGATCGGTGGCGCTCCGTCTCGCGCCCGGTGGATCAGGCCTCCTCTTCCTCCCTCTCGACCACGATGGAGCAGTTCGTAACCAGGGCCGCGATCGCGCCGATCGCCGCCCATGCGGGGAGCAGGAGCGTGCCCACGACCCCGATGCTGAGCGGGATCTCGATCAGCTCCTTGCCATCCTCGTTGCGGATGCTGATCCGGCGCACGTTTCCCTCGTGAATGATCTCCTTCACCTTGGAGACCAGGTTGTCGCCCCGGACCTTGTGCTCCTCGGTGCGGGTCTCGGTCTGCACTTCCTCGTTCATGACGTTCGCTCCTGGCGGAGGGTTCTCGACGGGGTGCGGCCGACCGTCCCGCGCCGGCGCCCGGGTTCACCGGGCGCGTCCACGCGGGCGTCGCAGGTGATCATACGGCCGGGGACCCGCTCGAGGTTCCGACGAGCTACCCGTCTTCCCGGATCATCTCGTCGATCCAGTCCGCGAACACCGACCCCCTGCGCCGATCGACACGGTCGACGCGGTCAACGGGCACGCCGGTTCCGGCCGGCCCCTGGGGCTTGCGCGGCAAGAAAAGATCATATTATCATGATGAACACATTGAAGGCCGATGGGAGGTTCCCTCGGGAAGCCGGAACGCCGTGATCTCGAAAACCGAAGAGTATGCGCTCAGAGCCGTCGTCCACCTGGCGGAGCACTGCCAGGAGGGGCCCTGCCGCGCCCAGGACATCGCGGAGCACACGGACATCCCGGCGAACTACCTGTCGAAGATCCTGCACCAGCTCGGACGCCACGGCATCGTTCATTCCGAGCGCGGCCCCCGCGGCGGGTTCCAGCTCTCCCGGGATCCCGCCGGGATCAGCCTCTCGGACGTGATCGAGCCGTTCGGGTCGATCGCCGACCGGGGCCGCTGTCTGCTGGGCCGGGCGGAGTGCTCCGACGCCAACCCTTGCGGTGCACACGAGCGCTGGAAGGCCGTACGGGCGAAGACGATCGCCTTCTTCGCCGGCACCACGGTCGCCGATGTGCTCGACACGGGTGTGCCGGGAGACGGCTCTGATCCGGACACGCGAACAGTTCGGGAGGTGATGTGATGGGAACACGAGGGATGCGCCGGTCGTGGAACCGGCTGGTTCGGAGCCAGCTGGTGTCGCTTGTGGCGCTGCTGGCCGTCGCGGCGTGCGGGGGCGGCGAGGGGGAGACCGCGGACGTGGAGCCGGGAGCGGCACCACCTTCGGCCCCGGCGTCGGACGCGGAAGCGTTGATGTCGCTCGAGTCCTTCCCGGCCGGGCTGGACCCGGCCCTCGCCGAGCGCGGTGCCGAGCTGTTCCAGGCGAAGGGCTGCGTGGCGTGTCACACGATCGGGGGCGGGCGGCTGGTCGGACCCGACCTCGCCGGGGTGACCGAGCGCCGCGAGCCGGGATGGATCGCGGCCCAGATCCTAGAGCCCGACTCGATGATCCGGAACGATCCCACGACAAGGGAGCTGTTCGCCGAGTACATGACCCCAATGTCGGATCAGGGGCTCACGGTCGAGGAGACGCGGGCCGTGCTCGAGTTCCTCCGGCGGGATGCGGGGGGTGGTGGCGGGTGAGTCGGGAGCGGGGCCAGACCCCCGCTCCCTCGGGTGAATCGGACCTCTGGAGGAGGGTGAATTCGATATGAGCACGCAACGAGCCGGTCGATGGGGACTCGGCCTCGGCGGCGTCGGCTTTCTCGCGGTGCTCGGCTACGCCTGCGGAGGCGGGGCCGGGGCGAGCGGCGACGTCGGAGCGGTCGCGCAACGGCGCGGACTGAGCGAGCAGGACGTCCTGGCGGCGGTCAAGACCTACCAGCCGACGGGGGCGAGGGACGAGTACGTGATGTTCGCCTCCGGCGGTCACTCGGGTCAGGCGATGGTCATCGGCATCCCGTCCATGCGTCTCCTCAAGGTGATCGGGGTGTTCACGCCCGAGCCGTGGCAGGGCTACGGATACGGCGCCCAGGAGACGCACGACATCCTCGAGTCGGGGAACATGGCGAACCACGAGATCACGTGGGGCGACACGCACCACCCGGCGCTCTCGGAGACGGACGGCGACTACGACGGCGAGTGGCTGTTCATCAACGACAAGGCCAACCCGCGGATCGCGGTCATCGACCTGCGCGACTTCGAGACCAAGCAGATCGTCACCGACCCCAACATGGGCACGAACCACGGCGGCACGTTCGTGACCCCGAACACCGAGTACATCATCGAGGGGGCGCAGTACTCCGTGCCGCTGTGGCAGGACTACGCCGACGTCGACGAGTACGAGGAGGTGTATCGCGGGCTGGTCACGCTGTGGAAGTTCGACCGCGAGGCGGGGCGGATCGATCCCGCGCAGAGCTTCTCGATCGAGCTCCCGCCCTACTGGCACGACCTCGCCGATGCGGGGAAGGGACCGTCGCACGGGTGGGCGTTCCTCAACTCGTTCAACACCGAGATGGCGCTCGGGGGAATCGAGGACGGGAATCCGCCGTTCGAGGCCGGCGCGTCGGCCAACGACATGGATTACTTGCACCTCATCCACTGGGAGCGGGCGGCCGAGGTCGCGGCCGATGACGCCAACGTGCGCGTGGCGCGCGGGATGCGGGTGATCCCCCTCGAGACGGCGATCGAGCAGGACCTCGTGTTCTTCGTGCCCGAGCCCAAGAGCCCGCACGGGATCGACGTGACGCCCGACGGCGGCACGCTGGTCGTGTCGGGCAAGCTCGATCAGCACGCCACGATCTACTCGTGGGAGAACATCACGGCGGCCATCGAGGCCGAGAACTTCTCGGGCACCGACCAGTACGGCGTGCCGATCATCGCGCTCGAAACGGCGATGACCTCGCAGCTCGAGCTGGGGCTGGGGCCGCTCCACACGCAGTTCGACGACCGGGGGAACGCCTACACGAGCCTCTTCCTCGAGCCGGCCGTCGTGAAGTGGCAGCTCGATCCGCCCGAGGTGATCGAGAGGATCCCCGTACACTACAACGTGGGTCACATCGCGACCCCCGAGGGCGACACGCGCTCGCCCGACGGAAAGTACCTCGTGTCGATGAACAAGTGGGCCATCGACCGCTTCAACGACGTCGGACCGCTGGTCCCGCAGAACTTCCAGCTCATCGACATCCAGACGAGCCCGATGCAGCTGCTGTACGACATGCCGATCGGGATCGGCGAGCCGCACTACGCGCAGATCATCGCGGCCGACAAGCTCGACCCGCTGCGGGTCTATCCGGAGATCGGCTGGAACCCGGGGACCATGTCGGCCGACCCGAACGCCACGCAGGCGGGCCGGGAGCGGACCGAGCGGGACGGGAACACGGTGCACGTCTACATGAGCGCGATCCGCAGCCACTTCAACCCCGAGTACATCCGGGTGCGGCAGGGCGATGAGGTGGTGATCCACATCACGAACGTCGAGCAGGCGCATGACGCCACGCACGGCTTCGGGATCGCGAAGTACAACATCAACCTCTCGCTCGAGCCGGGTGAGGCGCAGGAGATCCGCTTCACCGCGGACGAAGCCGGCGTCTTCCCGTTCTACTGCACCGAGTTC
>Ga0299914_10001781_pt1 | contig 14495 bp, 9 predicted proteins | sample RVTome_10_FD_201361 | JGI IMG/M metagenome (GOLD analysis project Ga0299914, IMG submission 201361) | Soil microbial communities from uranium-contaminated site in the Upper Colorado River Basin, Wyoming, United States - RVT153D57 (version 2) ...
CCGAGGCTCTTCTCGAGGGAACCGCGACGCGCACGAGCGAGCAGATCCGCCGCGAGGCGTTCGGCATGGGCGGCTCGCTCCTCGCCAGCTCCGGACAGGACTTCTCGGTGATCGAGGCGAGCGGGCTGTCGGAGTACATGCCTGCGCTGCTCCGCCTCGTCGGCGATGTCGCCATGAACCCCAGCTTCCCGGACGCGGAACTGGCGGCGCTCAGGACCAGACAGCTCCAGACGCTGCTGCAGCAGCAGGCGTCACCACAGTTCCTCAGCAACCGTGCGTTCCGGGACGCCCTGTTCGGCGCGCACCCGTACGCGCGGATCGCACCGCGCGAAGCGGACCTGAAGGCGCTCACGCGCAATACCGTGACGGCGTTCCATGCCGGCCACTATCGTCCCGGGCGCGCCATCCTCATCGTCGCCGGCAACGTGGATGCGGCCGCGGTCTTCGAGGCGGCGGAGGCGGCGCTCGGTTCGTGGAAGGGCGCCGGAGGCCGTGTCCCGCCGCTTGCGCCCGTCACGCCGCTCGAGGCGCGCCGGCTGGTGTTCGTTCAGCGCCCCGGGAGCGTCCAGTCCTCGATCTCGTTCGGCAACGTGACCGTGCGCCGCTCCGATCCACGGTGGTACGCGGCCTACGTCACCAACACCCTGCTCGGAGGGTCGTTCAACTCACGGCTCACCAGAACGCTCCGCGAGGAGAAAGGCTACACGTACTCGCCGCTCTCGCAGTTCTCCGCATTTGCGGACGCGGGCTTGTATCGCTTCGCGGCCGACGTCCGCAACGAGGTGACCGGCGCGGCCGTGCGCGACATGCAGGCCGTGATCGCCCGCCTCCAGGCGGAAGGAGCCGAAGCCGCGGAGCTGGCCGACATCAAGCAGTACGCCCGCGGCCTGTTCGCGATCCGGATGGCGGCCAGCGATCTGGTCGCCGACGATCTGCTCTCGATGTACGTGTTCGATCTGCCGAAGGACTACCTCGAGACCTACCAGTCGAAGATCGGCGCCGTCACGCCGGAAGAGGTCAGGCAGGCGGCGCACCTGCTGGTCACCCCCGGCCAGTCCGTCCTCGCGATCGTCGGGGACTGGAACGCTGTCAGGGACCAGCTGAAGGACCACCAGAACATCACCGTGGTGGACGTGGAGGGCCGGAGGATGGGATTGGCGCCGGACTCTCCTGCTTCGTCCGAAGCTCCCTGACCGCGATGTCCCGGAACCACACGACATCGTCCTTGCCGTGGTTCTGGAGGCCGATGTAGCCGGTGAGCGGCCGCGGGCCGCGAGCGGGGTCCCCCTTCGAGGCCTCGGCGACCGGCTGCCCCTCGGTGAAGTCGGTCACCAGCGTGCCGTTCAGGTGCACGAGGGTCCGCGGGCCGTCGAGCGTGATCTCCATCGTGTTCCACTCGCCCGGACGCACCGGTCGCGCCTTCGCCCGCGTGAACGAGTAGAGCACGCCGGCCGTGTGGTGGTCGTCACCGCTGCCGTAGATCTGCACCTCGTACCCCGTGTGGACGGGCCGCCAGGGCTCGGTCGGCGCCTCGGGGATTCGGATGAAGATGCCGGAGTTCGACTTCGGCTTCTCCGGTTTGAACACGATGCGCAGGACGGCGTCCCCGATCCGTCGCGGCGTATACCACAGGAGCCCCATCCCGCCTTCCGTCCGGAGCATCCCGTCCTCGACGACGAACCGGCCGGGTCCGACCTGCTGCCATCCGCTCAGGTCCTTCCCGTTCCAGAGCGGCGTCCAGTCCCCGTCGCCCGCAGCGTGCATCGGAGCGCCGGCCGCCACCCGCGCCAGGTACTCCCCCATCACCGTCTTCCAGATCCCATACCCCTTCTCGTTCATGTGCAGCTGATCGTCGGCGAAGATGTCCGGCCGAGGTCGGCCGTCGCCGCCGAGCATGGGCGTGGCGACGTCGATGTAGTCGACCAGCGGCGCTCCGGCCGCCCAGGCGCCCACGGCCGCGTTCACCTGCTCGAACTGCGGCCGCAGCGACCATCGCGCCGGATTCGGCGCGATCGAGATGAATGCGATCCGCGTTCCGGGCAGCGTGCGGTGAATCCGGGCGACGAACGCCTTGAAGTCGTCGACCACCTGAGGCGCGGGCCGCCCGAGGAAGATATCGTTGGTCCCGCCGTACAGGAGCACCACCGCGGGCGCATACGGCAGGACGACGCGATCGGCGAGCGCCGTGACCTCGTGAATCTGCGAGCCGCCGAAACCCCGGTTCAGGACTGGGAGGCCCGGGACGTGGTCGGCAAGCGACGTCCACAGGCGGATACTGGAGCTTCCGGTGAAGAGAATGCCGCCCGGCTCCGGGGGATTGGCGCGATCGGCCCGCTCGAAGGCCTGAATCTCCGTGTCCCATTGAGAGGCGGTCGAGCTCTGCCGCGCGGCAGGATGCGCCTGAAAGAACGCGAGCGTCCAGGCGCACAGCAGCGGCAGCACCAGCCGCCTGCGAAGCGGTTGTAGCATGGGGCGAATCTACCATGCGCCGCCCGCTCCGTCCGATCGCCGTCCTGATCCTCGTGGCAGCGGCCGCTGCGCTCGCGGCGTGGTACTTCGCCTGGCGCCGCCCGCCTCCCCACCCCGCCTCCGGCGCCTGGACGGCCGTCGTTTCGACGATCGCCGGCGCCGGCCTGCCGGGCTTCCGCGATGGCGAGTCCGCACGGGCTGCGTTCTCCGATCCGTTCGGAGTGGCGGTGTCGCACGACGGCGCCTCCATCTACGTCGCCGATGCCGGCGAGAACAACCGAATCCGCCGCATCACCGCGCGCGGCGTGACCACGCTCGCCGGCGGAACGGAAGGGTTTCGCGACGGGAGACGCGCCGAGGCGGCGTTCCACACCCCCTCCGGAATCGCCGCCGCGCCGGACGGCGCGATCTACGTCGCCGATACCGGCAATCACGCGATCCGTCGCGTCGAGCCGGACGGAACGGTGACGACGGTTGCCGGATCGGGGTTGGCCGGCTATCGCGACGGCCCGGGCGCCGGTGCCCTGTTCGACGCACCCGTCGGGCTGGCCGTCGCAGGCGACGGCACGATCTACGTGGCCGACACCTACAACGACCGGATTCGCCGCATCGGGACCGATGGCATCGTCTCCACCATCGCCGGCTCGGGCACGCCCGGGTTCGCCGACGGCGCCGCTTCGTCAGCCGGGCTCGACACGCCGTGCGGCCTCGCCCTCGATTCGCGCGGCCATCTCATCGTCGCCGACACGAACAATCACGTGCTGCGCCGGATCGATCTCGAGAGTGAAACGATCACGACGATCGTGCCCATCCCCATGGGCGCCGATGACGTGTCGCTCTTCAGACCGATTGGCGTGGCGATCGGACGAGGTGATGCGATCCTCGCGGTGGACCGGCGCGGGCGCATCGTGCAGGTGACGGCAGACGGCTTCGGCAGGCTGCTGGCGGGCTCGAGGCCCGACTTCGAGGATGGCGTCGGCGCCGCGGCGGGGTTCTTCAACCCCACGGGGCTGGCCGTGGATTCCGAAGGGGCGCTCGTGGTCGCCGACGCGGGAAATTACCTGATCCGGCGAGTGTCTCCCGCCGCACTCTACGCTCCCGACCCTCCCCGGTCGCCGCTCGCCGCTCCGCCGGCGGCGGCTGCCGGGCACCTGGTGCCGGCGCCGCTGCCGTGGCCCCTGACGCCGCAGTTCGACTGGCGCGAGGTCACCGGGACGATGGGCGAGCCGAGAGGCAATTCGGGCGGCGACGGCCGCGACCGCTTTCACGCCGGCGTGGACATCCGGGCCGACGAGGGGGAGCCCGTCATCGCGGTCCGCGACGCCAAGATCGACAACCCCGTTCCGGCGCAGGCGCACGACACGTTGAACGAGAGCCTCGCGGTCGGCGCCATCACGTACGTGCACCTGCGGGTCGGACGCGATCGGTGGGGCGCGGCGATCGATCCCGGCGTCTTCATGCCGGTCGCCGCGGAGACAGGCGAGATCGTGCGCATCCGCGTGCGGCGCGGCACGCGCGTGCGCTTCGGCCAGGTGCTGGGCACGGTCAACCGCTTCAGGCACGTGCACCTGAACACCGGCCCGCCGGGGCGCGAGCTCAATCCGCTGCTCCTGCGCCCTCCGGGCTTCGTCGACACGGTGCCCCCCCGCATCGCCCGGCAGGGCGTGGTGCTCACCGACGAGTGGGGGCGCCGGTTTCCCGCGCCGCGGCGCGGTCCGACCGTCGTTTCCGGTCGGGTGCGCATCGTCCTCGAGGCGTGGGACGGCGCCGACGGGAATGCCGCGTCCAGGCGGCTGGGGCTCTACCGCGTCGCCTATCAGGTGCTGCGGCCCGATGGACGCCCGGCCGCATCGTTCGAGACGCCGGTGACGACGCTCGAGTTCGATCGCCTCCCGCGTGATCCGGAATCGGCCCGGCTCGTCTACGCGGAGGGCAGCGGCATCGCGGGACAGGGCCCGCGCCGCACGCGCTATCGATACCTCGTCACGAATCGTCTGCGGGACGGCATCGCGTCAGAGGACTTCTGGGACACGCGGTCGCTCGCGCCCGGCGACTACCTCCTCCGCGTCACCGCCGCGGACGCGACAGGAAACGAGGCGGTGGCGGACGTGAGGGTGAGGGTGGAGGAGGAGAGAAAGATGGAGGAAGTGGAATAAGTGGAAGAAGTAGAGAAGTGGAAGGAAGTTCAAGTGCACCTGACGGTGCAAGTGGAAGTTGAGAAGGGCGGAAGTGGAACCTCGTCAGCCGCGTACCGTCGACCGCGCCAGACGCTGCACCGTGCGGGCGAGCGCCACGGGGTCGAACGGCTTGGCGATGTGCAGCTGGTAGCCCGCCGACAGCGCCCTGGCGCGATCGCCGGCGCCGGCGTATGCGGTCAACGCCACGGCGGGCACCAGCCCTCCCCCCTCACGCGGCAGCGCTCGTACACGCCGGATGAAGGCATAGCCGTCCTCACCCTGCATCCCGATGTCGCTGAGCAGGACGTCGGGCCTCGTCTCGAGCAGGAGCGCCATGGCTTCCGCCGCCGATCCCGCCTCGCTGACGATCGCCCCGTAGTACTCGAGGGTGGCCACGATCAGGTCCCTCGAGTCCGCATCGTCGTCGACGATCATGACGCGCAGGCCGGCGAGCGCCGGGACTTCGGCGGGTGAGTCCGGCTCGGCGGAGTCGGCCATGGGTCCGGCGATCTCGGCTGGGGCCTCGGGAACGCCTGCCGGGACGGGGAGCATGACGGTGAAGCGGGATCCGGTTCCGGGGCCCTCGCTCTCCGCGCGCACGGAGCCGCCGTGCAGCTCGACGAGCTGCCGCACGATCGCCAGCCCGAGCCCGAGGCCGCCGTGGTCCCGGGTGGTGGACGCGTCGGCCTGGCGGAAGGGGGCGAACACGTGCGGCAGGAACGCCGGCTCGATGCCCTTCCCGCTGTCCTCGACGATCAGCTGATCCCAGCCGTCGGCGCGCTTCAGCCTGAGGCGCACGACACCCTGGCGTGGCGTGAACTTCACGGCGTTCGACAGCAGGTTCCACACGATCTGCTGCAGCCGGTCGAAATCGCCGATCGCCGTCCACGGCCCTGAGGGACGATCGTATTCCACTCGAATGTCCTTCGCGTCGGCGGCGGGCCTCACCACTTCGATTGCGGCGTCGACGACCTGCACGAGGTCGAGCGGCCCCACCTTCAGGCGAAGCTTGCCCGTCACGATGCGGGACACCTCGAGGATGTCCTCGATGAGCCGCGCCTGTGCGAGCGCGTTGCGCTCGACGGTCTCCAGCGCGCGCTCCTGCAGGGCCGGCGTGAGCGTGGCGGTGCGCAGCACCCGTGCCCAGCCGAGGATCGCGTTGAGCGGCGTGCGCAGCTCGTGCGAGACCGTGGCCAGGAACTCGTCCTTCAGCCGGTTGGCCTGCTGCTCCCGCTGCAGCAGGTGAATCCGCTCCTCCTCGATGCGGCGCCGCTCGGCGATCTCGACGCTCAGCTCCCGGTTCGCGCGCGACAGCTCCGCCGTCCGGTCGTGCACGATCTGCTCGAGCTCGTCGTTCATCTTCTGCAGGGCGGCCTCGGCCCGCTTGCGCTGTGCGACCTCCTTCTGCAGCTCGGCGTTCGCCGCCGACAGCTCTCGCGTCCGGCGGTCGATGCTTCGAAGCAGCGCCACCCGATCGATGGCGTACTGCACGGCGCGGGCGAGCCCGTCGGCCGTCAGCGCGGTCTTGAGCAGGTAGTCCTGCGCACCGCTCTTCATCGCCTCGACAGCCACCTGCTCGCTGCCCTGGCCGGTCAGCAGGATGACTGCCAGCGGGCCGTCGCCGCAGCGCGTGTCGAGCTGGGTGAGGAAGGCGAGCCCGTCGAGATCCGGCAGACGGTAATCGAGCAGGACGCAGTCGACGCCGCCCGCCTCGCACGCACGGAGTCCCTCGTCGGCGGTATCGACCTCGATGAACTCGTAGTCGTGGTCCCGATCCTGTCGCAGCAAACGGCGATAGATCTCCCGGTCCTCCGCGCTGTCATCGACGATCAGGATCCGCAGCGCGCCCGCCATCACGACTCCTTCGGCAGGATGACCACCTCGAACCAGTAGTCGTGCAGCCGCTGGATGGCCTGGATGAGGCCCTCGAGATCCACCGGCTTCTGGATGTAGCTGTTCGCGCCCGCACCGTAGCAGGCCTCGATGTCACGGCTGTCGCACGAGGTCGTCAGGACGATGACCGGAATGCGCCGCAGGGTCTCCTCCGCCTTGATCTCCTGCAGCACCTCCCGGCCGTCGGTGCCGGGCAGGTTGAGATCGAGCAGGATGATTCCGGGCCGCGGGGAGCTGTCCGGGTCCTGATAGCGCCCCCGCCGATGCAGGAAGTCGAGCGCCTCGTCTCCGGTGGCGCAGCGCACCAGGGGGTTGCGCAGGCCCGCCCGCTGAAACGCGCGCCACGTCGTCTCCCAGTCCTCGGGACTGTCCTCGACGACGAGAATGGGCTGACTTTCGTGCTCGGGCATTCTGAGAGTGTTCCTTCCGGAGCGCGCGTCTCGACCGCCGCCAGCGCCCCTGTGTTCGGCTCACGCGGGGAGCGAGAAGAAGACCGTCGTGCCCTCGCCCGGTCTCGACTCGATCCAGACGCGGCCCTGATGTCGATCGATGATCTTCCGGACGATCGTCAAACCGGCTCCGGTGCCGCCGCCGAACTCGTCCCTGGAATGGAGCCGCTTGAAGATCCGGAACACCGTGTCGAGATGGCGGTCCTGGATACCGATCCCATTGTCGCGTACGTAGAAGGTCGGGCCGCCGTTCGATGTCGCCGGCTCGGCCGTTCCGATCTCGATCCAGGGCTCCTGTTTGTCGTTGTACTTGACGGCGTTGGTGATCAGATTGGCGAGCACCTCACCGAGCCGGTCCCGATCGGCCCGGACGACCGGCAGGCGCGCCGGCACCCGGACGTCGATGCGCTTCTCCCTGAGGGTCATGGCGTGCAGATCGAGGACCTCGGCGAGCAGTTCGTTGACGTCGACGTTCGTGAACGTCAGGTCGCCGCGTCCGAGGCGCGAATAGTGGAGCAGCGAGTCGATGAGCGTCTCCATCCGGCGGCTCAGCCGGATCAGCGTACGTAGCTTGACGCGGCCCTCCTCGTCGAGCCGGTCCGCGTAATCCTCCAGCAGGAACTGGGAGTAGTTGTGAATGCCGCGCAGCGGCTCCTTCAGGTCGTGCGAGGCGATGTACGCGAAGTCATCGAGCTCCCGGTTGGTCTGCTCGAGCTCCTCGTTGCGCCGCGCCAGCTCCTGCTCGGCCCGGTGGCGCTCACCGAGCTCCTGCTGCAGCTGCGCGGTGCGCTCCTCCACCCGCTCCTCCAGGGTCTCCTTCGCCGCCAGCAGCGCGGCGTCGCGCCGCTGGATCTGCGCCAGCATGTCGTTGAAGGAGCCCACGAGCTGGCCGACCTCGTCCCGTGTCCCCGCCGGCGCGCGGAGCGAGTAGTTCCGCTCCGCCGAGACCGCGCGCGCCACGCGGGCCAGGCGCAGGATGGGCTCGGAGATGACGCGCTGCAGGCGCTGCGCGAGCAGGAGCGCCGTGAGGAGCGCCGCGATCAGAACCAGTCCAATCGTCAGGGCGCGCCGGAACATCCGGGCGTAGAGACCGTCCAGCCCGCCGAGCACGGCGATCGTGCCGACGCGCCGGCCGTCGAGGAGGATGGGCCGCGCGATGGCGACTCCCTCCCGCGATGTGGCGACGGAGCTCGCCGGTGGCGCAGGCGGGGGTTCGAGCGCCGGATTGCTGGCATAGCCGGCGAACAGCGCGTCGTCGCCGTCGTAGATGGCGGCCCAGCGCACGTCGGGTTGTGTCTCGAGGGACGCCAGCAGCTCGGTGGCGGTGGCCGGGTCGTTGAACTGGATGGCGGCCGTGCTGTTGCGGCCCGCGATCTCGGCCACCGACTCGAGCCGCTCCTGGAGATCGCGGCGATACGCGAGCGAGTCCCACACGAACAGCGCCGCGTTGGCGAGCAGCAGCACGATGACGCTGCCCAGCGCGATGACGGCAATCAGTTTCCGCCGAATCGAGAGCTCGTCGAGCCTGCCCATCATCGGCTCACTGGCGCGGCGCGGACGCGGGGCGGCGCGCCACCTGCATCAGCTTGGAGCTCATCCTGAATTCGGCCCGTTCGCAGGCTTCCTGGTTCACCGCGAACCGCACGCGGCTGCCCTCGACGAAGAACGAGACGTGTCCGCCGGCAGCGAGGAAGTCGAGGCTGTCGGAGACCGTCAGGACGCGTTGCGTGTCGATGCCGCGCAGCAGCGTCGCGAAGCGTCCCTGTTCCGTGGGGGACACGAAGAGAATGTGGCAGCCGTCGAGCCGGCCGTTGCGCTCGACGCGTCGCACGGCCAGACGCCGGTGCCGTACGTGCTCCCCGGCGAGCAGGTCATCGAGCACGCGGCCGAACGGGTCGCGTCCCAGCATGCAGAAGGTCAGCGGCTCGTCCGGGGACGCGAACGCGTCAGGCGGCCACTCCACGAACTTCGCGAAGTTGTACAAGAAGGCGGCCTTGATCTCGTCCTCGAGTGACTGCGCCCGCGCCGGCGATCGGCCGACCGCCAGCAGCAGGCCGAGGGCGGCGGCGAGACAGAGGGCCCGGCGCATCAGAACACCAGGGTCGCCTGCACGGCGATGCCCCGCTCGACCTCCGAGCGGACCGCCGGCGCCCCGAACTCGGGATGGCGACCGTGCAGAAGGTTGCGGCCGGTCAGCGAGAGGCGCAGGTCCGGCGTCGCGAGCCAGGCGGCCCGCAGATCGAGCTCGGTGTAGGCCGGGACCGCCGGGTCCGGCAGCGAGCCGACGCTCCGCAGGAAGGCGTGCAGCTCGACATCGCGCGGCAGATCGATCGCACCGCGCAGCTGGAACATGGCGCCCGGGTCGTTCCCTTCGGTGACGCCCAGCTGCGGGTCGCGGCTTCCGGGGCGCGGCTCGAGCTCCTTGGTGAACGCCGTGAACGCCGCGTCCCAGTGCATCCAGGGGAGCGGGCGCACGTTGAGCTGCACCTCCACGCCGTTAGTGTGTCCCCGCAGGAGGTTGTCGATCCGCAGCGATCCGTCCGGCTGCGGCTCGAGGGAGCGGAGCCGGTCGTACCGGTTGTGGAAGAGCGACAGGTCGATGGCGAGCCGGGGATGCGGCTGGACGCGGTAGCCGCCCTCGTACGCGACGAGCGACTCGGCGGAGAAGTCCGGCGAGCCTCGCAGCGTGACGTTCTGTGCCGGATCGGTGAGCTGCACATCGGACTCGAGCCGTGTCGGCATCCGGACGGCCCGCGAGATCGCGGCCCAGGCGAGGTGATGCTCGAGCGGCTTCCAGCGGACGCGCGCCGTGGGCTGGAGCTCGAATCCCGAGAAGTCGTTCTTCTCGACCCGTACCCCGAAGAGGAGGTCGAGGCGTTCCGGCCGGATCGCGATCTCGTCCTGCACGAAGAGCCCGTAGAGAGGCGCGCTGCGGGACGGCGGATCGAACCGGACGACGGAGGTGGGCGTGGTGTCGTCCCTCGAAACGCGGGCGCCCCCCCCGACGAGCACCAGGTGGCGGCCGTGCCGGGGCAGCCGGTACTGGACGTCCAGATCCCACGTGCCGCGCTGCTCTTCGAAGAGTTCGGGGATCAGGCGGTAGGTGTGATCGTAGTACCCCTGGATCTGCAGCTCGCTGTCGCGCTCGAACCGCGTGGTCCATCGGCCCAGCAGGTTGAAGCCGTTCAGATCGAGATCCGGCTGGCCCGGGAGCCCCGCCTCGCCGACGTAGCCATCTCCGGACACCGTCAGACGCGATCGCGGCGAGACCGTCCAGTCGAGGCGGCCGCCAATCTGGCCGCTGCGCAGCGGGTCCCCCGCGCTGAGGCCCTCGGCGGTGGCGAGCGCGTCGAGCGTCCGGTACTTGGCGTACAGGCGGTAGTGCGCGGCCGGGCCCAGCGCATCGCCGAACCGCATCAGCGCGGTCGCGCGCTGCTCGGTGCCCGCCGCCACCTGCGCGAGCCCGTCGATCGTCTGCGCGGCCGGCTTGGTGACGATGTTGATGACGCCGTTGACGGCGTTGGCGCCCCACAGGGTGGCGCCCGGCCCCCGGATGATTTCGATGCGCTCGATGTCGTTCAGCACCAGGTCCTGCACGTCCCAGAAGACGCCCGAGAACAGCGGGGTGTAGATGCTGCGGCCGTCGACCAGCACGAGCAGCTTGTTGCCGGAGGTGTTGAAGCCGCGGGCCGAGATCGCCCAGGTGCGTCCGTTCTGCCGGGCGACGAACAGTCCGGCGCCGAGCCGCAGCAGGTCGGCCAGCGTCTCCGCGCCGGAGCGCCGGATCTCGTCGGCGTAGATGACGTCGACCGCGGCCGGCGCGCCGAAGAGCGGCTCGCTGCGGCGCAGGACGCCGGCGACGTCGATGTCCATCAGCTCTTCCAGCGTGAGGTCCCGGAGGGGGGCGTCGGAGATGGAGAGCGACTGCGCGCGGGCGTGGGTGCCGCCGGCGACGGCGCCGAGCGCGATCGAGACGAGGATGGCCAGAACGCTCCGGCTCATGCTTCGGCCTCGGGGCCACCGGGGCACAGGACAGGCACGGAATCGCGCATCGGCGCGAATCCCCCCGTTTCCGGACTAGGCGCCGGACGCGCCGTGAAGCTCGGCGCCTTCCGTCGAATCATGGACGGCGCTCCGCGCTTCCGCGCGCCCGGGCACGAGCGATCGGACCACCACGTAGAGCACCGGGATGAAGATCACGTTGAGGAACGTCGCGAACGCCATGCCGCCGAACAGCGTCGTGCCGACCGAATGCCGCCCCGCCTGCCCCGCGCCGGTCGCGAAGACGAGCGGCAGCACGGCGAGCATGAGGGTCAGCGACGTCATCAGCACCGGCCGCAGCCGGATGCGTGAGGACTCGATCGCCGCCTCGATGATCGAAAGGCCCCGCTCACGGAGCTGCTCGGCGAACTCGACGATCAGGATGGAGTTCTTGGCGGCGAGCCCGATGAGCATGACCATCCCGATCTGGCAGTAGACGTCGTTGGCGAGCCCGCGCAGGCCCACCGCGGAGAGCGCGCCGAGCACGGCGAGCGGCACCGCCAGCAGGATGATGAACGGGAGCACATAGCTCTCGTACTGGGCGGCGAGCACCAGGTACACCAGCAGGAGCCCGAGCCCGAAGAGGATCAGGGACTGCCGGCCCGCCTCCAGCTCCTCGCGGGATTGTCCGGACCACGCGTACGAGTATCCGGTGGGCAGCGTGGTGTCGGCCACCTCCTGCATCGCGCGAAGCGCCTCGCCCGAGCTCACCCCCGGCGCGGCGGATCCGTTGATCTCCACGGACCGGAACAGGTTGAAGTGCGGGATCACCTGCGGCGACGTGCCCTCGGTGACCCGGACCAGGTTGTCGAGCGGCAGCATCCGGCCGTTCCGCGCGCGGGCGTAGAACTGGCCGAGTTGCGCCGCATCGCCTCGGAACCGCTGGTCCGCCTGGACGTAGACGCGATACGACCGGTTGTTGAAGTCGAAGTCGTTCACGTACTGCGAGCCGAGGAAGATCTGCAGCGCGCTGCTGACCTCGTCGAGCGGCATGTCGAGCGACTTCACCCGCTCGCGGTCGATGTCGACCACCAGCTGCGGGTCGCTCGCCGTGAATGTCGTGAAGATCCCCCGCAGCTCCGGCCTCTGGTTGGCGGCCGCGATGAGGTCGCGCGCGACCGCCGACAGGCGATTGATGTCCCCGCCGCTCTGATCGAGCAGCTGGAACTGGAAGCCGCCCAGCGCGCCCAGACCCGGGATGGACGGCGGCAGGAACGCCATCACGATCGCGTCCGTGATCCCGCCGAGCTGCCCCTGGAGGCGCCCCACCACCGCCATCGCCGAATGCTCCCGTCCCGGGCGCTCCTGGATCGGCTTCAGGCGGATGAAGATCAGGCCGCGGTTCGGGGCGGAGCCTCCGAAGCTGAAGCCCATGACCGAGAACACGCCGGCGATCTCGGGCGTCTCGAGCAGCATCTGCTCGGCCTTCCGCGCGACCGTCGCGGTGTACTCGAGCGACGCGCCCTCGGGGGCCTGCACCTGGCAGATGATGAAGTTCTGGTCCTCGGCGGGCACGAACGCGGTCGGCACGATGCGATAGACGACGACGGTCAGGACGAGGCCCAGGACGAACACGGCGATGGTCGCCACGCGGCGGGCGACCAGGACCCGCAGCACCTTCACGTAGAGGTTCGTGCCGGCCGTCATCATCCGCTCGAACAGCGCGAACACGCCGCGCCGCTCGCGCTCCTCGCCGAGCAGCAGCGCCGAGAGCGCCGGCGTCAGCGTCAGCGCATTGAACGCGGAGAGCGCCACCGCGAAGGCGATCGTCAGCGAGAACTGCTGATAGAGGATGCCGGTCGATCCGGGGAAGAGCGCCACCGGCACGAAGACCGCCACGAGCACGAGTGACGTCGCCACGACCGCACCGAACACCTCGCGCATCGCGGTCGAAGCGGCCTCCCGCGACGATCGCCCGAACTGGTGCATGTGCCGCTGGATGTTCTCGATCACCACGATCGCATCGTCCACGACGATCCCCGTGGCGAGGACGATGCCGAAGAGCGTCAGCGTGTTGATCGAGAAGCCGAGCAGCTTCACGAAGATGAACGTCCCGATCAGCGAGACGGGGATCGTGAACGCCGGGATGATCGTGCTGCGCCAGTTCTGCAGGAAGACGAAGAGGACGAGCACGACGAGCACGATCGCCTCGAGCAGCGTCGTCAGAACCTCGCGGATCGACTCCTGGACCACCGTCGCCGTGTCGAAGGCGATCTCGTACTTCATGCCCGCGGGGAAGTTGCGCGACAGGCGCTCGATCTCGGCCTTGACCTGCTCGTAGACGTCGAGGGCGTTCGCCGTCGGCAGCTGCATCACCCCGAAGCCGACGGCCTCCTGACCGTTGTACCGCAGGTTGCTCGAGTAGGTTTCGGCGCCGAGCTCGGCCCGCACGACATCGCGCAGCCGGATGAGGCCGCCGTCCGGCTCCGCCTTGACGATGATGTCCTCGAACTCGTGGACCTCGGTGAGGCGCCCGGCCGCCCGGACGCCGATCTGTTACATCTGTCCCGATGGCACCGGCGGCTGGCCGACCTGCCCGGCGGCGATCTGCACGTTCTGCTCGCGCAGGGCGGCGGTGACGTCCGCGGCCGTGAGCCCGCGCGCGGCCAGCCTGGTGGGGTCCACCCAGAGCCGCATGGCGTACTTCCGCTCGCCGAAGATGATCACGTCGGCCACGCCGGGGATGCGCTTCAGCGAGTCGCGCACGAACACGTCGAGATAGTTGCTGAGGAACAGCGGGTCGTACTGCCCCGACTCGTCGTACACGCCGGCGCCCATGATGAAGCCCGTCGAGCTCTTCGTCACCGTGACGCCGATGTTCTTGACCTCGTTCGGCAGGCGGCCGCTCGCGGTGGCGACGCGGTTCTGAATGTCGACCGCGGCGAGATCCTGATTGCGCGAGACGTCGAACACGGCGCTGATGCTGCTCAGGCCGCTGCTGGTGCTCGACGAGGTCAGATAGGAAAGCCCCTCGACGCCGTTGATCGCCTGCTCGAGCGGCACGGTCACCGCCGACTCGACGGTCTGGGCGCTCGCGCCCGTATAGACGCTGGAGACGTTCACCTGCGGGGGCGCGATGATCGGGTACTGCGCGATCGGCAGCGTCGGAATGGCGATCAGGCCGCCGAAGATGATGATCAGCGAGCAGACGGTCGAGAGGACCGGCCGGCGGATGAAGGTATCAACGGACATGGTGGATCCTGCGGAATCACGACCTTCCGACGGCGGTCCGCCGCGGAGGCCCGGAGGCGGACGGGCGCCCCGCCGGCCTAGCCGGCGGGCGCAATGGGCAGCCCGTCGCCGAGCCGCTGAACGCCGGCGGTCACGACGCGATCGCCCGGCTCGAGGCCGTCGAGCACGACGTACTCGTTCCCCACGAGGGGCCCCAGACGGACGAGCCGCTGGCGCGCGACGAGCGTCGCGTCCTGCTCCTCCGCGACGAAGAGAAAGTACTGGCCGTTGACCC
>Ga0299914_10001782_pt1 | contig 14491 bp, 14 predicted proteins | sample RVTome_10_FD_201361 | JGI IMG/M metagenome (GOLD analysis project Ga0299914, IMG submission 201361) | Soil microbial communities from uranium-contaminated site in the Upper Colorado River Basin, Wyoming, United States - RVT153D57 (version 2) ...
CACCATCGATGGGAGCGCCGGGCGGCTGTACTACCGCGGCTACGAGATCGGCGACCTGAGCGGGACGGTGCCCTTCGAGGACGTGACGCATCTGCTGTGGACCGGGGAACTGCCGACGGCCGACGAAGCACGGCTGTTCCGGGAGCGCCTGGCGGCGACGAGGACGCTGCCGGCGCCGATGGTCGACCTCCTGCGCGCCCTGCCACGCGACGGCCACCCGCTCGACGCGCTGCGGACGGCGGTGTCGTTCGCCGCCCTGCTGGACCCCGACGCGGCCGCGAGCGATCCGGAGGCCAACCTCCGCAAGGCGTTCCGGCTCGTGACGCTCGTCCCCGCCGTGGTGGCGGCCCGGCATCGGCTCCGGACGGGGCAGGAGCCGGTCACGGCGCCCGCGACCGGCTCGCACGCCGCCTGGTTCCTCACGCTGCTGCAGGGCCAGGCGCCGCCGGCCGAGGTGGCGCGCGTGCTCGACGTGATCCTCACCCTGCACGCCGACCACGAGTTCAACGCCTCGACGTTCGCCGCCCGGGTGGCGGTGGCCACCCGCGCGGACCTGCACGCGGCCATGGTGGCGGCCATCGCCACGCTGAAGGGGCCGAGCCACGGCGGGGCCAACGAGGACGTCCTGCTGATGCTCCGCGAGATCGGGGATCCGGCGAAGGCCGAGGACTTCGTCGACAGCCGGCTCGGCCGGCGCGGCGCTCTCAGCCGGCAGCAGCGCACCGACCCGCGGTCACGGATCCCCGGCTTCGGCCATCGGGTCTACCGCGTGGACGACGCGCGCGCTCGCGTGCTGCGCGGCATGGCCAGGTCGATGGCGCAGGCGACCGGGCGGCAGCGGCTGTTCGAGGTGGCCGAGCGGGTGTACGACGCGATGCGCGCTCGCACGACGCTGCCGGTCAACGTGGACTTCTTCTCGGCCGTGGTCTACGACGCGCTGGAGATTCCGGCCGACCTCTGCACGTCCATCTTCGCGACCGGCCGCATCGCCGGCTGGTGCGCTCACTCTCTCGAGCAGTATGCCGACAATCGCCTCATCCGCCCCCGCGCCGACTACACCGGCCCCGCTCCCCGGCCTCTGCGGTGAGCCGGCGAGCGGGCCTGACGGCCGGGCCCGATCACGGGCGCACGATCACGCCGCACGCGATCCGCGCGCCCGAATTGCCCGTCGGGTCGGTGCGGAAGTCGTCGGGGGCGGCGTGGACGACGATCGCGCTGCCGTCGGCATCGAACAGCGAGCCCGGGCCACGCCCGAGCGTCAGCAGCTCGGTCGTGCTCTCCAGTCGCCCGCGGCCGTCGCTCCCGACCGTGATGTTCGGCAGGTCGCCGGCGTGGGGCCCGCGCGGATGGTTCAGGACGCCGTGCTGCCGCCCATGGGGATTGAAGTGGCCGCCGGCCGACGTGAAGGAGGGGCCCTCGCAGACGCCGACCTCGTGGACGTGCACCCCCTTGGCGCCGGGCGGCAGGCCCTGCACCTCGAGGAGCACCCGCAGCGCACTGCCAACCTGGGTGAAGGTGGCGGTGCCGACGATTTGGCCACCGGCGCGCCGTAGCTCGGCCCGGGCCGTGTTGTCGGTGGGGGGGCTCATGCCGGCGCAGCCGGCGGCCAGCAGCGCCGCGGCCGCGAGCACGCCCCGTCGCATGGCCCGGCTCGCTTCGCTCACTTCGCGGCCTCGAACTCGGCCCGGGCCTTCTTCACGAGCCCCGGGTCGGCGAGCAGATCGTACGCCGTCATCGCCAGCGTCGCGGCGGCCTGGCACATGCCCCGCCGGGCCAGGGGCGACACCGCGGCCGCCTCGAAGGCGCGGGAGTGGATCGGCGTGCCGTGCGGGGCGATCTGCACCATCGGCTGGATGGCCGGGATGACCTGGCTCACGTTGCCGATGTCGGACGAGCCCAGGCGGTCGGCCAGCGGCGGCGATTCCACCGCGCCGGCCTCGGCCATGTTGGCCCGGAAGAGGTCGAGCAGCGTGTCGTTGCGCTTGAGCGGCTCGTAGGGCGCCTCCAGGTCGATCACGTTCAGCGTGCACCCGGTGGCCCGGGCGGCGCCCTCGGCGCACGCGATGACCCGTCGCTGCAGACTCCACATGTCGTCGAGGCCGGGGGCGCGGACGTAGAACACGCAGGCCGCGAGCTCGGGGATGATGTTGGGCGCCGCCCCGCCCTGGGTGACGATGCCGTGGATGCGCGCCTCGGGCCGCACCTGCTGGCGCAGCATGCTGACGTTGTTGAACGTCTGGATCACCGCGTCGAGCGCGTTCACGCCCTCCCAGGGATCGGCCGACGCGTGGGCGGCCTTGCCGGTGAACTCGAACCCCACGCGGACGATGCCGAGCAGATCCTGGTGGAGGATCCATCGGTCGAAGCCGTGGATCATCATCGCCACGTCCACCCCCTCGAAGACTCCACCCCGGATGAGCTTGACCTTGCCGCCGCCGCCCTCCTCGGCCGGCGTGCCGATGACCTGGATGCGACCGGCCGGCAGAGTGTCGCGCACGGTGGCCAGGGCGGCCCCGGCGCCGGCTCCGGAGGTCGCGATGACGTTGTGCCCGCAGGCGTGGCCGATCTCGGGTAGCGCGTCGTACTCGCACAGGATCGCGATGGTCGGGCCGGGGCCCGTGTCCACCGTGGCCCGGAACGCGGTGTCCACTCCGGCCAGCCCGCGCTCGACCGCGAAGCCATGGCCGGCCAGGTAGTCCGCCAGCCAGGCGGCGGCCTTCACCTCCTGGTAGGCGAGCTCGGGGTGGCCGTGAATCTTGCGCGACAGGGCCTCGAGGTCGTCGGCGAGGCGGTCCACCGCCTGGGCGATCCGGTTCTTGACCATGCTCATGGAGCTCTCCCGGGAATCGTGATGGGCTCGGGCCAGCGGCAGCCGGCCCGAGAACTATATCACCGGGTCCGGCCCCGGGGGCCGGACCCGGGCTCACGCGTCCCGGTACCGGTCGGCCAGCGCCAGCTGGTCGATGGCGCCGATCAGCGCGTTGAACTCGGCGAACGGCACGGCGAGGTCCCCGAGCGGGCGCACGTCGTCGCCCGCGCGGAGCGCCGCCAGGAAGCCGGCGATGGCCTTGGTGGCGACCAGCAGCGTGTCGACCGGCAGGATGATGACCGCGTAGCCGAGCGCGCGCAGCCGTGGGAACGGCAGCAGCGGCGAGCGCCCGCCCGAGGCGTAGTTGTAGAGCAGCGGCGTGTCGAAGGCCCGGGCGACTCGCTCCACCTCGGCCTCGTCCCGGGGGGCCTCGATGAAGAGCACGTCGGCCCCGGCCCGGGCGGCCGCTTCGCCGCGCCGCAGCGCCTCGTCGAACCCCACCGCCGAGATGGCGTCGGTGCGCGCGATGATCATGAGGTCGGGATCGCGGCGCGCGTCGACCGCCGCCCGGATCTTGCCCGCGAACTCCTCCAGCGGGACGATCTGGTGGCCGCTCAGGTGTCCGCACCGCTTGGGCGTCACCTGGTCCTCGATGTGGAGCGCCGCCACCCCGGCCGCCTCGTAGGCCTGCACCGTGCGGCGCACACCCAGCGCGTTGCCGTAGCCGGTGTCGGCGTCCGCGATGAGCGGGATGGAGACCGCGGCGGCGAGATTGCGGGCGTGATCCGCCATCTCGGCCAGCCCCGCATAGCCCAGGTCGGGCAGGCCGAGGCGCGAGGCCGACGTGCCGTAGCCGGTCATGTAGACAGCCGGGAAGCCGGCGCGCTCGACGAGGCGGGCCGAGACGCCGTCGTAGGCGCCGGGGACCACGAGGCCCTGCTTCGGCACGACCAGACTGCGCAGCGTGTGGCGGACGCTCATGCGGCTTCTCCTCTGGCGCGCGCGATGCGGCGCTCGAGCGCGGGGTGCGAGTAGAGCAGGAGCTCCTTCAGGCGGTGCGGCCGGCGCTCGGCGAGGTTGAGGCGGCCCAGGCGCTCCATGGCGCCGATGAACGCCGCCGGATCGCCCGTGAGCCGGAGCGCGAAGTCGTCGGCCTGCCGCTCGATCCAGCGCGAGAAGCCGTTGGACAGCGGCAGCTGCACGGCGCCCAGCAGCATGAAGACCAGCGCCAGCCACGGCAGGCCGGCCGGATCGGCTGGACCGGTCAGCCCCCACAGCGTCACCCCGGCGTCGAGCAGCCCGGCGGCCGCGGCGAACGTCGCCACGAGCAGAGCGCCCTGCACGAGGAGGCCCCGGCGCATGTCGCCGTGAACGTGATGGGCCAGCTCGTGGGCCAGCACGGCCTCGACCTCGTCCTCGCCAAAGCCGGTGGCCAGCGTGTCGAAGAGAATGATGCGCCGCGTGCGGCCCAGCCCGACGACCGCGGCGTTGGCCGTCCGGCTCTTGCGCGACTGATCGACGACCCAGACCCCGATGGCCGCGACCCCGGCCCGCCGGGCGAGCGCGAGCAGCCGCCGCTCGAGCTCGGCGTCGGCCAGCCGGGTGAGGCGATAGAAGAGCGGCACGACGACGACCGGGAACAGGGCGGCCAGCACGACGCCGACCACGAGGAACACGCCGGCGCCGATCAGCCACCACCACGGGGTCGCCCGCACCAGCCCGTACACGACCAGGGCGCCGCCGAGGCCGAGCGCGCCCCCGAGGGCGGCCGCCTTGCCGCGGTCGGCCAGCCAGGCGCCGAGCCGCTGGTGCAGGAGCCCGAACCGGCGCGGCAGCCAGAAGCCGCGCAGCCACCGGAGCGGCGAGGCGAGCAGCGCCTGTCCGGCGGCGACGACGCCGGCGACGAGCGCCACGCGCGCCCACCACGGGGACGTGCGCGCGGCCACCGCATCGGCCAGCGCGGTGGCCGCCCCGGAGAGCAGCAGCAGGAGCAGATAGGCGGCGCCGAGCGCGAAGCCGGCCAGACCCAGCCAGAGCTGCAGGCGGTGATAGCGCCGGGCCTCGGTCGACTCGGACATGCGCGCATTGTACATAGCGCGGGAGCGGGGCATACTCGACGGGCGCATCGGGGCCTCGCATCGCATCGCCGGTCCGGGATGGTCCTCCGATCCAGACCGCGGTCGCCGCGCTCGCCCGGCCCGTTCGGGTACAATGAACTGCCGTTCACTCTGGAGCGACGAGGGAGCCTGCATGTTCGAGTCCGTCGAGGAGGTCCAGCAACGGTTCCGTGACGCGCGCTACATCGCCACCCGGCGCATCGCCACCGTCCTGTTCCTGGCCGCGCGCATGGGACGGCCGGTGCTCATCGAGGGGCCGGCCGGGGTCGGCAAGACGGAGCTGGCCAAGACGCTCTCGGACGTCACCGGCCGGCCCTTGATCCGCCTGCAGTGCTACGAGGGGCTCGACGAGGGCAAGGCGCTCTACGAGTGGAAGTACGCCAAGCAGCTGCTCTACACGCAGCTGCTGCGCGAGCGGATCGGCGAGCTGATCGCCGATGCGCCCTCGCTGCCGGAGGCGGTGTCGCGCATCGCCGGTCAGGACGACGCCTTCTTCTCGTACCGGTTCCTGTCGCCGCGTCCCCTGCTGCAGGCCATCCGCGCCGACGACCCCGTCGTGCTGCTGGTGGACGAGATCGACAAGGCCGAGCCCGAGTTCGAGGCCTTCCTGCTCGAGGTGCTGTCCGACTTCCAGGTCTCGATCCCCGAGCTGGGCACGGTCAAGGCCCGGCACGTCCCGCTCGTCGTCCTCACCTCCAACAACGCCCGCGAGCTGAGCGACGGTCTCAAGCGGCGGTGCCTGCACCTGTTCATCGACTTCCCGACGCCGGGCGACGAGCTGGAGATCATCCGGCTGAAGGTGCCGGAGGCGCCCGAGCGGCTGGCCCGGGCGGTGGTGGCGGCCGTGCAGAAGATCCGGGGGCTGGAGCTGCGCAAGCCTCCGTCGGTGTCGGAGTCGATCGACTGGGCGCGCTCGCTGGTGATCCTCAACGCCAAGGAGCTCGACCCGGCGCTCGTCGAGTCGACGCTGACCATGCTGGTGAAGTACGAGAAGGACATCGAGCGGGTGAAGGGCGCTCTCGACAAGGTCCTGGCCGACACCCCGGTGTGAGGGCTCCGAATTCCTTGCGCGCGATCTTCGCCCGACCGTCGAGCGCCGGAGCCCTGCGCAGGCGCTCCGACGGCGAACGAGAATAGATAGATGGACGAGCGGATCCTCGAGTTCATCGGCGACCTGCGGCGCGCCGAGCTGCGCATCTCGACGGCGGAGGCGCTCGATGCGCTGAACGCCAGCGCCGAGGTCGGCCTGACCGACCGCGAGACGTTCAAGGCGACGCTCGCGTCCACGCTGGTCAAGGAGGCCCGGGACGAGGAGACGTTCAACCGGATCTTCAATCTTTACTTCCTCGACCTCGAGGCGCTCGGCGAGGGGCTCAAGAAGGCGCTCGGTCCCGAGGACGCCAGGGTGCAGGACCAGCTCGACCGGCTGGCCGCCGAGGAGAACCTCGAGCTCGACGATCTGACCGAGCTGCTCATGCGCGGGCAGGGCAGCGAGATGGAGATGGCCATCCGCGGCGGGGCGCAGAACGCCGGCCTCGAGCGGCTGATGTACTTCCTGCAGGTGGGCTTCTTCAGCCGGCGCATCTCCGACCAGTTCGACTGGTCGGCCATCGAGCGGGACATCGAGAAGATCATGCAGGCGCTGGAGACCCGCGGCCTCGACCCCGGCCAGCTCGCCCGCATCCGCAACTACCTGGAGCTGCGGCTGGAGGCGTTTCGCCGCATGATCCGGCAGCACGTGCAGCGGGAGCTGGAGCGTCGCGCCTACCGGGCCGGCGAGAAGCTCACCCGCGAGGTGCTCGCCGACAAGCCGCTCTTCGCGCTGACGCCCGACGAGGTGGCCCAGATGAAGAGCGTGGTCGCCAAGCTGGCCCGGCGCATCAAGGACGCGCTGGCCCTACGCCAGCGACAGGAGCAGAAGGGGCGGATCGACTCCCGGCGCACGATCCGCCGCAGCCTGCAGTACGGCGGGGTGCCGATGGAGGTCTTCCTCAAGCGGCGACACCGCGAGAAGCCGAAGCTCGTCACCATCTGCGACGTCTCCGACTCCGTCCGCAACGCGTCCCGGTTCATGCTGCAGCTCGTGTGGAGCCTGCAGGAATGCTTCTCCCGCGTGCGCTCCTACGTGTTCGTCTCGGAGATCGCCGAGGTGACCCAGGCGTTCTCGGCCTACCCGGTCGAGCGGGCGATCGAGTGGGCGCTCAAGGGCGCGCCGGTCGACTACCATTGCCGCTCGGACTTCGGCTACGCGTTCAGCCGCTTCGCCACCACCGAACTGGAGTCGCTGGACCGCAAGACCACGATCCTGCTGCTCGGCGACGCCCGGAACAACTACAACGACCCCCAGGCCTGGGCCCTGCGGCAGATCCGCGAGCGGGTGAAGGGCATCATCTGGCTCAACCCCGAGGGCCAGTGGGGCTGGGGGATCGGCGACAGCGTCATGCCGATGTACGCACCGGCCTGCGACATCGTGCGCGAGTGCCGCACGATCGGCCAGCTCGGCGAGGTGGTGGACAATCTCGTGCACCAGTGGTGGCGCCGCGGCCGCTAGGTCGCCGCTGGCCCGGGCCGCTGGCCCGGCGCTTGCTCCTTGGCTTGCCCGTGCGTGCGCTCGTCGTGGTCGCCCTGATCCTCGCCGCCGGCCTCGTGCTCGCGCAGGCCCCGCCGCCGGCCGCGCCGGCCGATTGCGTCCCCCTCGCCGACGTCGCGACGTCCCCCGCCGGCACGTTCCCGGCCGGCTGGCGGGCGCGCAAGGACGAGGGCCGGCGCGTGTATCGCGTGGCGGAGGAGGACCGCGGGCGCTTCCTGCGGGCGGTGTCCGAGGGGCTCGGTGTCCAGGCCGCTCGCGAGACTCCCTCGTGGAATCTCGCCACTCACCCGGTGCTGACCTGGCGGTGGCGACCGCGGCAGTTCCCCACGGGCGCCGACGAGCGCCGGAGCGAGGCGAACGACAGCGCGCTCGCCGTCTACATGGCCGTTCCCTATTCCAGGGTCCGGGGGCCCAGGGCCGTGAAGTACATCTGGAGCGAGCGCGTGCCGGTCGGCACCCGGCTGTCCTCCAACCACGGGCTCACGCAGGTCCGGGTGCTGCGCAGCGGCGCCCCGCCGTCGAGGGACGCCTGGGTCGAGGAGCGCGTGAACGTCCTGGAGGACTGGCGGAGGCTCTTCGAGGAATCGGAGACGCCGCAGCCAGGCGGCATCGCCATTCTCACCGACGCCGACGACACCCGGTCCATCGCCGCCGGCGACTACGCCGCCTTCCACGGCTGCCGGGAGCCCTGATCTCGCTGGTCCGCGGCAGTCCCAGGCGCCCGCACGAATCGCGGTCGCCCATGCGCGGCGTGAACCACACCCAGTCGAACGGCAGCCGGCCCTCGTACGCGGCGGCGTAGTCCCGGGGGCGCGTCCACTCCTCTCGCACCTCCAGCGGGGCCACCGCGGCGATCGAGGCTCCGGGCGCCCGGGCCCGCAGGTAGGCCGGGACACCGCGATCGGTGCGGACGTGAGCGGTGCCGGCGATCAGCACCGCGCCGTCGACGGCGGCCGCCAGCATGCCGTCGGCCAGGGTCGCGTCGCGCGCGCGCTGCGCCAGCACCATGCCGTCCATCCGCTCCCAGGGGATGTGGCCACAGTGGGCGTCGTGGAGCTCGCGGGCGAGCGCGGCTTCGCCGCCGTCCGGCAAAGGCTGGTCGAGCGCGTGGCGCGCGGCCAGGCCGGCGGGGAGCGCCGAGCGGTCGCCGCGCGCCAGGGCGCGCGCCGTCGCGGGGGCGAGGTTGGCCGCGACGATCGGCAGCCCGGCGTCCAGCGCGGCCTGGGCGATCGGCTCGTAGTAGGCCCAGTCGGGCCACCCCGAGCGCTTCCAGTCGACGGCGGCGGCGAGGCCGGCGGCGTCGCGCGGGGCGGCGGCAAGATGGCGCGCGATCGAGCCGGCGTCGTCCGCCGTGAACATCTCGAACGCCACCGCCGGCCGCCGGCCGGCGGCGAGCAGGGCGCGCACGAGCGCCGCCTGGATCCGGTGGTGATCGGGATTGTCGTGCCGCTCGCCCAGCAGGACGTAGCGCGCCCGGACCAGTCGCGCCACGAGCTGCTCCGCGGTCACGAAGCGGTCGGCGCTCGCGTCCCAGATCCGCCCGGTCAGCGGGTGCCCGCGGCCGACGGGCGCCTGCCAGGCGCCGAGGTCGATGGTGGGCGCCGCCGCGCATCCCAGCATCACCACGGTGACCACGGAGAGGACGAGGCGGCGGGGCCACATGTCGTCAGCATACGCGCTGTGCTAGCCTCTGCCCATGCCCCGCAAGCCCTCGCCCCGCGGCGGCCAGAGCCGGAACGCGCGGTCGGGCGCGCGCACTCCCCGCCGCGCAGTGTCGAATGGGTCCGAGCCGCGCCGCTCCGGGAACGGGCCGCCCACGTCTCGACCCGGGCAAGCGGCCCCCGCTCCCACCGTCGCGCTGGACCCCGTCGAGCAGCTCTACGCCCGCGGTCTCACCGACGGCCTGCCCGTGGTGCCGCCCACGCGCGAGCGCGTGCAGCGCGCGCTCGAAGAGCTGAACCGCCCCGCCGACGAGCTCATCGCGGAGGTCCCGCCGAACTACGGGCGGGCCACCGTCGAGAAGATCGCCATCAACGCGGTCATGGCCGGCTGCCGCCCGGAGTACCTGCCGGTGGTGATCGCGGCGGTGGAGGCCGTCTGCGACGAGGCGTTCGACCTGCACGGCGTTTCGGCGACCACGAACTCGCCGGCGCCGCTGGTGATCGTCAACGGCCCCGTTCGCCACGCGCTCGAGATCAACTGTGGCGCCGGGGTCTTCGGACCTGGCTGGCGCGCCAACGCCACCATCGGGCGCGCGCTGCGCTTCGTGTGCGTGAACCTCGGGGGCGCCGTGCCCGGCGTGGTCAGCATGTCGACGCTGGCCCATCCCGGCCGTTACACGTACTGCATCGGCGAGCGCGAGGAGGCGAGCCCGTGGGAGTCGCTGGCCGTCGAGCACGGGTTCGCCCCGACCGACAGCACGGTGGCGCTGCTGGCCGCCGACGCTCCGCTGACCGTCTACGACCAGCGCAGCCGCACCGCTCCCGACCTCTGCGCGACCATTGCGGCCAGCATGGCGGTGATCGAGCACCACAAGATGACGCACTGGGGGGACACGCTGCTGGTGCTCTCCCCCGAGCACGCGGCCATCATCGCCGGTGACGGCTGGGGCAAGGCCGACGTGCGCCGCTTCCTCTTCGAGCGGCTGCAGCGTCCGGTACGGGACCTGGTCCCCGGCCGGAACGGCGGCGACGGCCTGCCCGAGCACGTGCTGCGCAAGTTCGCCGATCCCGAGCACGACGTCACGCTGATCCCGAAGTTCCGCAAGCCCGAGCACATCGGGATCGTGGTGGCCGGCGGCAGCGCCGGCCGCTTCTCGGCCGTGGTGGCCGGCTGGTCGTTCTCCGGGGGCTCCAACCTCGTGATGAGGAGAATCCGATGACCGAGTACCTCGACCCGACCGATTCCGTCGCCGTCCCCCGCAAGACCGCGCCCCGGCCGTCGAGCCTCGACGGCAAGGTGGTGACCCTGCTCGACATCTCCAAGGCCAAGGGCGACCACCTCCTCGACCGGGTCGAGGAGCTGCTGCGGGCGCGCACGGGCGTGGCGACGATCGTCCGCAAGAAGAAGCCGACCTTCGCACGCCCGGCGCCGGGCCCGCTGCGGCAGGAGATCCTCGACGCGTCGGACGTGGTCATCGAGGCGCTCGCCGATTGAGGGTCCTGCACCACGTGCAGTGTGCACGACGGCGTGTTCTTCGAGGACCAGGGCATTCCCACGGCGACGGTCATCTCCGCCGAGTTCGTGCGGGCGGCGACCGCGCAGGCCGACGCGCTCGGGGCCACCAACTACCGGACGGTCGTGGTGGCGCACCCCATCCAGCCGCTCACTCGTGAGGAGGTCCGGGCGCTGGCCGACAAGGCCTTCGACGAGATCCTGGCGAGGCTGACGCGATAGTGGGCGCCGTCTAGGCCGCCGCCAGCCGGCGTGACCGCGCCCCATCCGGACGTCCTCACTGCGATCGGCGTCAGCATCGTGGCCGCCGCCGCCTTCGCGCTCGTCGCCCGCACCGTCCGCCAGCCGCTGATCCTCGGCTATATCCTGGCCGGGGCGGCGCTCGGGCCCAGCGTGGGCTTCGGGCTCGTCGCCGACGAGGCGAGCATCGAGCTCATCTCCGAGATGGGGTTGATCTTCCTGCTCTTCATCATCGGCCTGGAGATCAACGTGCCGGCGCTGGCCCAGGCCGGCCGCAGCATCGTGGTCAGCGGGCTGCTGCAGTTCCCGGTGTGTGTCGCCCTCGCCTGGTGGGCGCTGGGCCCTCTGGTCGCCGGTGGCGAGGGGCGCTTCGACCGGCTCTACCTGGCGGTCGCGGTCAGCCTGTCGTCCACGCTCATCGTGGTGAAGCTGCTGTTCGACAAGCTGGAGATGAGCACGCTGGCCGGCCGGATCACGCTCGGCGTGCTGGTCTTCCAGGACCTGTGGGCCATCGCCTTCCTGGCCCTGCAGCCGAGTCTGCACGAGCTGCGGCCCGCGGTGCTGCTGGGGTCGGTCTCGGCCGGCGTGGCGCTGGTGACCTCGGCCGGGGTGCTCTCGCGCTACGTGCTGCCGGCGCTGTTCCGGTCGGTCTCCCGCTCACAGGAGCTGCTGCTGGTGACGGCGATCGCCTGGTGCTTCCTGGTGAGCGGCACCGCCGGCGCCCTGGGGCTGTCGCGCGAGATGGGAGCCCTCATCGCGGGCATGGTGATCGCCGCCTTCCCGTACGGGACGGAGGTCATCACGCGGCTGTCCGGGATCCGCGACTTCTTCGTGACGCTGTTCTTCGTCGCGCTGGGGCTCAAGGTGCCGGCGCCGACACGGCAGCTCGTGTGGCTGGCCGCGCTGGCGGCCGTCTTCGTCGTCGCCAGCCGGCTGGTGGCGTTGCTGCCGATTTTCGCCCTGCTCCGGCTCGACACGCGGACGGCCGGCGTGGTTGCGGTCAACCTCGGTCAGGTCAGCGAGTTCTCGCTGGTGATCGTCGCGCTGGGGGTGACGCTGAACCACGTGAGCGGCCCGCTGGCCTCGCTGGTCCTCTACGCGCTGCTGATCACCGCGGTCGTGTCGACGTACGCCATCTACTGGAACCACGCCATCGCCACCACGCTGGCTCGCGCGCTGGCCGTCACCGGCGTCCCCCGGTGGCGGGGGATCCGCCGGCGGGATCCGGGAACCGGATCACCCCCGGGTGGCCCGCGCGACATCTTCCTGCTGGGCGTCTCCCGCGAGGGCCTCGCGTTCCTCCGTCACCTCGAGCGCGAGCAGCCGATGATGAAGCAGCGGATCGTCGCGGTCGACTTCAACCCGGAGACGCTGGAGCAGCTCCGGGCCGACGGCGTGGCGTGCCACTACGGCGATGTGAGCCATCCCGAAACGCTGCGCCATGCCGGCATCGAGACGGCGGGGATCGTGGTCTCGAGCATCTCGGACTGGCTCCTGCAGGGGACCGACAACCTCCGCCTGCTCCGCCTGGTGCAGCGCCTCGTTCCCCGGGCGCGATGCATCATGACCGCGGACACGCTGCCGGCGGCCGAGCGGCTGTACGCGGAGGGCGCGGCCTACGTGCTGCTTCCGCCCATGCTGGCCGCCGAGCATCTCTACGGCCTGCTGCGTGAGCCCACGCCGCAGGCGCTGGATCTCGCGCGAAGACGTCAGTCGATCGTCAGCCCCCCAGCCGCCACACCCGGCCCGCGGGGGCCTCGTCGGTCAGCGTGAACTGGGGCAGCGCGAAGTGGTCGGCGAGGTCCTGGAAGACCACGCGCACCCGGGCGCCGATCGCGACCTTCGCCTCGTCCTCCGGCGCGAAGTCGCCCTTCACGAGGTTGCCGATGATGCGCAGGGCCTCGTCGGGAGTGGGCTGGCCGCGCTGCTCGTCGAGCTCCACGAGGACGACCGCGTAGGGCGTGATGTCCTTGAAGCCGGGCTGGATGGCGTGCATGACGATCTCGTAGGAGTGGATCGTCCCGCGCCCGGTCACCTCCTGCCAGCGCCATCCCAGGTCCATGCACCAGGGGCAGGCGTGGGTCGGCGGGTAGCGCATGAGGCCGCAGGCCGTGCACGCGCGCACCATCAGCCGGTGCTGCCGGGCGTGCGCGAAGTACTCGTTCCATTCGCTGTCGTTGTCGGGAATCACGAGCGACATGCCGCGATAGCTCACCGGCGCTGGCATCGGGCCTCCGAGTTCCGGACCGTCGTGTAGGGAAGGGGCGTGTGCCGGGGAGGCGTCATCCCCGCCTCATGATCAGCGCCGAGCCCAGCGGCGGCATCGCCCAGCCCAGATTCATCGTGATCTCCGCGTCCTTCACCTGGCGGCAGCGGCCCGGCGAGTAGTCGTAGGTGTGCACGCCCTCGGAGCCCCTGGGACAGTAGTCGTCGACCGTCCCCCGGAGCTGGCGGACGTTCTCGATCACCATCGACATGCCGTGCGTGTACCCCTCGCACAGGTGGCCGCCCGAGGTGTTGTTGGGCCGCTCGCCTCCGAGCTCGATGACGCCGCTGGAGACATACTGGCCACCCTCCCCCTTCTTGCAGAAGCCGTACTCCTCGAGCTGGAGCATCGTCGTGAACGTGAACGCGTCGTAGGAGCCGGTGACGTCGACGTCGTCGGGCGCGATCCCGGCCTGGCCGAAGACGATGTCCCGGGCGTAGTGGCCGGCGACGCGGCTGATGGGGCCGTGGGCCCAGTGGAAATCCAGCCGCGGCTTGGAGACGCGCCCGGCCACCCCCAGGATGTGGACCGGCCGCTGCCGGCACTGGCGCGCCCGCTCGACCGAGGTCACGATGATGCAGGTGGCGTTGTCGGTCTCCAGGCAGCAGTCGAGCAGGTGCAGCGGCTTGACGATCCAGCGGGAGCTGGTCACGTCCTGCACGGTCACCCGCTCCTTCAGCAGCGCCTTGGGGTTCTGGGAGGCATGCTTGCTGTGGGCGACCTTGACGTGGGCGACCTGCTCGGAGGTCGTGCCGTAGTCGTACATGTGGCGCATGAACGTCAGGGCGAAGTTCTGGCCGGCGCTGCGCATGCCGAAGGGCACCTGGGCGAGGTCCAGGCCGCGCACCGGCTGGGCGGCCCGGGCGCCGGTGCCGCCGATCCGGAACTCCGAGTAGCCGTTCATCGAGCGGTAGATCGCCACCGTCTTGCACATGCCGGCCTCGATGGCGCCCATCGCCAGCCCGACCAGCGCCTCGGTCGAGGAGCCGCCGCCCACCACGTCCATGTAGAAGTTCAGGCGGATGCCGAGGTCGGGCGCGACGTGCGGCGCCAGGGTCGAGTCGCCCGACTGGTAGTCGAGCATGCCGTCCACCTCGCTCGCCTTGAGCCCGGCGTCGAGGATCGCCCTGCGGACCGCCTCGACCGCCATGGCGCGCGTCGAGCGGCCAGACCCCCGCGAGTATTCCGTCTCCCCCACGCCCACGATGCAGTACTTGTCGCGAAGACTCATCGACGCTCCCCGGTTGCCATGATCGCTCGGCGGAGTATAGCGCGGTCGCTCATGTCGCCGCTGC
>Ga0299914_10001783_pt1 | contig 14490 bp, 15 predicted proteins | sample RVTome_10_FD_201361 | JGI IMG/M metagenome (GOLD analysis project Ga0299914, IMG submission 201361) | Soil microbial communities from uranium-contaminated site in the Upper Colorado River Basin, Wyoming, United States - RVT153D57 (version 2) ...
GCCGCCGGCTCACCTGGGCCACCACGGTCCTCGTGGTGGTCTCGGTCGGGGCGCTAGCCGGCGCCGGCTCGGCTGCCGCGGCCCCTCGCGAGTTCTTCGGCCTGGTCCCACAGGGCAAGACCCCTCCTCCCGAGGACATCCAGCGGATGGGCAGGGGCAACGTGGGGACGGTCCGGTTCCTGCTCAACTGGGCGGCTGTGGAGCCGCAGGACAACCAGTTCGACTTCTCAGGCCCCGACGACTACCTGGGCGATCTCGCCGCGGAGGGCATCCGGCCGCTCCCGTTCGTCTGGAGCGTCCCCCGGTTCGTCAGCAACGACAGCCTCGAGATGCCGGTCGGCTCGGCCTCGGATCGAGAGCAGTGGCAAGCGTTCCTGCGCGAGATCGTGGGGCGCTACGGCCCCGGAGGCACCTACTGGACGACCGTCTTCCCCACCCAGCACCCCGGCGAGCAGGCGCTCCCGGTGGACACGTGGCAGATCTGGAACGAGCAGAACGCCCCCAAGCACGTCGACAAGCCCGACCCGGCCGGATACGCGCAGCTCCTGAAGATCTCGGACGCCGCGATCACCGCCGAGGACCCGAGCGCCGAGATCATCCTCGGCGGGATGTTCGGCAAGCCCACGGGCAAGGGCGGGCTGAAGGCGTGGAGCTTCCTCAAGCGCCTCTACAAGACGAAGGGCGTGAAGGCGGCCTTCGACGGCGTCTCGATTCACCCCTACTCGCCCGACGTCAAGGGGATCCAGAAACAGATCGAGAAGGTCCGCAAGGTTCTGAAGAAGAAGAAGGACAAGGGCGCGGACGTGTGGATCACCGAGCTCGGCTGGGGCTCGAAGAAGCAGGGGCGCCTCGGCGTCGGCAAGAAGAAGCAGGCCAAGCTCCTCAAGCAGTCGTTCAAGGTGCTGAAGAAGAAGCGCGGGAAGTGGAACATCGGCGCCGTGATCTGGTACACGTGGCGCGACCTCGGCAACGCCCCGTGCGACTGGTGCGGCTCCGCCGGGCTGTTCGGGCAGAACGGGTTCGACCCCAAGCCCGCGTGGAACAAGTTCATCCGCTTTACCGGCGGAAGCTAGCTGCCGCCGGCCATCGCCGGCAGGATCACGATCGTGTCGGCGTCCGTGACCGCGGTGTCGAGCCCGTCGAGGACGCGCACGTCCTCGTCGTTGAGGTAGACGTTGACGTAGCGGTTGAGGTCGCCGTCCGGGGAGAAGAGCTGCTTCTCGGTCCCCGGATGGGCCTGCGCGAGCGCTCGTAGCACGCCTCCCACCGTCGCGCCGGGGGCATCGACCTCTGCCTCTCCCCCGGTCTGCGCCCGCAGCACGGGCGGGATCTTCACCGTCGCCATGAGCGCTGGAGGCTACCCAGCCGGGTCAGCCGACAGCGGTCCCGGCGCAGAACGCGTCGTAGTCGGGAAACCTGCCCATCTCCGACTCGGGGATCTCGGGAGCGTCCTCCCCGCAGATCGGGCACTCGGGATCCCGCTTCACCTTCAGCTCGGTGAATCGAGTCCCGAGCGAGTCGTAGAGCAGCAGCCGGCCGATCAGCGGCTCGCCGATCCCGGCGACCAGCTTGATCACCTCGTTCGCCTGCAGCAGCCCCATCACCCCGGCCATCACGCCGAGGACGCCCGCCGCCCCGCAGCTCGGCGCGAGCTCCGGCGGGGGCGGGGTCGGGTAGAGGCAGCGATAGCACGGGCCCTCGTAGGGCACAAAGGTGGAGAGCTGGCCGTCGAAGGCGAGGATCGACGCCGAGACGACCGGCTTTCGCAGCCGCACCGAAGCGTCGTTGAGCAGGTAGCGAGTGGGGAAGTTGTCGGCGCCGTCGATTATCACGTCGTAGTCCTCGATGATCTCGAGGATGTTGTCCGCGGCGAGGCGGGTCCGGTGCTCGACCACCTCGACGTCGGGATTCAGCTCGGCGATCGAGAGCCGGGCCGACTCCGTCTTCGGCGTCCCGACCCGCTCGGTGGTGTGGATCACCTGGCGCTGGAGGTTCGACTCCTCGACCTCGTCGTCGTCGACGAGCCCGAGTGTGCCGATGCCCGCCGCGGCGAGGTAGAGCGCCGCCGGCGACCCGAGCCCGCCCGCCCCGAGCAGCAGCACCCTGGCGTTCAGCAGTTTGACCTGCCCCTCCACGCCGACCTCGGGAAGCAGCGTGTGGCGCGAGTAGCGCATCCGCTGGTCCTTGGTCATGCCCTCCGGCTCGACGACCGGGAGGCCGGCCTCCTGCCAGGCCACGATGCCCCCTGCAACCGAGGCCGTGTTCTCGTATCCAAGCTCGCTCTCCAGCACGTCGGCCGCGCGAGCGGAGCGGTTTCCGGTCGCGCAGTAGAGCAGCACGCGTTGGGAGCGATCCGGCACCACGTCCTGGATCCGCTCCGCCACCGAGGCGGGTGGAACGAGGGTTGCGTCTTCGAGGTGGGCCTCGTCCCACTCGTGCTGCTCGCGGGTGTCGATCAGCACGGAGTCCCCGCGGGAGAGCTCGTCGCGCGCGTCGGCCGGATCGAGCTGCTCGATCCGGCTCTTCACCAGCTCGATCGGTTCTGTCGTGGCCATGTGCGAATTCTCCCCGATATCGCCCGGCGCCAGCGCCTCACAACGGCTTTGGCCGGGCTCAATACTTCACAAAGTATAGCGGGTCTCGCCTAGACGAGCGCAGGGCGCATCTGACGCAGCCGCCGCACCCGCTCCTCGATCGGCGGGTGGGTGGAGAACATCCGCGCCAGCCCACCGCCCGAGAACGGCTTCACGATGTACAGCGGCTCGGACGCCTGGTTGACCTGCATCGGGATCGCCTTCGCGCCCTCCTCGAGGCGCAGCAGCGCGCTCGCGAGCGACTCGGGATTGCCCGAGATCTCGGCCCCGGTCGCGTCCGCCGAGTACTCGCGCTGGCGGGAGATCGCGAGCTGGATGATCATCGCAGCGATCGGCGCCAGGATCACGAGCGCCAGCGAAGCTATGAGCCCGAGCGGGGACTCGTCGTCCTCGCCCCCGAACCACAGCAGCATGTAGCCGAGGTACGTGATCGCGCCACCGATCGTCGCCGCGACGGACGTGATCAGGATGTCGCGGTTGCGGACGTGCGCGAGCTCGTGCGCGAGGACCCCGCGCAGCTCGTCCTCGGACAGCAGCTTCGTGATCCCGCGCGTGACCGCCACCGCCGAGTGCTTGGGGCTCCGGCCTGTGGCGAACGCGTTCGGCTGGTCCTGGGGAATCATGTAGAGCCGCGGCATCGGGATGTCGGCGCGCGTCGTCAGCTCGCGCACGATCTGGTACAGCCGCGGCGCCTCGGACTCCTCGATCGGCTTCGCTCTCGACATCGCGAGCGCGATCCGGTCGCTGAACCAGTACGCGCCCATGTTGAGGACCGCGGCCAGGCCCAGGAAGATCAGCGCCATCTGGGGGCCGCCGATCAGGGCGCCGATCACGACGAGCAGCCCGGTAAGCGAGGCGAGCAGGATCGTCGTCCGCAGCGCGGCAGCGAAGTTGGACCGTTTCGTCGTTGTAATCACTTGGGGGGTTATCTCCTTCGAGAGCTTGGGACAAAGACAACGCAAGTATGGCCGAGCGGGATCATCTGCACCATGGGGTCCAGTCCCCATTCGGGCTCGGGTGGACCCCATCCCGTGCGTGGCGCGCACGGGAGCGCGGGACCGGCGGCACTACGCTTGAGCAGCGATGTGGACGCGCGCACTCCTCACCAAGGTGCTGGTCGCCAACCTGCTCGTGATCTGTGCCGCGGTCGCCGTCGCGAGCCTCGTCGCGGGCCCGGGACTGGATGTCGGGGAGGACCGCGGCGCGTGGGCGGTGCTCGGGGTAGCGGTCGTCGCGACCGTGGTCGTGAACGTGTTCCTGCTCCAGCGCCGGTTCGCGCCCCTGGAGCGGCTGATCAACGAGATGGAGCGGGCCGATCTCTCCCGTCCCAGGGCGAACCTCGGGGCCGCGACCGATGGCCGCGCGGAGACCGAGGAGGCGGCGCGGCTGGAGCTCGCCTTCCGGCGGATGCTGGAGCGTCTCGAGGCGGAGCGCCGGCGGTCCGCGAGCGCCGCGCTGGAGGCCCAGGAAGACGAGCGCGCCCGGGTGGCCCGCGATCTTCACGACGAGGTCAACCAGTCCCTCACCGGGCTCCTGTTGCATCTCGAGGCCGCACGGCGCAACGCACCGCCCGAGCTCGTCCCGGAGCTCGTGGAGACCAGGGCGCTTGCCAACCGGGCGATGGAGGAGCTCCTCTCGGTGGCGCGCCACCTCCGGCCGACGGCGCTCGACGACCTCGGCCTCACCGCGGCCCTTGCCGCGCACGTGGAGGAGCTCCAGCGCCGCACCGGGATCGAGACCGGCTTCGAGGCCGACGGGGACACCTCCGGGCTCGGGGGCGAGACCCAGCTCGTCATCTATCGCGTCGCCCAGGAGGCGCTCTCCAACGTCGCCCGGCACTCCGGCGCCGCGCGCGTCCGGGTGCAGCTCCGCCACGAGGGCCCGCGGGTCGAGCTCACGGTGTCGGACGACGGACGCGGGTTCTCGTTCGACGAGGCGGGAGGCGGCCTCGGGATCGCGGGAATGCGCGAGCGGGCGCTGCTCGTCGGGGGCGAGGTCGAGATCGAGTCCCGGGCCGGCGACGGCACCACCGTGAGGCTGCGTGTCTGATGAGGGGCGTCCGATGCGGATCCTGATCGCCGACGATCACGGGATCGTGCGCTCCGGGCTGCGCCTGCTGCTCGAGCGCGAGCCCGACATCGAGGTGGTCGGAGAGGCCTCGGACGGCGTCGAGGCGCGCGAGAAGGCGATCAGCGAGCGCCCGGACCTGGCGATCCTCGACGTGAAGATGCCCAGGCTCACGGGGCTTCAGGCGACCCGGGAGATCCGCGAGCAGGTTCCGGAGGTCGCCGTCCTGATCCTCTCGATGCACGACGACGAGCGCTACCTGTTCGAGGCGCTGAAGGCGGGCGCGTCGGGCTACGTGCTCAAGCGCCAGGCCGACCAGGACCTGCTCGACGCCGTGCGCGCGGTGGAGCGCGGCGAGCCCTTCCTCACCCCGGACGCGCAGCGGACGCTGATCAAGGACGTCCTCGAGCGCGGGTCGGAGAGCGCCGACGAGCTGACGCCGCGCGAGCAGGAGGTCGTGAAGCTGGTCGCCGAAGCGCATACGAACCGGGAGATCGCGGAGATCCTCCACCTCGCCGAGAAGACGGTCGAGAGCCACCGCGCGAACGCGATGCGAAAGCTCGGCATGCGCGACCGCGTGGAGCTGGTCCGGTACGCGATCCGCCGCGGCCTGATCGAGCCGTAAGCGCGATGCAGGATCATCCTCCCGATGAGTGACGCGGTGCAAGCGGATGCGGCGCGCGGCGCGGTTCTCATCACCGGCGCCTCGACCGGGATCGGGCGGGCAACCGCGCTTCATCTCGGATCACGCAGGTTTCGCGTGTTCGCCGGGGTGCGCCGGGAGGCGGACGGCGAGCGGGTCGCCTCGGAGAGCTCCGGCGCAGTCAGTCCCGTAATCCTCGACATCGCCGATCAGGACTCGATTGGCGCCGCCGCCCGCGATCTCGCCGATGCGGTCGGGGACGCCGGGCTCCACGGCCTGGTCAACAATGCCGGCGTCTCTCAGCCGGGGCCGATGGAGATCATTCCCCTCGACGTGTTGCGCGAGCAGTTCGAGGTGAACGTGATCGGCCAGGTCGCGGTCACCCAGGCCGTCCTCCCGCTGCTTCGCCGCGCGCGGGGGCGGATCGTGAACGTGAGCTCGACCGGGGGCAGGGTTGCCTCGCCGGCCCTGGGAGCATACGCGGGGTCCAAGTTCGCGATCGAAGCGATCAGCGACTCGCTGCGGATGGAGCTCCACCCGTGGGGCATCGACGTGTCGGTGATCGAGCCGGGCTCGATCAGGACCGAGATCTGGCGGCGCGGGCTGGAGACCGGAGACTCGACGCTGGAACGGATCCCGGCGCAGCGGCGTGAGCTCTACGACGGGCTGCTCGACGCGGTCAGAGCGCTCGCACGGGAGACCGAGAGGCGGGCGATCGCGCCGGAGAGGGTGGCGCGGCGGATCGAACGCGCGTTGACGTCGTCCCGTCCGCGTACCCGCTACGTGGTCGGCGCCGACGCCAGGATCCAGCTCGCGCTCGCGCGGCTGCTCCCCGACCGCGGCTTCGACGCGCTGGTGCGGCTGCTGCTGCGGAGGGCCGCGCGATGAGCGATGCGCCGGCGCGAGCGGCGCAGCCGGAGACCGTGCGGCTCCGCGACGGCTCCCGGCTGCGGATCAGGGCGATCCGGCCCGACGACAAGGCGGCGATCGCGGAGGGCTTCGCGCGCATGAGCCCCGCCTCCCGCTACAGGCGCTTCTTCGCCCCGCTCTCCGAGCTCAGCGCGGACGACCTCAGATACCTCACCGAGGTGGACCACCACGACCACGAGGCGCTGATCGGGTTCGACCGGGAGACCGGCGACCCGGTCGGGGTGGCGCGCTACATCCGCGGGGTCGAGCCGACCGAGGCTGAGGTCGCGGTCACCGTGGTCGACGACTGGCAGGGGCGCGGCGCGGCCACGGCGCTGCTCGAGCATCTCGTGCGCTGCGCTCGCGAGGCCGGGATCGAGCACTTCGTCGCCGTCGTCCTCCCGGACAACCTGGACGCGCTGGAGCTGTTTCGCCACCTCGCCCCGGACGGGTCGACCGAGCGGCGCACCACGTCCGGGCTGGTGGAGTTCCTGATGGAGGTTCCCGAGACGCCGCGCCCGGGAGAGCTCCCGCCCGAGTCCACGCTCGCCCGCGCGCTTCGCGGCGCCGCGCACAGCGCGCTCGAGATCAACCCCTGGCGCCTGATCCGGCGGCGCATCAAGTGACCATCCGATAACCGACCTTTGCAGTAGGATTTAGCCAGGATGCTCTTCTCGACGAAGGCGGAATACGGGATCCGGCTGATGGTGGAGCTGGGGCGGACCGCGGACAGCGCGCCGGTTTCGCTCAGCGCCGTCGCCGAGGCCGAGATGCTCCCGCTCTCCTACCTCGAGCACCTCGTCGCGAAGCTTCGAGAAGCGGGGCTCGTCACCTCGACGCGCGGGGCCCACGGCGGGTATCAACTCGCCCGGCCGCCGGAGGACATCGACATGCTCGAGGTCGTGCAGGCGCTCGAGGGGCCGATCGCCCCGATGGAGTGCTTCCACGAGGAGCGCGAGGGCAAGGTCCTGTGCTCGCACGAGGCGGACGGGGGGGACGCGTGCGCGACCAAGGTCCTGTGGACCCGCGTCCAGGGTGGCGTCACGAAGGCGCTCTCGGGGACCACGGTTGCCGAGCTCGTCGAGTTCGCCGACCAGCACGAACGCAAAGACACGGTGGCCGGCAGCGCCGCCTAGGGCGGGCGCCGGCGGCGATCAAAGGAGACCATGGCCGATCTGGAGATCAGGAACCTGCACGTAACCGCCGAGGACAAGGAGATCCTCAAGGGTCTCGACCTCGAGGTGACCAAGGGTGAGACACACGCGCTCATGGGCCCGAACGGCTCGGGGAAGTCGACCCTCGCCAACGCGATCATGGGCCACCCCGGCTTCGAGATCACCGACGGCACGATCACCTTCAAGGGCGAGGACATCACCGAGGCCGCCCCCGACGAGCGCTCCCGGATGGGGCTGTTCATGGCCTTCCAGTACCCAGTCGCGATCCCCGGCGTGACCGTGTCCAAGTACCTGCGGATGGTGATCAACGCACAGCGCGAGGAGCGCGGTGAGGACCAGATCAAGCTGAAGGACTTCCGCCGCGACACCGAGGCGGCGATGGAGCTGATGAAGATCCCGAGGGACTTCTCCAGCCGCTACCTCAACGACGGCTTCTCGGGCGGCGAGAAGAAGCGCATGGAGATCCTCCAGCTCGCGATGTTCAAGCCCCAGATGGCGGTCCTCGACGAAACCGACTCCGGGCTCGACATCGACGCCCTGCGCACGGTGGCGAACGGGGTCAACACCCTCGCGGGGCCGGATCTCGGCACCCTGATCATCACCCACTACCAGCGCATCCTGCACCTGGTCGAGCCCGGGTTCGTGCACGTGATGTACGAGGGGAGAATCGTCAAGCAGGGAGGCCCGGAGCTCGTCGAGCTGCTCGAGGAGAAGGGCTACGGCTGGATCGGCGACGAGGTGGAGGCGGCGGCGTAGGGGTCATGCACGCGCCCACGACCACAGCCCACGGCACTAAGGCCCGCCACGCGCAAGCGCGCGGCGGGGTTGGGCTCAATCCCGAGGAGATCCGGTCCGAGTTCCCGATCCTCGAACGGCGCGTGCACGGCGAGCGGATCGCCTACCTGGACAGCGGGGCGACGGCCCAGAAGCCGCTCGCCGTGATCGAAGCGCTCGACCGCTTCTGGCGACACGAGAACGCCAACGTGCACCGCGGGGTGTACACGCTGTCCGAGGAGGCGACGGCGATGTACGAGCGGGCGCGCCACACGGTCGCGCGCCACATCGGCGCGGAACCGCGTGAGGTGATCTTCACCCGCAACGCGACCGAGGCGATCAACCTCGTCGCCAACTCGTGGGGCCGCGCCAATCTCGGCCCGGGCGACCGGATCCTGCTCACCGAGCTCGAGCACCACTCCAACATCGTCCCCTGGCATCTGATCGCCCGCGAGCGCGGCGCGGAGCTCGACTGGGCGCCCGTGACGGACGACGGCCGTCTCGACATGGACGCGCTGCGCTCCCTGCTCGAGCGCGGGCCGAAGCTGGTCGCCATGGCGCACGTCTCCAACGTGCTCGGGACCGTGAACCCGGTCGCCGAGGTCGCCCGCCTCGCGCACGACGCCGGCGCCACGGTGCTCGTCGACGGAGCGCAGGCGGCCCCGAAGATGGCGCTCGACGTCGGCGAGCTGGGCGCCGACTTCTATGCCTTCACCGGACACAAGGCGTACGGCCCTACGGGGATCGGCGTGCTGCACGGGCGCCTCGAGCTGCTCCGGGAGATGGGCCCGTTCCTCGGCGGCGGCTCGATGATCCGCACCGTGCGTCGCGACGAGATCACGTGGGCGGACGTCCCGGCCCGCTTCGAGGCCGGCACCCCGCCGATCGGGGAGGCGATCGGCCTCGGTGCGGCGATCGAGTGGCTGGAGGGGGTGGGGCTGGACGCGGTCCACGCCCGTGACGCCGAGCTCGCCACCTACGCGCTCGAGCGGCTGTCGGCGGTCCCGGGGCTTCGCGTCTTCGGCCCCCCGGCGGGCGAGGGCCGGGGCGGGATCATCTCCTTCGAGCTCGAGGGCGTCCACGCCCACGACGTGTCCGAGATCCTCGACCGCCACGCCGTGTGCGTGCGTGCGGGCCACCACTGCGCCCAGGTCCTGATGGAGCGCCTCGGCGTCGCCGCCACCACCCGGGCCAGCTTCGGCCTCTACAACACGCGTGAGGAGATCGAGCGGCTGATCGAGGCGCTGCACGACACGCGCCGCGTCTTTCAGCTCGACTGATCGTGGACGAGCTGTACCGCGAGCAGATCCTGGAGCACTACAAGCGCCCGCAGAACTTCGGGCGCCTGGACGAGTTCGACCTCGAGTACGAGGACTCGAACCCGTTCTGCGGCGACGAGCAGCACGTGTGGATCAGGCTCGACGACTCCGACCGGGTCGCCGAGGTCGCCTTCGAGGGCAAGGGGTGCGCGATCTCGACCGCCGCGACCTCGCTGCTGACCGACGAGCTCGTCGGCAGGACACGCGAGGAGCTGCTCGCGCTGCCGAAGGGCTTCGTCCTCGACCTGCTCGGGATCGACATCTCCGCCACCCGGATGAAGTGCGCCCTGCTCGGGCTCAAGGTCGTGAAGAGCGCCAGCCTCGGCGAGCCGGCCGACTGGGAGGACGAGGGCGAGCGGGGGGAGCCCTCCGAGGCGGAGCGCGCCGGGATCTGAGCGAGAGCGGGCTCCGACCGCGCCCGCGCTAAAATCCGACTTCGGAAGTAGGGAATAACGTGACGACGAGCACAACCAACCAAGTGACCGAGACACTCACCGTTTGCAGGCTCGACGAGTTGCCCCAGGGCGAGATGCGTCTGGTTGAGGCCGACGGTCGCAAGATCGGCGTGTTCCATGCCGCCGACGGCGAGCTGTACGCGATCGAGGACCGCTGCTCGCACGACGAGGGCCCGCTCGCCGAGGGGGAGTTCGACCCCGCCGCCCGTACAGTGGAGTGCCCTCGTCACGGATCGCTGTTCGACCTGCGAAGCGGACGGCCGAAGACGCTCCCCGCCTACGTCCCGGTGGAGATCTTCGAGGTCCACGTCGAGGACGGAGACGTGAAGATGGAGGTTGACTGACATGGCAACGCCCGAGACGAAGATCAAGGAGCTGGACCCGAAGCTCGCCGAGCAGGATGCGCTGAAGGAGATCGGCGCCGACTACACGGAGAAGTTCGGCTTCCACGATCCCGAGTCCGGCTACGCCTACAAGGCGCCGAAGGGGCTGTCGCGCGAGGTCGTCGAGTCGATCTCCGAGTACAAGGACGAGCCGGAGTGGATGCGCGAGTTCCGGCTCAAGGCCCTGGAGCACTTCCTCGATCGCCCCACGCCGACCTGGGGCGGCAACCTGGCTCAGATCGACTGGAACAACATCCACTACTTCGTCCGTGCCTCCGAGAAGCAGAGCCGCAGCTGGGACGAGGTCCCCGACGACATCAAGAAGACCTTCGACCGCCTCGGCATTCCCGAGGCCGAGCGCGACTTCCTCGCCGGCGTGGGCGCCCAGTATGAGTCCGAGGTCGTCTACCACCAGGTCCGCGAGGACCTCGAGAAGCAGGGCGTGATCTTCGTCGACATGGACTCGGGCCTGCGCGAGCACGAGGACCTCGTCCGCGAGCACTGGGCGACGGTGATCCCCCCGAACGACAACAAGCTCGCGGCGCTGAACTCCGCCGTGTGGTCGGGCGGATCCTTCGTCTACGTGCCCGCCGGGGTCAAGGTCGAGATGCCGCTCCAGGCCTATTTCCGGATCAACACCGAGAACATGGGCCAGTTCGAGCGCACCCTGATCATCGCCGAGGAGGGCTCGGACGTGCACTACATCGAGGGCTGCACGGCCCCGGTCTACTCGACCGATTCGCTGCACTCGGCGGTCGTCGAGATCGTCGTCAAGCCCGGCGCCAAGGTCCGCTACACGACGATCCAGAACTGGTCGCAGAACGTCTTCAACCTGGTCACCAAGCGCGCAGTCGCCCAGGAGGGCGCGAGGATGGAGTGGGTGGACTGCAACCTCGGCTCGAAGCTGACGATGAAGTACCCCTCGATCTACCTGCTCGGCCCCGAGGCGCACGGCGAGATCCTCTCGATCGCCTTCGCCGGGAACGGCCAGCACCAGGACGCCGGCGGGAAGATCATCCACGGGGCGCCGAAGACGACGTCGTCGATCTTCGCGAAGTCGATCTCCAAGGACGGCGGCCGAGGCACCTACCGCGGCCTGCTCGAGGTCGCGAAGGGCGCAAGCGAGGCGCGCTCGAAGGTGGTTTGCGACGCGCTGTTGCTCGACGAGGAGTCGCGCTCGGACACCTATCCCACGATCCGGATCGACGAGAACGACGCCAACGTCGGCCACGAGGCCTCGGTGTCGAAGATCGGCGAGGAGCAGCTCTTCTATCTCCAGGCCCACGGCCTCAGCGAGGAGGAGGCCTCGAAGACGATCGTCAACGGGTTCATCGAGCCGATCACCAAGGAGCTTCCGATGGAGTACGCGGTGGAGATGAACCGGCTGATCGAGCTCCAGATGGAGGGCAGTATTGGCTAGCTCCGCGACGGCGCATGCGGAGCCGGATTGGCTCATCGAGAGGCGCCGCAAGGGCGCCTCTCTCGCTCAGGAGCTCTCCCTGCCGGACCCGAAGGCGAAGGGCTGGGAGTTCACCGACCTCTCCGAGCTCGATCTCGAGGCATACGCGCCCGAGCCCGGCTCGGCCGCGTTCGAGGACGGCGCGCAGCCCGGCGGCGTGATGCCGCTCGCCGACGCGGTCGAGGCGCATCCCGAGCTCCTCCAGGAGCGGCTCGGCTCCGTGGTGCCCGCCGGGGACCCCTTCGTCGCCCGCAACGAGGCGGAGTGGCGCCAGGGCCTCCTCGTGCACGTGCCGCGCGGGCAGACCCTCGCCGACCCGGCTCGAATCACGGTCGAGCCGGGCGCCGAGGGAACGCGGCTCGACTGGCGAACGCTGATCGTGCTCGAGGAGGGAGCGGAGGCCGAGGTGTGGGAGGACTACGGCCCGGCGGGCGGAGCGGGGCTGTTCAACGGCGTGACCGAGATCGTGCTCGGCGACGGCGCCAACCTGCGCTACGTCTGCAAGCAGGAGCTGTCCGAGGCGAGCTGGGTGTTCGCGACCCAGCGCGCGGAGCTCGGCCGCGACGCGTCGCTGGAGTGGCTCGCGCTCGGGTTCGGCTCCGCGCGCGGCAAGGTGCGCATGGAGACGAAGCTCGCGGGGCGCGGGTCGAGCGCCAAGGTGACCGGCGCCTACGCGGGACGGGGCCGCCAGCACCTCGACTTCGACACCACCCAGGAGCACGCGGCGCCGAACACGACCTCCGACCTCGCCTTCCGCGGCGTGCTCGCCGAGCGCGCGACGGCCGTGTGGCGCGGGATGATCCGCGTCGACCCGGGGGCGCAACAGACGGACGCGTTCCAGGAGAGTCGCAACCTGCTCCTCTCGCACAAGGCGCACGCCGACGCGATTCCCGGTCTCGAGATCGAGGCCAACGACGTGCGCTGCACGCACGCCGCCGCCGTCGCCCAGGTCGACCCCGAGCAGCTCCACTACCTGCGGGCCCACGGCCTCGGTGAGCCGGCCGCGAAGCGGCTGGTCGTCGACGGCTTCCTCCAGGCGCTCGTCGAGCGAACCGCGGAGGGCCGGGCGCGTGAGGCCCTGTCGGAGGCGCTCGAGCATCGGCTTGCCGAGATCCTGGGCGAGATGTAGCGGTTACCCTGGGCGGCCTCCGATGGAGCACGACCTGCGCGGAAACGACCCCGGGCGCTGGGGCCATTCACTGGCCAACCTCGCCGAGATCATGTTTCCGCTGCTCGATGCGGTCGGGGCGCGATCCGTGGTGGAGATCGGCTCCTACGAGGGGGACCTGACCCGGGAGCTGCTCGGGTGGGCCGACCGCGCCGGGCCGCGCGATGAGGGCGAGACCATCCGGGTGACGGCGATCGAGCCCGCGCCCCAGGACGAGCTGGTCGAGCTCTCGAAGCAGCGCCCGGACCTCGAGCTGATCCGGGAGACCAGTCACGAGGCGCTGCGTTACATCGCGCTCCCGGACGCGGTGATCGTCGACGGCGACCACAACTACTACACGGTGCGCGAGGAGCTGCGGCTGATCGACGAGCGGGCGGGGGCCGAGCTTCCGCTCCTGCTGTTCCATGACGTGGGTTGGCCGCACGGTCGCAGGGATACGTTCTACGCTCCCGAGCGGATTCCCGACGAGTACCTCGAGTCGGTGTCGCCTGGGGGTCACGTCTTCCCCGGGGAGCCCGGGCTCGCGAACGGCGGCCTGCCCTACCGGTGGGTGTCGAAGCGAGAGGGCCGCCCCCGCAGCGGAGTCCTGACCGCTGTCGAGGACTTCGTCTCGGGGCGCGACGACGTGCGCCTCGCGATCGTCCCGGTGTTCTTCGGGCTCGGTGTCGCGTGGCAGTCAGACCGGCCCTGGGCGGGCGCCGTCGCCGAGATCGTCCAGCGCTGGGATCGCAACCCGATCCTCGCGCGGCTGGAGGCCAACCGCGTGTTTCAGCTCGCCAACGAGCACGTCCGCAGGGCGGAGGCAGGCGGGCTGCAGGAGCGCAATCGCAGACTGGAGCTCTTGCTCCGGAAAATGCTCGAATCGAGGGCGTTCGCACTCGCGGACCGTCTTACCGGGCTGCGGTGGCGAGGACAGGCGCCGTCCTGGCGGCAGCAGGTGTCGGACGCGCTTGACGAGGACGGCTCGCGCTGAGGGCGGCGCCCGGGAGCGCTACCGGCGCCGGTTGCGGCGCCGGTTGAGCAGGGTTCGCGGCCCGCGCAGCGGGGCGGTAAGCCGCCAGCTGATGCTCGTCTCCACCTCGTCGAGCACGCGCTCGATCGCCTCGTACTTCATCTGTGCCGACACGGCCTCCCCTTTCGCGGCGGCCGCCTCCGCCTCGGCGCGCAGGGCGCGCTGCCTCCAGTCGACGGTGCCCCTGTCAGCGGTCGGCAGGCGACCGTCCCACTTCTCCGCGATCCTGATGTGCGCCTCGATCCACGCCTCCGGGTTGCTGATCAGCTCGAGCGAGTGGTGGTGCACGACGCGGAAGTCCTCCGTGACCACCTTCTTGCCGACGGCGCGAGCCTGCATGCAGAAGTCGAAGTCGTACCCGTGGAGCTTCCCCAGGGACTCGTCGAAGCGGAGGTTGCGCACCGCCCACGGCGAGATCGCCATCACGAAGCCGTCGATCGAGTCCACCTCGCCGGTGCGCGTGAAGGAGGGAGGCGTCTCCGTGTTCCACGATCCCGCCGGGAACTCGCCACCGCCCAGCTCCCGGTACCGG
>Ga0299914_10001784_pt1 | contig 14490 bp, 10 predicted proteins | sample RVTome_10_FD_201361 | JGI IMG/M metagenome (GOLD analysis project Ga0299914, IMG submission 201361) | Soil microbial communities from uranium-contaminated site in the Upper Colorado River Basin, Wyoming, United States - RVT153D57 (version 2) ...
GGCGATCGCGACAGCCTCCGCCGCCAGCGACGTGATTCGCCCGTAGTCGCCTGCCTTGATCGCATCGGACGGCGTCAGCCAGCTGCCGCCGCATGCGAGGACAGACGGAACCGCCAGGTACTCCGCCAGGTTGGCCGCGGAGACCCCCCCTGTCGGCATGAATTTCATTTCACGAAACGCGGCACTGAGAGCTCTGATCATCGCAGTGCCGCCGGCCACCGCCGCAGGAAAGAACTTTACGGTGCGCAAGCCGAGATTGAAGGCGTGCTGCACTTCAGACGCCGTCGCAATGCCGGGGAAAACCGGCAGGTCATACGCCTGCGCCACCTTGACCACATCGTCGTCCAGCCCCGGCGAGACTATGAACCGCGCGCCCGCCGCCACCGCCGCCTCCGCCTGCTCCTTGGTCAGTACCGTTCCCGCGCCGACGATTGCGCCGGGTACGCCCGCCCTCACGGCTTCGAGACAGCGCAGCGCATCATCGGTGCGCAACACCACCTCGATCACCGGAAGGCCGCCGGCCAGCAGCGCCTCGCAGATTCGTACTGCGATTTCCGGCTTCTCCGCCTGGACCAGCGGCACGACCGCCGCCTCCCGCAGCTTGTCTTCAACAGCGTTTCTCATCGCTCTCCCGTCGGACGGTAACCGGTTTCCGCGTAAAGATATGACAAAGCCGCCTGCCAGTGAATACGCCCGGCGTTTTCTAGCGGCTTGAGTCACGCATTATCCCGCATCGCCTTCAACGACGACCAAGGACGGGCGATGACCTGGTGCGCCGAGGATAGGAGGTATCGCCGGGCGGGGTTGCCTTTGGCGGAAATAAAGCGGACCGGAGGGAGCCATTCCCCCAAAGGCAACTCCGCCGGCGATGCCGAAACGCTTGGAGTAAGTGCCATTCGTTCATGAACAATGCGCACCCGCCGGCCTCGAAGATACAATGATTCACACGCTGCCCGAACCACCAAGGCAATGCAGTGCCCGACGAACAACCGAAAGTACTGATAAGCGAAGACGCCATCGGCCAGCGCGTGGACGAGCTGGCCGCGCAGATTTCCGCGGACTACTCGGGCAAAGCGCCACTGGTACTGGTGGGCGTGCTGAAAGGCTCGTTCATCTTCCTGGCGGACCTGTCACGCCGCCTGAGCATACCGAGGACGATCGAATTCATCGCTGTGTCGAGCTACGAGAAAGGCAGCGTGCACAGCGGCGCGGTGCGGCTGCTGATGGACGTGCGCGGCAATATCGAGGACAAGCACGTGCTGATCGTCGAGGACATCGTCGATACGGGGCATACGCTCCACTACCTGATAGGCATGCTGCAGTCGCACCGGCCGGCATCGGTGCGTACCTGCGCGCTGCTGCACAAGGCGGAGCGGGCAGAGGTGGAAGTGGACATCGACTACACGGGATTCAGTATTCCGGACGAGTGGGTCGTCGGCTACGGCCTGGACTACGCGGAGCAGAACCGGACGCTGCCGTACATCGGGGTGATTCATCCGCAGGATTGACCGCTAGTGGTCAGTTGCAGGCCCGTCCGCGCACTGCTCCCTTTCGATCTCGATCGTCGAATGATCGATGCCGAATTCGACCCGGAGTATGTTCTTGACCTGGCGCACGATCAACGTCGAGTCGGTACCACCGTCGGTCGCGCAAATGTGCATGGTCAGCATCACCCTTTGCAGATTTAGGCCCCACACGTGCACGTGGTGGATGCTCACGATGCCGGGAACGCCCGCGACGATCCGATCCTGCATGTGCTTTACATCCAGCCATTCCGGCACCCCCTCCAGAAGCACGTGCGCGCTCCGCTTGAGCAAATCCCAGGCGCTCCTCAGGATCAATGCAGCCACCAGAACCGACAGAAGCGGATCGATCGGCATCCAGCCGGTGTAAATGATCACGACCGCCGCGGCGATCGCCGCAATCGAACCTAGCAGATCGCCCATGACATGCAGCGCCGCGCCGCGCAGGTTCATGTTTTCCTGGTTGCCCCCGTGGAGGACGAGGAACGAAATGACATTGACCAGCAATCCGGCGCCGGCGACGACAAGCATGATATTTCCGGCTACGTTGGGTGGCGAGATGAAGCGAGTGATTGCTTCGAACAGAATCCACGCGACGATCGCGACCAGCGTCAACCCGTTGACGAATGCGGCGAGGATCTGGAAGCGGTGATAGCCATAGCTTCGCTTCGCGTCCGCCGGGCGAGCACTGACGCGAAACGCGATCGCGGCCAGCGCCAGCGCCATCGTATCGGTCAGCATGTGACCGGCATCGGCCAGGAGAGCAAGTGAGCCGGAGATCAGGCCGCCCGCGACCTCCACCAGCATGAACAGGCCGGTGAGCATGAGCGCGATCTGCACGCGCTTCCTGTCCGATGCTTCGTGATGGCCGCTCATCCTCTTGGTACCCGGATATGTTCCACCAGCTCCTGGATGCGCTCAGGCGGCGGTGCCGTGGCATAGCTGACGCCGATCGCCACCACGAAGTTGAGCAGCATGCCCACGACGCCGATTCCTTCCGGAGAGATTCCGAACAGCCACTCCGTCGCAACGTCCTCGCCCCAGGGCGAGCCTGCCCACTTCAGGAACAACCCTTTGAAATACTCGATGTATCCGTAGGTGAACAGCAAGCCGGTCAGCATGCCCGCAATGGCACCCTGTTTGTTGATGCGCTTAAAGAAAATTCCCAGGAGAATGACCGGGAAAAGCGACGCAGCCGCCAATCCGAAGGCAAAGGCAACCACCTGCGCGACCCAACCCGGCGGATCGAACCCCAGGTAACCGGCCACCAGGATCGCAAAGGCGGCGGCAATCCGGCCCGTAAGCAACTCGGCCTTTTCCGAGATACCGGGAACGAAAATTCCCTTGACCAGGTCGTGCGAAACCGCCGCAGAAATGACCAGCAGCAAACCCGCCGCCGTCGACAGCGCCGCGGCGATCCCGCCCGCGGCGACCAGCGCGATCACCCAGTTCGGCAGACCTGCGATTTCCGGGTTGGCAAGCACCATAATGTCGTTGTCGACGGACAATTCGCTGCCACGCCATCCGTAGCGGTCAGCGGTATCCGCAAACGCAGGGTTCCTGTCGTTGTAATACTGGATTCGCCCGTCGCCGTTCCTGTCGACGAACGATATCAGCCCCGTTCGTTCCCAGTTTTTCATCCATCCGGGTCGGTCTTCGTAAAGCAGGTTCCCGGTCCCGGCGCCGACTTCGCCCGGCAATATCGTGTTCGCCAGGTTGTATCGCGCCATCGCGCCGACCGCAGGGGCCGTCGTGTACAGGATCGCAATGAAAAGCAGCGCGTACCCCGCCGACAGGCGCGCATCCCGCACCTTCGGCACCGTGAAGAACCTGACGATGACGTGCGGCAGCCCGGCAGTCCCGACCATCAGCGCAAGGGTTATGCAGAAGACGTCCGTCTTGCTCTTGGTCCCGCTCGTATACTCGTTGAATCCGAGCGTCGTGACGATGTCGTCCACTTTTCCGAGCAGGCTGTCGCCGGTGCCCGTGATCTCGCTGCCGAAGGCGATCTGTGGAACAGGATTACCCGTAATCGCGATAGCGATGAAAACGGCCGGTACGGTGTAGGCGAAAATAAGCACACAGTACTGCGCGACCTGCGTGTACGTGATGCCCTTCATGCCTCCCAGCACCGCGTAGACGAATACGACGCCCATGCCAACCAGGAGCCCGACGGTGACCTCTACCTCGAGAAACCGGGAGAACACGATTCCAACCCCACGCATCTGCCCCGCCACATAAGTGAACGAGACGAAAATCAGGCAGATGACCGCGACTATGCGCGCCGTCTTGGAGTAGTAACGCTCGCCGATGAATTCCGGAACTGTAAACTTGCCGAACTTTCTCAGGTACGGTGCGAGAAAAAGCGCAAGCAGCACGTAACCGCCCGTCCACCCCATCAGGTAGACGGAACCGTCATAGCCGAGAAACGCGATCAGGCCTGCCATCGAGATGAAGGACGCGGCGCTCATCCAGTCCGCTGCCGTCGCCATGCCGTTCGCCACGGGTGAAACGCCCTTGCTCGCTATGTAGAAATCGCCGGTGTTGAGAGCGCGGGACCAGAATGCGATGCCGATATACAGCGCAAAAGTCGCGCCGACCACCAGATAGGTCAGGGCCTTCAACTCCATGACGGTTACCGGTCCTGCTCGTGCACGTCGTACTTCTGGTCGATTCGATTCATCAGCCAGGCATAGACGAAAATCAGGACTACGAAGACGTAGATCGAACCTTGCTGCGCAAACCAGAAGCCGAGTTTGAAACCGCCGACCGTAATCCCGTTCAACTGTTCCACGAGCAATATGCCGAAGACATAGGAACAGAGGAACCACACGATCATGCAGGCTGCGAGCACTTTCAGGTTTGCCCGCCAGTAGGCGGAACGATTCGCGGGAGTCATTCAGCGGCTTCCGTTGATTCTGATTGTGGACGCAATCTATCAGAGCCCATTTCAACATTCACCGTTGGCCGGAGGCGCACCGATCGGGCTCGCGCAGGGACCCCATGAGTCCGCGACATCGTTTGATGGGGCCACGAGGCCGCAGCATTGTCATGCCCGGTCTTGCAGGCAGCGAGCAGTCGTGCGGGATGGTGGCACGTTTCCAAACGGGTAGGACAGGCGCTGGGCGAGCACGCAGTGTACGACCGCGACCGCTGATGGCCGCTGGTCTGAAGCCCGTTGCCCCGGCCGGCGAAGACAATTGCAAACAAAAAAGCGGCTCCCGAGGGAGCCGCTTTACCATCATCAGTACTACCCTTGACTGAAAATCCCCCCGCCAAGTCGTACCTGAAGGTGTTGTCGAAACGGTCCGCGACGTTGCCCTGGCGATGTTGTGCAAAAGCGACGAGGCGTGGATCAGGAAGGTCGCAGAATTGCCGGCAGATGTCAATCCCTTGGAAGCTCGCTCCCATCCAAGACATTGACTGAAGAAGAGCTGTGGTAAGTTTGCCACAGAAACGGAGACCCTGTCGCTCGCGTCCGCGTTCTGCAAGACTTGTGCTTCCGCCCATATTTCCAGCATGACCAGGCAGATACCGCCATGGATCAACCGCAAATCCTGTTCCTGATCGTCCTGGCGGGGGCGCTGGTGCTGCTGGTGACCGAGTGGATCCGGCTCGACGTGACCGGCGTGCTGATCATCGTAGCCCTGGCGGCGACCGGCTTGCTTTCTCCCGCGGAGGCGCTCTCCGGCTTTTCGAGCGAGCCGGCGATTTTGCTTGCGACGATGTTCGTGCTCTCGGGCGGCTTGAGCCACACCGGTCTCACCGAGCGGCTCGGGCAGTGGATCGGGCATCTGTCCGGCAAAAGCATTCCGCGCTCGGTCCTGGTGACGATGCCGTCGGTCTCGCTGATGGCGGCCTTCAGCCATCACCTGATGGTGACCGCGATGATGTTGCCGATCGTGCTGGGCCTCAACCGCACCCGAAACATTCCTGCGTCGCGCCTGATGATGCCTGTCGCGTTCGCAGCGTCGCTGGGCACGACCATCACGGTCATAGCAGCGCCATCGTTCCTGGTCGCCCGCGACCTGCTCGAACGGGGCGACCGTCAGGAGATCGGTATTCTTGCAATCGCGCCGATCGGCATCGTCCTGTGCCTCGTCGGCCTCGCCTACATGCTGCTTCTGGGGCGTTGGCTGTTGCCGACACACGAGGGGGCTGCTTCCGAGGACGACCGGTTTCGCCTCGAGCGCTATTACACCGAACTCGTCGTGCTCGAGGATTCCCCGCATATCGGCAAGTCCATGGAGCAATTTCGCAACGAGCATAAGGAGCGATTCCAGGTTGTGGACTGGCTGCGCCACGGCCAGTCACGCAGCCGGCCGTGGAAGCGCAAGGAACTCGCCGCAAACGACTTGCTGCTCGTGCGCGCAAGCCCGGATGAGCTAGCCACGCTTGAGGAGCAGAAAGGACTGGTGCTGCGTGCAGTCGTGCAATACGGCGAATCGATACCCGACGAAAAGCAGAAGCAACTCCTCGGCAGCGAACGGCTCGTGCAGGCGGTTGTAGGGCCCGATTCCGAACTCGCCGGTCGCAACATCGGCGGCGTGGATTTCCTCGCCCGTTACGGGGTCGTGGTCGTCGGCCTCTGGCGCAAACGCGGGTTCATGCGGAAGGAGCTTTCCAAGGTGCAATTGAAACCTGGGGACTTGCTGGTGTTGTGGGGAGAACAGAAGGAGCTGGACCGGCTCGCCGACAACCCGTCTTTCCTTCTGCTGCTGCCGTTCTCCGCCCGCGACCGCAAACTGGGCAAAGGAGGCCTCGCGGCGCTCATCATGGCCGCGAGCGTCATCGCGGCAACGACCGGACTCTTGCCGGTGACGGTTGCCTTCCTCGCCGGGGCGGCCGCGATGGTGTTAACCCGCTGCTTGACGCTGAAGCAGGCGTACGAATCGATCGACGTTCGCATCTTCGTGTTCATCGCGGGCGCCATTCCGCTCGGGCTTGCAATGGAGCAGAGCGGCCTCGCGACCTTGCTGGCAGACAGCCTGGCCGGCATCGCCTCCTCATGGGGGACGATGTGGGTGCTGCTGGGCCTTTTCGGCACCGCCGCGTTACTCACGCAGATCCTGTCCGATACCGCAACGACCGTTCTCCTCGGACCCGTTGCGCTGGGCATGTCGGCGTTGCTCGGGATTTCCGCACCGGCCGCGGTCTTCAGCGTTGCCATGGGCGCAGTGGTGGCCTTCCTCACTCCCATCGGGCACCACGGCAACCTGCTGGTGTACGAGCCGGGCGGCTATCGCTTCTTCGATTTCGTGCGCGTCGGCACGCCATTGACATTGCTGCTGGGCTTCGCGGTCGCGTGGCTGGCTCCGATCATCTGGCCGACAGGGTGACTCACGGGGAATTCGCGCAGGTTCGCATCGCACCTGTGGCGCCCTACGGGGCTGCCGGTCTCGAACCGAAGACTTCGGTCGAGGGGACGATGCGAACCGCGTCGTCGTTGAAATTGAGTGGAAGAGAAGCGATCTCCTGATCCTCCTGGAGAAGTGCTTCTGACTTTTCGGAGTCGTAGGTGATCGGTGAGGGAGCGTCGTCGACCAGTCGCCGGCGCAGATCGGCGGCGTCCTTCGTTACGAAGACGTATTGCATGTTTTCGACGGTAAGGTTTTCGCGAATGACGCGATTGACGTCGTCGAGCGTCAGTTTCGCAAGGCCGTCGCGGACGTAATCGGAGAAGGGGCCGGTTTCATAGTACTGGCTGTCGATTGCGTAACCGAGCTGCCGCGACTGGCCATCCGTCAGCAGGCTCACGAATTTCGTCAGGAAGCTCCGGGTTGCCTCGAAATCCGATTCCGTCATGCCTTCGTCGAGGAGTTTTTGTAGTTCGTAGATTGCCGTGCGCGTGGCGAAGTGCGCGTCATTGTTGTTGCGCACCGGGCGGATCCAGACCTGGAAGATCTGCTGCTGCCGCGCCAGGTTCGTGTCCGGATGAAACTGGAACATGCCGCGCGGGAAATATTCGATGTACGCGTAGTCGCCGTAGTTCATGCCGCGCTCTTCGCGTATGCGCTGGAACAGGTGCGCGTTGGTGCTGCGGTGCTCGCCCAGGTACGACCGCGCCAGCCACAGCGCGAGCCAGTCCTGATCTCCGCGAGTGAGTTCGACCGGAAAGCCGAAGGAGACCGCGACCGCAGGCGTTTCCTTTTCGACGATAACCGCCCTGTTCGCTCCTGACGCCGGTGCGGAAGGTAAGTCGACGCGGGCGCGCGAGCCGGCGGGCAGGCTTTGCATTTCACGGCCGACCCTCGCGGCAAATTCGTCGCGATAGCCACCGGCGAGTCCGACGGTGATGTTGTTGACCGTGTAGAAGTCCCCGTAGAACTTCTGCACGTCTTCCAGAGTCATTGCCTCGATATCGGAGACGTGCCCGAGACTGAGAGGTCCGTACGGGTGCCCTGCCCCGTAAATTTCGCTGTACAGCATCTCCTTGCCCAGTTCCTCGTCGTTGTTGCCGACAAGGCTGGTGCGAATGGAATTTATCAGCTGGGTCTTTACTCGCCGGAAGTCCTGCTCGCGCCAGCCCGGGCTCAGCAACTGCCCACTGATCAGGCCGTACCACGTCTCCAGGTTATCCTTGTGCACCTGTCCCGACAGGCGCGTCATCTCCTTGTCCACCTGCGCATCGAAGCCGGCGGCAATAGGATACATCGCATCGTTGATTTCCTGGATCGTGTGCGTGGTCGAGCCGCCCTCCGCGATCATCGCTGCGGTAAGCGACGCCAGGCCTTTCTTGCCCACCGGGTCCATGGCCGCTCCGGCATGCACGACGAACGAGACGTCGATCAGCGGCGCGGACACGGAAGGCTGGGCAACGATCGATACCGGCACGTTCGTCCGGGTATGGCTGTCCGCCACACGCCGCCCCTCGGCCGGCGGCCGAACTTCGTTTGTCGGATCCGCGCCCGCGACTTGCGAACCGGTTGTATTCGCGGACTGCGCAACCAGCGTATCGATCGGGGACTTGCCGTCGATCCCGGCCATCGCCTCGCCGTTCGAGAGGGTCACCATCACACGTCCGGAATCGACGAAGTACATGTTTGCGACCTCCCGGATGTCGGCAGGCGTCAGCGCTTCGTAGCTTCGATAGACTTCGTTTATGGTCTCCGGCGTGCGCGCAAACTGCACGTAGGAAGCAAGCACGCTGCCGATCCCGCCGGAACTGTCCAGTTGCGCGGTAAACATGTATCGCAGCCGCGATTTCGTCTGCTCGACTTTACTGGCATCGACGAGTTGTGTCCTCGCTTCCGCGAGCGTCGCATTGATCGCCGCCTCCACGTCGGCCGCGTGCTTCTCGTCGGTCAGCCTGGCATAGAACATGAGCAGGTTCGGATCCTTCCGGTTAGGGAAATACGCCATCAGCTGGTCCACTGACTGGTCTTCGAGAACCAGCTTCTTGTAGAGGTCGGACGACTCGGAGAACCAGATCGATGACACGAGATCCATCGCCGGCATGTCTTTCCCGGTCGGGTCGAGCGCCGGCCCGCGGAACGCCATGAATAGCCACGGCTGCGTCGGGCCCTCCCAGCGGATGTGCTCGTAGACCGGCCCTTCGAGCGGCGGCTCGACGGGAACGTCGACGCCATAGTCACCCCTGGCCCAGCTTCCCCAGTATCGTTCGACCAGGTCGAATGTCGCCTCCGGGTCGACATCTCCGACGATGATCACCGACGTCTTTTCCGGCCGGTACCAGCGATTGAAGAACTGTTTTGAATACTCCATCTGGTCCGGCATCGCCTCGATGTCTTCGATGAAGCCCATCGTGGTGTGCTGGTAGCTGTGCTTCTCGAACGCGAGGTCGCGCACACGCTCATAGGCTTTGGCGGTGGGGTTGGAGTAGTTCTTGAGGTACTCGCCTTTGACGGCAAGTGCTTCGGTGCGAAAAGCGGCTTCGGAATAGCTTAAGTTCTGGAAGCGATCCGCCTCGATCTCGAGGATCTTTTCCAGGTCCGCCCTGGTGAAGGTCACGTGGTAGTTGGTGTAATCGTCCGTAGTGTAAGCATTCTGGTCGGCGCCGGCTTTCTTGAGTATGTCCGCGTAGACGTCGGCCGGGTATTTTTTAGTGCCGCGAAACATCATGTGCTCGAAGAAATGCGCGAAGCCGGATTTGCCGGGTTCCACTTCGTTGCGGGAGCCTGTCTGGACCGGAATCTGCAGCGTCACGATATCGGGATAGTCCGTCCCGACCACGATCACGCGCAATCCGTTGTCCAGGTCGCGCATGAGGTAAGGCATATCGAAAATTCGTGACATTTCCTGCTCACTCTCCTGGCTCGGGTGGTTCTCTTCCGCCGGCTGCGAAGAGGGATCGCACGCGCTACAGATGAAACCCGCCAGAACTACAGCTAGTATTTCTCTCATATTCCCTGTCCACATTTGTGGAGTCTCCGGTTCGGAACAACCTGTGACAACGCTTTGACGGAGGAGGTCCGCGCTCGCCGCATTTAGCTAGCGGCTCCGCAAACTTTCTAGTAGGTCTTTTTATTGTATAAACATAATGTTAAGTATCATAGTTAAAGTACAATCAGCAGGCGGCGCAACTGGCCGGTCAAGCCCGGACGATGGTACCGGCTCATGATCGTGGCACAGGTATGGACGGCGAACCCGTACCGCAATTTCAACTACCTCATTGCCTGCGGCGAGACGGGCGATGCGGTTGCAGTCGATCCGCTCGACTATCGGAAGTGCCTTGATGCCGCGCGCGATCGCGGGTGGAATATAACGCAAATCGTCAACACCCATGAGCACGGCGATCATATCGGCGGTAACAAGGCAATGGTCTCTGCAACCGGCGCCAAGGTCATAGCTCACAAGGACGCGGGACGCAGGATTCCCGGCGTCGACCGCGGAGTCGGCCACGGGGACATCATCAACGTCGGCAATACTGTCGAACTCGAATGCCTCGACACGCCTGGCCACACCATGAGCCACATCTGCCTTTTGTCGCGCACCGATCCGCCCGCGCTCTTCAGCGGCGACACCCTCTTCAACGCAGGCGCCGGGAACTGCCACAACGGCGGGCATCCAGCCGAGCTGTACGAGACGTTCGCGACGCAGCTAGGCAAACTCCGCGACAAGACGCTCCTCTACCCCGGGCACGACTACCTTGCCAACAACCTGCAGTTCACGCTCGATCGCGAACCGGACAACCAGGCAGCGCAGGACATGCTCGACAGGTACCGCGACCAGGACCCGGCAAATGCGCACGTAACCACGCTGGGTGAAGAACGGGAGATCAACGTGTTCTTGCGGCTGGAACAACCGACGATCATCAGTCGCCTGCGCGAAGCCTGTCCGGAAATCGGCGAGGTGCCCGATGCACGAACGGTATTCCTTAAGCTTCGCGAGTTGCGAAACAGCTGGTAATCGGGCCGCCTCGATTACGGCACGATCGGCGCGAGACGCGCAGTCGTTTTTCTGCCCCTGCGCACCAGGGTGATGTCGACTTCCCGGAACGCCGAATCCTGCGCGAGCGCCGAGTGCAGAGCGTCCACGGACGGAAGATCCATGCCGTTCGCCTGGATGATCAGGTCGCCCTTGCGGATGCCTGCGCGCGACGCCGGGCTGTCGGGGAGGACTGCGGCCACCTCGATCACGGTGCTCTGATCGATTCCGTATGCGTGCGCGAACCGCCGGTGAATGGGCCGGGTAAATGCCTTGATACCGATCTGGGCGCGCCGCACGCGCCCATGGTGCAGCAGCTCCTGGATGACCCAGCTCGCCGTATCGGAGGGTACGGCAAACCCGATGCCCTGTGCACCCGCGATAATTGCGGTGTTTATGCCGACGATTTCCTCAGCGGTGGTAAGCAATGGCCCGCCTGAATTACCCGGGTTCAGCGCCGCGGTGTGCTGAATGACGTTGTCGATCAGCCGTCCTTCGACGCTTCGCAGCCCGCGGGATTTGGCGCTGACGATCCCCGCTGAAACCGATTCGCTGAAGCCCAGCGGGTTGCCGATGGCGACTACGAGTTGCCCGACTCGCAGTGGCGCGGACGAACCCAGCCGTGCAAACGGCAGGCCGCTGGCACTCACACGTATGAGGGCGAGATCCGTCGATGGATCCTCGCCGACGACGGTCGCGGGCAGTTGCCTGCCGTCCGTCAGACGGACTCTCACCTGCTTCTGCCTCGCGACCACGTGGTCGTTGGTCAGTGCGTAGCCATCAGGCGTCATGATGACGCCGGACCCCGCGCCCATGGCGCCATCGGCGTTGCTGACACCGATGCTGACCACTGCTGGAGCGGCGCCGTCTACGATGGAGACGACTGCTTCGGAATACGCATCCGCGAGCCGACTGTCGGCTTCGACCTCGTCGCTGCCAGGGCCCGCGGGCGATCCGGCAGAACTTCCGGAAAGAAACCGAACCTGTGCCATTCACCCTCCATACACGAACTTCGGAAAATGGGGGCGACACGTGCCAAGTCAAGTACCTCTCTATTCCTCCCCGGGAGACGCCCTTGCAATGAGCGCGTCGCAATCGATTGCGGCCGCAAACGCGCCATAGGTATGCGAGGCGGCGGGGCCAAAGCGAGTCGCAACGAACGGCTCGGCGACGAAGGACGGAGCATGTGCCCGGAGAAGCGCCGCCTGTGTTGCCAGCGCGGCCAATTCGCAGAACCGTCGCGCGTTTCCCACATCGAGATTACGCGCGAGTTGCGGCAATCCCGCAAGAACCTGATCGAGGTGCGGGTCGAAACCCCGGGCCGGCTCGAGTTCGGCGAGCAACACCTCCAGCAGCACGGGCTGACGTTGCACGGCGCGCAGCACATCGAGCGCGATCACATTACCGGAGCCCTCCCAGATGCTGTTCAGCGGCGATTGCCGGAAGTAGCGCGGCAGCGGCGATTCCTCCACGTAGCCGTTGCCGCCGTGGCATTCCATTGCTTCATAGACGAACGACGGTGTGCGCTTGCAGACCCAGTATTTCGCGATCGGTGTCAGCACCCTGGCCACGCCCACCGCGTGCAAACCCGTGCCTGTCTCGTCAAAGGCGCGAGCGACGCGAAAAGCCAGGGCCAGCGCCGCTTCCTGTTCCAGCGCCAGGTCGGCGAGTACCTTCGTCATCGCCGGCTGACCCGTCAGCGGCCGGCCGAAAGCCGCGCGCCGCGCGCAATGCCAGAGGGCGCCGGCGAACGCATTGCGCATGAGGGCCGCGGAGCCGGCCACGCAGTCGAGGCGCGTCCCCTGGACCATGTCGATGATAGTGCGTACGCCCTGCCCTTCGTCCCCGACGAGCCGCGCCCAGGCGCCGTGATACTCGATTTCAGCGGACGCGTTTGAACGATCGCCCAGTTTGTCCTTCAGGCGCATGATGTGCAGGGCATTGCGGCTGCCGTCAGGCCGCCAGCGCGGCACGAAGAAACAGGACAGACCGGCATCGGTCTGCGCAAGCGTGAAAAACGCATCGCTCATCGGCGCCGAGCAAAACCACTTGTGTCCCACGAGTTCGAACTCACCAGGAACGGAAAGCGCGGTAGCGCGGGTGGTGTTGGCGCGCACGTCGGAACCGCCCTGCTTCTCGGTCATCGCCATGCCGATCGTGACGCCCGCTTTCTCGCCAGCCGGCCGACTCGCAGGATCGTAGCGCGCCGCAGTAATTTTCGGTTCCCAGGCCTCGGCGAGGTCCGCCTGGCGCCGCAACGCCGGAATAGATGCGTAAGTCATGGAGAACGGGCAACAAACACCCGCATCCGCGGCGGTCATGAGATACAGGAGCGCCGCGTGGGCAGCGTGGCCGCCGCTCGCTGCCGTCCAGGCGACCGAACTGACACCGGCCTCCAGACCCAGGCGCATCAGATCGTGGTAGGCCGGATGGAAATGCACCTCGTCGATGCGCCTGCCGAAGCGATCGAACGCCCTGAGTTCCGGCGGATGGCGGTTCGCGTACATCGCCTGGTCCTGTACCTCGGCGGAACCCACGCGCGCGCCGAGCTCGACGAACGTACGTTCGGCAAATGCGGCGCCTTCCCGCCTCACCGCCTCCGTGAGCGCCCTGTCCCCGGTATAGCGGTTGACGTCCTCGAACGGCTGCGGCTGGTTGTCGACGTGGTGGGTCTCGAGATTCGCGACTGGACTTCGGTATTGCAAGGTGGATTCCCTCCCGGCATCGCGTCAGCACAGCGTTGGAAGTGCGGCTTCCAGTCTAACTTGGACGATCCGGCGGCGTCGCGGTATCTCCCAAGACTTATGCTATTCGCTTTCGAAGCTGCTCCAGGCGGCCGAGATGATCGGTATTCGGATCGATGACGCGGGCGACATCTCTTTAGCGAGTTGAGAAAGGCGGGTACCCGGTCGGGAGCAAAGGCGGGCGATCAGCCTCTGCGAATCTCCCCCCCACGCGCTGTGCGCGCTGCGCGACCCCCAGCGACGGCCGGCTGTTGAGACTCTCCGGATCGAAGGCGGCCGTGCGCTTGTAGCTGCGCGATATCTCTTCGAGCTCCGCGCGGCTGATCACGGCATCGAGGTCGGCGAAGCCGTCCGGCGCGCGCTGCTCGACGATCTACAGGCACCGCAAGGCAGAAGGTCCTGTCAGGCCCCCGATCGGTTCGTACTTTTCAAACCTCGAGGCGCCGCGGATAGGGGACCGACTCGCCGTATTCGAGATGGCGCCTGAGGATCCGCAGGTACATCGCCCAGCAATACGACGACGTACGGTAGTGCTCATCAACTTCCGGCCAGCCACTGTGCGAGAAGCGCACCCACGTCATCCCGTCACGCTCCGACAGGACGAAAGCAATTCTGCTGCCGAGCCAGTCGTCCGCCGCGCTCGTCATCGTCAGCTCGAAGTACCGCGGTGCGAGGCACCGGGTGACGGTGGCCTGCCAGTGGTACTCCGGACCGAAGTGCAGATCCAGCACCGCGCCGTCGGCAATCGATCCGCAGGCGCGTTCGGTCCACCACTCATCCAGGCCGGCCGGAGTACCGATCGCCTCGAAGACGCGGGCGATCGGAGCCCGGGTCGG
>Ga0299914_10001785_pt1 | contig 14489 bp, 13 predicted proteins | sample RVTome_10_FD_201361 | JGI IMG/M metagenome (GOLD analysis project Ga0299914, IMG submission 201361) | Soil microbial communities from uranium-contaminated site in the Upper Colorado River Basin, Wyoming, United States - RVT153D57 (version 2) ...
GTCATGACCGGTAGCATCGGGGACGCGCCGCCGGGAACGGTGTACCAGAATCGAGAAAGTAGTGAGCATGCAACGGCCTGCGCGAGAGACATTCCGCACGAAGGAAGAGCTGACGAACTATCTCGAGCGAGCCATCCGCGATGGTGAGTTGAAGCCCGGTGAGCGACTGCCATCGGAGCGGGAGCTCGGCCTCGAATACAAGGTGAGCCGGCCTGTCGTGCGCGAGGCCCTTCGTGGGCTCGCGGAGCGCGGGTATATCGAGGTCTACCCGGGTCGCGGGTCCTTCGTGCGTGCCCCTGACGCGGCTGACCTCGCGCGCCCGCTCGTGCGCATTGCGACGAGTGCCGGAGTGACCTCGCGCAACCTGGTTGAGGCGCGCGAGATGCTTGAGTGCGCCGCGGCCCGCGCGGCAGCCGTGAACGCGAGCGACGAGCAGATCACGGCTCTCGGCGAGACGCTGAAGGCGCATCAACGCGCGACGACTCTCCCCGGCCGCGCCGCCACCGACCTTGCCTTTCACACGATGATCGCCGAGCTCAGCGGCAACCCTGTGATCGGCCTCATGTACGGCTCGATCAAGGCATTCGTGCAGGGGCTCATGCTCCGCAGCCACAGCGACCCAACGGTGCACGCCACCGGTGATCCGTTGCACCAGGAGATCTTCCAACACATTCGCGATCACGACGCAGACGGTGCCGAGATGGCGATGCGCAAGCACATCGGCCTCGCACTCGACCTATTCGGTGACGATCTCGACCGGCCTCTGGTCGACGTGCTCACCGACCGCGGCATCAACCCCGACGAACTGACCTAGCTGTACTGAAGCGTCCCGAACTGGAGGTTCGGCGTGGCGCCGCGGGCCGCCCTCTCGCGCCGGGCGCAGGAAGGCGGGCCGCCGTCACCTCACGTCACTGAGAACGTGATCCGTAGCTCGGCGGTGGCTCCGAGCATCACTCGAAGTCGGCCCGACTCGTCGACCGTCGTCGAGGTCGCCCCCGGCTGCGAGACCGTGATGCCGATGGCACCGGGGGGTAGCGCGATGCCTATTGCGACGTCGTCTGCACCGGCCGCCGTCGCTCGGCTGATGTCGAGCGTCGTCGTGTTGCCCCGCCGGCCGACCGTGAGACCGACGCGCCCGAACCGCGTGGGCGAGGGCGGCAGGTGGAGCGCGCCATTCCACCACTCCGCTGGTGCGCCGACCATCACCTCGAGCTCGTCACCGCGCTCGAAGAGCACCAGATGGCGAACGAGCCGGATGAACTCGGCCGAGGCCCAGTTGTGCGGCATGTCGCCACAGATCTGGATGTTACCCGTGCCGGCGAGTGGCTGCTCCTCGCGCCACACCCTCGTGGTCGATGCGTGGTTCGCGAAGGCGTAGAGGTAGTCGATCGCCTTGCCTGGCTGGCCGGTGAACAGCCACGCGTGTGCGGCGAATGAGGCCGCGTATGTCCAGACTGCCTGCCAAGGCAGCCATCCGGTGGTCGCGGGGATTCCCTCTTCACGGTCGCGGGAGGAGAGGAGATGGAGCATGTCGTGCACGACGCCGGACCCGGCGTCGAAGACCTCGCCCGGCCAGATCGCCTGGCACATCGCCCAGGTGGCGGTCTCGGGCTGCATGGCGCGCCACCGGGGCACGAGCCCGTCGGGTATCTCGGCCGAGAACTGGTGGGATCCGCCGCCGGGTGCGACCATCGGCAGGTAGCCGCCATCGACGTCGCTCGAGACGCGGTGCTCGGCGGCGCGGGCGAGGAATGCGTCGCGGAGCGAGGCGAACTCGGCTCCGATCGATTCGGACTCCGCGTCGAAACCGAGCATCGCCGCGCCATCTGCCGCATAGCGGAGCCCGATGAGGATCCACGCGACCGTCGTGTACTCGGCGCGGAGCCCGCCGACGCCGCCGTCGCCGAAGCCCGGCGGTACGAGGCCGTGGAAAGGGTGCGCCGGGTCGAGCGCCTGCGCCTCCTCTCGAAGCGAGCGGAGGTACGCGAGCGCGCGCTGCACGGTGGGCCAGTGCCGTCGCAATCGCTCCACATTGCCGGTGAGCTCGGCCTGCCGGACGATCGTCGAGACAGCGACCGCGGTCTCCTTCAAGTGCGGTTCCGACTCCAGTTGGATGATCGAGCCGTCGGATCGCACGCGTCGGAACATGACGTCGAGCCCGGCGTCGGCGATGTCGTCCCAGCCGAGATAGCGGGCGGTCTCGAGCATGAAGTGACCGTCGACCAGCCAGAGTCCGCGGTAGATGGTCGGCCCGACCTGCAGCACGGGCAGCCCGTGCTCGAGCTCGCGGGCCTGCATGATGTTCCGGGCGCAGGCGACCAGCATGTCCTGCACGCCGGCGTCGGGCACGACCGGCAGCAGCGGGCCGAGGTCGAGCGCATCCCAATAGGCCCGCTGCGCCTCGAGGCGTCCGTCAGCGAATGCGGGGTCGTCCGCGGGCTGCGCGCCGACGGGTTCCGGCGTGTCCAGGGCGATCACGATCGCCCCGGACACGCTCTCACCCGCGCGGAGCAGCACCGGTTCGGTCATTAGCCCGCTGATCGCGCGAAATCCGCGGGCCGACCGACCAACAAGGGCGTGACCGTGCGAGCGCAGCGACCAGGCGGCATTCCCGGCCTCGGCGAAGGGGAGGTCATCGGTCCAGACCGGAGTCGACGGCCATGGCTGGTTGGGCGCCGGGTGCACGACGTGATGTGGGCCGCTTCGTGCGGTGGTGGCGAGCGTGGCTCCCACGAGGCTGCTGTCGATCGTGACGCCGACCAGCGACTCGGCGGCGTCGTCATGCAGAGTGACGCGCCACTGCACCACGTCGGAACGCATCCCCGGTTCGCCGTCGGCAAACGCGACGAGTTCAAGGGTCTGACTGGGGTACTCGATGCGTGTGTGCACGATGGCCCGGCGGGCGGACTCGGTCCACTGCGTGACGCGCTCGGGGCGGTGCGTGGTCTGGACGCCGAACTCAATGATGCGGTCGAAGCGCCATTCGTCGAACGCGGCCGCGTTGTAGTCGTAGAGCAGCGCACCGTCTTCGCGGACGAGGCTTTTCCAGGGGTCGTCGGGGAAGCAAATGAGGGTCCAGACACTGTCTGGCGCCCAGCGGAAGTCTATCGTTCGCGAGTCGTCGCCGCGTTCGGTGGGGAATGTCACAATCTGTGCTCTCTCGTCGGCCGTCTGGCTCCCGCAGCTTGACGGGGGGAAGTGATTCATGCCACCATCTTACCGGTTAGACCGGTCTGACCAGCCATCTCAACGACGAGCAAGGATGAACATGAGGCACAACATCTCCCGTTCCGCACGGCGAATCACCCTCTTCACCGCGGCAACCACAGCAGTGCTCCTCACCGCCGCATGCAGCGGCCCGACCGACGAAGCAGATGACGGCGTGACGACGATCGTGCTCGCCGACGCGGGACTCGGCACCGAGGCTGATGCCACTGCCAAGGCCGTTGAGGCATTCGAATCGGCCAACCCCGACATCGACGTCAAAATCGAATCGCTCTCGACCGACGGCACGCAGTACATGCAGCAGCTGCGCCAGCGTCTGGTTGCCGGCTCCACGACGCCGGACGTGTTCAAGGCTGCAGACATCGAGATCGCGAGCCTCGCCGAGTCGGGTTGGCTCTACGATCTCGATTCGCTCGGTGCCGACCCCGACTCGTTCGTTCCGGGAGCGGTCAAGGCGGGCCAGCCCGACGGCACCACCGTCGCGCTTCCGTGGTTCGCGAACGTCGAGGGCGTCTTCTACCGCACTGACCTCGTGCCAGAGTTCCCCGCGACCCCCGCTGACCTTGTCGCCGCCGCCAAGGCTGGCGCTGCTGCCGACCCTGCCATCGAGTACGGGCTCGCGTTCGAGGGCGCCAAGTACGAGGGTGCCGTCACGGTCTTCAACCTCGTCGCGACGGGCATGGGCGGCGGGCTCGATCTCGACAACATCGCGAGTGATGAGAACGTGGCCGCGCTCGAGTTCCTCCACGATGCGATCTACACCGAGGGCATCTCGCCCGAGGCGGTCAACCAGTGGCACGAGGGCGAGGTGCAGGAGGCGTTCAGCTCCGGCCAGACCGTATTCTCAACCAACTGGCCCTTCGTATTCGGCGCCTCGGCCGACGGTCCCGTCGACGGCAAGATCGGCTTTGCCCCGTTCCCCGGTGGCGGCGGAACCATCGGCTCCGAGATGCTGGGGATCAACGCCAAGTCGGAACAGGCAGAGGCCGCGTGGAAGCTCGTGCAGTACCTCACCTCGGTCGAGGCGCAGCTCGCCCGAGCGGAGGCGACCGGCAACCCGCCTTCGCTCCTCGCCGCCTACAATGACGAGCTCTTCGAGATCGCGCCCTACTTCGCGCAGGTTGCCGCTGTGGCCGAGAACGCGACGAGCCGGCCGTCGACGCCGAAGTACACCGAGATCTCCGCGGAGCTGCAGACCGCGCTCTCGTCGGTGTTCGCGAACCTCGCTGAACCTCGTGCGGCGCTCGAGGAAGCCGCCGAGAAGATCTCGGAGATCAACGGATCGTGAGCACCGTCAGTACCCGCGGCCCGCGAGCCGTTCCCCCATCGCGGGCCGGGGGCCCTCCTCCCCGGCGGCGCACGCATCAGACGCCCAGGCGACGTACGCAGGAGGACTCGGCCCGACGGCTCGGCAACGCCCTCGTCGCGCCGGTGCTCCTGGTGCTCCTCGCCATCACGGCGTACCCGCTCGTCAACAACCTCTGGAACTCGTTCCACCAGGTGATCCTGACCAAGCCGGGAGAAACCCCCTGGGTCGGGATCGACAACTACACCCGGCTCCTCGGGGACCCCGACTTCACCGACTCGCTCACGCGCACGCTCGTGTACACCGTGATCTCCGTCGTACTCCAGATCGGGCTCGGCGTCGTTGTCGCCCTCGTGCTCCACCACGAGTTCCGCGGTCGCGGCTTCGTCCGGGCCGCCGTGCTCATCCCCTGGGCAGTGCCAACCGTCGTGTCGGCGCTGCTCTGGCGGCAGATGTTCGATCCGCGCAACGGTTTCGTGAACTACGTCCTCGGAGCCCTCAACCTTCCCGGCTCGGACATCACCTGGCTCGCTGGCGAGTGGACCGCGTGGGTCGCGATCTTCGTCGCCGACTCGTGGAAGACGGTGCCTTTCGTCGCGATCCTCGTGCTCGCGGGGCTCCAGGTGATCCCGTCCGAGATCTACGAGGCAGGCACCATCGACGGCGCCAACCGTTGGCAGTCGTTCTGGCGGCTCACGGTGCCCCTGCTGAAGCCAGCGCTGCTTACCGCCCTCGTCTTCCGAGTGCTCCAGTCGTTCCTCATCTTCGACGTCATCTTCGCGATGACCGTCGGCGGCCCCGGCGACACGACCGAGACCGTCACCTACCTCAACTGGGAGGCGTTCCTCGTGCGATCCGACTTCGGTGCGGGCGGAGCGACCTCGATCACGATCGTCGTCATCTCGCTTGCCCTCGCCGGCCTGGCGACCCTCGCCATCCGTGTGCGGAAGGAGGACACGCTGTGAATGACAGAGGCATCACCTGGCAACGGATGGGTTTCTGGGTCGTGGTCGCCTTCATCCTCATCGGTTCCCTGTTCCCGTTCTGGTGGATCGTGAAGACCTCATTGCAGTCGAACCAGGAGTTCCAAGCTGGCACCAAGGGACTTCTACCGGAGCAGGTCAGCTTCGACGCGTATGTGCAAGTGCTCTCGGATCCCGACTTCTTACGCCCCGTGCTCAACAGCTTCGTGATCTGCGCGGCTGTGACGGTGATCACGGTCCTCATCGCCTCGCTCGCGGCGTACGGGCTCGCTCGGATGCATGTGCGTCGCCCGTCGGTCATCCTGGGCGTCATCTTGCTGACCGGCTTCTTCCCGGTGCTCGCCATGGTTGGCCCGCTATTCCTCGTCTACCGCTCGCTGAATCTCCTCGACACCTTCCCGGGGCTGATCGCGGCCGACCTGGTGTACACCTTGCCGATCGCGACTTGGCTGCTCTACAACTTCTTCACGCAGATCCCATCGAGCCTCGAGGAAGCCGCTCTCATCGATGGAGCCAGCCGCATGCAGGCGCTGCGCATGATCATCGTGCCGGTCGCCGTGCCCGGCGTATTCACCGCCGCCATTCTGAGCTTCATCCTTGCGTGGAACGACTTCGCCTTCGCGCTGTCGTTCCTTCAGACGCCGGAGAGGTTCACCGCTCCGCTCGCGCTCGTGAACCTCGGCCAGAGCCAGTTCCAGGTCTTCTACAACATCATCGACGCCGCGGTCGTCGTGATCAGTCTCCCCGTCGCCCTGCTCGTGCTTTTCGCACAGCGCCGCATCGTGTCGGGCCTCACCGCAGGGGCGGTGAAATAGCGATGCAGCCGCACACAACCGATTCAGTCGATGTGGTGACGTTCGGCGAGACCATGGCGCTATTTCGTGCGAGTGAGACGAGCGCGCCCAGAGCGGGCTCTGAATTCGTCCTCGGCATCGGCGGCGCCGAAAGCAACGTGGCCATCGCACTCGCGCGCCTCGGGGTCGGAGTGCGCTGGATCGGCCGCGTCGGTGACGACGAGCTCGGCCGCGTGATCGCCCGAGAGCTCCGCGCCGAGCAGATCGATGCTCGCCTCATCCTCGACACCGAGGCCCCAACCGGACTGATGGTCAAGCACCGCTCGACCGGCGGCCACGTCAACGTCACCTATCGGCGCACCGGCAGTGCGGGCTCACGACTGGCCTCATCCGACGTGCTCGCCGCGATTCGAGGCGCGCGGGTGCTCCACCTCACCGGCATCACCCCGGCACTATCGCCGACCGCGCGGGATGCCACCCTCGCGGCCGCGCGTCACGCCCAGTCAGCGGGCATCGAGGTGTCACTCGACCTGAACTACCGGTCAGCCCTGTGGTCTCGCGAGGAAGCGGCCCCGGTACTCAGGCGGCTCATCGCCCTGTCTGATGTCGTGTTCGCAAGTCCCGACGAGGCGGCGATCCTGCTACCCGACGCCATGGACGAAACAGCACTCCTAGAAGGCCTCACAGCCGCCGGCCCAACCGAAGCCGTGTTGAAACTCGGCGAACGCGGCGCACTCGCGACGGCGGACGGCGAGCGGCGGCAGCGCCGTGCGGTCCCGGTCAATGTCATCGACACCGTCGGGGCGGGAGATGCGTTCGTCGCGGCCTACCTCGCAGAACGGCTCACGGGCCTTCCCCTGATCGACCGCCTCGATACCGCCGTCACCGCCGGTGCACTCGCCTGCACCGTCGCCGGCGATTGGGAGGCGGCCCCCACCCGTGCCGACCTGGCACGGATGGCCCGCGCCGATCCGGTCATCCGATGACGGCACACCACGCAATCCCCGTTTCCCCACTTGGCAAGGAGGCCATCATCATGAACACCGCACGCGCACTGCTCGCGGTCACCGCCGCTACGACCATCGCCCTCACCCTCGGTGCGTGTTCCACATCCTCGGGCGGCGACCCCGGCGACGACGACACGCTGAACATCTGGTACGTCAACCCGCTCACCTCGTACCCTGCCTGGGCGGCATCCATGCAGAAGTTCGAGGACGAGGCCACCGAAGGCGGGTACGTGGCGACCGGCGTAGGGCCGAACAAACTCGATACCGCGACGAACGTCAGCCAGATCGAGCAGGCGATCGCCGAAGGCGCTGACGGCATCATCTTCTGCAACACCGACCCTGCCTCGTTCGAGTCATCGATCAAGAAGGCGCACGACGCCGGCATCGTGATGGTGACCATCGGATGCGTCGACGAGGTCTCCGACTACGCCGTCGGCACCGACAACGAGGCGTTCGGCATCGCCTCGGCCGACGCCATCGCCGAAGGCGCGGGAGAGGACGCCGTCGTCGGCATCATCTCGACCGACCGCACCACCCCGAACCAGCTCGCACAGGTGACCGCGTTCGAAGAGTACATCAAGAAGACCTACCCCGACATGAAGGTCGGGGCGTGGGAGTCCGACAACTCCGACACGGCGCTCGCCGCGCAGAAGATCACCGGGATCCTGCAGGCCGACTCCAGCATCAACGCCATCTGGTGCGTGGAAGGCCAGTGCCCCGGCGGTGTGGCGACCGGCCTCACCGAGGCCGGCAAGCAACCGGGCGACGTGTTCGTGCTCGGCATCGACACTGTCGACACAACCATCGGCGCACTCGAGGACGGATGGCTCGGCGCCACCCTGAATCAGTGCTGGTTCGACGCGACCCAGCTCGCGACGAACCTCATCCGCGCCAAGGTCGAAGACCAGCCAAGCGACCAGCAGTTCTGGGGGATCGGCGTCGATGCCGTCACCGCCGACGACCTGCCGTACGACGGCTGCTCCGCCGACCTGATCCCGACCCTGAAATAGGAGGAAGCACAATGGTCACCGCATCGCGCGCGGCGAACCCCGCTGGGACGACACCGCCGCCGGGGCTTCAGATCGTCGACGGGTGGAAGAGCTTCGGGCACGTCGCCGCCCTCCGCGGCGCCACACTCACTGCTCACGCTGGCGAAGTGCTCGCCATCGTCGGCGATAACGGCGCAGGCAAGTCAACACTCCTGAAGGTGCTCGCCGGTGTGCACACGCTCGACACCGGCGCGTTCACCGTGGGCGACCGCCACGTCGAGAAGGGAGACCCGCGCGCGATGCGCGACCTCGGCGTCGCAACGGTCTTCCAGGATCTCGCGATCGTCGAAACCCTCGACATCGCGGCCAACATGTTCGTCGGCCAGCCGATCACGACCTTCGGTGTCTTCGCCAATCGCCGCGCCATGCTCGGCGAGGCGGCCGCGAGCCTTCGGCAGCTCGGCGTGCGAATCCCGAGCGTGCGGGTCGCGGCCGGCGAGCTGTCCGGCGGACAACGCCAGGGCGTCGCCATCGCGAGAGCAGTCAGGCAGAACACCCCCATCATCCTGATGGACGAACCGACAGCGGCGCTCGGGGTGCGCGAGACCGCACAGGTCGGCCGCATCATCCGCGACCTGCGTGAGCAGGGGCGCACCGTGATCATCGTCTGCCACGACCTCGAGTTCATCTTCGAGGTGGCCGACCGCATCCAGGTGCTGCGGCTCGGCCGGACACAGGGCGTGCGCCGCGTGGCCGAGACGAGTCGGTCGGAAATCGTCGCACTCATCACCGGCGCCCAGGGCGCCGACGACGCCGGGGAGGTCGTCGCATGATCCAGCACCCCACCACGGAGCGGCCGGGAGGCCAAGCCCCGCCGCCCACCGATGTCGACTCGGCCGCCACCGAGCTGTCATGGCTGCGTCGACTCGTGATGAGCCCGTCACTGGCGCTCAGCGTCGTCATCGCGCTGTTCGTGCTGTTCGGCCTCACCCAGACCGACCAATTCGCGAACCCGCAAGCGTGGGTAAACATCGTCCGCGTCGCGATCTTCATCGCGATCGCCGCGTCGTTCACGACGATCGTGCTGGTGAGCGGCGGCCTCGACCTCTCAGTCGGCTCGGTGCTCGTCGCGGGCGCGATGACCGCCGCGGCGCTCGCCGAGGCCGGCCTGCCGCCGCTCGTCGCCTTCACCTGCGGCACGCTCCTCGGCGCGGGTGTTGGCCTCGTGAACGGCCTGCTCATCACCTACTTCTCGATTCCCGCGATCATCGTGACGCTCGGATCACTGTTCGCCGTGCGCTCGGCGGTCGTGGCCGCGACGCAGGGCAACCCGATCGGACCGCTGCCTGCCGACTTCCAGGCCATCGGGCAGGGCGTCGTGCTGGGCATCCCGGTGCCCATCCTCATTGCGCTCGTCGTCGTGATCATCGCGCACGTGCTGCTCAGCCAGAGCACCTACGGCTGGTCGGTGCGCGCGATAGGCGGCAACCGTGAGGCGGCGCGGAACGCCGGAATCAACGTGCGCCGTGTGTCGATCTCGGTGTACGTACTGAGCGGGGCATCCGCCGCGTTCACCGGAGCGCTGCTCGCGGCGCGTCTCGGCTCCGGATCGCCGACCCTCGGACAGGGCTTCGAACTGCAAGTCATCGCCGCGGCAATCATCGGCGGCACGAGCATCGCCGGGTCCATCGGTACCGTGCCGGGCGCCGTGCTCGGGGCGCTGCTGCTCAGCGTGCTTTCCAACGGGCTCGTGCTCTTGAAGGTCGACCCGACGTGGCAGGACTTCATCACGGGTGTCGTGCTCGTGGCCGCCGCCGGTCTCGACATGTTCCGTCGCCGGCAGATGTTCCGGATGTCAGCCAAACGCGCCTCCCGCGCCGACCGAACCGCATAGGAGATGCACATGACCACTCTGGCAAGCTTCAGCGCGCCACGCGCGGGAGCAGCAGCTCCTGCCGCGCGGATCACTGCGATCGAGACGATCCGCACGTCCATCCAGCCCAACGTCACGATCGTGGCGGTCACCGACGAGGACGGCCGGGTCGGACTTGGCGAAACGTTCTACGGCTCAACGAGCGTCGAGACCTACGTGCACGACGTCGCCGCGCCGGTGCTCGCGGCACACCCTTCGGCAGCACCCGCCGAGGCCGCCAGAGCACTGGCTGGATACGTCGGCTACTCAGGTTCGGGCGCCGAGGCGCGCGGCAATTCTGCGATCGACATCGCTCTCTGGGACCTGCTCGCCAAGCGGGCCGGGCTTCCGTTGCGCGAACTCCTCGGAGGCCCCGCGCAGCAAAGCATCCCGGTCTACAACACCTGCGCCGGCAACCAATATGTGAACGCCGAATCACGGCAGTCGTCCTCCAACTGGGGGATCGGCATCGGGGCACCGGATGCAGAGTACGAGGATCTCTGGGCGTTCCTGCACGAGCCGGGACGGCTCGCCGAGGAGCTCGTCGGCGCCGGGTTCCCAGGGATGAAGGTGTGGCCATTCGACCTCGCGGCCGAGGCGAGCCGTGGCGACCACCGCACCGACCTGCGCGACGGACTACGAGTGCTCGACGCCATCCGCGAGGCAGTCGGCGACAACATCGAGCTCTACCTCGAACTGCACTCGCTGTGGAACTTGCCCGGTGCCGAGCGACTCTTCCGCGAGCTCGAGCGGTTCGACCTCACCTGGGCCGAGGATCCGATCCGAGCCGACCGCACCGAGGCGCTCGCGCGGTTGGCCGCGGGCACCGGTGTGCCAATTGCCATCGGTGAGAACGTCGGTGCCGGGGCGAACGCTTACCGCCCTCTGCTCGAACAGCGCGCCATCGACATCGCGATCGTCGACCTCGGGTGGAGCGGCGGGATCACAACGGGGCTGAAGGTCGCGGCGCTCGCAGAGCAGCACGGGGTTCCTGTCGCACCACACGACTGCACAGGGCCTATCTCACTTGCAACCGCGGTGCACTTCGTCACCGCGATCGATCACGGATTCGTGCAAGAGGTCGCGCGCTCGTTCTACCACGGCTGGTACCGCGACATCGCCGACGGCCTCCCCGAGATCATCGATGGCCGGATCACGCCTGCAGCGGCACCAGGCCACGGCGTGACCCTCACCGACGCGTTCCTGGATCATCCAGGCACCAGCCGTCGGCGAACGGAACTCTGACATGGGCACCGGGATGATGCGAGCGGTCCGACTGCACGGGACGGGCGATGTGCGTGTCGACACGATCTCCAGGCCGGTCGCCCCTGCACCCGGCGAGGTGATCCTCGAAGTGCTCGCCGCGGGAGTGTGCGGTACCGACCTTGAGGACTGGCAATCCGGGCCGCGAGGCGACGTGCAATTGCCGCTGACCATGGGACATGAAATCTGCGGTGTCGTAACAGAGATCGGGGAGGACGTCGAGCTCGAGGTGGGCGATCATGTCGTGGTGGAGGTAAATCTCCCCTGCCACAGTTGCGGGTGGTGCGCGCGGGGGGAATCCGCGCTCTGCCCGTTCCTTATCGCGCTCGGGCTGCAAGCCGACGGCGGTATGGCGGAGGCGGTGCGGGTGCCAGCGAGTGCATGTGTGGTGATCCCAACAACTCTCGCACCCGAGATGGCCGTGTTCGCGGAGCCGCTCGCGGTAGCCGTGCACGCCGTACGACGAACCGACCCAATGCCCGAGCAGAGCGCAGTCATCATCGGTGGTGGTCCGCTCGGACTCCTCGTCGCCGCGGTACTCCGAGTTCGCGGGCTAAGGCCGCTCCTCGTTGAGCCTGACCCGCGGCGGCTGCGGGTGGCGGCCGCGTTCGGCATCGACGCGGTTGAGCCTCCGGCTTCGATGGCCCTCCGGCACGGCACATGGGGGCACGACTTCGCGTACGTCGCGACCGGCGCATCCGAGGGCGTGTTGCTCGCGCGCCGCCTCGCTCGGCGCGGCGGCACGATCGTGCTGCTCGGAGTCGGCTCGGAGCCCATCCCACTCACAAGCAGCGAACTCCTCGATTCCGCCCAAGTCATCGTCCCCGTGCTCTCGCACGCCCTCCGCGACGTACGCGACGCCGTCGAACTCCTCAGCTTCCTCCAAGTCGATCCGACGCCGTTGCTCTCCCGACGCGCGTCACTGAACGAGGCGCCGATCGTGTTCGAACAGCTCGCCGGCAATCCCGGCCACACCATGAAATGCATCTTCATCATCGACGGAACGGAAAGATGATGGATCAGCTCGAAGCCCTGTCCCAGCCCGGCATCGTGCCGGTCGTTGTGCTGAATCGTGCCAAGGATGCCGTCCCCCTCGTGGACGCGCTCGTCCAAGGTGGCATCCGTTGCGTGGAGATAACGCTGCGGACCAGCGCGGCGGAGGCGGCCATCGCCGCCGTCGCCGATCGCACCGACGTCCTCGTTGGCGCCGGCACGGTGGCCTCAGCCGAGGACGTGCGGCGCGCAGCCGGGGCGGGCGCTCGTTTCCTCGTGAGCCCCGGTCTCACGCCGGAGGTGGCATCGGCAGCGCAACGCGAGGGACTGCCTCTCCTGCCCGGCGTGGCGACCGCCTCGGAGGTGCAGCTCGCCCGCGAGGATGGCTTCACTCATCTCAAGCTCTTCCCCGCCGCCGTCGTAGGCGGGCTCCGGCTCATCGACGCGCTCACCGGCCCATTCCCCGACATCCACTACATGCCGAGCGGCGGCGTCACCGAAGCACTCGCACCCGCCTACCTCGGACATCCGCAAGTGTTCGCCGTCGCCGGCTCGTGGATGGTGCCCGCCGACGCCCTCAAACGCCGGGATTGGGACAACGTGGTGCGGCTCTCATCGCAGACGGTCGCGCGACTCGCCGAACATTGACGTCCCCCGTGCCTCCACCACTCAGCGGGACGTGACCGATCATCACCCTCGCCTGTGTGTAGGAATTTGCCATGTTCCGTGGAATCACGGCCCTCGATCTGATGACAAATGCCATGGAATCCTGTAGGTTCCTCGCCATGTCCGCCCGGGACCTACATCTTCTCGAGTGTAGGTTCCGCGCCGAAGCGACAGTTTCCGCGGATAGTTGGCAGACGGTGGCAACCCATGGCGATCGGTGCGGCATTGCGGCTGGATCATCTCGAAGAGCGACGCTGGGGACGTCGGCAATACTGAACGCATGGAGTATGTGTCCAGGGTGCCCGGTCCGCCGCTGGACGGGCTGATCGACGACCTCTACTACCTGGAGGGCACTCCGCCATACTCCCGGTTGATGTTGCCGGCGGCTCCCGCGCCTTTGCTCATCGTCAACCTTGGGGCGCCGTTTCTCATCCGCGCAGGGACCGACGGAGAAGCCGTGCAATACAGTGACGGCTGCGCGGTCGCTACGCCCACCCGTGCGTGGGAGTTCGGCTACCCGACCCCGACCCGGTCCGTGGGCGTCCACTTCAAGCCGTGGGGGCTGGCACCGTTCCTTCCGATGCCCGCGGCCGAGTTGTGCGACCGACCGGCGACGGTGGAGCAGATCTGGGGCCAGCCCGCTACCGCTGAGTTGCGACGTCAACTGACCTTGGCGGATGCACCGCAGGAAATGCTGATGCTGCTCGAGGAGGAACTGGTGCGGCGGCTGCGCGCGATCGACGGCCTGGACATCGTTCGATATATGAGCAACGCCATTGCGGAGACCGGTGGAGCGGTGCCGATCAGTGACCTCGGCGTGGCAGCCCGCGCCAGCAGCACGTACTTGGCGAAGCGGTTCAAGGACGTCGTCGGCGTCACGCCGAAGCGGCTGGCGCGCAGTTACCGATTCACCGTCACCGTGTTGGCGATCGACGTAGCCGCACCTGTCGACTGGGGTGACGTTGCCGCCGGCGCAGGCTACTACGACCAGGCGCACTTCGTCCACGAGTTCCGGGAGTACACCGGGCTCACGCCGACCCGGTATGTCGAAGTCCGGCGACGCTTCCTGCGTGAGCATCCCGACCATGCGCTGGAGGGCTGGCCGCTGCCGGCCGATTGATTTCTTACAAGAGCGACCTCTCACGGCGTACGAGACTTGGGACTCCAAGCAGAGGAGGATCCCATGGGGAAAGTGGTCATGAATGCGTCGGTCTCGGTGGATGGCTTCATTGCGGCGGAGAACGACGATCCCGGTCCACTGGTCGAGTGGTTGGTCAGCGGTGACGTGCCCCTGGACGACAGTGGCGTATTGAACGTGTCGCAAGCGTCGCACGACCATATCCGGCCGTGC
>Ga0299914_10001786_pt1 | contig 14489 bp, 7 predicted proteins | sample RVTome_10_FD_201361 | JGI IMG/M metagenome (GOLD analysis project Ga0299914, IMG submission 201361) | Soil microbial communities from uranium-contaminated site in the Upper Colorado River Basin, Wyoming, United States - RVT153D57 (version 2) ...
GGGCACCGACCTCGAAGGCGTGAACGTCGAACGGCGTCACGGTGCGGTTGGCCACGAACTCGCCGTCGGGCGCCGGCGAGTTGCGCAACTGGTCGAGAATCGGGGCCTCGAACCCCTCGTTGTAGCTGGAGTAGACGGCAACGTCCTGTGTCAGCCGGAACGTGACGCCAAGGCGCGGCGAGAGCTGTTCGTACACGATGTCAGAGCGGCCGTCCTGCGGACGGATCAGATTCTCGGTGGAGAACGTGATGTGGTCGTACCGCAAGCCGGCCGTGGCGGAGACGCGTCCGCCGAGCGCGACATCGACCAGGGCAAAGGGGCCCAGGGTCGTGGCGGACTCCTCGACTTCGGACAACGACCGGCCAGCGAGCGGGGTGTTGCCGCGGCCGAAGCCCCCCGTCGTGATCGGGGTGTTCTGATAGTCGATACCCGTGGTCACGCGGACCGGCGTGCCGAACACCGCGGGGACCACGATGCGCCCCGACGCACCGCGGTTCACGAAATGCTGGTTCACGCGGAGCGTTTCGATGTTCAAGTAGGCGACGCCTCTCGGCGTGTAGTAGCCCGTGGCTTCGACCTGGGCGGCTGTGAAATCGCGGCGGTACGTGCCGCCGAAGCGGAACTCGTCGAGCGCCAGTGAGGTCCCGCCGAACGCCATGGCCACCGGATTGGCCTGGCGGGGGTCCGTTGCCATTTCGCCGGACGTCAGCTCTCCAGGCAAGCGCTGTGTCGAGTTGTCATAGGCCGTGACCAGCGAGAGTGTCGAACGATCGTCGATCGTCACTCCGAGCTTGCCCGAGAAGCCGGCGTCGTCCTGGCTGGAATTCTCGCGGAAGCCGTCCAGCGCGGTCTTGAACGCGGTCGCGAAATAATTGACGCGCTGGTTGCTGCCCTGGCCGCCGCCCCCGACGTGCGTGCGCGAAAAGCCATAGGAACCCAGGACCTGGCTGACGGCGAACGCCGGTCGCGGCCCTCCGGACTCTGTCGTGATGCTCACCACTCCGCCCGCCTGATTGCCGTACAGCGCCGACGAGGGTCCCCGCAGCACCTCGATGCGCTCGGCAGCCGAGAGGTCGATGTTGATGAAGTCCTGAGCGGATCCACCGGCGTTGTTTTTCGGAATGCCGTCGATGAAGAGCCGCACGCCCCGGGCGCCATCCGCGGCCGTGGCGCCAGCGCCCCGGATCGAGATGGTCACGCGTGACGAACCGCCCAGCTGGTCGCGCAGCAACGCACCCGGTACGCGTCGCACGGACTCTTCGAGGCTGGAGCCGCGCTGCATGTGTTGGATGGCCTCCTTTCCGAGCAGGGTTACGGCAGCCGGCACCTCGGCGAGCTCCGTTTCTCGGCGGGTCCCCGCCACGACGACGGTCTCGAGGTAGCCGACGTCATCAGCCGAAGAGACGGTTGGCGCGGCTGGCGTCGTCGCGACCGCTGGCGCCGCAACCGATGCCGTCGCTGCGCGCCGTTCCAACTCCGCAAGGTACTGCGCGAGGCGCGCGCGCTCCTCATCGAGTGCGCGCAGACGAGCCCGCACGACCTCGATCTCTCCGCTGGGGGCCTGAAATGCCGATGATTGCGCCGCAGCGTGCGACGTCGTGGTCAGCGAGGCGACGAGGAGCCAACCAGTCCACATAAGGGACTCCTCTCAGATGTACGCGTGGCGAACCGTGATTATCCGCGCATTGCCCAGTACTCGTCTATCGCAACGTATCGCGGAGCTCAGCAGGGCACGAAACGTCGTGGGTCGAATGTTCCCGCGATTGAAGGAAGTCGTGCCGTCCGCCGGCCTAAGAGATTGCCCATCAGAAGCTCCATCCGAGGGTGAACGACACGCCGAGGTTGCTGCGCTCGCCATCGCCGGGGGGATCGCTGTCAAAGCTCTCGAACACATTCACACTCCAGTACATGTTCCAGAACATGTCTCTGCGCAGTTGTGCGTCGAGCTCCAGGCGCGCTCGTTGCCGTTCGAGACTGATAAATGTAGTCGCCGCTACCGAGGAGTCCGTCGCCCATGTGCGGGCGAAATAGTCCCAGTCGACTCCGGCGAAGAGTTCGGCCGAGCGATCGGTCCCAACCCCGTGGCCGTACCTCTCGCTGTCATAGTCGAGCCCCCCTTCCACCGCCAGCCGCATCCGGGTCGACTGAATCAGCTTTCGCCCGATACCGCCCCCGGCGACCACTCGCCAGTCGAGATCCAGCTCGCCGTCCTCCTGTACGGCGACCTTCGCCACCGCGAACCAGCGCCGTGGCAGGAGCCGACGCACGTCGAGCTCGAGGTCGTTCCGCGTCAGGGCCTCTGCCGCGTCCTGCTTCTGCAGCCAGGAGGCGAAGGTCATTTCCGTTTCGTACGAACGCGTGCGATTCGCGACGGCTGCATCGAGTGTGTAGGTCTTCGAGTCGTTAGCCGTCGTAATGCTCGCCCCGAAATCGACGGACCCCGTCGTTCGTGCCCGAACGCTGGCGCTGATCGGGGTCATGCGGATCACCGACTTCATGTCGATCGATGGCGTGGGTCCTGATGCGGTCTGCACGATCAGCTGACGATCTGCGGGAGAGCTGATCGTTCCGGAGTAGCGCTCGCCCGACGACACTTCCACGTCGAGGATCTCCGTGCTGGTGAGCGTGACGACCTGGGTCCAGGCGATCGATACCGTTCCTGCCGCGGCGGTGCGAAAGGAGAGCTCGCCGCGATCGAGTCCACTGACGGTACCGGTGATTCGGTCGCCGTTGCTTACCTGCACGACGTCAGCGCGCTGCGACTGAACGATCGTCGGCGCCGCAACCGTGAGGAGAACGATCAACCAGACACGCTTGGCTTTCGTCGACATCATGGTGACGGGCGCACTGCGAACGGCGTACCGCGCGCCGCGATCCTCCCGTTCCACAGCATCCGGGCCCGGCGCAGCGCTGTACGCACTGCGCACGCGACCGCACGGCGCGGAGGCGTCCGCGACCGGCGTGGGTTCGTGTCCGACTGCTCACCTTGCTGGCAGACGTGAGGTGTCAAGCTGCGGCCGGAAAGCAGGCTTTCGCCTCGCGGATGAACAGCGCGCGAATCTTGTCCCAGAAGTTGCCGCCAAGAATGAATACACTCGCGACGAGCAGCAGATCGACAGCGAGCGAATAACGAATGCCGGGCGCCGCAGAACCCGGATGGAACAAACCATACGGTTCAAGGAAGCTGAAGAGCATCGCGCCGACAAACATCACGATGCCGACGCGATGGCGCGCGGGACTGACTTCGGCTGCCGGCTTCAGGTAGCCGAACACCAGCTTCTTCAGGTACGCGAACCCGGGCTTGCCCAGGATTGCGATTGCCGCGATCACGCCGATCTTCGGGCCTACGAACAGTACGATCGCGGCGATGGACGAGGGCAGCGGGCTCGCGCGAACGATCGAAAGGGCGGCGAGCGTCGCGATCCATCCGATCGCGAACATACCGGCACCCGCGACGAGTCGGCTGCGGGGCGGCGCTGGAGCGTCCTCTCCAATCACGATCGACTCCATCCGCGCGACCGTCGCAACCATCGCGGCGCTGCGGGTTCGGATGGCAACGCGGGCGCCCCGATCGTCATGACGAGCCGCGCCCCCGCAGTTTCGCCCTGGTGGCGGCTCGTCGCTGCTCTTCCTCGGACACCAGCCGAAACGCGATGTAATACTTGTTGATGCTGCTCACGTAAGAGACCGTCTCCCGACCGATACGCTCGGACGCGATCCGCTCCACGTGCCCGAACCAGACGTTCGGATCGAGGCCCCTCCGCGCGGCTTCGCGCCGCAGCTGGCGAATGCGTGAAGGGCCGGCGTTGTACGAGGCGAGCGTGAAGAACCCCCGGTTCAAATCGTCGAGCGGCTCGTTGCCAAGGTATACGTCCATGAGCCGCCGCGTGTATTTGATACCGGCGTGGATGTTCGGCTCGACCTGCCGGATGTCGCCGACATCCAACGATCTGCCGGTCGCCGGCATGATTTGCATGATGCCGATGGCCCCCACCCGGCTCCTGACGTTTTGATTCAGCCGTGATTCCTGATACCCCTTCGCCATCATCAGCAGGTAATCGAGCGAGTACTGGTCGCCGTACTTGCGGAACACGTCCTTGAGCGCCAGGAACTGCTGCCGGCCCTCGCCGGTCGTCGCGCGTCGCACAATCCGGGTATCTCGGAGATAGCGTCTGGCGATGACGTTGCCGAACTCGGTCCCCAGCGCATAGCGGCGGATGAACTGGTTGACCTCCGCTTCGAGTCGCGGACTGTCCTTCCGAAACGCTATGGCCAGCTCGCCGCTGGTCCTGAGCGTCGCGCTCTTGTGAACCTGCATGTCCGTGAAGATCTGCGACCAGAACTCCGTGAGATAGTCGTCGACCACGGTCCGGTCGATCAGGCCGGCATTCACCATTTCGAGCAGATCGTCGTCCTCGAGATTCTCCGGCGCGTCCAGGATGGCAACCGGCAGCCGCCCGTCGTGCTCGAGCTGCAGGTTGAGCGCGCGCAGACTCTCGGCGTAGCTGCTCGATCGTCTGACGAAGACTTCGTGTCCCGACAGTTCCTCGGCACTCTTCACTGCGGCTACACCCGGCGCCGTGACGACCACCTCGCTGACATTTCGTCGGTACGGCGTCGAGAAATCGACGCGCTGTTGCCGGTCCATGGTGATCGTCTTCTGCGCCGCCACGGCGTCGATCTGTCCTGCCGTGAGGGCGCGCAGGAGCAACTCGCGCCGCATCGGGACGACGACCACGTGGATGCGAAGATTGCGCGTCTTGCGTGCCACGTTGAGCTGCTCTTCGAATCGCTGCAGATATGCGAACGTCACGCCTCGCTGGCTTCCCCGGTCGACGAAATAGTGGGTGCGGTTGAACGTGACGCCGACGCGGATCATGCGGCGCGCCTCCATCCCGTCGAGATCGCCCGTAAACGGCATCCCGATCATCGTCCGCAGCGCTTCGGGCAAAGCGGATTCGTGCGCCAGAGGCGGCAGAGGATCGCTGTCAGCCGCGACGCCGGTGGTGCCAGCCGCTGGCGTCTGCGTTCGCTGGGCCGATGCATTCGGCCCCACTCCGGCTGCGGCGGGAACGCTCGACGATTGGGATCCGGCCTCCGCGCAGCAGGACAGCAGCAACGTCAGCCCGACGCATCGGCTCGGCGTAACAAACGACCTCATCACCGCGAGCCTCCAACGTCCACGTGACAACAATGACAGATTCGCGTTCCGCGCAATTTCGCGTGTCGGGCCACGACCCGTCGTGGATAGACCGACACTCTGTGTCGCGGTCTTCGAATCCGCGACCCCTTCGACCACCACCGCAATAGTTGTTCCGGTGTGAAGCATGGCGATGATGGCCTGGCCGTGTTGTGGATCGGGCCTGGCAGTGTTCTGGAATATGAAGCACGCCCACGTCGCTCTCGATCGCGAGCCGGCCGGTCTCTCCAACATGGGTGTCGGTGACACTGGCGCTCGGCCACGGGTACTGACATCACCGCGTCGCATCTGGGACATGCGCCGCGGTGATGCCGACGACAACCGTACGAGTCCATACGGACGTGGCTGGCGCCGCGTGGTGATCGCCACTGCCCTCGAGTCCAACTACCTCACAGCGTCGATCGCGTTTGTCGCGCTCATCGTCGTACCGGCACTCCTGGTGGGTCTTGCGCCGCCGCTGCTCCTCACGTACGGCCGCCAGAGGCTCGACGCAGCGACCGCCGGCCACCCGTTCGCCGCCGTGTTCTCGCTGGCTTTGCTACTGGCCGTGGCTCTTTGGGTCGGCAGGCCCCTCCTCGCGCTGGCAATCGAGAACCTCTGGCACCTGCATTACACGCTCGTCTTTCCGCTGTTCGTCGGCCTTCGCGAGACCATCAGTGCGCTGCTCGAACGGCTGCCCGGACAGATCAGCGCGTCGGCACTGCTCGACCGACGACGCCGCGTCGGGACGGGGCTCGCTGCGATGCTGCTGGCGGGCGGCGGGCTGCTCCTGACCTGGGGCGTCGGAGTCGTCGCCAACCCCGGGCTGGCCGACGTGGTGATGCAACCGTGGGCGGTGGCCCAGGCCGGCCTGAGCAATGCCGCTGTGTTCCTCGGCCTGTCGACCACCGCGGCCAGCCTGCATTGGTTGTGGCGCGAGGCGGCCTCGCTGCGTCCGCTGCGCGACTGGTCGCCGGGGCCGGCAGCCGGTCAGCAGACGATCGTACGAGTGGCGCATCTGTCGGATCTGCACCTGGTTGGCGAGCGCTACGGCTACCGCATGGAATGCGGCACGCATGGCCCGCGAGGGAACCGCAGCCTCCGCCACGCGCTCCGCAAGCTCCGGGCGATTCACGCGTCGAGGCCATTCGATCGCGTGCTCGTCACCGGCGATGTCACCGACGCCGGGACACGGGCCGAATGGGTGGAGTTCCTCGATCTGCTCCGGTGCTATCCAGACCTGCGATCGCGAGTTTTGTTCGTGCCCGGCAACCACGACGTCAACATCGTCGATCGCACCAACACCGGACGGTTCGACATACCCTGGAGCGTCAGCCACGCGCTCCGGCGGCTCAGGTTCGTGGTCGCGCTCGATGCCGTTCAGGGCGAGGGCGTCCATGTCATCGACAACAAGTCCGGCGCCATCGGGCCCTCGCTCAGGGACTATCTGCAGGAAGGCGAGCGACCGGAGCGACTGCGTGGACTCGTCAAACGGGGCACGTGGCGAGGCAGATGGGAGCTGGCCAGGGTGTGGGACGACGTCTTCCCACTGGTCGCTCCGGCTGCGGAGCCGGGAGGGTGCGGAGCGATCCTCCTCGATTCGAACGCCCGCAGCCACTTTTCTGCAACCAACGCCATCGGGGTCATTGGCCGTTTGCAGCTGAAGAAGCTGAAGACCATCCTGAACGCGTTTCCCCATCGCCCGTGGCTCATTCTGCTCCACCATCACGTCGTCGAGTATCCCGTCGGTTCGGTCAAGCTGGGCGATCGCATCGCGCTGTCGCTGATGAATGCTCCCGACGTTCTGTCCGCGATCGCGCGCCACGCCTCGCGCGTCGTGATCTTCCACGGCCATCGCCACCACGATTGGATAGGGACCAGCGGCGGCGTCGTGCTGTGTTCGGCCCCGTCGGTGGCGCTCGGCTCCGTGGGTCCAGACCTGTACCGCGGCAGCTTTCACGTCAACGAGCTTGCGCTGACTGGCGGCGGAGGCATGCGGCTGATGTCATCGGAATGCGTGCGAATTTCGTGACATCCCGACCACGAGCGTCACAAATGACGATCTCGCGACATATCGTGACCGACTCAGTGCAATGCCGCGGTACGGACGTAATCCACGGTCGGTCACGTCTTGAATACCGGCGAGCTGGCAAGGCGAGCAAGTTGCAGCCAATGGCGAAATACACGACGCAGCGCGTCGCGATCTCCTTCCCGTGACGGCCGGGAGTGCGGCAGGAACGAGGTTTGCCTCTTAGAGAGTCATCCAATCCCTTTCTCGGGTTGGAGCCGAACCAGGATTGCACTTACGGAGTACACGCTGATGACTGCTATTCGCCGAAACGCGTTGACCGCGGGACTCGTCGTCGCCTGCTTTCTGAGAGCGGGCCCTCACGCGCAGGAGCAGCCATCAGGCGTGCTCTTCGAGAATGTTCGCATCTTCAATGGCACAAGCGGTCAGCTGTCGGGGCCGTCCCATGTTCTTGTGGTGGGCAACGTCATCAAGGCGATCTCGAGCGCGCCTATTGTCGACCCGTCCGGCATGACAGTGGTGAGAATCAGCGGCAACGGGCGCACGCTGATGCCCGGCTTGAGCGACATGCACTGGCACACGATGCTGGCGCGGCCGTCGATCCCGGTCATGATGTCGGCTGAAGACGGTTACATCAACCTCTTGGCCGGCGCCGAGGCGACCGACACGCTGATGCGCGGCTTCACGACCGTGCGCGACGTGGGAGGGAACAGCTTCAGCCTCAAGCGCGCGATCGATGAAGGCGTCGTCTCCGGTCCACGGATCTATCCCTCTGGCGCGGTGATCTCCGTGACCAGCGGCCACGGCGACTTCCGGATGCCTTTCGAAGTGCCGCGCACGAGCGACAGACTTACGCGCACCGAACAGGTCGGCCATTCCAAGATCGCCGACAGCCCGGACGAAGTCCGTACGCGGGTGCGCGAACAACTGATGCTCGGCGCCTCGCAGATCAAGCTCACCGCCGGCGGCGGAGTATCTTCACCCAATAGCCCGCTCGACGTCATGACCTTCACCGCGGAGGAACTCCGTGCCGCGGTTGAAGCCGCCCAGAACTGGGGAACGTACGTCACCGCGCATGCTTTCACCCCCCCAGCTATCGAGCGGTCGGTTGCCAACGGCGTCCGCTGTATCGAACACGCGCTTCTGATGGACGAAACGACCGCGCGACTCATGTCCGAGAAGGGTATCTGGTTGAGCATTCAGCCGATCCCCAAAGAGTTGGGCAACGCGTTCCCGCCCGGGTCGGTCGAGCGAGCCAAGTTCGACGAGGTCCTTGCCGGCATGGACCAGGCTTATAAGCTGGCCAAGAAGTACAAGCTCAAGACGGCATGGGGTACCGATGTCCTGTTCTCCCAGGAGCTCGCGCAGCGCAGCGGCGAGATCCTGGCGTCGCTCGCCCGCTGGTACACGCCGGCAGAAGTGCTGAAGATGGCCACCGCCGACAACGCGCAGCTGCTCGCCCTCTCAGGGCTGCGCAACCCCTACCCGGGAAAGCTGGGCGTCGTCGAGGAGGGAGCCCTCGCCGATCTGCTCCTCGTCGACGGCAACCCGCTGGAGAATCTCAAACTCATCGAAGACCCCGGGAGGAACTTCGTGGTCATCATGAAAGACGGCAAGATTTACAAGAACTCCCTGCGACCCACGTTAACGAGCTCGCGCTGACGCGAGGCTCGATCGATCGGCGGCGGCACGTGCCAGCAGTTCAGGTCAAGGATGTGACGGCAGAGATCGCGGGGGCGAATTGGGCCAGTGATCCGATCGTCACGTCCGTACTCGGTGGATTACTTGGGGGAGTGGCGGGTGCTTCAACCGCCGTACTGGTGACCGACCTGATCAAGCGGTTTCTTGCGGTCGTGTCGAGCCAGGACATCTCGGGGCTGATCGGCCTGCCGCTCGTCGGCCTCGCACTCGCCGTGCTGATTTTGCAAGGCTATCACCACGGCGAGGCCCTCCAGACAATCGCCCCGGCGACGGTCCACCGGCGTATACGCGGACCGTGGGGGCTGAACTGGAGGGATCCCCGTGACGTCATTCGCGCGGACCTTACCGCCGATGTGCTGGCAACCGCGGGGGAAGAAGAGCGTTTTCCGTGGCGGCTGGCGCCGGTCCGTGCGCTCGCTATCGTGGCGACGGTCGGTCTCGGCGCGCCGATGGGGACGGAATCTCCCGCGGCGCACCTCGGTGTTGCTACCGGAGCCTGGCTCGCCGATCGCCGTCGCTGGTGCCGCCGATTCATCAGGCCGGCCGCCGTGGGTGGTGGCGCTGCCGGCGTGTCCGCATTGGTGGGGATTCCGCTCGTCGGCACCGCGTTCATCCTGGAGCTCGGTCGACGGCGCAGCATTCCCCTCAGCGCGGAGCGCGTGATGGCCGCTTTCATGGGCGGGCTCGTCGGCTGGGCGATCAACGCCACGTTCGACCTGGAGTTGATCCGCTTGAACGTGCCCGAGATCGGGCCCGGTAATCTCCTCGACGCGCTCGTCACGGCGTTGGTTGCCGGAGCGACCGCCGGAGCCATCGCGTCGGTCACGGGTGTCGCGATCTACTGGGCGCGAGGGTGGCAGCGCTTCCCGATCTTCCGACTGGCAGTTGGGGGTCTCGCGATGATGGCCGCATCGATTGCGATCGCGGTCGTCGCCAATCCGTCGGCCGCCGTTGGTCCCGGCGCTGGCGCCGCGGCCTGGGCCGCGACCACCAATGCCGGGATGATCACCCTGCTCGCCGTCGCGTTGCTGCGCGCCGCAGCGACAACGGCCGCCGTGGCGGCCGGAGGATGCGGCGGCGTGTTCGTCCCATTCCTCGCCATCGGGGACATCGCGGGGCGGGCGTTCGCGCCGGCATTCGGCGTGCCGGGCGATCTCGCCGGGGCTGCCGGAGCGGCGGGCGGCATAGCCGGCGGCTACCGCCTGCCGTTCACGGCGGCGATGCTGGTGCTCGGCCTCGGCGGTCCGTACTCGGCGACGCTCACCTGCTTGGCCACGGTGGGCGTCGCGACAGCTGCGGGAACGAGTGCTGCTCTCGTGCTCGATCGCCTCTCCAGCCGCATTTCTCGCTAGCTGCATGGACGGCGGGACGACCGCGGAGCCCGACACGAGTCGCCCGGGCTCGCACGGCGCGTCGGCGGAATCCCGCGGCGACGTTGACGCACTCCGCGCGAGCCACGCACCTCTCGAGCCTGCATTCCACGACAGTTCGCGAGCGCAGCCACGCGCACCCGTGGTTCATCAGCCAGCGCCCTCGTGAGGGAATTCGACGGGCACGCCGGCCGCTGGTACATCACCTGGCTGGTGGATTGCACTGGACAGCGTCGCGATCGAATCATCCGCCACGGCGGAGAACGATTGCTCACAGCCATGTTGCACAGAGGAGGTTCCGATGCCGGCAGTTCTAGCGGAGAAAATGAAGGATGCGATCGTCGCGATCATCAGGGGTAAGGGTGAGATCGTGAACGCCGTCACCGAGACGGTGAGCGATACCCTCACGACGGCTCTGAAAGGCACTGGATCGATCGGCAACGCGCTGACGGGCGCCGTGGCCGACGTGGCCTCCGGCGTGATCGAGGGTACTTCGCAAGTCGGCGGCGATCTCGGAGAAGCAGCCAGGGGCGCTGTCGTCGGTGTTCTTCGCGGCACGAAACAGGTCGGGGCCGAGGCGTTTGACACGATTGGCTCTACGGTCCAGAACCTGGTGAAGGCGACGGTGGAGGTCGGCGGCGACGTCGGGTCGGCGGCGCGGCAAGCACTCGAGGGGGCAATCGAAGGCGCCCACAGCATTGGTCTCAAGGGGGTTGATGCGGTCGCCGCCGCGGCGGCCGGTGCGATCCAGGGCCTCGGAGATGTTGGGAAGACCGCTACGACGACGACGGCCGGCGTGGCTCGCGAACTGGTTCAAGGAGCATTCAACGCTGGCGGTGATCTTGGCTCCGCAGCCAAGGGCGCGATGCTCGGCATTCTTCGTGGAACCACCGAGCTGACCGGGCAGGCGGCCGACACGATCGGCGCGACGGCCGGAAGTCTGGTCAAAGCCACGGCCGACGTCGGCGGCGACGTTGGTCGAATTGCCAAGGTCGCCGTCGAGGGGGCAATCCAGGGCGCGAAGGAAATCGGCGTCGATGCTGCGCAGGCGGCGTCGGCCGCTGCCGGCGGCGCACTCAGGGCAGCCGGCGATGTCAGCACCACGGCTGTCGAACAGGTGGAGAGAGCGGCGACGGGCGTGATCTCCGGCGTGAAAGTCGTGGTGGCAACACCATTCCGCGGGTAGGAGAACTTCGGAGGATGCTCCGCGAATACGCGGCGCGTCCTCCGGGGAACCGCTCTGCGCCTGTCGTGAAGGCGTTTCTTGCTCCACAGCTTCGCGACTCCGGCTGCATCATGACGACACCTCCTGATCGAAAAGCTTCACGTGCGCGGCCGCCCGTGCGCCGATCACGCCCGGCCCGTCTTGTCAAAGCCGTCATCGCGGCAATGGGGCTGATGTTCGCGATCCATCTGCCGGCGGTTCAGCGAGGGTTGAGCCCGATGCTGGAGCGGGCGGCGTCGTCTGTTGCAGGAGGGGCGCTGACGTTCACGACTCTCGAATTCCAGCTCTGGGCCGGCCACGTCCGCGCCGAGGGAATCCGCCTGGTCCGTCCGGGCCTCGAGATTACCTCTGCTGCGGTCGACCTCCAGTTCCGCCCCTTGCGAGGCGCCGTTGTCCGCGCGCTCGAGCCGCGCATTGTCGTCACGCTGGTTTCCGATGCTCGAGCCGACGGATCGTCAGGCCAGCAACCCTGGACCGTCTTCGACCGCTTTGCCGAGGTCGAGGTAGTGCGCGGCGCGATGCGGCTTCAGGATGGAGAAGGTGTCCCCGTGTTCCAGATGGGCGGTGTCGAAGCCCACGCGACGCGCACGGGCCCCGTGATAGCGGGAACCGTGGTCGCGACAGAGATCGCAGTCACTCGACACGGCCACCAATTGCGAGGGTCAGCGGACGCCCGCGTCGACATCGATCTGCAGGACACGAACGGTGCTGCGCACCTGCGGTCGGCGCGGATCAGGGTAGGCCGGAGCCTCGTTGAGGTGACGGGAGAGATACAACAGCTCAATCCACTCGTGGCGGAGGCTCATGTTGCGGTGACTCGCGGACTCGATCTCGTTCGTGCCTTTGCGGCCGACCTGTCTGCCGAAGGCGAGATCACCGCGAACGCCGACTTCGTCGCCGATCTGTCGGGGCTTCGTGCCACGGTTCGCGCGGACGCGACATCCATGCGTGTCGCGAAAATCGGGCCCTGGGACGGTCGAATCCGCGCTCACGTCGAGAGCGACTCTCTGCGCGTGGACGACATCGATCTTTCGGCCTACGGCGGCAGCATCGGCGGTTCGGGCACCGTGTCGTTCGGCAATGCCGCCAGCGATCTGCGACTGCAGGTGCGGGGAATCGACATCCCGAACGTGTTGACGTCGCACACCGACCTGGGCGTCAGGGTTGGATCGCGCCTTGACGCCGATCTGGTCATGCGACTGCCGCAGCGGGATCTGCGGACGCTGACCGCGGAGGCGACGGTCGCATTCAGACCTCTGCCCGACGCCGGGCTCCCGCTACGCGGCTCTGCGACGCTCATGATGTTCGATCGCAACGTGCATGTGTCCAGCGGCACGCTTGCGGTGCGCGATGCCGATCTTCGCCTGCACGGCACCGTCGGGCTCGATGGCCGGGTGGATCTCCGCTATGGGATGCACCTACCCGATCTCGTAGGTATGAACGTGCTGCTCGCCGACGCCGGCCTGACGCTGCCTCCAGTCGACCTGAGGGGAGCGCTGCAGGCTGAGGGCATCGCCGAAGGGTCGTTTGCGAGTTGGACGGCAACCGCCACGATCGCGAGCCGCCGGTTCGCGATCGTGGAGATCGACCTCGATGTCGAGAGCGAGCTTCGCCTGACGCCGGCCAGGTTTGACGTGGTGCGCTTGAATGCCAAAGGGGTCGACGGAGCCTTGTCCGCGCGCGGCGTCATCCCGGTATCCCGAACCGAGTCTTGGAAGGTTGCCGGTCACATCCAGAAGCTCCGATTGACCGATCTGTTGACATCCCGCGGTTTTCCCATCGACGCCACATCGAGCGGGCACTTCGACGTCAGCGGTCGCCGCGACGAGCCTGAGGTGACGTTCACGATCGAAGCCGCTGGTTCACACCTGGGTGCGCGGCTCAGGACCGATGACGGTCCGTCAGCCCAGGCCCGGGTTGAAACGTCGGGCCGCGCGTCGCGTCGTGCTGTCGTGATCGATCGTTTCAAGGCGCGCGAAGGGGAGGGCACGATCGAAGGGCATGGCCGATGGGTTCCGCTGACCGATGGCATCGCCGCGCGCGTGAGAGTCGCCGACCTGCACGTGTCGGCAGCCTCGCGACTCCTGCGCATCACCAATCTCGAGTCCGTGCTCGCCGGAGAGTTGGAAGTTTCAGGGACTCTGGCGGCGCCCCGAGGTCGCTGCCACCTCTCCGCGACTCGAACCCAATGGCGGGCGGCTCGGCTGCCGGATTTCCACGTCGCCCTGTCGTCCGACGGCCGCGCAGTCAATCTCGAGGGTCGAGCCGGTCCGCGTCTGCTGTTGACCGGGCAAATGACGGCTGGCCGCCCCTGGCCGGTGCGCCTCGAGATCGACCTCGGCTCGTTCCCCGTGGCGGATTTCATGGGCGTTCTTCCGTGGGTGTCAGCGCGCGGTGCATGGACGGCCGTTTCGGGTCACGGCCTCGTGGACCTCGAGCTCGCCGCGCCTTCGAGCGTCCGCTTCGAAGCGTACGTCGAGAGCGCTGCGGGGCAGTTCACACAACCCTGGAGGGCCGGGCCGTTCTCGGTGCGTGGAAATCTGACGGGTGTTTCCGTTCGGGATCTTGAAGTGGAGTTTGGCGTCGACCGCTTGCGCATCAAGGGTCAGTTCGGACTGGACGCTGACGCTTCCAATCCGCTCGTGATCGCCGGCACCGTGCCGCTTTCCAGTCTGGCGCTCATCCCCGGTGTGGAGGAGGCCGGTGGCCAGGTGGTCGTGGACGTCACGGTGAAGGGGGGAGCAGCCGGACCATGGGCGGCGGGCACCCTCGACGTCGCGACGTCCTTCGACGGGGAAGGTGAGCGGTTCAGCCTGCAGGTCGGCGGCGGCGTCGAGCTCGTCAATCCATTCGGATGGGCCGAACGCTACCGGATCTCCGGCCTGCTCGGGCAGGAGCGGCGCCAGCTGAGCGCCCGCTACGACACCGCGACCTTCTTCCGCTGGCACGTGCCGACGGAAGTCCTCGTGTTCGAGGACCGCACGC
>Ga0299914_10001787_pt1 | contig 14487 bp, 11 predicted proteins | sample RVTome_10_FD_201361 | JGI IMG/M metagenome (GOLD analysis project Ga0299914, IMG submission 201361) | Soil microbial communities from uranium-contaminated site in the Upper Colorado River Basin, Wyoming, United States - RVT153D57 (version 2) ...
ACCTGGTAGCCGCCGCCGGGCCGTTCGCGCACAGCGGTCACCGTGGTCAACGCCTGGATCTGCGCGCCGCATGCCTGGGCGAGGTGCAGGTAGTTCTCGGTCAGCATGTTCTTGGCGCCATGCCGGCATCCGGTCATACAGGAGCCGCACTCCACACAGGCTCGCCGCGCCGGGCCGGCCCCGCCGAAGTAGGGGTCGGCGATCTGCTCGCCGGGAGCGACTCGGGCCGCGCCGTCGCCGGCATCCTTCCCGTCGCCGAAGAACACCCCGACGGGAGTGAGCCGGAATGTGTGCCCGACGCCAAGCCGCTCTGCGGCCTTGCGGATCTGCAGATCGGATGGTGTCAACGTCGGGTTGGTGCGAACGCCGAGCATCCGCTTGGCCTGGTCGTAGTACGGCGCCAACTCGGCCCGCCAATCGGTGATCTCGCGCCAGTGCGGGTCGTCGTAGAACTCGTCCAGCGGCTCGTAAAGGGTGTTCGCGTAGTTCAGCGAACCGCCGCCCACCCCGGCACCTGCCAGCACGACGACATTGCGCAGCAGGTGGATGCGCTGGATGCCGTAGCAGCCGAGTTTGGGCGCCCAGAGGAACGATCGCAGGTCCCACGACGTGCTCGGCAAGGTGTCGCGGGTGAACCACCGGCCGGCCTCGATGACGAGCACGCGGTAGCCCTTCTCGGTCAGCCGGAGGGCTGCCACGGCACCGCCGAAACCCGAACCGACGACGACCACGTCGTAGTCCACCTCGGCCATCGTCACCTCCTACGGTCCGATAGCACGCGACTGTAGCCGCCCCGCTGAGCAGACCTGCCGTCGGCGTCCCTGCCGGTAACCTCGGTCGTGCTGAGTACCGGGACGCCAGATAGCACCACTTTCGACGCCGCCATGGCCGGGGCGCCCGTGATCGCGATAGTCCGCTTGCCCGAGGCGGGCTCGGCCGCGTCGGTGTGGTCGGCAGTGCATCGCGGCGGGCTCCGCCTGATCGAGGTCAAGGTCGGCGTCGATGTGGGCAGTGCGCTGGTCGACCAGCAGACGGTCGTGGCCGGCGACTGGGCCGAGCTGGAGCGCCGGGCCAAGGCGTTGGTGTCGGCCTGGCACGGCTGAGCCTGCGGTGCGCGGTAGTTTGCAGGACGTGACCGAGCTGCATGAACTGACCGCCCTCGAATTGGCGGCGGCCATTCGGCGCCGGGAAGTATCGCCCGTCGAGGTCGCCATCCACACTGCTGAACGCGCCGACCGTCGCGGACCCCAGGTCGGCGCGTTCGTCACGGTGACCCCGGAGCTCGCCCTTGAGCAGGCACGGGCCGCTGAGGCCGTGCTGGCATCGGGAGAGGCCCTGCCGCCGCTGCTGGGCGTCCCGTGCCCGATCAAAGATCTGACACGGGTGGCCGGCGTCCCCTGCTCGATGGGCAGTGCCGCGTTCGTGGGACAGGTGGCGGACGTGGACGACGGTGTGGTCACCCTCCTCCGGCGGGCCGGCACCATCATGGTGGGCAAGACCACTACTCCGGAGTTCGGGCTGCCCTGCTACACCGAGCCCGAAATCGCAGCACCGGCCCGCACACCGTGGGATCTGAGCCGGTCCGCGGGTGGGTCCAGCGGCGGATCGGCGGCTGCCGTGGCGGCCGCCATCGTCCCCGCCGCGCACGGATCGGACGGCGGAGGTTCGATCCGGATCCCTGCGAGCGCTTGTGGCCTCGTCGGGCTCAAGCCGAGCCGGGGGCGGATCAGCCCCGGTCCGTACGCGGTGAACGGTCCAGGGGTGGGCTCGCACGGCGTGCTGACCCGGGACGTCCGCGACACCGCGGGGTTGCTGGATGTGCTGAGCGCATCGTGGCCGGGGGATGCGTTCGGGCTGCCACCGCCGAACACGAGTTTTCTCGCCGCGTGCGACGCCAAACCACCGACCCTGCGGATCGGCGTGCTGACCACACCGGTAATCGTCGACGGCGCCCCCGTGGACCAGGCGTGCCTGGACGCGGTCGCAGCCACAGCGACGCTGCTGGACCGGCTCGGCCACCAGGTCGAGCCGGCGCCCGTGCCGTTCACAAGCGATTGGTGGCCGTCCTTCGAGGCGATCTGGGCCGTGCTGACGCTCCTCAACCCCGTACCGGAGGGGTCAGAAGGCGCACTTGTCCCCCTCACCAGGTGGCTCAGAGAAAAGGGCCGAACCGTGAGCGGGCTCGACTACGCGCGGGCCGTGGCGGGCACCCAGGAGGCGACCCGGCTCGCCGCCCGGGCGTGGGAGCGGTTCGATGTGATCGTCTCGCCGACGCTCGCCCGGCTACCTGCCCGGGTAGGGGAGCTGCGCAACGACGACGACCCGGCCGAGGACTTCCTGGCTCAATGTGAGTACACGCCCTGGACGAGTGTCTGGAACCTCACCGGGTGGCCGGCGATCAGCCTGCCGCTTCACAGGGCGGACGAGGCCGGCAACTCGCTGCCGGTGGGTGTGATGCTCGGCGTTCCCACGCTCGGAGCGGAGGAGACGCTGCTCGCGCTCGCCGCCCAGCTCGAAACCGCCCAGCCGTGGCGGGGAGCCCACCCGCCCGTCTGGTGAGATGAAACCGCCGAGAGTCCCGCATGATCACGCGAGGTGCGGCACCGACTCGTGCGCGCCGGCCTCCCGGTCGCACGCTTGCGCACGTAGCGCCCGCTCGATGTCCGCCAGCCCTTCCACAACCAGGCGCCTTGCGGCGTCGGGCAGTTCGGCGGTCTCCAGCCAGAGGCGAACCGTCTCGGCCGTGTCGGGGTCGGCGAGCACGCGCGGGAACAGCCGTACCACAATCGTCTGGGCCGACTCGTTGGTCCGTTCGGCCCACACCCTTGGCACGGCCTCGAGGTAGAGCGGAACGTACGGCCGGACGAGTTCGCGCTGCTCGGGATGGGCGAATCCAGTCGCAGTGGCGCTCAGCAGGGCGTTGGGCAACTCGTCGGATTCGACGGCCTGCGCCCACGCCGCGGCCTTGGCCTCCGCGGTCGGCCTGGCCGCCCTGGCATAGGCCGCCTGTCTGCGCCCCGCCGCCGTGTTGTCGCGCTCGAGTTCGGCGTCGATGGCGCCGTCCCCGGCCGCACCGACGATCACGAGCCGATGCAGCAGGTTCCAGCGCATATCGGTGTCCACCGCCAGACCCGGCAGAATGTCGCCGCCGTCGGTCGTATTGAGCAGGGCCCGGAGTTCTTCGATGTGCTCGGCGCTCGCCACGGACCCGGCCCAGGCGCGGGTGAACGCGAGTTGCTGGTCGCTCCCGGGTTCGGCGCTGCGTGCCATCCGGTGCAGGGCGCTGGACCAGCGAGACGAGAGCAACAGCCGGTCGGCGGGGTCGGCATACATGTCGATCGCGTTCTTGGCGGTGGCGAGGACGGTCTGCACGACGGACATGTCGGTCTCACGCTCCACGCCGCCGAGCACGAGTTCGACATACTCGCGGGTCGGCGATTCGGCGTCCCGGAGCATGTCGGTGGCGGCCGTCCAACACAGCGCGCGGGGAAGGGGCTCGGCGAGCGCACCGATGTCCGATACGAGAGTCTGCCGCGAATGTTCGTCCAACCTGATCTTGGCGAACGTCAGGTCGTCGTCGTTGAGTAGGAGCAGGGCGGGCTGTTTGATCCCGCTGAGCTGCGGCACGTCGGTGTGCTCACTGGTGATATCCAGTTCGATCCGGTCTCGCCGGACGAGCCTGGGTTCACCGTCGTCCTCGGCGGCCCGGTCGTACAGCCCAATCGCGATCCGGTGCGACCGCAACGTGGGATGCGACTCGGCGGCGGTCTGCGCGATGGCGACAGAGGTGTAGGCGCCGTCGTCGTCGACGGCCACATGCGGGGTGAGCGTGTTGACTCCGGCCGTCTGCAGCCACTGCTCGCCCCAGCCCGACAGGTCGCGACCACTGGTCCGCTCGAGGTGCGTGAACAGGTCGGCGAGCGAGGTGTTGCCCCACGCGTGTTCGGCGAAGTAGGCGCGCACGCCCTCGAGGAACGCGTCTCGCCCAACCCACGCGACCAGCTGCTTCAGCACGCTGGCGCCCTTGGCGTAGGTGATGCCGTCGAAGTTGACCTCGACGTCCTCGAGGTCGCGGATGTCGGCCGAGATCGGGTGCGTGGACGGCAGCTGGTCCTGGCGCAGCGCCCAGAGCTTCTCGGAGACGGCGAATGTCGTCCATGACTCCGTCCAGCGAGTGGCCTCGGCCTCTGCGAGCACGCTGGCCCAGGTGGCGAACGACTCGTTCAGCCACAGGTCGTCCCACCAGCGCATGGTGACCAGGTCGCCGAACCACATGTGGGCCATCTCGTGCAGGATCGTCTCCGCCCGCCGCTCGTGTGCGGCGTCGGTGACGCGGCTGCGGAACAGGTAGTCCTCGTGGTAGGTCACGCAGCCGGCGTTCTCCATCGCGCCGGCGTTGTATTCGGGGACGAACAGCTGGTCGTACTTCTCGAACGGGTATGGCAACCCGAAGGCGTCTTCGTAGAACGCGAACCCCCGCCTGGTGATGTCGAACAGCTCGTCGGCATCGAGGTAGGCGGCCAGTGACTTGCGGCAGTAGAGGGCGAGAGGGACGGATCGGTCCCGCCCTTCGTACTCGCTTCTCTCGACGTGGTACGGGCCGGCTACGAGCGCGGTGATGTACGACGAGATCCGCGGCGTGACGGCGAACTTCCAGCGACGCTTGTTGTCCGATTTGCGCGGCTTCTGCGCAGGCGAATTCGAGATGACCTGCCAGTGCTCGGGCGCGATTACGGTGAACTGGAACGTCGCCTTGAGGTCGGGTTGCTCGAAACACCCGAAGACGCGGCGTGCATCGGCGACCTCGAACTGGCTGTAGAGGTAGACCTCGTCGTCGACCGGGTCGACGAACCGGTGCAGCCCCTCGCCGGACTTCATGTACGCGGCGTTGGCCACGAGCTTGACCTCGTTCTCCTCGGCGAGGTTGTCAAGCCCGACACGGGCGCCGTCGTAGACCACGGCCGGATCGCGGTTCTCGCCGTTGACTACGACCTCGTGGACCGCGGGGGCGATCAGATCGAGCCAGGTGATGGCGCCCGGCTTGATGCGGAACTTGACGATGGTCGTGGATGTGAAGGTGGTGTCGCCGGTCGTCAGGTCCAGCTCGATCTGGTATGAATCGACCTCGATGAGCTCTGCGCGTTCGCGGGCCTCGTCGCGGGTGAGATTGGTGCCGGGCATATCGCCGATCATGGCAGATGGGGACGGCCCCGTGGTGCCCAGTCCTGGCAGTATGTCCGCATGCGTGTCCACCTCGGCGCAGATCACGCCGCTTTCGAGACCAAGAACCACCTTGCCGAATCGCTCCGATCGGCCGGCCACGAAGTCGTCGATCACGGGCCGTTCGAGTACGACGCACAAGACGACTACCCCCCGTTCTGCCTGCGGGCCGCCGAAGCGGTGGCCCGCGATCAAGGAAGTCTCGGGGTGGTGCTCGGTGGCTCGGGAAACGGCGAGCAGATGTGCGCGAACAAAGTCTCCGGCGTCCGCGCCGCGCTGGCCTGGAACGCGGAGATCGCCCGGCTGGCCCGCCAGCACAACGACGCGAACGTCGTTGCCATTGGTGCCCGGCAACATCCGGTGGAAGACGTCGTCGCGTTCGTGGACACGTTCCTGGCAACGCCTTACTCGAAAGACGTGCGGCACACCCGGCGGATCGGAATGATCACTCGGTACGAGAAGACGGGCGAGCTGCCCCCTTTGCCGGGCGCCGCAGCCCAGTAGCCTCCGCCTCGGCGATCGCCTTGTCGTTCGGGCGCGACACGTCGCGAGCGCGCATCGCGCCGGACACTCCCAACTGTGAGCGACGGTCGACCTGGTCGAGCCGCCGCGCCGGCACGGAATCCTTGGCTGCCATATCACCACCGTATCCCTGCGCCATCGGCTGATCCGCTTCTAGAACGAGAGTGGGAAGGATACTGTCGCGGCGTGGTGTGGGCTTCCCAAGGTTCGGGCTCGGCGAGCCGACGTGTGCTCGGCCGGGTCGGGCGGCGGATCACTCGTGAGCCGTTCGGCTTCATCGGCCTGATCTTGATGGCCAGCGGCCTGTTCATCCTTGCTCTGGGATGGTCCGAGTTGACTGCCCTCCTCGTCGTCCCGTTGCTCCTGGGTGGCCTGGTGTTGACCTTGCCGTCGCTGGTGCTGCTGGTGACGGTGACGGGAGTGATGCTGCTGGCCGTCGGCGGCACCCATGGAGTCGACACCGAGTTCCTCGCCGTCGTGGCGGTCGTGGCGGTGACGGCGGCGGTTTGGCTCGGATCGGCGCGCTCGCGGGCCAGGCTGGGCGTGCGGGGTTCCGTGGGCGAGGCGATGCTCGTCGACCTTCGAGACCGGCTCGTCGCGCAGGGCGAGATGCCGCTCCTGCCCCGTGGCTGGGAAGCCGAGGTCGTGAACAGGTCGGCAGGCGGCGCGACGTTCTCCGGTGACTTCCTGGTCGCGGCTCGGTCTGCCGACCGACAGCTCGTCGAGGTCGCTCTGGTTGACGTGTCCGGCAAGGGCCTGTCGGCGGGAACACGCGCCCTCCTGCTCTCCGGCGCCTTCGGCGGCCTGCTGGGCTCGCTGCCGCCGGCGGAGTTCCTTCCAGCCGCCAACGCCTACCTGCTCAGGCAGGAGTGGCCCGAAGGGTTCGCCACGGCTATCCACCTGGTCATCGATCTGGAGTCGGGCTCGTACGAGATCCGCTCTGCCGGGCATCCACCCGCGGTGCGGTTCACTGCCGGGTCCGGCAAGTGGACGACGCTCGAGACGACCGGTGGCCTGCTCGGGGTGTTCGAGAAGGACGAATATCCGCCAGTGTCCGGAAGGTTGCAGGCAGGGGACGCGCTGATGATTTACACGGACGGGCTGGTCGAGACGCCGCGCCGCGATCTCAGCGACGGTATCGACAAGCTGCAGGGGGAAGCCGAGAGGTTGGTTGCCCGCGGGTTTCGGCACGGGGCACGGCGGTTGATCGACGCGGTATCCGATTCCGATCTGGACGACCGAGCATTGGTACTGATCTGGCGCCGCTAGCACCCCATGTTGGTCACCTGATCGCCGTTAGCTAACCTGATCGTCGCCTGACAAACGATCAGGTGAGACGCGGCGCGTGTGACCTGGACAAATGCGAAGCCAAGTCACCTGATCGCATCTCAGTAACTGGACGGAAACTGATCAGGTGACACGGGTAGCTCACGACCTGCGACGTTATGGAAGTTGGTCACCTGATCCACAAGGGGGTGCACCCTGTGCCGGGGTCCGTATGATCCCTATTGTCGGACGGGTCGCCGCAGAGAAGTTTAGAGCGGGTGAGCAGCAGTCCGGTCCTTCAGCGACGCCCGGCCACGATTAGGAGGTCGGGTGTGCGGCTCGATGAGACCACGTGCCGCGAGCGCTTCGCCGTTGCACGCGTCGCCCGGCTTGCGACGGCCGGGCGGGACGGGCAGCCGCATATCGTCCCGGTTACGTTTGCTCTGTCCGGCGAAACCATCGTCACCGCGATCGACCAGAAGCCGAAGACCACCACGAGTCTGCATCGGCTGAGGAACATCGCCGAGAATCCCCGCGTCAGCCTGCTCGTCGACCACTATGCCGACGACTGGACGCAGCTGTGGTGGGTGCGCGTCGATGGCGATGCCCGGACGATCGAAGACGACGAGGCACGGCAGGAGGCCGTCCGCGCGTTGGCGACGAAGTACTCCCAGTACCGCGATGACCCGCCGCAGGGGTCGGTCATCGAGATCGGGGTGCGCTCATGGCGCGGCTGGTCCTACTGAGCGGTCCGCCAACGCCTTGACCGCGGCAATCAGCTCGCCACCGGTGAACATCACTTCATCGTTGTGCTCCGCGTCGGCGATCTCGACCAGCTCCACCTGGCCTGCCGCCGCGCGGGCAACGGCCCGGCTCTGATCCGGAGGAATAATGGTGTCCGCGCTGCCGAACACAACAGTCGTCGGGACGTCGATTTCCGCCATGAGTGATACCACCGAGAACTCGTCGCGGAGGAGCAACCGCACCGGCAGAAACGGATAGTGATGCTGCCCCACGGCGGCAAGCGACTCGAACGGGGAGCGCAGTAGAAGGCCGGCGGGCGGGTCGGTGTGCGCGAGCGTCACCACCACGCCGGCCCCCAGGCTCTCGCCGAAATAGATGATCCGGTCCGCCGGCACGTCCGCATCGTTCACCAAGTACGCCAAGGCTGCGCGGGCGTCTCGGACGAGCCCGTCCGAACTGGGGCTGCCCGGGTTGCCGCCATAGCCCCGGTAGTCGAAGAGCAGGACGTCGAAGCCCGCTGCCACTAACTCCGCAGCCATTGGCGCCCGCGAAGCGCGGTTGCCGCCGTTGCCACTGGCGACGAGAACCGTGACATCGCGCCCTCCAACGCCGGCCGGCACGTGCCATGCGCCGAGCTCGAGGCCGTCGGCGGTCTTGAGTGTCACGTCCTTCGCGCCGGGCAGAGCGGTGTCGGCCGGAGGAACCGCAGTGGTGTCCGGAAAGTAGATCAAGCGGCGCTGGAACACCCACAGCAGCGCGATGACGACGGCGACGACGCTCACCACGATCGCCAACGTGCGCACGAGCCCCGGGACCATGCCGCCCATCATTGCGGTCGTGAAGTGGGTGCCCAAGACGATCGCGCTTGTCCGCGAAGTCGGGCAGTCGAGGTGAGATCATCCGCGGCATGCCGCGAGGCGTCATGGTCGCCAGGCGGCGCTCGCGAACAAGTCGGTCGGGTCGTATGTCGCCAGCACTCGCTCGAGCCGCCCCAGGTCGGCCCCGTACGTCGCCGTCCGGTCGACGTCGGCCTCGCCGTCCAGACCTGCGAAGTTGAGGTAGACACCGCCGTTGGCGTACGGACGCATCGCCTGCCACGTCTCGCGTGCCCAGCTGATCACCCGTTCGTCGTCGGCCGGATCGGACCAGATCGCGTCGATGCTGAGGTTGAATGCGGCACCCCGGTGTGGATACGCGCTCTCGTCCCGCGTCACTCGGTCGATCGCCCCGCCGAGCGTCCTGATCGCGATAAGTGTCTCGGGATTCGGCCGCTCCCTGTCGCACGCGACGAGCGTCGCGATCGCGTCGTCGGTCAGCTCGTCAAGGTCGTGCGACTTGAAGTAGTAACGCCCGCCGTCCGGCACGAGCTCATCGAGGGCGCTCTGCACCTCGACGTAGGGCAGCGTGCCACTCTGGTCGATCAACGGCGTACCGAGGTCCCCGTACGGTGCCAACGCCGCGTCCGCCTCGGCCGGATCGCCCGCGTACACGCCGGCCGCAATGATTACCTTGACGCCATGCATCTCTTCCGGCACGGAAGGGTCCGGCGGGATGCTCCACAGGATCGCTTCCGGGCTGACCGCCTCCGGCGCCGCCAGCGCGGCATCGCGCCAGACGCGAAGGACAGCTTCGGCGTCCTGGTGCGGGTAGAGCACCTGTGCCACGGCCACGTCGGGGCCGAGTTCATACAGGTCGAACTCGAACGACGTGACGACGCCGAGGCCTCGACCGGCGCCGCGCGCCGCCCAGAACAGATCGGGGTGCTCGGTCCGGCTCGCCCTCCGCAGCTGACCGTCCGCGGTGACGATCTCAATCGAGCGCAGGTTGTCGCACGCGAGCCCGTACGCACGGTGCAACACGCCCATGCCGCCGCCGAGTGTCAGCCCGGCAACGCCGGTGATCGACGCCTCGCCGCCCGTCGTGGCAAGTCCATGCCGCTGCGTCGCCCGATCGACGTCTGCCCAGCGTGCGCCGCCCTGCACCCGCGCAGTGCGAGCCACCGGATCGACGGCGACGTCCGTCATGAACGACAGATCGATCACCAGCCCGTCGTCACAGACCGCGGTGCCGGCGACCTGGTGGCCGCCGCCGCGGACGGTCACCGCCGGAGGGCGGTGGCGACCGGCGATGCGGACGGCAGCCTGGACGTCGGCGGCACTCGCGCATCTGGCGATGGCGGCCGGGTAGCGATCGATGATGCCGTTCCACACTCGGCGGGCGTCGTCGTACCCGGGATCCCCAGGCGCGAGGACGTCGCCGGCGAGCGCGTCTCGCAGCTCGCGAACCAACTCCGTCGCCACACCGGTGGCCTGGGTGTCATCGATGGTCATAGCAGCCTCCTGTCGTCGCACCTGACGTGTGACGCTAGGGGCCGCCGGCCTGGTGGTTCATCCGCCAAATCATGCAAGTTGGGCGCCGGCTCGATGGGTCGTTCTAACCATGGAACGATGAAGTGATGCGGCCCAGCGCTAGGCAGTGGGGGCAACGCCTGACCAGCCAGCTCGACGTGCTGGTCGAGCGAACACCCGCGGACCGTGAGCGCTATGTCGATTTCCTGCGGGTCTTCAGCATCGCGATCGTGATCATCTGGCACTGGAGCCTGTCGGTGATCTTCTGGAACGGCGACCGGTTCCTGATGCCGAACCCGATCAACCAGGTTCCCGGCGGGTGGCTGTACACGTGGGTGCTGCAGATCGTCCCCGTGTTCTTCATCGTCGGCGGTTACGCGAACTACGCCTCGTGGGAGGGATCGCAGCGCCGCGGCGAGCCCTGGCCGGTGTTCCTACGGCACCGGCTGACCCGGCTGCTGGCCCCAGTGCTGGTCTTCGGTGCGGTCTGGCTGGTGTTCGAGCTTGCAATGCACGCCCTCGTGGCCGAATACACCGGCGTGCTCACTTATGCGTGGATCGTCTTCACGCCGCTGTGGTTCCTCGTGGCGTACGCAGGTGTGGTGGCATTCGTACCGCTGACCGCGGCGCTGCATGAGCGCGCCAAGTGGGCGGCGGTCGCCTGTTTCGCCGCGCTGCTGGTCGCCGCGGACGTTGGACGCCTCGCGCTGGACGTCGAGGCACTCGGCTGGTTCAACACCGCCATGGCCTGGGTGCTGATCCACCAGTTCGGCTACTTCTACCGCGACGGGACGCTGCTGCGGCTGGACCATGCCGGCGCTGCAGCGCTTGCCGCCACGGGTGCGGTCGTGCTGGTCACCATCACGACAGTCGGCCCGTATCCGCGGTCCATGGTCGCCACGCCCGGGCTGGAGTTCAGCAACATCTTGCCGACGACGGTGGCCATCCCCGCCGTGGGATTGCTCCAACTCGGGATATTGCTGCTGGCCCGCAAGAGGGTATCCAGCTGGCTCGAGAAGGTCGACGCTTGGCGCATGGTCATCGCGGCCAACGCGGTGGTACTGACGGTGTTCGTGTGGCACATGACCGCACTGCTCGTCGTGCTGGTGCTATACCGGGCGATCGGCGGTGAACTGCTGGCGTTTCCGTCGCTCGCGTGGTGGGACCAGCGGTGGTTCTGGCTGGTCGCGCCTGCGTTCGTGCTAGCCCTGTTCGTGGCCGCGTTCGGACGTTTCGAAACTAGCGGCCTGCTCCCGTCACGAGGCCGTGTTCGAAGGCGAACGCAGTAGCGGCAGTGCGTGAGGAGACTCCGAGCTTGTTGAAGATATTGGACAGGTGCCGGGCAACTGTCTTCTCACTGACGACAAGTGCCGCGGCAACCTCGCGGTTGGACTTGCCGGCGGCCACGAGCGCCAGGACCTCTGCCTCCCGAGTGGTAAGCCCGCCTGGAACAGCCGGACGCGTCACGTGGGCCGGGACGCCGAGGCGCGCCAGAGTGGCCGCCGCCGTCGCCTGCTCGCGTGCTGCGGAGTCCGAATCGCCCAACGTGCGGTACGCGCGCGACAACAGCAGCCGCACGGACGCACACTCGTGGTGAGCTTCGACGGCTTGCCAGCGTCGCAGTGCTTCATGGAGCAGCCGGAGTGCCCGGTCAGGACTCCCGGATGCCAGCTGGACGGCTCCACGAGCCTGCTCGGCCATCGCGAGCAGACCGGAGCTGCCGAACGTCTCGGCGATCTCAGCAAGATCGGTGCTGGCGGCGTCTGCCGTGGCGGTGTCTCCGTCGGCGAGCGCGATCTCGGTCTGGGCTGCTCGCAGCCGAGCGCGGGTGAGCGGATCGGGTGCCGCGGCCACCGCGGCGTTGATCGATGCTACGGCGACGTCGAACTGCTCCCTCGCGAGATGCAGCATCGCCAGCCCAGGTTGCGTGTCACCGCCGAGGTGGCGGGCCGCGTCGTATGCCTGCTCGGCACCGGCAAGGTCGCCGCGAAGCCGGCGGATTTCGCCGAGCTGGTAGTGCGCCTCGGCAGCGGACGACGGTTGGATATCGGCTAAGTCGGCGCATACCAGCCGGGCCTCCCGTTCGGCGAGGTCCCAAGCGCCGCGCCAGGTGTGCACCTGGGCGCGATGGACCCGGCAGATTCCCGTGAAGAGCACAGCGGCATCGATGGTCTGCAGCCAACGGGCGGTTGCTTCGGTCCAGGCGGCGGCGCGCTTGACGTCGACCAGTTCAGACGCCGCGACCATGAGGTTGCAGTAGACGTCGCCGGCCCACTCCGGGCTCAGGCGCTCGGTCAGCAGCAGTACGAGCACCTCGTCGAGCAGTGCCAGTCCGTCAAAAACGCGCCCCTGCTTGATCAGAATTCTGCCCTCGCCCATGATCCCGGCGGCCACCAGATCGGCATTGCCGTGCCGACGGCCCAGTTCTTGCACCTCGCGGGCGGCGGCCAGCGCATCATCGAGGCCGGCATTGCTGTCAAAGGCGGCCTCGACCCGGCTCAGATGCAGCAGGTATCCGTACTCGGTGCAGTCCTTGTCGGCTTCGAGCAGCCGCTCGGCCCTGGCCAGCCATCCCAACCCGAGAACGTCGTCTCCGCGCAGCAGCAAATTCACGGCCACACCGATCGCGGACATCGCAGCCTCGCGGTGCCGGCCCGCATCGACCTGCTGGCGGTACGCGTCGATGTAGGCGGCGTTGGAGATCTCGATCCGGCCGAGCCACCAGGCCGCGTCGCCAAGGGCATTCATATCGTCCGGCGACAATTCGGACTGCGTAGCCGCGGAGTGGAACAACTCGACCGCGCGCGACCACTCGCGCTTGCGGTACGCGTCTCGGGCGCTCCGTACCGGGTCCGCCATTCCAGGCTCCGTCGTCGGGTTGACAGTGTGAAGACGAGTATTTCAGCGCCCGGGACGGCGGGCGCGGACAGCGTGGTCAGCCGGGCACGTCTACCGGCCCCGAGGAGCCCAACGAGGCTATCCCCCGAAGTCATGAGTTCGGCTGAGCTCGAGGCAATCGGGTCGCTATGCATGGCGAGCGTGCCGGCGGCTACCACCACGAACTCGAGCAGCACTGCGAGCGGCCGGCCGAAGGCCGTTAGGCCGAAACTCGGTTGCCCGCGAGCGCACTGGCGGGTGACTCTGCTCGGGTGAGGATCCGGCAGATTGGCCCGAGCGACGACGCGTCCTTTGGTGCGTGGTTCGCCGTTTACGACGCTGCGCAGAAGCACGACCAATGTGGTGGGCCGTGGTGGCTTGAGCGCGAGTCACGCGTCCTGCACGAAAGCACCGACTATCGAGACATCGTGCTGTGGGTCGCGGACGACGAAGGCGACATCGTCGGTTCGGCCGGCCTGGACATGCCATTGAAGGACAACCTGCGCCTGGCAACTATCGAGATCGTCATCCGTCCCGACCGCAGGCGGCGCGGAATCGGATCGGCGCTGCTGCGGGTCCTTGAGAAGGAAGCGGCCGAGCGCGGCCGGACAAGCTTGCTGGTCGGCGTGCACGGTTCGGTGCTGGAAAGGCCGACGACGGGCATGCTCTTCGCCGAGCGGCATGGCTTCACTCGTCGGATCACGGACATCATGCGGGTGCAGCGCCCGCCATTCCAGATGGAACGCCTCACCGAGCTGGAGCGCGAGGCGCTGCCGTACGCGGCTGACTACCAGCTGGCCACCTGGCACGGCCGGATTCCCGACGAGCACATTTCCGAGTACGCCCGGCTCGCCGGCCGGATGTCCACTGACGTCCCGCTAGGTGAGCTCGACTACGAACCTGAACTGTGGGACGAGGATCGGGTCCGCCTAGCCGAAGACCGTCGGATCAGGATGGGACGCGACTGGTGGTGCACCGTCGCGATCGCCCCGAATGGAACGCTCGCCGGCATGACCGAGATCGGTTTGGCCGTCGACAGTGACCACAGTGCGTTCCAGGGCGACACGATCGTGGACCGGCCGCACCGCGGACTTCGGCTCGGCCTCCTGCTGAAGATCGCCAACCTTCGCGCGCTACTCGCCGACCGTCCCAGTGTCCAGGCCATCTGGACCTGGAACGCGGCGTCGAATCGCCACATGATCTCGGTCAACGAGAAGCTCGGTTACGCGAAGGCCGGTTGGGAAGCGATTTACCAGCGCGACTGATGTGCTTTCGGCGTGGAAGGGTGGGCCACGTGAAGTTCAGCAACACAGTCACGATCAACCGCCCGCAGTCGGAAGTGTTCGCGTATCTTGCCGATTTCGAGAACGTCCCTCGCTGGAATTACGCCATCGAGCAGACGCGCAAGGTCACTGACGGGCCGGTCGGTGTCGGCTCCCTATACCACCAGACGCGGACGTTGCCCCGCCGCGGCGAGGAGACGTTCGAGGTGGTCACCTTCGAACCTGTA
>Ga0299914_10001789_pt1 | contig 14485 bp, 12 predicted proteins | sample RVTome_10_FD_201361 | JGI IMG/M metagenome (GOLD analysis project Ga0299914, IMG submission 201361) | Soil microbial communities from uranium-contaminated site in the Upper Colorado River Basin, Wyoming, United States - RVT153D57 (version 2) ...
CTGCGTGCCGAGGACCGGCGCGACCTGCCGACGGACGTCTTCGACAAGTGTCCTCAGTGCGGCACGATCCTCTATCGCGCGCGACTAGAGCAGAACCTCTTCGTCTGCCCGGACTGCGGCCACCACCACCGGCTGGGCGCGGAGGAGTACGTCGGGCTGCTCCTGGACGACGGCTGGCAGGAACTGGATACGCATCTGCGGAGTGCGGATCCGCTCGAGTTCGTGGACCTGAAGCCTTACCCGCAGCGACTGGATGCCGCGGAGCGCGCCACGGGGCGAGGCGACGCCGTCGTAACGGTGCAGGGAACGGTCGAGGCCATTGCCGTCGGGCTCGCGGTGATGGACTTCGACTTCATCGGCGGGAGCATGGGGTCCGTGGTCGGCGAGAAGATCGCGCGGCTGGGCCGCCGCTCACTGGAGCAGCGTGATCCGCTCCTCATCGTGAGCGCATCCGGCGGCGCGCGCATGATGGAAGGCATCCTCTCGCTCATGCAGATGGCGAAAACAGCGGCCGTGCTGGCCCAGCTGCACGAGGCGAAAGTGCCGTACATCTCGATCCTCACGAATCCGACGACGGGCGGTGTGACGGCCTCGTACGCGATGCTCGGCGACGCGATTCTCGCAGAGCCCGGTGCACTCATCGGATTCGCCGGTCCGCGCGTGATCGAGCAGACGATCAAGCAGGAGCTGCCCGACGGATTCCAGCGATCCGAGTTCCTGCTCGAGCACGGCATGGTCGACGCGATCGTGGACCGACGATCGCTCAAGCAGACGGTGGGCCGGCTGCTCCGCCACATGCTGGGGCTCCCGGGGCTGACGGCGAACGGACCGGGCGATGGCGGTCCGAACGGGAACGGAGCGGACGGGACCGGCAGCCCGGCGGGAGCGGAGCGAACGGCGGGTTGAGCACACTCACGTACGCGGAGCTCACACGGACGCTTTTCCCGCGGCTGACGGGTGGGATCCAGTGGGGTCTCGAGCGGACCGCTCGACTGCTGGCGGCCGTGGACGATCCACACCTCACCTACCCGACGATCCACGTGGGTGGAACCAACGGCAAGGGATCCGTCGCAGCGACGATCGCGCGGGTGCTGCACGAGGCCGGTTTTCGGACCGGCCTCTATTCATCGCCCCACCTCTGTACGTTCCGCGAACGGATCCAGGTCTGCAACGCTCCCCTGACGGAGCCGGCGCTGGTGGCCGCGGCGGAGCGGCTGTGGGGCCGCGTGCTCGACGAGTCGCCGTCGTTCTTCGAGGCGACGACAGCGATCGCTTTCCTGGCCCTTGCGGAAGCCGCTGTCGATGTCGCCGTGATCGAGGTCGGGCTGGGCGGTCGGCTCGATGCGACCAACGTGATCGAGCCCGAGGTCAGCGTGCTGACCAACGTTTCGCTCGATCACGTGCAGCTGCTCGGCGATTCACTGGCAGACGTGGCGCGCGAGAAAGCGGGCATCATCAAGGCGAACGTGCCCGTCGTCACGGCGGAGCCGCCGGGTGTGGCGCTCGATGTGTTCCGGCGCCATGCCGCCGAGGTCGGAGCGCCCATCGATACGCTGCGGGCGGAGGATGTGTGCGTGGAGGCGCTGCCCCACCACACCGAGCTCGGGTTGGACACGACGACGTGGGGCAGGATGCACCTGCGTACACCGCTGCTGGGACCGCACCAGGGTATGAATGCTGCGCTCGCCGTGCGCGCAATGGAGCGACTGCCGCAGGCACTGCGGCCCTCGGCCGAGGCCGTGCGTGCCGGCGTGGGCTCCGTGATCTGGCCGGGCCGGCTCCAGCGTGAACGTTTCGCCGGCCGCACCTGGGTCTTCGACGTTGCGCACAACCTCGCGGGGATCCAGGCGCTGGCCGCCGCACTCGAGGCGATCCGTCCGCCTCGGCCGGTGATCGCGCTCGTGGGCGTGCTGGGCGACAAGGACTGGCGCGGTATGGTCGGTCCGCTCGAGACGTTGTGCGATGGCGTGGTCCTGACGCTTCCCCCGACCGCGCCAGAGGATCGGCGGTGGGATCCGGAAGCGGTCCTGCGCGCCGTGCCCTCGCCGCACGCCGTGGCGGTGCCCGATTTCATCCAGGCACTGGAAACGGTGTGGCACGGTTCCGCCGGCGAACCGGCCGGGACCGTGCTCGTCACAGGTTCGTTCCACACCGTGGGCGATGCCATGATCGCGCTCGGTCGCCCGCCGTACGGGTCCGACGTGACCTTGCCGCGTCCTTCGTTCGCGGCCTAGATTCGCGCGAATGCCGAGTGTCACGAGTCTGCCGGGGTTCCGGGACTTCTATCCTGCCGATCTGGCCGTCCGCTCCCACATCACGAACGCGTGGCGCGAGGTCGCGCAACGTCACGGCTTCGAGGAGTATGACGGGCCGCCTCTCGAATCGCTCGAGCTGTACACGGAGAAGAGCGGCGACGAGATCGTGGGCCAGCTCTACGCCTTCGAGGACAAGGGCGGCCGCGACGTAGCGTTGCGGCCCGAGATGACGCCGACACTGGCGCGTATGGTGGGTGCGCGAGCCGGCGGGCTGCGCAAGCCGATCCGATGGTTCTCGATGCCGCAGCTCTTCCGCTACGAGCGTACGCAGCGCGGCCGCTTGCGCGAACATTTCCAGTGGAACGTCGACATTCTTGGCGAGGACGACGTTTCGGCGGATGCGGAAATTCTGGCGACGGCGCTCGACGCGCTCCATTACCTGGGGCTCCGATCCGATGACATCGTAGCCCGCTACAGCGATCGGCGGCTCCTCGAGAAGCTGCTGCTGCACGCGGGCGTGCCGGCCGATCGGCTCGGGGGGGCGTATGCGGCGATCGACAAGCTGCTGCGCGAACCGGAGGAGCGGATCCGCGGCAGGCTCGAGGAGGCTGGCATCGAAACGGGGGTTACCGCCGACATCCTCGCGATCTTCCGGCTGCGCGACCACGGCGCTTTCGTCGAGCGGTACGGCGACGTGCCCGGCGTGCGCGAAGAGCTGGATCGGCTGGCCGCCTACCGCACACACCTCGAGGATCTCGGGGCGGGGCCGCTGGTCTCGTTCGATCCCACGATCGTGCGCGGACTCGCCTACTACACGGGCACGGTGTTCGAGATCTTCGATCGCAGGGGTGAGCTGCGCGCGATCTGCGGCGGCGGCCGCTACGATGCACTGCTGCGGGCCGTCAGCGGCACTGATCTGGCCGCCGTGGGCTTCGGCATGGGTGACGTCGTGCTCGCCGAGCTGCTCGCGGATCGGGGTCTTCTGCCGGATTACCATCCCGCCGTCGACTACTTCATCGTTGCCGTGACGGAATCGGAGCGGTCGCTGCAGCGACGGATCGCGACACGACTGAGGGCGCGCGGCCACTCCGCCAGCTACGGCCTGCGCGCCACCACTGTCCGGGCGCAGCTGAAGGAAGCCGATGCGCGTGGCGCGGTGCGCGTGGTGCTGCTCGGGCCCGACGAGGTGGCGGCGGGCATGGTGCAGCTGCGGTCGATGGAGACGGGCGAGCAGATGCAGCTGCCTCTTGATGACCTGCTCGCCGGGGCGGACCCCTCCGGGCCGCACGCCGCGTGACGGATCAGCGCAGCGACGCGGACAGGCTGCGAAAGGTAGTCCGCCGCGCCACGTTCTACGCCTATGGCTTGTGGGCGATCACCATCATCACGGCCGTGGGTGGCGCCGCTTTGATCGCCTGGCTGCTCACCCGGAGCGGGCTGCCTTTTCTCGAAACGTGGATCGTCATCGTGGTCGTGGTACTGGTGCCGTCGTTGCTCCGCCTGGTGTGGCGAGCGGTACGTGAACGGACGCGGCATCGGCGAGAGCCGTAGCTACGGAGCGGATGCGAGGTCGTGAGGGGAGAATGGCGGACGAAAAGGGACTGACGAAGCGCGCAGACGACTTCGCCGCGTGGTACAACGAGCTGGTTCTGCGGGCAGAGCTCGCCGACTACTCGCCGGTACGCGGCAGCATGGTCATCAGGCCATACGGCTACGGCATCTGGGAGCTCATGCAACGAGGGCTCGACGACAGGTTCAAGGCGACCGGCCACCAGAACGCGTACTTCCCGCTGCTTATCCCGCAAAGCTATCTCGAGCGCGAGAAACAGCACATTGCCGGGTTCGCGCCGGAAGTCGCGGTCGTGACGCACGCCGGCGGCAAGGAGTTGGAAGAGCCGCTCGTCATCCGGCCGACCTCGGAAACGATCATCTACGCGATGTTCGCGAAATGGGTGCAGAGCTACCGCGATCTGCCCATCCTGATGAACCAGTGGGCCAACGTCGTGCGGTGGGAGTTGCGGACGCGGCTGTTTCTGCGCACCTCCGAGTTCCTGTGGCAGGAGGGACATACGGCGCACGCGACGGAAGCGGAGGCCGAGGAAGAGGCGAGACGCATGCTCGGCGTGTACCGCGAATTCATGGAGACGGAGATGGCGATGCCGCCACTTACCGGAGAGAAGACGGAGTCGGAGCGGTTTGCCGGCGCGGTTCGGACGTACGCATGTGAGGCGTTGATGCAGGACAACCGCGGACTGCAGGCGGGAACGTCGCACAACCTGGGGCAGAACTTCTCCCGACAGTTCGAGTTCAGGTTTCAGACCGAGGCGGGCGGCGAAGAGTACGCGTGGAACACCTCGTGGGGCGTGTCGACGCGACTGGTCGGTGCGCTCGTCATGACGCACGGCGATGACGCGGGTCTCGTGCTCCCGCCCGCACTGGCACCGATACAGGTCGTCGTCGTACCGATCTACCGAACGGAAGACGAGCGAGCGCTCGTGCTGGAGAAGGCGGGCACCGTCGCGAACGTGCTGCGGCAGGAACGGGTGCGCGTGCACATCGATGACCGGGACACGCTCAAGCCCGGTCCCAAGTTCTACGAATGGGAGCGCAAGGGCGTGCCGGTGCGCGTGGAAATCGGGCCACGGGATGTCGCTGCCCAGAAGCTCACTGTCGTCTTCCGCCGCGACATCATTCCGGAGGTCCCGCGCAAGGAATCGATGGACGAGGCCGTCGCGCTCATGACGATTCCCCGCCGACTGCCCGAGTATCAGCGGGCGCTGCTGGAGGCCGCCATCGCGCGCCGTGAGGAGCACTCACACCGTGGCGTGACCGAGTACGGAGCGTTCCGCGACCTGATCGAGGCGGCGGCTGGCTTCGTGTACACCGGTTGGTGCGGATCTGCGGAGTGCGAGGCGAAGGTGAAGGAGGAAACGAAAGCGACGATCCGTCTCATCCCGCTCGAGGAGTTCCGTTCGTCCGATCGGCCGGAGCGCTGTATCGCCTGCGGCTCCGGCGCCGCCGAGGAAGTAGTCTGGGCGCGGGCGTACTGAGGACGCTTGAGCGAGCACTTCACTTACCAGCACGGGATCCTCCACTGCGAGGGCGTTTCCGCCGAGCGGCTCGTCCACGATTTCGGCACACCCCTCTACGTGTACAGCCGTGCGACGATCGAGGAACGGTTCCGCACGTTCGATGAGGCCTTCGCGCCACTCGACCGTCTGATCGCGTACTCCGTCAAAGCGAACGGCAACCTCTCGGTGCTCCGTCTGCTCGCCTCGCTCGGCGCGGGTGCGGACATCGTGAGCGGCGGCGAGCTGCTCCGTGCGCAGCTCGCGGGCGTGCCTGCCGATCGGATCGTCTTCAGCGGCGTCGGTAAGACCGTGGTCGAGATGGCGGCCGCAATCGAGGCCGGCATCTACGCGTTCAACGTCGAGAGCGAGGGCGAGCTGATCGCGCTGGCCGAGCTCGCGGAAACGATGGAGCGCCGCGCACCCATCGCACTGCGCGTCAATCCCGACGTGGAACCGACAACGCCGCATCACTACACGCGGACGGGCCACAAGGCGACGAAGTTCGGGATCCCTTACGACGAGGCCAGGCGCCTGTACGCGGTGGCAGCGGCGAGGCCAGGACTGCACGTGCGTGGCATCGACGTGCACATCGGCAGCCAGATCCTCGACGTCGAACCGTACCGTCTGGCGCTGGAGCGCATCCTGACGCTGATCGACGTCCTGCGCGGCGATGGCATCGCCCTCGAATACCTCGACATCGGCGGTGGTTTCGGCATCGCGTACGACGAAGCGGCAGGTCCTGCCGCCACCGACTTCGCCGGCATGATCGTACCGGAGATCGAGAAGTCCGGGCTCCGGCTGCTCCTCGAGCCGGGCCGCTTCATCGTGGGTCCGGCGGGACTCCTGCTGGCGCGCGTGCTCTACGTGAAGGAGATGGGCGGCAAGACGTTCGTGATCACCGACGCCGGGATGAACGATCTGCTGCGGCCCAGCCACTACTCGAGCTATCACCATGTCGAGCCTGTCGTCCGCCGGCCCGACCGGCCACGCCTCGAGCTGGACGTCGTGGGCCCGATCTGCGAGAGCGGCGACTTCCTCGCCCTCGACAGACCGATGGAACGACCGGAAGCCGGTGAGCTGCTCGCGATCAGTACCGTGGGCGCATACGGATTCGCCATGGCCTCACAGTACAACGCCCGCCCACGCCCGGCCGAGGTGCTCGTCGACGGCGACCGCACGCAGCTGATCCGGCAGCGGGAGACAGTGGAGGATCTTGTGCGCGGCGAAAGAATGGACTGATCGAGGAGGAGGGTAAAGGGCTGGGGCTAGGGCTAGGGGAGGGCGGATTCGCGGGGTGACGGGATTTGGGGCTGCCTGCGCAACCGGAGTCTCGCCAGCGGTGCCGGTTGCAGCCTCGCTGCTCCATGTCGAGGGCGGTACCGTCGACGGCGGTCCTTCGTTGTGCATAGCGGTCGACGATTGGCCGCCTGCACCGGGCCAGAAACGCTCTGCGTTCATGAGGCGTTCCCGTCCCCCATGGCTGAAGCGTTGGCGAACTGTTGATCTACCGCGTCTCCAACGCCCGAGGGATCGAGCGATCGACCATGCATCGAAGGCCGTAGAAAAATCAGGCGTGGCGAGATTGAGCCCTAAGACTTTCGTGGTGTTGAACGCACCCCGGTGACGATCAGTGCACGAACGCATAGCGACACAAAGCAAACGCCCGTATTCGAGTGCCGGCAATCAACCCTAGCCCTAGCCCCAGCCCTAGATCCCATTCCCCAACTCAAGACATGAACCAGCTACTGATTCTCGACTACGGCTCGCAGTTCACGCAGCTCATCGCGCGCCGGATCCGCGAGGAGCGCGTCTACTGCGAGATCCATCCTCCGACCGTGACGGTGGACTGGATACGGGAGTGGGCGCCGCGCGGGATCATTCTCTCGGGCGGGCCGGCCTCGGTGTACGACGCGGACGTGCCCCGCATCGACCCGGCGCTCCTCGCGCTGGGCGTGCCGGTTCTCGGGATCTGCTACGGCATGCAGCTGATCGCGCAGCTTCGTGGCGGCAATGTGCTCGCGGGCAGGCGCGAGTACGGTCGGGCGGAGATCGTCATCGAGAGGAGCGACGAGCTGTTCGAGGGGTTCCATGCCGGAGAGACGATCGCAGTGTGGGCGAGCCATGGCGACCATGTGGACGAAGTGCCGCCCGGCTTCACGCGGCTCGCGACAGCACCGGACAATCCGGTCGCGGCGTTCCGCGCACAGGATGCCCCCATCTTCGGCGTTCAGTTCCACCCGGAAGTCGCACACACACCGCGCGGCGACGAGATCCTCTCGAACTTCGCGTTCCGCATCTGCGGTTGCGAGCCGGACTGGACGGCCGGCTCGTTCATAGAGGATGCGCTGGGGCGGGTCCGTGATCAGGTCGGTGATCGCAATGTGATCTGCGGCTTGTCCGGCGGCGTCGACTCTTCCGTGGCGGCAGCGCTCGTGCATCGCGCGATCGGCGATCAGCTCACGTGCATCTTCGTCGATACGGGGCTGCTGCGGAAGGCGGAGCGCGAGAACGTGGAGCGCACGTTCCGTCGGCATCTCGGTGCCCGGCTCGTGGTGGTGGACGCCGCCGACCGGTTCCTCGAGAAGCTGGCGGGTGTGGACGATCCGGAGGAGAAGCGACGCCGTATCGGCGACACGTTCATCCGCGTGTTCGAATCGACGGCGCGCGAGGCCGGCAACGATGCGGCGTTCCTCGTGCAGGGCACGCTCTATCCTGACGTCATCGAATCGATGTCCGTGCGCGGGCCCTCGGCCGTTATCAAGACACACCACAACGTCGGCGGTCTGCCGGAGGACATGCCGTTCGAGCTGATCGAGCCATTGCGCGAGCTCTTCAAGGACGAGGTCCGCCACGTGGGCCGTGAGCTGGGGCTGCCGGAGGAGTTGGTCGGCCGCCACCCTTTCCCGGGCCCCGGACTCGCCATCCGCGTGATCGGTGACGTCACCCCCGAACGGCTCGATGTGCTGCGCGATGCCGACGCGATCTATCTCGAAGAGATCCAGGCCGCCGGTCTGTATGACGACATCTGGCAGGCCTTCGCCGTGTTGTTGCCCGTACGCAGCGTGGGCGTCATGGGCGACTATCGCACGTACGAGAGCGTGGTCGCGCTGCGGGCGGTCACGAGCCGCGACGGCATGACGGCCGACTGGTTCCCCTTCCCGCCGGACGTGCTGGGCAGGATGGCCGCGCGGATCATCAACGAAGTGAAAGGCGTAAACCGCGTGTGCTACGACGTGAGCTCGAAGCCGCCGGCCACGATCGAGTGGGAGTAGACCCACGGCCGCAGCGACTCAATCGTCCGTGCGGCGGTCGGGGTCGAGGTAGGAGGCACCTTCGGCAGTCAGGCGGCGAAGGTATATGCCGGCGTAGTTCTCATCGATCGCGGCCACCCGCCGATCGGCCGTCGCCGGGTACTCGCGGGCGCAACGGTCGCAGCGGATGGAACGGTCGTCGCCGGCGCCGATCAGGCGCCAGTGCCCCGTGCAGTCTCCGTAACGGTGTTCTATTTCTGACATCGATCAACTCGATTATCGCTGCGGCAGGACACGGTCGTCGACAGCACACGAGGTGCAATCTTCAAGCCACGTACCGGCCCCGGCGCGTACAGCTCGTCAGCGATGTCGTCGAGGGCCGCGACGCCGCCGAGACCGCACGGTCGGCACCACCCTGGGCCGTCCGAATTTCGGACGGCAGCGCGCGGGAAACCTCGCGACCCGGCGCCTGCGCTCGAGGTGCTCCTGCGTGCGACGACCTCGACACTGAGTTGCGCCCGTGCATCAATGCGGCCGGCTCCCGCTCGTCAACGCGGCACCGTGTCGCCCTCACGGAGCCGACGCGCGATGGAATCCCAGGTCGCCGCCATGAACGCAATGTCCGATTCGTGGATCCGCGCGTACTCGACCACGCCCGAGTCCGTCACGCCAGCCTGCTCGAGGATCTCGCGCTTTCGTTCCAGAAACGCGTCGGCACTCGTCTCTTCGCGGTTGGCCTGTCGCAGCGCGACAACGACCTCGATGAACGTCTCACGCGACATCGGCTCCACCGGTTGCGCTTCGCTGCAGCCGGTGGACGTTACAGAGCCCGCGAAGATCGCTGCGATCAGAATCGCCCGTCCAGGTCTCACCTTTCGACTCCTTCTCGCCCGCTCCGCGCAAGGCGTGGAAAACGTTCGCCACCCCGGCGAATGCGACGACACCGGCAATCGGCGCGAGTGCCACTCCTCGTACCCGACGATCCAGCGGTCTGGCACGTCCGGCCCTCGCCGACCGGCAGCGGGAAAGCGGACTCCGTGATGAGCAACCTGGCGATCGTCATGCGGGAGATCGGATTCGACGCCGTACCGACCAGCCGGACGATCCGCGACGAGACGGTCACGAGAAAGGCGAAGGGCGATGCTTCACACCCACGCGCAGATGGTCCGTCGTCCTCCTCCGTTCTTCACGAATGCGGAACCGTATCGGAGTTACGCCAGGCTGGTCAAGAATCAGAGCGGGCGAACGCGCGCGCGCCGCTTCGCAGTCAGCGATCGTCAGCGCCGATAGAACTGCCTCATTGGCAGTATCCCGGGGCATGGCCTTTGCCCCTCGCCGGAGCATCCGGAGTCATGGCATTCAGGCGGTGGACGGCGAAGCGAGGCGATCGGTGTTGAACCACGAACGGTTGACGATCAAAGCGGCGGAAGCGATCCAGGCAGGAGCGGGTGAAGCGCAGCGGCGCGGGAACCCGACGCTGGAAGATCTGCACCTGCTACACGCGTTGCTCGACCAGGACGAGACGGTGGTCGTGCCGGTGCTTCAGAAGGTGGGCGTCAACGTTGCGCGTTTGGCCGAGCGTCTCGAACGGGCGCTGGATCGGCTGCCGAAGCAGAGCGGAGGCTCGTCGCCATCAATCAGCCGCGAGCTGAACAAGATCTTCGAGCTCGCGGAGCTCGAGGCGCGTGCGCTGCGCGATGAGTACACGTCGACGGAGCATCTGCTGCTGGGGCTGGCGACGCAGAAGGGCTCGACGACGCGGGAGCTGCTGGACGAGCAGGGTGCGACGCGGGAAGCGCTGAAGGAAGCGCTCGATGCCGTGCGGGGTCCGCACCGGGTCACGGATCAGCAGCCCGAGCAGAAGTACCGTGCGCTGGAGCGGTTCACGCAGGATCTGACGGACGATGCGCGGCGCGGCAAGCTCGATCCGGTGATCGGCCGCGACGAGGAGATCCGGCGAGTCGTGCAGGTGTTGAGCCGGCGGACGAAGAACAATCCGGTGCTGATCGGTGAGCCGGGCGTGGGGAAGACGGCGATCGTCGAAGGACTCGCGCAAAGGATCGTGAGCGGCGATGTGCCGGAGACGCTGCGGGATAAACGGCTGATCCAGCTGGACATTGCGTCGTTGGTCGCGGGATCGAAGTTCCGGGGCGAGTTCGAGGAGCGGTTGAAGGCAGTGCTGAAGGAGCTGACGGAGGCGGAAGGGAAGTACATCGTCTTCATCGACGAGCTGCACACGATCGTGGGTGCAGGAGCGGCCGAAGGCGCCGTGGATGCCGGCAACATGCTGAAGCCACCGCTCGCGCGCGGCGAATTGCGGCTGGTCGGCGCGACGACGCTGGACGAGCATCGGAAGCACATCGAGAAGGATCCTGCACTGGAGCGTCGCTTCCAGACCGTGTTCGTGGGCGAGCCGAGCGTGGAGGACGCGGTCGCGATCCTGCGCGGGCTGAAGGAGCGCTACGAGGTGCATCACGGCGTGAAGATCACGGATGGCGCGATCGTGGCGGCCGTGAAGTTGAGCGATCGCTACATCGGCGGGCGGTTCCTTCCGGACAAGGCCATCGACCTGATCGACGAAGCGGCGTCGCGGCTGCGCATCGAGATCGATTCGCTGCCGCAGGAGATCGACGAGGTCGAGCGTCGCATCATGCAGCTCGACATCGAGCGAACGGCGCTGGAATCGGAGGAGGAGTCGGATGCCGTGGAGCGCCGGCAGCGCATCGAGCAGGAGCTGGCGCAGCTGCGCGAGCGAGCGGGCGCGATGAAGGCGACGTGGCAGGCGGAGAAGGACCAGATCTCCCGGATCCGCGAGATCAAGGCGAGGATCGACGAGGTCCGGATCGAGGCGGAGCGCGCGCAGCGGACGGCCGACCTCGCGCGCGCTGCTGAGCTGCAGTACGGCGAGATTCCACGGCTGGAGCGTGATCTCGCGGCTGCCGAGACTCGATTGCAGGAGCTTCAGTCGAAGGGCAAGTTCCTGAAGGAGGAGGTCGACCCCGAAGACGTGGCCGAGGTCGTCTCGCGCTGGACGGGCATACCGGTGACCCGCATGCTCGAGTCGGAGCGCGAACGGCTGACGCATCTGGACGAGGTTCTCGCGACGCGCGTGATCGGCCAACAGACCGCGGTCCAGGCGGTAGCGGACGCGGTGCGGCGCAGTCGCGCGGGGTTGCAGGACCCGAACCGGCCGATCGGCAGCTTCATCTTCCTCGGCCCGACGGGCGTGGGCAAAACGGAAACGGCGCGCGCACTCGCGGAGTTCCTCTTCGACGACGAGGACGCGATGGTGCGCATCGACATGTCCGAGTACATGGAGCGCCACGCCGTCGCGCGGCTGATCGGTGCGCCGCCGGGCTACATCGGGTATGAGGAGGGCGGCCAGCTGACGGAACGCGTGCGCCGCCGGCCGTACTCGGTCGTGCTGTTCGACGAGATCGAGAAGGCGCACCCGGAGGTGTTCAACGTGCTGCTCCAGATCCTGGATGACGGCAGGTTGACGGACTCGCAGGGCAGGACGGTGGACTTCCGCAACACGGTCATCATCATGACCTCCAACATCGGAAGCCACTACATCCTGGAGAACGCGGGCGGCGCGGACTGGAGCTCGGTGGAAGGCGTAGTCCTGGGTGAGCTGCGGCGACACTTCAGGCCGGAGTTCCTGAACCGTGTGGACGACATCATCGTTTTCCGGCCGCTCACGAAGGAGGATCTGCGGCACATCGTAGAGCTCCAGCTCGAACGGGTTCGAGAGCTGCTGGCGGATCGGCGGATCACGCTCGAGATCACGGAGCCCGCGGAAGACGTGATCGCGGAAGAGGGTTTTGACCCGGCGTTCGGCGCGCGTCCGCTGAAGCGTGCCATCCAGAGACTCGTCCAGAATCCGCTCGCACTGCGGATGCTCGAGGGCGAGTTCGAGGAGGGCGACACCGTTCGCGTCGATCGCGGGCCGGGCGGCGAGCTGCAGTTCGAAAAGCTGCGGGCCAGCGCCGCCGTCGCCTGAGCGAGCGTTCCAGGGTCGATCCCGCCCCATTCCGGAGCGGCTCGCAGGAACGATGCGGCCGGTCCGGGGTGTTTCTGGCTGCATCCAGGATCGAGGGATGGTGCACATGACATCGAGGATGATCGGGTTCGTGCTGATCGCGGCGCTGGCGGCGGGCAGCGGTGGCTGCGTCACACGAACGGAAGGCGGCAACGCGCCGAGTGCCGGTCCGTCAGCGCCGGCCGTGGCGACATCGCTCGTGATCGAGCAGTTCCTGCGTGCAGTCAATGCCAGCGACCTGGATACGATGTCCCGGTTGTTCGGCACCCGGCAGGGACCCATCGTCGAGCTGTACGACCGACGTCAGGTCGACGACCGGATGTACACGATCGCGTCGATCCTGAGGCATCAGGACTACACGATCGTGGGCACCGAGATCGTACCGGGCAGGCGGGACGAAGCGACGCAGGTCAACGTGCGCATGACCGTACGGGGCCACGAGGTGCAGGTGCCGTACACGCTGGTGTGGAGCGAGGACGAGAAATGGCTGATCGAGCAGATCGGCCTCGATGCGATCACGAACCGGCGCTAGTTTCGCCGCTCTGCCGTGGTCGACGCGCTCGAGGCCGGTCCGGCCGTCACAGCCGGCGCTCAGCCTTCGACCAGCTCGATGAGAACGCCGCCCGTACCGCGGGGGTGGAGGAAGGCGATGCGACGGCCGTGCGCACCGATCCGGGGGACCCGGTCGATCAGCTCGATGCCCGTAGCCTCCAGGCGATGCAGCGTCGACACGATGTCGGACACACGGTAGGCGACGTGGTGGAGGCCGGGACCTCGCCGCTGGAGGAAGCGCGCAACGGGCGAAGCAGGGTCGACCGGCTCGATCAGCTCGAGTCGACCGTCGCCGTCGCCGACGAACGCGACTCGGACGCCCTGCGCGTCGACGCGTTCGGACGCGGAACCGCGGCCGCCTGTCAGGAGTTCGTAAAGCGGGATCGCGCTGGCGAGCGATGCCACGGCGACGCCGACGTGGTCGAGCGGAAGCTGTTCGATGGCGTCCCGGCCGGGTTTTTGCTCCGACATGGGCGCTAGAGTACCACACCCGTCGTGATGCGGCCAGCGCGCGGCGGCAACGCAGAAAGGGAGATGGGAATGGCCGAGAACGGCGGACCGACGGCCGTGACGGACAGCGACTTCTCGGACGTGATCGAGGGAGGTCAGGGCCTTTCGCTCGTGGACTTCTGGGCCGCCTGGTGCGGTCCGTGTCGCATGGTCGCTCCGGTGATGGAGCAGCTCGCGAAGGACTACGATGGCAAACTGAGAGTCGCGAAGCTGGACGTCGATGCGAACCAGCAGACGGCGATGAAGTACAATATCCGGTCGATTCCGAGCATCCTGTTCTTCAAGGACGGGAAGCACGTGGACACCGTGGTAGGCGCCGTGCCGAGAGCCTACCTCGAGCGGAAGATCCAGGAACACCTGTAAGCCGTTCGACGTTTCGGGGAACGGGTGGGGCGGAGGCCGGTGAGCGGCTGCCGCCCCCTCGTATTTTCGGGGCGTTGGTACCTTTCCTGTCCGGACCGCCCGGTCTACCCTTCCGCATGAGCAAGCTGTACGTGGTGAGCACGCCGATCGGCAATCTCGGCGACATCACGGTCCGCGCGGTCCAGACGTTGAAGGCCGTGTCGCGGATCCTCGCGGAGGACACGCGCCACACGGCAACGCTGTTGCGGCGTCACGGCATCGAGACGCCGATGGTGTCGGCGCACGAGCACAACGAGGCGGCACGAGCCGAACAGGCGATGCAGTGGCTGGCCGGCGGCGAGGATCTCGCGCTGGTCGCGGACGCGGGGACGCCGCTGATCTCGGATCCCGGGCTGCGACTCGTGCGGGCGGCGATCGCTGCGGGCCACGACGTCGTGCCCG
>Ga0299914_10001790_pt1 | contig 14473 bp, 16 predicted proteins | sample RVTome_10_FD_201361 | JGI IMG/M metagenome (GOLD analysis project Ga0299914, IMG submission 201361) | Soil microbial communities from uranium-contaminated site in the Upper Colorado River Basin, Wyoming, United States - RVT153D57 (version 2) ...
TGGCCGCGAGAACGGCATCCTCGAGGACAATCTCAGGAAGGACCGCGAGATCGCGCAGATCCAGCGCGACAATTTCCGTGCCGCCCACCGCGCCAGTGCGCGCATGGCGTTCGGATCGGACGCCGGCGTCATGCCGCACGGCACCGCCGCCGGCCAGTTCCGCTACATGGTGGAATATGGAATGACGCCGATGGAGGCGATCCAGGCCGCCACACGCAACGCCGCGCAGGCCCTGGGATGGGAGGCGGACGTCGGCGCGATCGCTCCAGGCCGCTACGGCGACATCGTCGCTGTAGAAGGCGATCCGCTCGGCGACATCACCCGTCTCGAAAGCATCGCCGTCGTGATCAAGGGCGGCGAGATCGTCGCCGATCGGCGCTGACTGAATCCCCTCTCCCCCGAACGGGGAGAGGGTTAGGGAGAGAGGGTCCTTGGTGCGACCCCGGATTTCAGACCAGTTTCGGGCGCGCTTCCCGTGGGAGCGCTAACATTTAGCCCTTGCTGATCAGCGTCCCGCCCCGCATCAATGACGGACCGGAGCCGTGTCGAAGCGGCCGCGAGCGGGAGGAACGAATGGCGGACCAGGCAGCAAGCGACGGCTTGCCCGATTACGGCACCGCCGAGCTGCCGGCGCCGCCGCGATCGATCTGGCCGATCATCGGTCCAGGCGTCGTCGCCGCCGGCGTCGGCCTGGCCTCGGGCGAGTTCATCCTCTACCCCTATATCGCAAGCCAGGTCGGGCTGGCCTTCGTCTGGGCCGCCGCGGTCGGCCTCGCGACCCAATTCTTCCTCAACATGGAGATCGAGCGCTACACGCTCGCCACCGGCGAGACGGTGCTCACCGGCTTCAGCAGGCTCGGCCGCCACTGGGGCCTGGTCTTCATCCTGCTCGCCTTTGCCGCCAACCTCTGGCCCGGATGGGCGACCAGCGCGGCGACCCTGGTCACCTATCTGGTCGGCGGCAGCGTCCGCTGGATCGCGGTCGCCATGCTGCTGGCGATCGGCCTGATCCTCACTTTCTCGCCGGTCGTCTACCGCTCGCTCGAGCGCGCCCAATTCCTCAAGGTGGCCGCAGTCGGCCTGCTCGTGATCGTCGCCGCGGTCGCCGCCATTCCCGCCGAGCTCTGGATCGAAACCCCGACCCTGATTGCCCAGGTCGACATACCCGCCGCCGAGCTCGGCTGGGCGCTGCTACTCGGCGCGCTCGCTTATGCCGGCGCCGGCGGCGGCCAGAATCTGTGCCAGTCCAACTGGATCCGCGACAAGGGCTTCGGCATGGGCGCCCACGCTCCGCGTATCGTCAGCCCGATCACCGGCGCGCCGGTGGCGGCGCCGGGCACCGGTTGGAAATTCGAGCCGACCGAGGAATCGATGGATCGCTGGCGCCGCTGGTGGCGCTTCGCGAACATCGAGCAGCTGTCGACCTTCGTTGCGATCAGCTTCGTCACCATCCTGTTCACCTCGCTGCTCGCCTACGCCACGCTGTCCGGCCGCGCCGACCTGCCCCGTGACATCTCCTTTCTGGCGATCGAGGGCGAAGCGCTTTCGGCGCTGGTCGGCGCCTGGTTCGGGCGCTTGTTCTGGGCGGTCGGCGCCTTTTCCCTGTTCGCCGCGTCGCTCGGCATCGTCGATTATACCAGCCGCCTCGCCGCCGACGTGCTGCGTACGTCTTATCTTCCGGGACGCAGCGAGAGCCTGATCTACGCGATACTGGTCTGGGTGATGGTGCTGATCGGGATCGCGATCGTCGCGAGCGGGCTCACCCAGCCGCTGGTGCTGCTGGTCATCGCCGGCTGCGTCGCCGCGTTCATGATGGTCTTCTATTCGGCGCTCCTGATCGTGCTCAACCGCCGGCTGCTGGCGCCCGAGCTCCGCCCGGCCGGCTACCGCGTCGCCGCTCTGTGGTGGGCGACCGGCCTGTTCGGCGTGCTGTCGGCTATCACCGTCATCGATCAGGCACGCCGGCTGCTCGGCGGATGACGCTGCGGCGCTATCGCCGCGCTTTGTCCCTCGCTCAACTGATCCCGAGCCGGAGGCCATCATCCGGTGGCGCGGAAATCAGGGCATGAAAAAAGCTTGCGCAGCAGGTACCGGTCAATGCTGGTCGGATCTGGCGCAATGTGGCTCGGAGGAAGGTAGGCGATGCGGCGAGAGGCTTTGATGGCGGCAATGCTCGTGACGCTCGCCGCGTGTCGCGGTCCCGCGGGCGAGGTCGTTCCGCCGGACGCGTCCGAATCCAATGCCTCAACCAATGCCGCGGCGCCCGGGCCCACTTCCGCTCCCGGCCCGGCCACTGCCCGCGACGGCCCCCAGTTCGTCGAGCTCGCCGCCGGCGCCGACATGTTCGGAATCGAATCCGCCCGGCTGGCGATCGAGAAGGCGCGCAACGCCGAGGTGCGCGCGCTTGCCGAGGCCATGCTGGACGATCATCGCCGTTCGGCCGGCGCGCTCCAGCGTGCCGCCGGCGCGGCCGATCCCGCAATCCCCTATGCGCCGACGCTCTCTCCTCATCAGCTCGAGGCGCTTGAGGTCTTGCGCGCCGCGCCGCCGGCCGCCTTCGATCGCGCTTTCCTTGGCCAGCAGCTCGACGCACAGCAGCGCCTGCTGACCTTGCTCACCGATTACGCGATCACCGGCGACGTGAACCCCCTGCGCCGCCACGCCTCGGAGGCCGCCGATCCGGTCCGCCGGAACCTCTCGCGAGCGCGCGACCTGATCGTCGAGATACCGTTCGAATGACCGGGCGGCGCGATCGGAACGCACCCGAAACCGGCTCGTTGAAAGATTGAAAGGAGCATGCGCAGATGAAGGGATATTGCGACGATATCGAGCGGGCGACGATCGAGAATGAGGATTTCCGGCGGGTCCTCTACACCGGCAGCAACCTCCAGCTGGTGCTGATGACGCTGCCGCCCGGGTGCGACATCGGCGAGGAAGTGCACGAGGATCGCGACCAGTTCTTCCGAATCGAGGAAGGTTCGGGTGAGATCCGCATCGACGGCGTCGCCAACAACGTCGAGGACGATTTCGCGGTGATCGTTCCCGCCGGCGCCCGCCACAACGTGATCAACACCGGCAACGCACCGCTCCGCCTCTACACCCTCTACGGCCCACCCGAGCACAAGGACGGTGTCGTCCACAAAACCAAGGAACAGGCCGAGCGCGACCACGACAACGATCATTGGGACGGTGGCACGACGGAGTAGGAAGGGACTCGAATCATCCTGTCCTCCCCGGCCTTTGCCGGGGAGGGGGACCGGCCGAGCCGGTGGAGGGGGTGCGCGAAGCGCACACGTCTTCAACTTGCCGGGCGACCACCTCGAACCCTTGCATTACGTCCAATGCCAGGAAACGCAGCGTCTCAATTCCCCTTTTCCTGAGCCGCTGGTCACACGCTTCATCGCGCTGCGGATTCGAGCCCATGTCATGCGCGTCGCCATCCACTTCGATCGCGATCGCGGCAGAGCGACAATAGAAGTCCAGGGTGAATCGGCCCATCGGATGCTGGCGTCGAAACTTGAGGCCGCGCGGGCGCGTGCGGAGATGACGCCACAACTTCGCCTCCGGGGGGCTCATCTCCCGACGAAGCTTTCGTGCCTTGTCGATTCTGCTCGCCATATTCAGATTCGGTGGAACGACCCCTCCACCATGCTACGCATGGTCCCCCCTCCCCGGCAAATGCCGGGGAGGACTGGAGAGCGGACTGCCGCTGGAGGGGACCCATGACCGATACCGCCATCCTCTGGCCCACCTTCGCCCTGGTCGCCCTGATCTTCGCCGTCTGGACGACCCTGTTCGTTCAGCGCATCGGCCATATCCGCCGCAACCCGCCGCGCCGCGAGGACTTTGCCACCGGCGCCGCGGCGATGCGCTATTTCGAGCCGGTCGAGATGCCGGCGAACAATCTGCGCAACCTGTTCGAGATGCCGGTTCTCTATTTCGCCCTGGTGCCGTTGCTGCTGGTCAACGGCCAGGCCGGCACGGTTCAGGTCGTCCTGGCCTGGATCTACGTCGCGCTGCGGGCGGTGCACAGCTGGATCCATATCGGGCCGAAGCGGGTGCAGCCGCGCTTCATGGTCTATCTCGCCTCCTGCGCGACCCTCTCGGCGATGTGGATCGGCTTCGCGGTCGAGCGGCTCGCCGCCTGACGCGGAAGGCTCCGCAAGGGGGCTTGATCTTGACCCAACGTCAACCGCTACACGCCTGCGCATGGAGGACGTGCTCGACATCAGGGAGGTGACCCGCCGCACCGGCCTCACCTCGCGCGCCTTGCGATTCTACGAGGCGCGCGGGCTGGTGAGACCGCTGCGCACCCATAGCGGCCGCCGGCTCTATGGGCCCGGCGACCTCGAGCGGATCGGCCAGATCCTCGCGCTCAAGCGCGCTGGCCTGACTCTCGCGCAAATCCAGCGCCTCACCGCCCGCAAGCCGCTCGACCTCACCTCGCTCGTCGACGCGCAGATCGAGGCGATCGACGCCCAGGCGCGTGACCTCGCGGAGGCGAAGGCTCTGCTCCTCGTCGTCAAGTCCCGCATCGATCGTGGCGAGCCCATCGATGTCGCGACCTTCTGCTCGCTGATCAGCAATGGAGACAGGATCATGGAAGCGGAAAACTGGAGGAAGGTGATCGACCGCCATTTCACCGAGGAAGAGAAGGCGCATTGGGCGGAGCGCGCGACTGCGTTGCCGCCCGGCTTCGACATGGACTCCTATCATCGCCAATGGGCCGTGCTCGCGGCGAAGGTCGAGGCGGCGCTGCCGCTCGATCCGGCGAGCCCAGAGGCGCAGGCGCTGCTCGACGAATGGAACGCGCAGCTCGAGCCCTTCATGGCGGTGGCCACGCCCGAGATGAAGGCCGGCGCCGCCCGGCTTCACGAGAGCATGAACGAGTGGAAGGACGACCAGCCGCCGCCTTTCTCGATGGACGTGTGGCGGTTCATCCAGGCGGCGGGAAAGGCGCGGCAGGCGAGCTGAGCAATAGGTGCCAAACATCCTCCCCTGCATGTGCAGGGGAGGATCAGGGGCCGACTGTCCGGCTTTCGGCGGCCGGGATGTCGATCCCCCGGACGAGCAGCCACAGGCCGAGGCCGATCTCATAGATGGCCATCGGCGCCATATAGGCCATCGTGACCATTCCATAGAAGGGCGGGTAGACGATGACGATCAGGGCGACCACGGCCATGATCGACGAGGCGAATATTCCCCAGGCGGCAATCCAGCGGGGGATGTAGCCTGATTTGAGCCACAGATAGCTGAAAGCGGCCGACCCGAGCCCGAGGAAGAGGAAGCCGACCTGAAAGCCGTACAGGTGCACGCGCAACAGGGCGTACATCAGCACCTGCAGCTGCTCCGCATCGGCAGCCTGCATGTAGGGCCGGCCGCTGATCAGCTCGACGGCCGTGAACGTGGTGAAGGTCATCCCGGCGAGAATGCAGTTCTCCGCGAGCCTCCAGAAGGCCGCGAGCAGTGCCAGGTTCCGGTTGACCTCCCGCAGCACGACGTAAAGCGCGACGAACAGGGCGATCGTTCCAGCGACGGTGAGGAGCTCCAGGGCAAGCGTCAGCCGGAAAAGCGACAGCGATCCGGTGATGTTGCCGGCCGTCGCGACAGGATCGTTGCCGGCGATGAATTGGCCGGAGAGCTGTTGGGCGAATATCGCTGCGGCGTTGGTCAACAGGTACATCAGCCCTGCCAGCTTCGCGTAGCGCTGAAGGACTCTCTCGTCGGGCCGGCCGATCATCGCGGATTCTTCCCCAGGCCCCGGCTCGTTCGGCAGCCGAAGCTCCCCGCACGGTAACAGTCCTGTCGATACAATACACAGGATTCACGTGATCCGGGGCGCCATGGCTTGATCGCAGGTTGCACCACGGCCCGATCCCGAGCGGGATTCGCCGTCGCGGCAGGATCGGCGTCGGCTTGTCGCCTTCGCTCTCTCGAAACGCACCTTTCCGGAACGATGCCGGAGACGTCGTCGATCGCAGCCGGGGCACGCCCCGGCCCTTGCTCATATCCGGACGCCGCCCCGCGCCTGCACCATATCTTCCCGGTTCTTCTCGAAATCGCTCGCGTCGTGCCGCTCGAGCAGCTGGGTCTCCGGCGATCCGAAGGTGCGGTTTACCATCCGCCCGCGCTGAACGGCTGCGCGGCCGGCGACCAGGTCCACCCATCGGTCGAGATTCCCATATTCGTGCACCGACAGGAATTCCTGCGCGCCATAGGCCTCGCGCATGATCGATCCGTACCAGGGCCAGATCGCCATGTCGGCGATCGTATATTCGTCGCCGGCCATATATTCGTGGCCGGCCAGATGCGAGTCGAGCACGTGCAGCTGCCGCTTCGTCTCCATCGCGAAGCGGCTGATCGGATATTCCATCTTGAACGGAGCATAGACGAAGAAATGGCCGAAGCCGCCGCCGACGAACGGCGCGGAACCCATTTGCCACATCAGCCAGCTCAACGCCTCGGCGCGCTTGTAATGGTCGGTCGGCAGGAAGGCGCCGAATTTCTCGGCGAGGTAGAGCAGCATCGCGCCACTCTCGAAGACCCGCGTCGGCGGGTCGGTCGAATGGTCCATCATTGCCGGTATCTTGGAGTTGGGATTGATCTCGGTGAAGCCGCTGGAAAACTGGTCGCCGTCGCCAATCCGAATCATCCAGGCGTCATATTCGGCGCCCGAATGTCCGGCGGCGAGCAGCTCCTCGAGCATGATGGTGACCTTGACGCCGTTCGGCGTCCCCATCGAATAGAGCTGGATCGGGTGCTTGCCGACCGGCAGCGTCTTGTCGTGTGTCGCGCCGGAAATGGGCCGGTTGATATTGGCGAACTGGCCGCCGCTCGGCTGGTCCCAGGTCCACACCCGGGGCAGGACGTAGCCAGGCGGCTGGTTGGCGGCTTCGTTGTCGTTCTCGCCCATCTCGGTCCTTCCGTCATGCTTGCGGTCGAGGGAATTTAGGTTTCAAATCCGAACCGTCCAGCGCTCGATTGAACTTTTCGCGCGGCTTCCGAACGTACGTCCTCAGGCGAAGCCTGGCGGCTCGCCCAGCGCGGCATAGTCCCGGGTCAGCGCCGCATCGGCGTCGAGCGGAGGGAAAGTCTCGAAGCTGCGGACGGCGGGCGTCTTCGCCCAGGCCAGCTTCTCGCGCGTGAACGTCTCGATGAAGGGGCTGAACCAGCTCGGGTCGTCGAGCATGGTCGGCCGGACGTTGACGAACATGTCGAACCCTTCCGGCCGGGTGAACATCCAGCTCATGCAGTGTGGACAGAAATAATGGCGGGTCGCGCCGTGGAGTCCGCCGATCACCGGCGCTCCCTTCGTCACCGAGAATCCTTCGCTCGGGATGGCGGCGCTCAGCGAGAAGGCACTGGCGCTCATCCGCTGGCAGCCGGCGCAATGGCACGCCATTGTGAGGAGCGGCGGTGCGACGATCCGGATCCGCACCTGGCCGCAGCGGCACCCACCCTCGCCCGATCGTCCTGATCCGCCCATCGCTCCTCCTTTCGCGTCCTGGATTCGAAGGCCTGCCGCTAGCACGGCCCCGGTCGCCAAGGCCATCGGTGCCGCGCCCGTGTCGCCACGTTCAAGCCGCGGACCGGCGCGCCGGAACGGCAGATCCCGCCCATTCGTCGTCCCGGCGCAATCCGCGCGCCGGGCGGGCTCACGGAACGATGTTGGCGTGGCGGGCGATGTGGCGCCAGACGCCGCCCTCGAGAATATAGACGTTGGTGTAGCGGCGATTGAGCGTCCGCCGGCCGTACATCCGCGCCTGCTCGCTCGCCGCGCCGGGGAGCACAACCTCGCGCCCCATCACGACGCCGACGTCGCCGGTGATGACCACATCCTCGGAGATCCGTTCGAACACCTCGTTGCGTATCTCCCCGGATCCCACCATCCGGATCAAGTCCTCGCGCGTGAGAATCCGGTTGTTCGGGGCGTTCACGCGAAGGTTCGGGTGAGCGATCTCCTCAATGGCCTCGAGGTTCACCGTGGCGACGGCGTCCCGCTGCCGCGCGTCGGCTGCGAGCAGTGCCACCTCCTCGGGCGAGCGCTCGCGGCCGGCCTGGGCGGTCGCCCCGGCCGGCCAGGCGAAGGCAAGGAACAGGCAAAGCAGGAGGCGAGGGCGCTTCATCATGTCGGGATCTCCTAGCGCCGCCATGCCGCGCCGCGAAGGCTGCGATAGCATTATCGAGGGAAAGTATATCACCGTTGCGTCTCCTGGGTCGCGGCTGCGGCGAGGAAGCGATTCGGGCTCCCAAGATCGAAATCGCCGCCCGGAACGGTCGCCGCCGTTGCACCGGGCGCAACGCCTCCCGGTCGCCGATTGCCTGCCGGGGCCTCGCGTTCGATGCTCTGCCCGGCTCGAGGACGCGCCTTTCGCGCGGACACGAAGCCGGAGAGCAAGGAGACGCCAATTGCCTTCGCGCGATTCGTCCGCCGGTGAGGAAGAGGTTCGGGGACCGGCCCACATCCCGTCCGCCGATTTCACTCGGGCGCTGGCAGAGTTCGGCGACGCGCTCGGGGCCGAGGGGCTGCTGACCGCCGCGGCCGAGGTCGCCCCGTTCCGCGATCCCTTCGCCTTTCCGGGCTGGCATGATTTCGATCCCTCCGCCGTCCTCATGCCCGCGTCGGTCGAGGAGGTGCAGGCGATCCTGCGCATCGCCAACGCCCGCAAGGTCCCGCTCTGGACCAGCTCGCAGGGGCGCAACAACGGCTATGGCGGTGCGGCGCCTCGCGTCGCCGGTTCGGTCGTGCTCAGCCTCAGGCGGATGAACCGGGTGCTCGAGGTGAACGAGGAATCGGCTTTTGCCCTGGTCGAGCCCGGCGTGCGCTTCTTCGACCTGTACGAGCATCTGCGCGCGATCGGCTCGCGGCTGTGGATGTCGGTGCCGGATCTCGGCTGGGGCAGCGTGGTCGGCAACACGCTCGAATATGGCGTCGGCTACACGCCTTATGGCGACCATGCCGCGAGTCAGTGCGGCCTCGAGATCGTTCTTCCCGACGGCGACGTCATGCGCACCGGCATGGGCGCCATGGCCAATCCGAAAGCGTGGCAGGTCTATCGGCGCAGCTGCGGCCCGAGCGCCGACGGCCTGTTCATGCAGTCCAATTTCGGAATCGTCACCAAGATGGGCGTCTGGCTGATGCCGGCGCCGGATTGCTACATGCCGGGCTGGCTCACCCTCAGGCGCGACTCCGATCTCGAAACCCTGCTCGAGCGACTGCGCCCGCTGATGATGGACGGCACCATCCCAAACCAGCCGATGATCATCAACGCCGTCTGCGCCGCTTCGGCGCTGTCGGGCCGCGAGGAATGGTACCAGGGCGAGGGGCCCATGCCGGACGAGGTGATCGACCGGATCGCCGCTCAGCCCGGCCTCGGCCGGTGGGTGATGCGCTTCGCGCTCTACGGCGACGAGAAGATCGTCGAGCGGCAGCGCGAGATCGTCGCCGATGCGCTCGGCACCATCCCGGGGGCGGAGCTGACTTTCTCGAAATATGACGGCCATGCGCTGCCCGAATTCGTCAATCCGCACGAGCGGGTCCAGGCGGGCGTGCCGAGCATGGATCTCGACCGTATGACCCGCTGGTATGGCGGCGAGAAAGGCGGCCATATCGGCTTTTCCTGCGTCGCCCCGATCACCGGCAGGGACGGCGCCGAGCTTCGCGATCTGGTGCGCGGCCGCCTCAACGCGGCAGGCCTGGACTATAGCGGCGTGCTCATCCTCGGCCGCCGCAGCATGATCCATGTCGGCCTCGTCGTGTTCGACACCGAGGACGAGGCGCAGGCGAAGTCCGCTTACGCCGCGTGCAAGGCGCTGGTCGAGCCGGCCGCCCGGCTCGGCTACGGCGAATACCGGTCGCACCTCGACTTCATGGACCTCGTCGCCGACCAGTACGGCTTCAACGACCACGCCCAGCGGCGCTTCAACGAGCGGATCAAGGACGCGCTCGATCCCAACGGGATATTGTCGCCCGGCAAGCAGGGCATCTGGCCGCGCGCGTTCCGCGAGGGCCGGCCCACTTCCGCAGCGGCCGAACAGGAGGAACGAACGACGTGAACAGGTTCGAACGCGCCGTCCAGGACTGCATGATCCCGACGGCCAGGCTGCTGGAGCGGACGACCGATCCGCTCCACCGGGCGATCCTCCTCAACTTCTGGCGGCACGTCCATCTCGAGGGTGCCGGCGACTATGAGCGGATCGTCGCGCCCGACATGATGGCCGACCATCCCGTCTACCGGGTCAGCTGGGGCGCCAACCCGACAGTCGTCGAAGGCAAGGAAGCGGTGCTCGCTTTCTACAACAGCGTTGGCGAGGCGGTGCTGTGGCATTCCGACGACCGGCTCGCCGTCGCCGGCTGGGGAATCTGCGACGAGATCACGTTCCACCAGCTCGCCCGCGGCGCCGACCTCGCGGCGATCGGCTACAACGTTTCCAATCCGGACGGCCTTTACCACGTCTCCAGCCGCCAGGCCTTCATCTGGCCCTATGACGACCAGGCCCGCCTCGCCGGCGAGCATCTCTACGAGGACAAGACCAGCCTCATGATCGAGGAGGTCGACCCGTCGGAAGCGATCACTCCGGCGCGCGTCCGCGAGATCCACCGTGCCCAGCTCGCCCGCCTCGAAGCCGAGCGCGGCCCCAATTTCTGGCGCCTCTAGGGGCTAAGGCCGGACCTTGGGGGACGCCGATCTCCCTAGGCGGCACCCGCCAGTTCCCCCAGCACCTCGATCAGCCTGTCTACCTCCGCGATCGTCGAATAATGGCACAGCCCGACCCGGACCAGGCCGCCGTTCTCCCACAAACCGAGCCGCTTCACCGGCTCGACCGCGTAGAAATGCCCGGACCAGACGTGGACCCGTTCACGGGCCAGGGTCTCGGCGATGGCATCCGGATGGTGCCCCTCCAGCGTGAACGCGAAGGTCGGTACCCGCCCCTCCATCGTCGGCGGCCCGTAAAGCCGCGCGCCGACGTGCCGCAGACCGGCGAGCAGTCGCTCGCCGAGTCCCCGTTCGTAGGCGACGCACCCCTCCATCGCCGACACCAGCGCCGCGCGCCGGCTCTCCGGTGGCGTCGGCGCAATCGTTCGCCCGAGCCACTCCAGATAGTCGATGGTGGCGAGCACGCCGGCCTGGCCTTCGAAGCTCGGCGTCCCGGTCTCGAACCGCACCGCCGCCGGCTCGGTCGAGGCGGGCCGCACCTTGTAGGCGGTGAGCGTCTCGAGCAGCTCGGCCCGCCCCCAAAGCACGCCCTGGTGCGGCCCGAAGAATTTGTAGGGCGAGCAGGCCAAAAGGTCGCAGCCGAGCGCGCGCACGTCGGTGGGCACGTGCGGCACCGACTGGACCGCATCGACGAACAGCAAGGCATCGGATCCCGCCCGCACGATCCGGGCGATCTCGGCGACGTCGTTGAGCGTGCCGAGCGCGTTGCTCGCTCCGCCGACCGCCACCAGCCGCGTCCGCCTGCCGATCAGCCCCGGCAGCGCATCGAGCCGCAGCGTCCCCGTCGCCGGATCGAAGTCCAGCCAGCGCACGATGGCGCCGCGATCCTCGGCCGCCATCACCCAAGGCCAGACGTTGGCGTCATGATCGAGCCGGGTCAGCACGATCTCGTCGCCCGCATCCCAGCCCCGCGCCAGCGACCGCGATACGGCAAGAGTCAGGGAGGTCATGTTCGGCCCGAACGCGATCTCGCCCGCCGCGCCGCCGAGCAGATCCGCAACTGCCGCATGCGCCGCCGCGCTTATCGAATCGGTCTCGGCCGAGGTCGCGAAGGCGCCGCCGGCATTGGCGGTGCCCCGCTCGAGATGCCCCGCCATCGCCGCAATCGCCGGCCGGCATGCCTGCGTTCCGCCCGGCGCGTCGAAATAGATCCGCGCTTTCTCGCTATCGCGGACGGACAAAGCGGGGAATTCGGCGCGAACCTGATCGATGGGAAAGGTCACGGCGCCTCCGGAAGCTTGTGGGAGCCCGTTCTTCGATTGGCATCGGCCAAGAAGCAAGCACGCTCGCGCGACATATCCCGCCCTTCGACGCCGCTCGCGGCGGCGCTCGTCCGCTCGCTTGGTCCGGCTTTACCAATTCGGCAAACCTGGCGGAACCACGCGCCCTCCGTAACATTCGATCCCCATGCGTCTTCGCTCCATTTGTCCTGAGCCTTGCCGGAGGGCGGCGGCGGCCCTGCTCCTGCTCGTCATCACGGGCTGCGGTCAGGCGCCCACGCAGGCGGCGGTCGAGTACCGGCCGGAGGAAGCCGGCACGGTCGATCACGCTCTGTGCCTGCTCGGCTTCACCGGTGTCGAGCTCAGCGAAGTGTCGACCGGCCACCAGCTCGTCGACCTCAGCCTCAACGGCCGCGAGGCGACGTTCGTCGTCGATACCGGCGCCAACGTCTCGGTACTGCATGCGCCGTTCGCCGATGATTTCGGTCTCTCGGACGATCGTGCCGCGCGCGGCGGCCAGGCGCGCCTCGTGCGGATCGATTCCCTTCAGCTCGGCGGCGTCGCGATCCGCCAGAATCGCATCGTTCTGGCCGATCTGTCGCAGGTCGTGAGCGCTCTCGGCCGCATGTCGGACCGGCCGGTTTCCGGCATCATCGGCCAGGATGTGCTCGGTGAGCATCGCGCCGTGATCGATGTCCCCCGCTCGATCCTCTATCTCATCGAGGCGGACGAGGATCCGACGCCGGTTCCGGCCGAGCGCTGCCGCCGCGGGGAGGAGCCGGTCGAAACCGGTGATGCGGGGCAGGCCGGCAACCGCTCGGAATCGCGCTAGCGGCTTTCGCCCGTACGCGACCGCATACGCTTTCCATCCGAATGCGGTCGCGATACGAAAGCGGGACCTGAACGGCGAGAAGCGACCGGTCGCGTCGCAAGGGCGGCGCCGGACGAAGCGCGGGAGGGACAATGCTCGGACCGACACTGGAAACGGAACGCCTGCTGCTCCGCCCGCCGATCGAGGCCGACCTCGACGGCTGGGCCGAGCTGATGGCGGACGCGGAGAGCTCCCGCTTCATCGGCGGCCTCTGGGCCACCGCATAATCGTCGATCGACTCGGCGCCTGACAGTTCTTCCCGGTGGCGTCCTGAGGTCCCGGTTGACCGGCGCTCGAATGCTGTGCGAGCCGTCGCCAGGGGGAGCAATGCTCATGAACCTTCGCCGCTTTCGTCCGGGCATGCGCGGAATCGTCCTGTCCGGGGCCGCTTTCGCCATTCTCGTCGCGCTGCTGATCGCCTGGCTTGGACACCGGTACGATCTCGAGACCGACCGGATCGCCGCGGAAGGGAGGCTGGCGGAGGGCGAGTTCCTCCACCGCGAAACCGGATCATGCTCGGGCGATCGCCGCAGTTGCGATTCCGACACCATCCATGTCGCCTACGAAGTCGACGGTGTCACCTACCGCACGTCGATGGTCGCCGGTAACGGAAGCGGCAGTGAACCCATATTCAAAGCCGAACGGATCCGGGTGCCGCGGCTCGGCGAGGAAAGGCCGTTTCAGGTTCTGTATCTGCCATCCGATCCTTCCAGATCCAGGCTTCGTGCGGACATGTCGAAATCCGATATCGCGGTCTTCGGAACCGCCGGAATGTTCCTGCTTATCGGCCTGGTGTTCGGTGCTATGGGCCTGTTCGTCCTGCCGAAGCGGAATCGAACGGATCGGTAGCGCGAACCGCCCGTTCCCGCCCTTGCAAACTTCCCCCGTTGACCCACATAGGCTCGGCGGTTATAGGCCGCGGCGCCCGGGGCTGGTGGTGGCTGACAGGCCAGACGCTGTCCCGAGACGGGCGCAATTGAGCTGAACACTGCTGCGCGTGAAGCAAAGGCCTGGGGGGCCGGAATGGCCGCCGGGTCCTTTGCGCATTTTGCGTCGCAGTAGAGTAACTTGAAGGAAGTGAAGGGCTTCATGCCGACGATCAACCAGCTGATCCGCAAGGGTCGGGCGCCCCAGAAGGCGAAATCGAAAGTTCCTGCGATGGAGCAAAACCCCCAGAAAAGGGGCGTCTGCACGCGCGTCTACACCACAACCCCGAAGAAGCCGAACTCGGCGCTTCGCAAGGTCGCCAAGGTGCGCCTCACCAACCAGCGCGAGGTGATCAGCTACATTCCCGGCGAGGGCCACAACCTTCAGGAGCACTCGGTGGTCCTGATCCGCGGCGGCCGCGTCCGCGACCTTCCGGGTGTCCGTTATCACGTCCTGCGCGGCGTGCTCGACACCCAGGGCGTCAAGGACCGCCGCCAGTCCCGCTCGAAGTACGGCGCGAAGCGTCCGAAGTAAGCCTCACGGCTGAAGTTAAGAGGGAATTATTAGATGTCTCGTCGCCGCCGCCCAGAGAAGCGCGAAATCCTCCCCGATCCCAAGTTCGGGGATATCGTGCTGTCCAAGTTCATGAACAGCGTCATGCTCGACGGCAAGAAGTCCGTCGCCGAAGGAATCGTCTACGGCGCGCTCGACAATGTCGAGAACCGCGCCAAGAAGGA
>Ga0299914_10001791_pt1 | contig 14470 bp, 14 predicted proteins | sample RVTome_10_FD_201361 | JGI IMG/M metagenome (GOLD analysis project Ga0299914, IMG submission 201361) | Soil microbial communities from uranium-contaminated site in the Upper Colorado River Basin, Wyoming, United States - RVT153D57 (version 2) ...
CCGCCATCGGCATCCTGCGCCTCACCGGCGTCACCAACATCGCCGCCGCCAACCGACACCACGCCCGCGACAGCACCCGCCCACTGGCCCTACTCGGCATCACCTAACGACTTTGCCGGGGCCCTGGTCGACCATGGCGCGGCTGTCGTCATCCAGGTACCCGAGCAGCGTTGCGGTATCCACGACGTCCTGCGTAGGCTGATGCTGTTTGCGCGTGCTGGTCCCCAGCGATGTGACCGGTTCAATGGTCAAGACCACGGTGTCGCCATTGCGGTGTAGCCCGGTGACACGTGCAGCCCGGTAGGCCGATGTGGCGACCACCAGCAGCCGCGAGGGGTCGGCTTCTGCGAGCTCGGCGGTGATGGTGCGGGCGGCTTCGTCCTCGAGCAGGTCGGTGTAGTCGCTCGCTGGGTTGGTGCCCTTGACCCGGCGGACGTTGCCGTCAGGCACACCGAGGTTGATTAGGCGGTCCGCGATGTCATCAGGACAGGGATTGACCACGTCGACCTGCGTGTCGGTGCCGCTGAGCGTGTCGATGAACATGCCGGAGGTGACCAGGTCGGTCGGCGGTAGCGAGTAGCCGATCAGCGCGACCCGGTCGGCCGCTCGCAGCGCCTCAGCTGCCGAGCGCCAGAGTTCGCGGGTCACCGGGTTGTTGTAGAAGGCGGATTTCGCAGCGGCGGGTGGCACGATGAACGGACTCCGGCCAGAGCTTGCCGGCGGCGGTCCTCGTCAACGCCTTGCGGGTTACCCCAGCCGCCCTCCAACTTCCAGCGTTGGATCGTGGCTCCGGAACTGTCACCAGGCACCCAAAATGTATCCAGCGAGCCGTGCAGCTTCAGCAGCCTAAACGTGTCCGCGCTGCTGGCTGCGATGAAGCCCGGCTGCCTGTAGAACGGCGGCACGTCGCGCACCAGCCGGAACGCGCGTGCGATATCGCCGATCGGCCACTGCCCCGGACGCAGGTACGCGACCGTGTGCTCGATCAGCGTGTCGTAGTTGAAAGTGATCACGTCGGAGAGACTGGTGTGCATGAGCCCGACCAGACGTTGCAGCCACCAGTCCGGTTGTCCAGCGAGCACATTGAGCTGACACTCGTGGACGATCGCGTGGATGTTGTCGGTGACGTTTAGGAACAGCCCGTGATTGCTGTAGTTCTCATGATCGAGCAGGTCTGGCTGAGGTTCGGCGAGCCGAGACAACCATGCCTCGAAATAGCCGCCTTTGAAGCCGCGCGGGGACCGGGCTGCCGCCGCAGGAACGCGGCCACGGACAAGGTTGCCTAACGCGTCTGTCAGTGGCATCTTGTCGGAGATCGCCAGCGACAAGCCAGCACCCAACACGAAGGCGGTTCGCAACAACACAACTCCGGTAGACCAGGAAGGAAACGGGCGTTTACCATACGCCTCCAGCAAGGACAGCCAGGTCGATGGCATTCGACCGGACCGCCAATCGAACGGTACTAGCCGCAGGGTCATTGCGTAGTCGGGTTACTCCTGGTCACAGTGTCGATGAGGTCCGTGGAGCGTCTGTTGGCGCGGCGGGTGGCGCGGGCGATGTTGGTCTCACCGTTGCCGCGGTGATACCCGATCGAGGTGTTCCGCAGTGTGGCGAACACGGCGGGTCCGTTGCCGGTCCGGGCCTGGTGGGCGTCCTCGCGCAGCGTCACGTCGCGTACATAATGGACCCGGTTCTCGATATGCCACTCCTGCCGTGCCCAGGTACCCAGGTCAGCGGGTTGGGCATCGGCGGCGGGCAGCGACATGACCAGGTACGCCGTCTCCCGGGTGGTCTTGGCCTTGATCGTCCGGGTACGGGTGATCCGGACGGCCTGCTGCGCGTGGGGGAAACCAAGCCCGTCCGGGGTGGCTACGGTCAGCGCCTTGACCGTGCGGGTCTCGGTCCGGCCGTGGCCGCGTTCGCGGTGGCGGTCCCCGACCGGCACCTGCCCCCAGGGCAGGGCCTTGAGCTGGGCGGACAGGGTTGGCTGGTTGCCCTTCGCGCAGACCATCAGGTGAGCGTCATCGGCGGCGAGCCGCTGGGCGTGGCCGGTCTGGGCGTGCAGCGCGTCCGCGACGAACAGCACCCCCTCCAAAGATCCCAACTGGGCGGCGACCCGGTCGGTCAGCGGCGCGAACGCCGGGATTTCGTTGGACTTCGCCGCGATCTGCACCTGCGCCAACACGATCCCGGCGGCGGTGTCGTAGGCCGAGAGCAGGTGCACCCGCCGCCCGTCGGGCAACCGGGCACCGCGTGCGACCTTGCCGTCGATGGCGATCACCAGCCGCCACCGCCGCCCCGCGACCACCACCGGCCCCACCCGGCCTCGCAGCCAGCCGGCCAGCACCACCGAGAGCACCTCGGCATCAATGCGGATCAGTAGCCGCCACACCGTCGTGGCTGCCGGAACCCGATCAGTGAAACCGAGCCGGTGCCACGCCGAGCGGTCCAGATCCCGTGCCCAGTCGGCGACCGCGGCGAACGTGCACGCCCCGGCCAGCACCGCGCACACCGCCACCGCGAGCATGCTCACCAGCGGGTAGCGCCGCCCACGCGGATCACGCGGATCGGGCACCGCGGCCAGCGCCACGAACAGGCTGGGATGTTCGCCGGCAGCGACCGCCGCCGGCCCAGGCGCCTCGGCGGGTCGGTTGGGCAGCAGAATCTCGGTCGGTGATGATGACATCGGCGGGTGCGGTCCTCTCCGGGATCATGTGGGCTTTCGCAACTCCATGATCACCGACGGGTCGCACCCGTCCTGCACAGACCCCACACCACCCGAACGCCCAGCTCAACCGCCCTACAACCGACTACGCAACAGCCCTGGTACTAGCCGGCTCCGACCACCGCGAGCTCTGGGTCCGAGTCGCCGACCAGAACCCGGGCGACCGCACTATCAAAGTATGGCCGTGCGTCCGGGCGTCGGGTAGCCGCCGGCTGGATGATCGTGTTGCTGAGACCAGCCGCCCGCCTGGGGCGGAGCAGCAATTGGTCCAGCGGGTAGGGACGTCCGGGCGAACGCCAGCCGGTCCGGCCACCTTGTAGCGTCAGCGGGATGCTCACGGTAGGAGTTGACCTCGCGGCCGAACCCAAAGGAACCGCGATCGCCTGCCTTGAATGGTCAGAGGGCCGCGCGAGCCTGCGCGATCTTGCTCTCGGCGCCGACGACCAGCAGATCGTAGACGCGATCAGGCGCGCGGACAAGGCCGGCATCGACTGCCCGCTCGGATGGCCAAGGTCATTCGTGGAGTTCGTATCCACACACCAGCACGGTAACGTCACCGTCCCTGTTCACCTGGCCGGTCGAGACTGGCGCCGGCGCCTGGCCTACCGTCTCACCGACCTGGCCGTCCACGAACTGACCGGCCGGTGGCCCCTCAGTGTGGTGGCCGACCGGATCGGGCACACCGCGATGCGCGCTGCCGGGCTACTGGCCCGCTTGGCCGCCGACGGCGACCCAGTCGATCGCACCGGAACCGGCGTCGTCGTCGAGGTCTACCCCGCGGCCTCGCTACGGCAGTGGGGCCTGCCATCCACGAGATACAAGCGCAAGGCCAACCTCGCCGGGCTCGCTGACCTGGTGGACCAGCTGAAGACAGCAGCAGATTGGCTGGACCTCGATGCGGGCGAGGCGCTCTGCCGGGCCTCCGACCACGCCATCGACGCCGTCCTCGCCGCGCTGACCGCTCGCGCCGCGACCCGGGCTCTGGTCACTGTGCCTGCAGCTGACCAGCTCGACACAGCACGCAGCGAAGGCTGGATCGCCATACCAACATCACCAATCAGCAGCCTCAACCGGTGACCATGCCGCGCACCCACCCGAGCGGTTCCGCCCGGATGAGTACGTCGGGACTCGGACGTGTCGTCGGCGGCCCGAAATAGCCCCGCCACGAAGCTACACTGGCCAAGCGCGAAACGAGATGAGCGCATGCCGTAGTCCTTCGAGGCTCGCTCTACTGCCCCCTCGTGACAGCAGAATGCCTGCGCCGCAGGTCCCTCAGTTGCTCCAGAGTTGACTCACTTCCACCAGCGATAGCAGCGATATTGGTAGACACCCTCACCCAGTCTTCGTTCACGCGATCGAAGAACACTGAAGGAAGCGACCGCTCGCCGTGCATACGCTCACTGCCGCGGCTCAGCACTTCGAGCGAGTACCGAAGGAATGCCAGCCACGTTACAAAGTTTGAAGGGTCCTGGTCGCCCGCGGCGATACAGGCCTCGTACGCCCTATCATAATAGGTCTCAACGTCCGCAGTTGAAACCGTGGCCGCCTTAGCCAGTAAAACAGTCGCGAGTGTCGTCAAGCTATAGGAGTCGCGCACAATACTAACGGCCCGCAACGCGAATGACTCAGCCTTTGCCAACATCTCCGCTCGAATACGGCCAAGACGTCGGCACATGATTGCCCTTTGCTCCCAATACCTTGCGCTCCAGGCGCCGTACGTGGGCTGCAGCGACTCGTACCAGGTATCGAGATCGGCAGCTGGGAACAATTGAACTAAATTGTCGTAGGACATGAAGGAGCCGACCAGCAAGGCGGTTGCATTTCTCGCGCGATTGCTCGCCAGGCCGAGCCTAGGTGCAGAACGAGAAAGAGCCTGGCCCAGCGTACTCAATGCTTCCGGCTCACCTAACCGCCGAACGGTGGGCTCGAGTGCGAGCCAACGATGCCTCGTCCTAACCCATTGCCCATCCGTCCATATGATCGCCCCAAACCTGTCGTCGTCGCGAGCCATCCGCACAACCTGTTCACTTTCGATACCGGCCATACGACCCGCATCGATCACCCGAAAGCGACGATCGACACGTGACGCAAGCGCCGCCAATAGTAGGATCTTCATCTGCAGGTTGCTCTCAAGTGATTCCACGAGTTCGCCGATCCGGCGACCGAAAGCCGGGGCGTTTTCAAGCCTGGCCATTGAGTCAAAGAGTTCTTTGTTGCGAAAGTGTGCGACACGTCGTTGATCACGTCTCTCTGCCTCAAGGACTCCAAGGCGGCCGAGAGAGTCGAGCTTGTCAACCAATCTTCTGGAGTCGGTTGTTGACAGGCGAGAGCCGATCGTTCCTATGCGTCGGTGCACTAGATACACGTTTTCGATGCGGCCCACGATGCTGGCGGTCCTACCGACGTGATCGACCCCAACTATGGCGACTTCCAGGTCAGCGTTTCTTGAGTGGTGTATAAGGTCTGATATGTCATCAGCGATATCAGAGATACCATCAAACAATAGCGCAACCGGTCTGCCGTTGGACGCAAACCTAAGTACGGCTTCCACGTCGGGACGCTCGTCACCAACGAAGAGAAAGGTCCGCCACGAGCGTGCTCGCAATTCGCGACCGACGGCGAGAAGACCTGCGCTGCGGCCAGTTAGTCTTTCACCAACATAGACGATCACACTCGAGGCAGGCACCGAATCGCCCAGCTGGCGCACATCTGCGCACGCCTGCCGGATCCAGTCAAGTTCGGCGTATCGACTCTGCTGGATATCATGCCAAATGGGCTGGTCCCCACCGATGAAGTCGTGTCCTTGGGGGCGTCTACCGCCAGAGCCAAGGTGCAGCTCGCGGAACTGCCGGCCAATGCGAAGAGCAATCTCGGCTCGCGGAGTCGGCGCTTGGTCTAGTGCTAATCCCGTCAGATCTCGCCAGACTGATGCGAACCTTTCGCCCGTCATCTGCACTGGGATTAGGTTCCATCTACGCAGATCTTGCTCTGTTGCCGGCGAAATAGTGCGGCTCACGTAAAAGCTCGGAGCATCATGGGTTGGGCTCCTGTTTGCAACCACAGCCTCGATGTCCGGCTCATCACGTAGGCGTGCGCCTATTATTACGAATGGGGAAACCCCGTAGACGTCTCGAAAATTTATCGGCCAGGCGGCTCTGCCGACGGCAGTGCTATGATACTCGCTAAGAGAGAATACTAAGTCACGGGGATCGTCACGATCGACGCAGCCGTGCAGGTGGACAACAGGTAGGCTTTGACCGAGCCTGAATTCGTCGTCCCAAGATGTGGTAGACAAGCTGCGGGATTCGGGTGACTGAATTCGCGCATATGAGGTTTCAAAGGAGTCATCGATGTTGAGCGTCCACACGCAAGACCAGGGAGTTCTTGCATAGGTATCTAGCCAGGCGGGAGGAGTCACGCCCCAGAATCGGCCTCTCAGCCACAAGTAGACGGCGTCCTTTCCGGCGACCTCTACTGCGCGTGCATATACCCGCCACAGCTCGTCCCGTTCCTCAAGGGGAACCTTGAACTCTCGCGAGAGCTCTTCAGCGAGTTCGCCAGACCCGGGCAGTCTTGTGCCATCCGGGGAAACTGAGTCGCGACTCGCACCAGCTCCTAGCATCAAGTGATAATCGCCGGCCAGCACCGCCCTTCTGAGCGCCCGCTTCTGCCTGTTAGTAAGATTGAAATCGGTCATGTCCTGTAACTCTCGGATGGAACGGTGAGTTGGTCAGCCGCTGTGAGGCAGAGTCTATCGGGGTGTGTTGCCGGCGGCGTAGGGGCTTGGCGCTAAGGCGCTCTCGTGCGCGCTCTCATCGGCATGAGCGGTAGATCGACGTCTGCGGGAAGCTACTGGGAAGCTACCGGGTGGCCTGGGCAGCGGCGGCGAGGAGTATTGATGCTGCGGCGAGGTGGACGCCGAAGGGTTGGTCCCGGAGCTGACGGCGGGTGGTCCGCTGGAGGGTGAAGGCCAGCAGGGTGGTGATGTGCGCGAGGAGCGCGGCGGCGACGGCGTACCGCCAGTTGAGCCAGCCGAGTGCGAGCCCGACCGGGATGGTGATGGTGACGTCGCCAAGGCCGAGCCCGGAGGGGGCTGCGGCGTGGAGTAGTGCGTGGAAGGCGGCGAGGCCGACCGCGCTGGCCACCGCAGCCAGCCAGGTTGGGGCCGTTCCGCTGGCGAGGGCGAGGAAGGCGACGAAGCCGAGGGTTGCTGCTGCGCTCAGGTGGTGGGGGAGCCGGTGTACGGCGGTGTCGATGCAGCCGAGTGCGATCAGGAACATGGACCAGGCGGTGTAGGCGGCCAGTTCCCAGCCGTGGAGCCCGGATCCGATCAGCATCACGGCCGCCGTGGCGGCGGCGATCTCGACTGTGTACGGTGGCGGGCCGACTGGGGTGCGGCAGTCGGGGCAGCGCGCCGACGGGCGGCATGCCCCGGGCCACAGTCTGGCAGCGCAGCGGACGCAGCGGCGGCGGTCGGTCGGTGGTGATGGGATGGTGTAGCCGATGATCAGCCATCGCAGCAGCGGGGTGACGGCCAGCAGGTGGCCAAGGTAGGAGAGCTGCGCGCGACGGCGACCGGTTGGAGTGCCGGTCATCGACTGGCCAGGCTGTTGCGGAGCTTGGTGGCCAGTTCAACCGTCTCCTGGTCGGGTTCGGTGTCCAGGTCGCTGAGGGCTTTGGTTAGGGCGCGGAGCAGGATGCGGATGCCGTCGGCGTCGCTGAGGGCGTGGCGGGCGTGCATGGCGGCGCGGTAGAGAGGTTCGTGGTAGGGGTCGAGTTTGATGGCCTTGTCGAGTAGTTCGCTGGCGTGCTGGGGGTCGGTGTCGAGGAGTTGTTCGGCGAGCAGGAGGTGGGCCTGGGTGCCCCAGCGGCGGGCTTTCTCGCGGTAGGGCTCGATCCATTCGTAGTCGCAGCGGTCGGCCAGCGGCGCGGTGTACAGGTCGCATGCCTGCCGCGCCAGGTCGCGGCGGGCGGGTCCGGAGGTGATGGCGGCTTGCTGGAGCAGTTCGCGGAGCTGCCACAGGTCGATGTCGACGGTGGCGGGGTCGATGCGGTAGCGGCCGTTGGTCTTGATGACGTAGGTGTTCTTGCGGAAGCCGCCGGCCCGTCCGAATACGTGCCGCAGGTTGGAGGCGTTGGTGTGGACGCGTTGGTCGGCTTCGCGTACCCGGGCGTCGGGGTTGAGGTATTCGCCCAGCTCGCGGGTGGGTGCCCCGTTGGGGTGGCAGGCCAGGTAGACCGCCAGTTCCAGGGCGGGGCCGCGGGGTGGCCGGCCGGGGCGGGTGATGTTCTCGATCTGCGGTTGGCCGAGCACTCGCAGCCGCACCTTCGTGAGGGTCTGGTCGCTGGCGGCGTCGGGGGAGCCGGGCGGGGGACCGCTCTGCTGCGGCGCGGCGCTGCCGGCGTCGGGTGTCGGCGCGGGCTGCGGTGAGGGTGGCTGGCCGGTGTGGGCTTCCCGCAGGGTGGTGAGGATCTGGACTGCGGTGGTGGTGTCGAGCACCGCCATCCGGTGCCCGGCCGCGTCTACTGGCGGGCCGGACAGAAGGTGGGTGGTGCCGTCGGCGGCGACCTGCACGGTGGTGCCGTGGTCCCACTCACCGAGGAGCAGTGCGGAGAGGTCCAGCCCGGCACCCAGGCCGAGGCTGACCCGGGTACGCATCCGGGCCCCGGCCGGTGGGGTTTGGGTGATCAGCAGTACGGGTGGCATGGCTTCTTCGTCGGGGGCGTGTTCGCGCAGGGTGTCCAGGTCGTCGAGGCTGTGCTCGTCGAGGATCCGGCTGCGGTGCAGCAGCCGGGACTCAATGATGGTCAGGGCGTGGTCGAGGTGGTCGGCGATGTGCAGTCTGGGCCAGGGGCCGAGGCTGGCGGCGTCGGCGCCGATCAGGGTGGACAGGGTGGTGCCGTCGATTACGGCCTCGCCGCGGCGGTCGGGGTCGCGGGGGCCGCCGGAGGCGAGGGCGGACACCAGCGCGGCTCGGGCAGCCGCGGGGGCGCCGTCGCCGGTCAGGCCGACTCCGCCGGGGGGAAGCTGGGGGAGGTCGGGCACCGTGGCGGCGCGTTCGGCCAGGTCGTCGGGTACGGGTGAGCGCCGGTGGACCTGTCGCTGCAGCTCGACCAGCGGCGGCGGCAGGTCTGCCTGTGCATCGTCTTCGATGGCCGTCTCGGTGCCGGGTCGGCGGCGGCGCTGTAGCCATACCCAGGCCGCGGCGGCGGTGAGTGCCGTGGCCAGTGTCCATGGGACGAAGCTGCCGCCGGGCAGAGTGACCCCGTCATCCGACTGGTCGTCGGGTGCTGGGTCCTCCACTCCGGAGCCGCCGCTGTCTCCAGCCGGCGGTGCATCGCTGCTCGGCGTGCTGCTGGTGGGAGAGGGCGACGGTGCAGCGGTCCCGGCTGGTGAGGGTTCGACGAGCCCGTCCGGATCGGGTGCCACCGTCGGCTCCGGCTCCGGCTCCGGCTCGGGTACGGGTACGGGCGGCGGATCCGGTGCCGGCGCGGGGGTGGCCTCGGCCGGTGGGCGGGCGTCGTCGGGCAGGCGCAGGTCCCAGCCTGGGTAGATCAGGTCGCAGTCGTGCAGGACCCCGCCAATCGTCGGCCAGTGGCGGTGCCAGTTCAGCTCGCAGATCTCCGGCCACCGGTTCGCGTCGCCCAGCCACTGCTTGGCGATCCTCGACAGGTAGTCGCCCTTCTCGACCACGTACGCGTAGCTGGACTGCCCGACGTGGACCGTCACCGGCCCGTGCGCGAGTGCAGGCTGCTGGATCGGCGGAGCCGGGGCAGCTTCCGCGGGGGCCGCCGGTGTCGGGTAGCCGGCGGCGGCCGTGGCGGTGAGCACCGTGCCGAGGGTGAGCGCGGTGATCAGCATCGCAACGGCGGCTCGCACCGGGTTGCGGCCGGCGGCCGTCCGGGAGGGCAGGCCACGCCAGGCGGCCTTGGCTTCGGCAACGGTGGCGTGCAGGAACGCCGCCCACAGCAGCCAGGCCGCGACCGCCAGCAGGTTGACGATCATCTGGTCGGAGACGGGTTCGTGCAGCCAGCCGGTGAGCTGGTCGGCCGAGGTGGGCCAGCGGTCCGGCAACGGCCAGCCGACCAGGGCGACCAGCGCGGCGGGGAGCCCGGCGATGACCGCGGTCAGCACGGCGCTGGCGCCGCTGCGGACCAGGGCTCGGGTCAGCGGCGCAGGCACGGGTACGGGCTCCTGTCACTCGGGCGGGACGGCGGTCGCGGTGGCGGTCGCACCGACCGGGATCGAGCTGATGCCGACCAGCTGCAGCAGCTGGGTGTCCCGGGCGGTGGTGACCGTCACGGTGACCTCGTCACCGGCGACGGTGACGGTGCCGGCCAGCCCGGCTCGGTCCAGCCATTCCTGTGCGGCGTCGTGGGCGGCGACCGGGTCCAGCCGTAGCTGCCCGGCGGTTCGCAGGTGGGCCAGGTCGAGCTCGCGGGCGCCGGCCCGGGCGGCCGACTGCGCAGCCGAGGTGGCGTCCACCTTGGTCGCGATGGCCAGGCCGGCATCCAGTACCAGTCCGGCGAAGATCAGCACGGCGAGGGTGACGATCACGGTGTAGCCGGTGACGGCGCCCCGGTCGCCGCGGAACCGCCGCTGGCCGTCCCGGCTCATGGTGGGCCTGCCCGGTAGGTGTCGACCGGTTGGGTGGCCGATGCGGTCACGGTCCGGCTGGCGCCGAAGGGTACGCCGAGGTCGGTCAGCGGCACCACACAGGAGACGGCGACGGTGACCTGCCCGCCGCGCCACCGGCCGCTGGACTCGGTGCGGGTGGTGCAGCTCCACGCCGTACCGGCTCCGGCGGCTGCGACCGCCTCCTGGGCGGAGACGGCCGCGGCGGCCGGGCCGGCGGCATCGGCAGCAGCCCGCGCTGCCGCCGCTGCCGCAGCGTGGATGTCGATCGCGGCCGAGGCGGCCCGGCCGCAGAAGATGAGGAACATCGCCAGCAGGATCAGCAGCGGGGCGGTGATGGCCACCTCCAGCGACACCGCCCCACGGTCCCGGCAGCGGGCCGGCTTCATGGTGCACCGCCCGGCACGGTCTCGCGCGGAGCGGTGACCGTGGCGTGGACAGGTAGCGACAGCCCCGGCAGGACGGCGGTCGCGGCACCGTCGACGGTGACGGTGGCCGCGGTCGGGGTACGGGTGACGGTGACCGTGGGGCCGGCCAGTGTGCTGCCCGACAGCTGGTCGAGCACCGCCTGCGTCTGGGCTTCTCCCGCGGCGACGGTCCCACCGCGGACCCGGGTGGCCTGTACTCCGGCGTTGGCGGCGGCCTGGGCGATGTGGGTGGCGTGCGCCCACAGGGCGAACTGGACGATCAGCATCAGTAGGAACAGCACCAGCGGGGCGGCGATCGCGAACTCGACGGTCACCGAGCCACGATCCCGGCCGCCGCTGCGCTTCCGCTGCGGACGGGTGGTCATGGGGTGGTGAGGTCGACCGAGTTGGCCTTGGCGATGACCTTTGCCGCGATGATGCCGACCACGGTCAACGCCAGCAGCGACAGGGTGGCGATGACGGCGGTGGCTTCGGTGGAGTACCCGCCGTCGGGCAGCCTGCGGCAGCGGTCCCGCAGCCGTGCCCACTGTGCCATCAGGTAGCAGGCGATCAACGTACCCATGCTTCTTCTCCCCTCATAGAGCATTCAGGACGGCTGCGAACGCCGGGTATCCGAGGAAGATCAAGAACCCGGCCAGCAGTCCGACCACGGGCAGGACCATCTTCTCGGTGGCAGACATCGCGGCGGTTTCGGCTTCGGCGAGCTGGTGGGCGGCCAGGGCCGCCGACCGGGACGACAGGGTCGCCTTGACCCGGGCGCCTTCGCTGCCGGCCAGCGACAACGCGGCGGCCAGTTCGGACAGTGCCGGCACGCCGGTGGCCTGGCCCAGCTCGCCGAGGGTCTGCCAGGGCGGGCGGCGGGTCAGGTGGGCCGCCTCGACCGCCCGCCGCAGCGTCTGCTGGGCCCAGTCGGTCGCCTCGTCGGTCGCGTCCCGCAACGCCTGCTCCACCCCGGCCCCGCCGGACAGCGCGATCACGGTCAGGTCGAGCATGCCGGCGACCGCGTCGCGTAGCTGCCGGCGGCGGGTGGCGGCCTGCGCGGCGAGGGCGAGGTCGGGCAGCCACAGCCCGGCCGCGGCGCCGGCCACCGACGCCCACGCGGGCAGCTGCCAGCCGATCCCGACCCCGGCCGCGGCGAGCAGCCCCGCCGCGGCCGGTGGCGTGAGGAACCCGAGCATGGCGGTGGCCGTCTGCTCGGCCAGGTGCCGGGCCGGGTCCCGGCCGCACACGGCCAGGTCGGCGACCCGCGTAGGGCGGGGCAGGCCGAGCCGGGCCAGCAGCGGCACGCCCGGCCGGCCGACCAGCTGCAGCCACCCCCGGCCGTCGGTGCCCCCGGCCACGGTCAGGGCCGGGGCGGCCGGGCGGGTGGTGGGGTGCAGGATGGCGAAGGCCTGCGCCAGGCTGGGCCGGGCCGGGATTAGCCAGGCGGCCAGCATCATCAGCCCGAGGCCGAACCCGGCCCCCAGCAGCAGCACCCCACTCACCGCCGCCGCCTTCCGGGGCTGATGCCGGCCCGGGCCAGCCGGGAGATGCCGGTGAACCCGGCGGCGAAGACCAGCCCGACCACGACCAGCACCAGCTGCCCGGTGAGGCTCTGGTACGGGGCGAGGAACGGCCGGTTGAGCAGCACCAGGCCCAGGGCCATGGCCAGCGTGAACGCGACGATGATCCGCGCGTTGGTGCGGATCCGGGCGTGTCCGGGCGCGACCCGCAGCCGCAGGTTCGCCCGGGCGCGGGCCCGGCCGGCCAGCTCAGACAGCAGTGTGGACAGTTGCCGGGACTGCCGCGCGGCGGCCTGCAGCAGCGCGCGTACCACCAGCTGGCCGGTGGGGTCGTCGATGCGTTCCCGCAGCTCGGCCAAAGCTACCGGCAGCCGGGTACCCAGCCGCAGCGCGGCGGCCAGGTCGGCGACCTGGTCCCGGATCGCGGCCGGTGCCAGCGGCGCGGTGGTGATGATGGTCTGCTCCAGCCCGGCCGCGGCGGACAGGTTGTCCCGCAGCATCTCCGCCCAGGAGGCGACCGCCTCGGTGCGGGCCAGCGCCTGCCGGTGGTGCCGGTCGGAGCCGAGCACACCCGGCAAGCTCCAGGCGGCCACCCCGGCCAGCACCGCCCCGACCGGCCAGCGGGTCACCGCGCCCACCAGCGCCGCGCACGCCGCCGCCGGCCCGGCCCGCAGCAGCAGCGCCCGCGACAGCCGGGGTACGCGCACCAGCGGCGCCGCCGCAGCCCGGCCCGTGCGTAGCAGCCCGGCGGCCAGCGCCAGCAACCCGGCACCGAACCCGACCCCCAACAGCGCGACCAGCGCCACCATCACCGGCTCACCAGCCGATCCGGTCGATCACCGGGCCGGGCAGGCCGGCGGCCTCCAGCCGCTCCAGCGTCTCGACCCGCAGCGGGGTCGCCGGCACCGCCCGCCGGTCCGGCCCGGGCCGCCACACCTCGTTGGAGATCACGTCGTGGCCCTCGCAGCCGACCACCTCCCGCACGGAGGAGACCACCCGCTGCCGGTCCGGGGTCCAGGCCAGGTGCACCACCCAGTGCACCGCCTCGGCGATCAGCATCGCCGAGGCTTCGAACGACAGCCGCTCGGGCGCCTGGACCGCGTACATCATCAGCCGGCTGAACGCCTGCCCGCTGCTGGAGCAGTGCACGGTGGCGAAGCTGCCGTCGTTGCCCTGGGTCATCGCCTTGAGCAGCTCGATCACCTCATCGCCGCGGGCTTCCCCCACCACCACCCGGTCCGGGTTGAACCGCAACGCGGTACGCAGCAGCGCGGCCATCGGCACCGCGCCGACGCCTTCCAGGTTCGCCCGGCGGGCCTGCATCGCCACCACGTTCGGATGCGCCACCGGGTCGAACAGCTCCAGCTCGTAGGCGTCCTCAATGGTCACCAGCCGCTCCTGCGCGGGGATCGCCCGGGCCGCCGCCCGCGCGATGGTGGTCTTGCCCAGGTTCGTCCCGCCGCCGAAGATGACGTTGATGCGGGCGCGGATCGCGGCCTGCAGCACCGCGCACAGCGGCGCATCGAGCATGCCCCGGCGGGACAACTCGGCCAGATCGGCGTCGATCATCGTCGGGCGGCGGATCGACAGCGACGGCCGCTTACACACCGACATCAGCGCCGCCAACCTGGACCCGTCCGGCAGCCGCAGGTCCAGGCTCGGGTTGTTACGGTCGAAGGCCCGCTCCTCGCCGCTGCCCTTCGCGTCGGCGCCGAACGCGACCGCGGTGGCGAAACTGCGGACCAGCTCCACCAGCTCCTCATCGGACTCCGCAATCGGCGGCACCTGCTCGGTCCGCCCATCGGTGTAACGTACGAACACCTGGTCGCAGCCGTTCGCGTCCACGTTCTCCACGTCCTTGTCGTCCAGCAGCGCCTGCAGCCCGCCGGCGCCGACCAGGTGGTCCACGATGGCCCGGCTGATCCGGGCCTCGGCCGGCCCGGGCAGCGGCACCTGACCACCTGACAGGCACTCCCGGGCGTAGCCGTCGAGCACCTCGGCCGCGTACTGCTCGGCCAGCTGCCGCCGCTGCGCCACCGGCAAACGCCCACCACCGGCGTGCGCGGCCATCCGCGCCGCGACCCGCCCCCGCAGCATCACCGCCAGCTCGGTCTCGTCCATCGGCTACGCCCCGTCCCGCCACCGCGGCGGCAGCCGGCCCGCCAGCGCCCGGGCCGCG